>SAMEA104404106__coassemble_649_pt1 | contig 33279 bp, 21 predicted proteins | sample SAMEA104404106__metabat2_high_PE_077 | metagenome-assembled genome bin SAMEA104404106 (sample SAMEA104404106) | Balaenoptera acutorostrata | reverse complement strand
GGCCCGGCTTCTTACATATCTCTTCTCTATTTAACTTTATTTAATGCCTGATCGAAGTCAGCAATAATATCTTCGATGTCTTCACATCCAACAGATACTCTTATTAGTTCAGGTTTGATTCCTCCTGCAATCTGATCCTCTTCACTAAGCTGCCTGTGAGTTGTTGATGCGGGATGAAGTACGCTTGTACGAATGTCTCCAACGTGAACAACAATGCTTGCAAGTTTCAGGTTTTCTAAGAACTTTTCTCCTGCAGCCTTTCCACCTTTAACTCCGAAGCTTAGCACTCCGCTTGCTCCTTCAGGAAGATACTTCTGCGCTCTTTCGTAGTCATCGTCTCCTTCAAGACCAGGATATTTAACCCAGTCAGTCATTTCATGGTTCTGAAGGAACTTTGCAAGAGCAAGAGCATTTGCACTGTGTCTTTCCATTCTTAGGTGTAAAGTATCAAGACCCTGGAATGTTAGGAAAGCATTCATTGGTGCCATTGTGCATCCGAGGTCACGAAGCATCTGAGCTCTTAACTTAACGCAGAATGCCTGGTTACCAAATTTTTCGTAATACCTGATTCCGTGATAGCTTTCGTCTGGTTCAACCATGCCAGGGAATTTATCAGCATATTTATTCCAGTCAAAAGTACCACCTTCAATTACCATTCCTCCTACACATGTTGCATGACCATCTGACCACTTTGTTGTAGAATGAGTAACAATATCAGCACCGTGTTCTAAAGGTCTGCAAAGGTATGATGAAGCAAGAGTATTATCTACTACAAGAGGTACTCCCATTTCCTTTGCTGCTACACTGAACTTTTCAAAATCAAGAACTGTTAATGCCGGATTGCCAAGTGATTCGCCAAACAGTGCCTTAGTATTTGGTCTGGCAAGAGCAACAATTTCATCCTTAGAGAGATTCTGGTCAATAAATGTAGTCTCAATTCCCATTTTCTTAAGAGTAACTCCAAACAGGTTATGAGTTCCTCCATAAATGTTTGCACATGCAATAATGTGGTCACCAGCTTCACATATGTTAAGCATTGTAATTAAGTTCGCTGCCTGTCCGGAGCTTGTAGCAATAGCAGCAGTACCACCTTCTAAAGCAGCCATTTTTTCTTCTAATGCATTAACGGTTGGACTTCCAAGTCTTGTATACATAAAGTCAGCACTTTCTAAATCAAAAAGCTTTGCAACATCACCAGCGTTGTAGTAACGGTAAGTTGTGTTCTGAACAATTGGAAGAACCTGAGGCTCTCCGCTTTCTGCTGTGTACCCTCCATGGATACAATTTGTATTAAATTTGTAGTCTGACATAATATTCCTCCCTGTAATTTGTACATATGGTACTATTTTACCCCAGCAAAAAAGAAAAATCAATAATACCTTCTGCAAATCTACATAAAAATATGTTATCATATTACAGACAAAAATATGGAGGTAATATGAAAAAGACATGGATTAAAGTTCTTACCGTAGTTATCATATGCGCTGCATGCGTAATATTTACTGCAAACAATTACAGCTTTTATGATGACACCATCGGTACAGTAACTGAAGTTACAAATACATACGAAAAAACACGAAGTCAGTTTGATGGCACGCGCGAGCACGAAGAAAAATACTACATTCAGGATATTACACTTCAGATACGTAATGGAGAGCACAAAGGTGAAACAGTAAAAGCAACATCAAAGTATGCTGAGTCTGGAGTTTATGATATTAAATACAGTAAAGGCGATGATGTATTCTTAGAGAAAATAAAAGAACAGGATGGTCACCTTACTGCTGATATTACAGGAACAAAAAGAGACTTCTTTGTAATACTTGTTTTTGCCATAATGGCAGGTTCCTTTATTCTTGCTGCAGGTAAAGACGGTATTCTTACACTTCTGAGCCTTGTAATTAACATAGTTATGTTTTACTTTGTCTTAAAGGCATACTTAAATGGAACGAACCTGATTATTATGACCATACCACTTGCCATATTCTTTACGGCACTTCTTCTTTTCTTTATGTACGGCATAAACGAAAAGACACTGGTTGCATTTACTGCAGTTATAATTTCGGTTGCAGTAACAACACTTCTTGCAGGCGTAATAATCTATTCGTCATCTGATATTGAGTATTTCTTTATGGATTACCTTATTCAGCCATATGACAAGCAGGATGCTGATGCTATATTCCTGTCAGAAATACTTATTGGCTGCCTTGGAGCTATTACTGATGTTGTAGTAACCATTGTTATTACAGTGGATCAGATTATGACCCACAATCCTATGACAGAAAAAAAAGACCTGCTGAAATCATGCAGAGCTATTGGTGATGATGTAATAGGAACAATGCTTGGCATTATGTTCTTTACTAACGTTGCATCAGCAATACCGTTTATTATTCTGTCATTAAGAAATGGTATTTCATTTTTTACAATTCTGAAATACAACAGTTTCTTTGAAATAGCAAGATTCCTTACAGGAAGCATTGGTCTTGTACTTGCAATTCCTGTAGCTACATTTGTTTCAATATATTATTACAAACACAGAAAGAAGGTGAAAGCATGATGTTGGTAATTCTGGGCATTGTGCTCATAGTCCTTATTCTTCTTGTATGTGGAGACCGTGGTTCAAAATCAATTATATCCACAGTAATTCACTGTGGGGTGCTGCTGCTTTCCATAAGCCTTCTATACAGAGGCCTGAATCCTTTACTTGTAACCTTTGCAGCATGCACACTTATTACATGTATTACCATGTTCTATCAGAACGAAGCAGATGTAAAAAGTAAAGCCGCCTTTATATCTGTAATAGCTGTAATCATTGTACTTATTCCATTTGTATACTACCTTGCCACAGGCTCTAATGCAGAAGGTTTCAATGCTGAACAGTACGAAATAACTGACTCAAACGGATATACAAGAAATATTGGAATAAGCATGCTGCAGCTTCAGATGTGTGTAATGATAATAGCGCTTATAGGTACAGTAATTGATATTTCAATTGCAATAACAACTTCCATTTATGAAATACGAAGTAACGGTACTCACCTTACACTAAAAGAACTTACAGCAGCTGCCTTTGTATCATCAAGGTCCATACTGAATACTTCCATACACACTATCTTCTATATCTACATTGCTGAATATCTTACACTTATGATTCAGTATGTGGATGAGTATTCTTTTGTAAGGCTTATAAACAGTGAGTCTTTCTGTCAGGAATTTATATCAGTAACGGTAAGCGGTATAGGATGCTGCCTTATCGTTCCAGTTGCTGCAATTACAGGTGCAGTAATGATTGATAAATTCTTTAAGAAAAAAGAATGTATCGTCATAGAAGAAAAAAAATAAAAAAATTAAGAGACTGTGTCAGAAAAGAATCACAGTCTCTTTTATTAACAAAATATAAAAATCTTAATAATTTATGTTCACTGAATTTGACAAGTATGCTTTTTCACGAATTTTTATGATAAATCATTATTAACGAAGCATAAACCTCTTCGGAATACACAAAAATCGCTACCCCTGCAGCAGCAACTTTAAAATACTTTCTACTTTAATTTTTCAATGTCATGAACCTGAATTTTATATTCCTCCAAAAAAAGCTTAAGCGTTGTCTTGTATTTTCTTCTGAAAATGCCTGCTACAACATGCACTACAAGTGATACTCCCCCTATAATCCATCCCAGCATACCCGCTCCGTGATTATCTGCTGTAAGTATTACAATTACTGCGATTACAAGCGTTGCAACTGACCCGTATTTCAGAATTCCATATTTAATGCATTTGCTATTCAGTCCTGAAAGCATTTTGTTACTTTCAAGTTTTTCCATTACAATCTTCTCTTCTCTTTCTTCAGTTTCTCGATTTTCTAAATTCATAGCAATCCTCCGAACATTATTTTAATAAATATATTGTACGCCTTTTTGCACTTAAAATCCATACTGCATTTAGTTGTGGTATAACAAAGTTTCTGCTACAATTAAGTTATGACAAATCTAAAGGAGGGGTAGCCTTTATGTCTTTATTTAAACCTAAAGGTGTTAGTGGCATGACAGACATGACTGTAGGAAGTCCATACAGACTTCTTTTTATGTTTTCACTGCCACTTTTAATTGGTAATGTTTTTCAGCAGCTATACAATATGGTAGACAGCATTGTAGTAGGACAGTTTATAGGTTCAAAAGCTCTTGCCGCAGTAGGCACAGGCTTTCCTGTAATATTTATGCTTGCATCACTTTTTATGGGTATAGGTATGGGTGCTACCATAATGCTTTCTCAGTATTATGGAGCCAAAGACTACGAAAAACTTCAGCATACAGTTTCAACTATATACACTGCAATGCTTATAGGATCTGTACCACTTACTATTATAGGGATTCTTGTACTCAATCCACTGCTTTCTGTTATGAACGTTCCTGACGACGGAACACTTGAAATGACAAAAATCTATATGATTATAATATTTATCGGTATAATAGGAACCATAGGATTTAACATTAACGCAGGTATTCTCCAGGGCTTTGGTGACTCTCAGACTTCTCTGTTGTTCCTGTTAATTGCTTCAATTATTAATATTATTCTTGATATATTATTTACTGTGGTATGTCATTTCGGAGTTGCAGGTGTTGCTGTTGCCACCGTAATAGCACAGTTGGTATCCTGGTTCTTTGGTATCTACTATATTAATAAGCATTACGACTTTATACACATATCACTTATTAAATTTCAGTTCAGAAAAGAATTGTTTATGACTGCCATAAAACTAGGTATTCCTTCTGGTATTCAGCAGGCCCTGTTTGCCATTGGTATTATAGTACTTCAGTCACTTATTAATAGTTTTGGTTCTTCTTTTATGGCTGGTTTTAATGGTGCAAATAAAATTGATACATTTGCATTTATGCCAATACAGAGTTTTTCTGCAGCGATTACAACCTATACTGGTCAGAATGTAGGTGCCAGAGATTACGAAAGAGTAAAAGAAGGACTGAAAGCGGGCATTGTTCTGTCTATTAGTGTATGTCTTGGAATTACCATAATATTATTCCCACTGTCATCACTATTTATGTCTATGTTCGGTGATGATCCGGATATGATAGAAGCTGGAGTTGCATATTTACATACGGTACTTCCATTTTACAGCCTGCTTGCACTTAACTTTATATTTAACAGTGTAATGCGTGGATCCGGAGAAATGACCGTTCCACTTATTTCGACCTTTATTGCACTATGGATTGGAAGGCTTCCTGTAGCACATCTTCTTGCCAACTTTGCAGGTCCTGACTACATCTTCTATTCTTATGGCATAAGCTGGGCTCTTGGCCTTATGATATCAGTTCCGTACTACAAAAAAGGTAAGTGGAAAGAAAAGGGTATAATCGAACCAAAACAATAATAAGCTAATTGATTTGACTATAACGCCTTCTAAACAAAGAACTTTATCAACAGAAGCTGTAAAAAGAATTGCAGCAGTTTACAAAAAAATCAAATTAATATCTGACACCATATATTTTGCATTAAACACTCATTATCAAATATTGTTTCATTAGAAAAAGAGGCTGCCATGGAAAATCCATCACAGCCTCTTTTATTTTTCTTAGATTTTTAATAAAAACTATTTATTAAATTTTCTACGAACTGCAGGAACTGCTGCGCCTGCAACTAACATTAGTAACATCCATCCAAGAACATCTGCACTGTCGCCTGTCTTTGGAGCTTTATTTCCACCGTTTGCATTTGTGTTCGTATTAGCATTTCCACCATTTCCCAGAACTTCATCAGTTACTGTACCTTTAATAGTTCCAGCTTCAGCTACCATGTAGTATGAGTGTCCATTTGTAACCCATGTTAATTTGCCATCTGCATATGAGCTCTTAACACGTGTAAATGTACCATCTTCTTCTACACGAACAACTTCTAATTTTAAATTCTGAGGGTTAGCATAGTCAACAGTAATTGTTGCAGTACCTTTACCGAAGTTATGAATTTCTGTTGTTTTACCAGCTGCATTTGTAGCTATTAATGTAACCTTAAACAGTTTACCTTTTTTATTTTTCTTTAATGCTGAATTCTGAGCATCTGTCATATTTTCAGTATAACGATTAGCAGGTTTTATTTCGATTTTTATATCTACTGTATCTGCTGGTAACTGTGATTTAATTGAATCAACAGCTTCTTTGTCATAAACAACCTTGCTGCCTGCTAATTCAACAACAATATCAGCCTTAGCATCTCTGATAACTGAAGGTTTAACATTTACATCTGATGATGTTGTATCTTTTATAATTACATCACCGGTTTCTGGTTTAACCTCTGGCTTAACTTCTGGTGCAACAGGTTTTTCTTCGCTTATCTTAACATCTGTCATGTCGTAGAACGCATTTTCACCTGCTTCATATCTTCTGAATGCTTCTAAAGCATATACAACCTGAAGTGTTGATGTTCCATCAGCTTGTCCTCCAGGTAGAAGTGAATATCCTCCGTCTACCTTAAATTCCTGAATGCGGTTAACAATGTTTTTGTTATTTCTTACAAAACCACTTGCAGGGCTTAAGAAATCAATATCCAGTTTTGTTAATGCCATAATAACCTGAGCAGATGTACAACTGTTTTCTCCACCTTCGTTAATAAATCCGGCATTACCTGTTAATCCCTTCCTGATATATTCAAGTCCGCCTTCAATTGCATCACTTACTTCAGGATCATCCTTATAGTTAGCTAATGCCTGAAGAGCCATACCTGTAATGTCCATCATTGGGTCAGTAAGTAAAGCATCTTTACCAATATAAAGGTTAAATCCGCCATTTTCCATCTGATAATCAAGAAGTCCTTTTACAAGTGATTCTCTTGTATTTACTGCTCCAGCAGGAATTTCATAGTTATATGTATCAAGTGCTGTTAAAGCCCAGATAAGCATATTTGATGTATACTTGCTGTGGTCTGTTGAAAGACCTTCTCTGTTATAAATATCTGCTATGAAGTCGTGGTCTTTGCAAACTGTACGAGGGTCAAGTCCCATTGCTGTTAAAGCTGTGGCAATTCTTTCTGACTCAATAACTTCAAACTTTTTACCGCTTGCAATTGCAGCATCTAAAGACTCTACATACGCTGCTTTTTCTCTTTCTGAGAAATCTCTTCCTGTACGTGCAAGAGTAATAATTCCCCATTCTTCACCATATTTTACATGACCTGTAATATCAAGATATTTAAGACCATGTCCAATGGATTCATCTAATCCAACAACAGTAGTTGGAGTCTGATCACCTTTTACTACTTTAACTGTAAATTCGATTGGCTTAACACCATTTGTTGTATCATAAGGTGTTCCTGTTACTTTAACAGTACCTTCGCTTACACCTGTTACTTCATGTGAGAAGTTTTTGTAACCGATATCTCCAGTTACATTTGTTTTGATTTCGATTTTTCCGCCATTTTTGCTTTCGAAATTCCAGTGGAATCTCTGTTCTGTTGCATCTGATGGAACAAAATTAAACTTTGGTTTAAATGTATTGCCTACTTCTAATGTATAGCTCTTCTTATCAATGCTGACATTCTGAAGTGGTTTCTTGTATCTCATTTCGATTTCAACTACTTTTGAAACCTCAGGGTTATCAACACTTGTAACTCTGAACTTTGCAGTACCATTCTTTTCTGGAATAATTCCATTATCAAAAGTATCCATATGTCTTGCAATTTCAGGAGTTAATGCTTCCCATATTACTGCTTTATTAGTTACATTTGATGGTGTAAACTGAATTGTATATCCTGAATAAGGCTGAATACCTACATAGTATCCACCAAGATGGTTCCAGTTATCAATTACGAATTCCTTTGGAACGTTAACCTGCATATCCTTAACAGGAACTGCACCAACTGCTGCTCCAAAAGACGCTTTTACACCATAATTTTCTTCAAGCATTGCTGTAATTTCTGCATTACCTTCCAGGTGTAATATTCCGTTTACAACTCTTGCACTTCTTGAATTTGATTCGAATATTAATGCATTATTAGGAATTGTTACATACTCGTCAGTTCCCTTTTTCTTACCTTCTACAGTTATTGTTGCTTTTGTTACACCTGTAACGCTGAAAACGTTATCTGTTGTATATTCTTTTCCATTAACTTTTATTCTCAGCTGATCAATGTCTGATGCTTCTGTTGTTACATAAAAAGTTAAAACTTCATCTTTGTCAATTAAGACAACATTTACCTGGTCCTTATTATATGCCCCATATGGGTTATATGTACCATCATCACCTGCTACATATGTTGTACCATTGTCTCCGTGATGGTCCTTATAATCTCTTCCATTGTCCCAGTATAATTCTCCGTCATAATTTGCAATTTTAAACTGACCTTCGTCTAAAGTTGAAAGAGTAAATGTACTATTGCTCTTGTCCATCATCTGCTTACGGCCATCTTTGTACTGGAAATATACATAAGGGTCTGTTGTTTCAGTTACTTCAACTTCAATTGTTGCTGTCTTGTCTCCGGCTTTTGCTTCAATAACAGCCTTACCTACTGAAATACCGGATACTTCTCCTGTTTCTGCATTTACAGTTGCAACGTCAGTGTTGTTGCTTGACCATACAGCTTTGTCTGTTGAATCTGAAGGAGTAATAGTAGCTGTAAGCTTTGCTACTTTTCCTTCTTCAACTTTTAAAGTATTTTCATTAATAGTTATTCCTTCTGCCGGAATACGTTTAACGTTAACAACTGCTGTGTCTTTAATCTCAGTGTCTTTAACTGTTACTGTTACCTTAACTTTACCTTCAGCTACACCAGTAAGAACTCCTGTTTCAGCATTAATTGAAGCAACTTCAGCATTATCTACTGACCATACAAGTTCTGGAACAGCTTCTGCTGGCTTATTTGTTGTTGTTAATTTAAGTGTATTACCAATATTTACATTTAGATTTTCTTTATCATTTATTGAAACACTCTGTACGTCAGGAACAACACTTTCATTAAGCAATTTTTTTAATGCTTCTACATGCTCCAAAACCTGCGCATCTGTTGCTTCTGCATTAACAAGACAAGCCTTAGCGTCATCTATAACCTTATGACCATTTACATATTTTTCTGATGCAAGTGCAATCTGTCTTACTAGTTCATCTTTGTTAACTCTTAATTTGGAATTGCTTTCCACAGCTCCTATTAAAGTTCCATCCTTAGCACTATACATAAATCTGTATACTGCACCATCTTTTATAGATGTACCTACATTGTTATATGCACTTAAACTATAGTTATTATTATATGTAGCAAACCACTTATTAGCATCATCATTTGTGATGCCTAAAACAGTTTTAATATAATGATCCCCCCATCCGATGATTTCATCTTCACATGGTCCTTTTGAAACTGTTTTATCTGAATTTTCATTGATTGCTTTGTTTAAAATACTTAAAGCATCAACGTCCCATCCTGTACCGTGTTCTACCTGAACAGGTTCTAATTCAAATGTTCCTGTACTGCTATCATATCTTTCAATACTTACGTATGCTATTCGTGTCGCTTCTTTACTTCCGGCAAATACTGATGCCGGCATCATAGAAAATACCATAAGCATTGAAAGAACAAGTGCTATAACTTTTTCTGAGTTCTTCCTCTTCATTTTTCCTCCTCACTCCTCGTGTCTCATTCCGTATTTTTCATAAAAAAATACGGACCAACGTAAAGTCAGCCCGCTTTTGCTGTTCATTCTACTAGTCGCGATAAACCGTCGCTAACTATTGTGCAGGTCTCCTGACTCAGGCCTCATCAGATATTTAACCTTCCCGATATCTCAGTGGTATAACTAAATATCCTCTTCCAATACAGTGGCGGTACCGTGCCGGATTCTGACCGGGCTTCCCTTTCTTTAAAATGTTTTTAAAGACACACAACATTGTTATTATATGCCCGCATTTTCTCCATGTCAATTACTTTTTTGTATATATTTTGTACATAATTAATTATTCTTCTTCATACTTAAAAAACACAAAAGTATGATGTTAATATAAACTTTGTTTTTCTGTATCCTCATAGTGACCTTTACTGGCGGCAGCATTAAGATACTCTCTTTGAAATATATATTGAAGGAATTTACAACCTGATGCTCAGGCAGGATCTATGTGCAGGCAGTGAAAAATATTTTTTTCTTCGGAATTTTCACCAGAATCATGGTAAAAAGTATAGCTGGCAAAGGAATATGCAGCATAATGCAGGGGTAAAAGTGAATATATTTTTTAAGTTAAGAATTTTAACGAGGAATTGCGGTTTTTTCGTTAAAAAAATGAAGTAAAAAAAAATATTAACGAAAATGTAATAATATGGAAGGATTCCAAGGTATTCCACAGGAAATTGAGCTGAAAAAAGTGAATTCCCCATAGTTACTCTGGAAAATTCACTTTCAGCATGTTCTGTGACTTCTGTAATTCATATGTATTCAGTAAAGTAAAATAAGTCTGGCTCCGATTTTAGTCAGTGCCAGACTTAATACGTACTATCCTGTCGGTGTTTAACCGGTGACATATTTTCTACTTAAATTCAGGTGCACCTATATCATGACCCATATTACATGTATATGCCCATACAATATGCTCGCCATCCTGAAGAACATACGCACTGCATCCACGGTCAGGGAACCATCCGTTTACCTTATACATCCATCCGGATCCGCCACCAGCCTGTTTTTCAAAAATATGGTTGATTCCTTCTATATATGCAGCATTATAAACTGAATTGTAAGTTGAAACTATTGGGATACCATAAGTTTCACCTACCCTTAGTAGCACATCATATACTGTGTCTCCCTCTTCAAGTTTAACTTTTGTGGAGCTCAGAATCACTCCATTGTCAGGAATATATCCCAGTATTTCAGGACTTGTAACATTTTTGCCACCTGCAATAGTATCACATCTTATTTCTATTGTGCAGTATTTTTCAGCTGGAGCAGGCTCAGGTTTAATCTCAGGCTCTGGCTGAGGCTTTGCATCAGGTTTTGAATCTGGCTTTGTTTCAGGCTTTACTGATGAACCCTTATCTGAATTTGTTTCCTTTTTGCTTTCGTCTTTTTTATCATCAGAAACAGTTTCTTTAAAAAGTTCTTCTCTCTTTTCTTCTTTTTTTATTTCTGCTTCCTTTACTTTCTGAGATTCCGTGTTTATGATTGCTAAAGTATTATCCTTATCTTCAGCATTCTTGTCCATAATCACATAAATGCCGCCTTCTTCAACAGGGAAAGAAAGTTTTCCTTTCTTTACGCTTCCCTTTATCATGCTGCCATATGTTTTCTCTTTTGTGTCATATCTGTAAACCTGTACATTCTTCTTTTCACTTTCAAAAGGAATACTTAATATTGCAGTAAATGGCAGCTTTCCATTATGCATCAATACAATTGAAGTTACATCAGTTTTAAGTTTCTTTGTTGTTTCTGCAATTTCAGATTCAAATGTTTTATTCATCTTTATTGCGGGATTAAAAGCAGCTTCTTCTTTAATTTCTGCAGGTGAAATTTCCCACACTGCCTCTTTATCACCAAATTCCACTGTCTTTTTAAAAGTTTTCTCTTCTTTTTTTATTCCCCCTAATTCCTCAGCTGAAATTATATCTGTATTTGACGCCTGCTGAAAGGCATTCTGGTCTTCTTTCAGCACCTTATATTCAGCCTTAATCTCTTTGTTTTTTATGCCCTCTGTATTTAATACATCTTTAGCATGATTAATACTTTTCTTAAATGTTGCAGTTTCGTATTCGGAATACATTCCGTTTTCGTTACCTATCTCTGCATCTTCAAGTATTTTTTCCGAAAGCATTATTTGTGATTTTAATTCTTTACTGTAATCTGCTAATCTGAATGTTGTACCTGCAAGCGTGACTCCCCCAATAATCACAACTATTATTGCAATTACAATATTACGTATTTTATTCTTCTTTATTAAATCTTCCATAAGCATTTCCTTTTAATTAACACAAGGAGTCCTTTAAAAAGGACCCCCTTATGCTATAAATATATTTTATTAGTTATTTTCTTTTCTGCGTACAGCTGCAACGCATCCTGATGCAATGATCATTAGAACAATCCATCCTAAGATATTAGTATTGTCACCAGTTTTTGGTGCACCTGCTCCTGACGCTTCTGCTGATGGTGTAACCTCTTTAACCATGTAGTGAGAATGTCCATCTGTAACCCATGAAAGTTTTCCATCTGCATAAGAACTGTTCATTAATACAAGCTTTCCATTTTCTTCAACACGATACACTTCTAAGTTAACGCCTGCTTTCTTTACATATGGAACTGTAATTGTAGCTTTTCCCCCATTGAAACCGTGAATTGTTGTAACGCTTCCATCTGCTTCAGTAACCTTAAGAGTGATTTCGTATACCTTTGAACCCTTTGAATCTTTAATAGCTTTTTTCTGAGCGTCTGTCATTGATGTATGAATTTTTGAGATTTCGTTTAATTCAATCTTAACATTAATTGCATCTGCTGAAATCTGTTTACTGATTTCTTTAAGTGCATCCTCTGAATATTCTACAGATGACTTATCTTCAAATTCAACAACAACTTTTTTAACCGCATCCTTAAAGCCTGATGGTTTTACAATAACCATTTCGCCTTCGCCCTTGATTACTGTGTTACCTGCTTTATCAGTTTCTGGTTTAACAACAGGTTTTGCTGCTTCAGCTTTAAGTTCTTTTAATGCTGCCTTTGCTTCTTCAAACTTGTTAAGATTCTTAACATATGCTTTCTGTTCCTTTGTAAGGTTATTGTATGCTGTTTCTGCATCCGCAATAAGTTTTTCTTTTGCAAGAGTTACCTTACCAATAGAAGCTATTTTCTTGTCAGCTTCTGCAGCTGCTTCTTTATCAGCTTCAATCTTCTTAAGTTCTGCAATTTCTGATTCTGCTTCTTCTAATGTCTTAAGATTTTTCACATATTCCTTTGCAGGTGTTGCAAGTGCTTCAAATGCTTTTCTTGCTGCTTTTACTGCCCCTTCCTGTTTAAGATCTGTAATCTTTCCTAAGTCACTTATTAATTTATCAGTTTCTGCAGCTGCTTCCTTGTCTTTTTCTGTAAAGTCAACGTGCTTAAATGTAAGTTTGTAGTTTCCACCGTATTCTGGTAATGGTGTAATCTGGTTCCAGCCTTCTCCTGTTTTAATTGCAGGAGTAATATCTAAGAAAATATTCTGTCCCATATCAAGGTTCATTCTGTCAAATGGAATATTAACATCAACCCAGTCTCCAGTCCATGGTCCGTCAAATTTACCGTTGTTGTACCAGTCTGATTTAACAGTTTTTACAATTCCCTTCTTAAGGTCAATATGAACTGTACCTACACCATCTCCCAGTTTAACGTTTTCTTCACCATATTGTGACATCCATTCATCGAATTTTCCATATCCAAAGATTCTTGTTCTTACTGGCACGAATGCTTCAAAGTCAAGTTCTGTAACATCCATTGGTACTTCTACTTCATAAAATTCAATGATTCCATCCCAGCTTTCAATTTCTCCAGCTTTTTTACCAACATGCATTACATGACCATCTTTATCAGTAAATCTGTATGGTTCAGCCTTAAGCATTGCTTCAACATGTTCTTTAAGTGCTTCAAACTTGTCGTAGTTTGTTACAAGCTTCTTGTCTTCTGCAAGGTCGTTATATGCTTTTTCAATATCTGCAAATCCGTTCTTTATTTCCCATGCTTTGTCAGGAGTAACTTCGTCTGCTGATGGTAAAGCATCAATTGTTTTAATTAATTCTTCATAAGGTCCTTTGTTTACAGTAACTCTGCATACTGCTTTAACTTCTGGTAAATCTTTTACTGATACTGTAATTTCAGTTTCACCTGTAGCTACTGCTGTAACAGTTCCGTCTTTTTCAACTCTTGCAATTTTGTCATCTGCTGATTCAAATACAAGATTTTCGTATGTTGTATTTTCAGGATTTAATGTTGCTGTAAGTTTTTCGCTTTCTTCAAGGTTAAGTACCATATCTGTTTTGTTTAAAACAACTTCTGTGGCTGGTACTGCTTCTGCTACTGTAATTGAAAAATCAGGCATTGTGCAGAAGTTTCCGTGATGAGTTGCAGCATTAAGATTTGCTTCACCCTTATCTGCATGAGTCTGATCATATCCTAATTCTGAACCCCACCATGAAACTCTGATTTCACCGTTTTTAAATTCAGCTTCACCGGCTTTGTCAAAACTTACTTCAAAACTGTTCTTTGTAGCAATATCCCACTGTCCGCAGCGGCCTTCATATGCTTTGCCATCCATTTCGTAGTAAACACGTGTTGCACCATCTCCCCACTGTGGGTTATATATTGTTGCAAGCTTGTAAAGAGGCAGTTTAATTCCATTAAAGCTTACTCTTACTTTGTCATTCTGAGCAATGAGTTTACCTGGTCTTGTGATATTTTCAATATTAATTCTGATTTTTCTTGCTGAAATAACGTGATAAACAGTTCTTGATTTATCACCTTTTTTAGCTGTGATTTCAACAATGTTATATCTGTTTTCAAGAGGAACATTGAATGTACCATTTTCGTTTTTAACAGATAATCCGTTGCACTTAACTGTAACGTCAGCGCCTTCAGCATTAACTGTCATTGGGTAATTTACTGTTGTTCCTGTTGTGTAATAAATTGTGTCATATTTAGTTTCTTTAACACTGTCTGTAATGCTGATTGATTTGTCATTTCCAACACTGAATGTAACATACTGAGTGTTAACAGGGTCTGTTGCCTCAAATACTCTCTTACCATTTGAGTGTACATGTCTGTCATATGTGATTTTTACAACAGCATTACCATTCTTTAATGCCTTTACACCCTGATGAGTATTGTCGCCTCCTTCAAGGGAAATAACATCTTTACCAAGAATTACTTCATAGTTGAAGTGTGGCATTTCAAGGTCATTCTGTGTTGTATTTACAACTGCTTCGTGTACTCTTCTTGGACACACAGAAGCTGTTTCACCAATATTTAATTCTTTGTGGTCATACTGTGTCCATAAGTCGTTTTCAAAGCTTGATGGAACTTCTGAACCAACACTTACTCCAAGATATTCTTCTGGTAGCTGTGATGGGTCAACTGGTGTTCCTGGATTTTCTGGTTCAACTGGAAGTGGTCTTGCAGGTGCATCTTTTGTTAAAGCGTCTTTAACAGCTGCCTTAATTCCGTTTGAGGATAGTGTGGCTCCTGTCATTACGTCTACATCTGCAGACTGTTCATTTACAATTCTGTTGAAAATTTCAACAGCTATTCCCCAGTATCCTGCTGACTCATTCTGAGCTACTTCTTCAACTTTGACGATTTTGTTGTCTTTGATATGAACGCCAACTGTTACATTGCCATTTCTACCCTGACCAGTTCCTTCATATACGCCGTCTGCTTTAACCTTTGTTCCTTCAATTTCAATTGTAAGGTCTGGAAGATATCCAAAGGCTCTTGCTGTAACAGTTCCTTTGCCATCACCAAAGTCATGTCCAGGGCTGTATTGATTTGCTGCTTCGTAAATCTTACCACCTGTAATTACATGTGTACCAGGTTCAAGATTATTAAATGTAATAACTGAAAGGTCATTACCCTTTACAACTTCACCGTTAAGATCATACTGAATCTTTCTCTCACCGGCAAAGTTTGAATTCCACTGTCCTGAAATTCCACCAACTGGTGTTTTAATTCCTGATAAAGTAACTGTAGTAACATCTTTTTCTGTTTTTACATTTACTGTTGTTTCTGCATTTTTAATATCGTAGGTTGTACCACCTGCTGTTAAATTGTTACCGTTAAAAGTAACATCCTGTCCTTTGTATGTATATGCTTTTCCAGCTTCGTGGTAAAGAACATCATAGTCTTTGTTCCATTCACCTGAAAAAATATACTCAGGAAGTTCTGTTTTTTCTGCTTCTTTAGTTACTGTTCCAAATGCTGATACTGGTAATGCTCCGAATACCATTGCAAAAGAAAGTAACAGAGCCAGAATTTTTCTCGTTTTTGTTTTCATTTGCCTTTCCTTTCTAAATAACATAATCGTTTTATAATCGAATTTCAAAAGAAAGATGTCTGTCGGCAATAAAAAAAACGAGTCATCAACATTGACAACCCGTTTTAAAGTCAAATAAAAAAATTGGCTATACTAATCTCCCGTTAGCAAACAATATCAATATGTGCAGGTCTCCTGACTTATGCTTCAACGCTTACTGCACCTTCCCGATATACTCAGTGGTATTCGCAGCAAACTCATCAATTACAGTGGCGGGACCGTTCAGGACTTTAACCTGATTCCCATTTAACATTCTTACGAATGACACATACCTCTCTATGAAATTCTAAATGGTATACTATTACTTCTTTTCATAATTGTCAATGCACTATTACAAAATACATTTTAAATACATTTCCCCATATCTTTCATTTTAAAAAATCTGATTTGAAATCAATTCAGCATTTCAGCCTTCATGAGTCGATTCCAACTCAGGTCTTTACCTTTCTTATACTTTATCATTCACAATTCAGCATTTTTCCGTTCCATGTTTTTGGCACAATATTTGCTTTAAATGGCAGTACAGAAAGTATACAAAGGAGGACGCCATGTTTGCAGTATCACTAATTGACAAATCACCTTTAGAGGCAATCCAGTGTGCCTATGCTCACTTCAAAGAACTTGCAGCCCTTTCTTCATTTTCTGAAGAAGCAAAGCTTGCAATCTATACTGTTGCAATACGAACATATTGTTATGATCACGATGCCATTGTAAGCGACGACGAAATCCGTGCTTTCTTAAAATCAACATGGGCTGATACAGAAACATCAGACTTCGTTGCATAAAAAGCTTATTTATGATGCCTTATATGACATTATATTTCCTTAAATTATCCTTATTACATACTCACAAAAAGAACTGCCTGAGGTCCCCCCTGCTGGCAGTTCTTTTACTATACATATTCGGTTTTCTTTTTCCCTATTTTTCTAATGTAACATTAATCTTTACAGGGTTATGGTCTGAATTCTCAAAATGTAGATCAGCATTCTTTACACTGTTAAGTTTTACATTAGGTGAAAGAATGAATCCATCAAGAACATAATGCTGAGCATCAGCACTTCCTTCTACATATGGTGCATTATCTAATCTGCATGTTGGTGTTTCTATATCATAAGTGAATTCCCATCCTTCTGGAAGGAAAGAATTTTCAAGTACACCAGGAGTCCAGTAGTCATCGTGAACTATTGGATATTTTTCCATTGTTCCAGGGAATGTCTGGTTAAAGTCACCACCTGCAATTACATAGTTTCCTTTTTTGTATTCATTTTCGATAAATTCACGAAGCATCTTTGTCTGTTCAATTTTCCCCTCACCATCGTCATAAGCTTCTAGGTGCAGGTTAACTAATACAAGTTTCTTATCTGTGCCTTCAATAGGAAGATAACTTGCAAGAAGACATCTCTTAAGATTTGCAGTTCTTGTTGGCCATGTAAATGGAACTGGTAGTGAAATTCTTTCTGCACTTTCAATTGCATAATCTGTTGTTGTGAAAAGTCCACTGTCTACTCTGCCAATTGGTGGCATTGGAAATGGAACAAATTTAACTCTGAAGTTAGGAGCAAATACTCCGTTTGAACTTGCAAACATTTCTGTTTCATTAATGTCAAAGCTTCTTTTTGATCCTAAATCAGTTTCCTGAAGCATTAACAGATCTGCATTCTCACTATCAATATATTCTTTTATTCCAGCAAGATATCCTTCTACGACTTCTCTGCTTTCTGGCTGTACTTCTGTACCACCATCCATAAAGCAGTCTTCGTCTTTACCAAGTCCGCCATATCCAATATTCCAGCTGATTACATTCATAGCTTCTCCAAGCTTTATTTTCTCTGACTTGTCTGCCTGTGTAATAACTTCTGCAGCTTCTACAGGTTCTGGTTTGTGCTCAACAATTGTAAGCCATCCCAGGAATCCTCCTGCTGCCACTACAATTACAAGAAGAATTACAAGTAATACCTTTAATACTTTTTTCATCTTTCTCCACCTCTCTATATGTATAAATATACACTATCATTTTACATAATATTCTCCCCTATTTCAACAGGTTTTCATATCTCTCTGTTTTGCGAAGAAATTCTTCCAGGCTGAAATACCCTCCTTCACGAATTGTAAGTCTGCCTTCCACGTAAAGCAATAGTGTAGGCGCACTGAGAACAGACAGCATGCCTGCAACCTCAGGATTCTCCTCTATAGAAATATATATGCTGTATATGTCATTATGATCTTCTGCCCATGCTGAGATTCTGCTCTTCAGAGCTTTGCAAGGATTACAGCTTTCTGAACCCACCTCAATAAGAACCATGCTGTTTGTTTTTATGATGTGTTCTAATTCACCAGTATTCTTTAAAACTTCCATATATCTCTCCTTTTGCGTATTTCAGTAAACCCCTCATATATATTCCACAACAAAGGTCCCTGTAATAATTAATTATGCCACATATCAAGCTTTTGTACCTTAGGCAAAACCATGCAGATGTAAAGCCTTTGTCATGGATATATTTTTACATTAAAAATGCAAAAAGCGAAGCCCTGAGACTTCGCTTTATAGTTCATGTGAAATTAGTTAGCTGCTGCTTCCTTTTCTCTCATTTTGTTCATACCCCATAATTTAGGGAATACAATAAGAGCAACAACTAACATACCAACTGAAACAGCTAATGTAAGAACCACATTACCAGCTGTGAAACCAGCTACAATATATCCTACGAAGCAGCATGCTGCTACTGTAAGAGCATATGGTACCTGTGTTCTGACGTGCTCAATATGGTTACAAGCTGCACCTGTTGATGCAAGAATTGTTGTATCTGAAATTGGTGAGCAGTGATCTCCGAATACTGAACCAGCAAGTGTTGCAGCTAAGCATGTGATTAGTAATTCTGGAGCTGCCTGTGCACAAAGGTCAGTAACAATAGGAATTAAGATTGAGAATGTTCCCCATGCTGTACCTGTAGCAAATGAAAGTCCGCAACCTACTAAGAAGATAATTGGTGCTAATACCTGTACTGGAACTCCTGATGTTTCTACTAAGTATGAAACATATCCACCTGTGTTTAGTAAGTCTCTGCAAACACCACCAATAGCCCATGCCATTGTTAAAATAACGCATGCTGGAACCATTGACTGTACACCTTTATCAATGCATCCGAAGAATTCTTTAAATGTAAGTACTCTTCTTAGCATGTAGAATACAAATGTAAATAACAGAGCAAAGAATCCACCCATTGATAAAGCTTTTGCTGAGTTTGTGTTACCAAATGCTTCGAATAATGTTGCAGCTTCTCCTGAGAAAAGTCCACCATAGTAAAGCATAGCTGTAACAGCTGAAACTACTAATACAACAATTGGTAATACTAAGTCAATTACTTTACCCTTTGAATCAGCCTTAACGTGCTTGTTCATTTCTGCTTCTGCTTCTGCACCGTCTGTTCCGTTAATAATTCCTTTTTCTGCAAGTAACTGAGCCTTAGCCATTGGACCAAAGTCAGCATCTTTTCTTGCACCCATGGTAATAACCATGATTAATGTTAAAATAGCATATAAGTTTAGTGGAATAGCATGAATAAATGCTGTCATTCCGTTTCCTGCACTTGCAGGAAGATTTGAAATTACTGATGCTGCCCATGTTGAAATTGGTGCAATAATACAGATTGGAGCTGCTGTAGCGTCAATAAGGTAAGCAAGTTTTTCTCTTGAGATTTTGAACTTGTCTGTTACAGGACGCATAACAGTACCTACTGTTAAACAGTTAAAATAGTCGTCAATAAAGAAAGTAAGGTCTAATGCTGATGTAGCAAGAGAAGCACTTCTCTTTCCTTTAAGTTTCTTTCCTGCCCATTCTCCATATGCTTTTGAACCACCTGCTGTAGCAACTAATGTTACAAGGATTCCCAGTAAGCATAAGAAAAGGATAATGTAAATGTTGTCTGCAATTTTGTCACCCATTAGTGATACTGTATTATCAAATACTCCGAAAATGCCCTGTCCCTGCATTGTTGAGTAGATAACTGTTCCTGACAGTACTCCTAAGATAAGTGAGAAAACAACTTCTTTAGTAATCAGTGCGCATGCAATAGCTAAAATAGCCGGCACTAAGGATAAAAATCCTGCGTTCCACTCCATGAATAATAACCTCCATACATAAATTCATCTTTTGCTAAAACGTTTTCTAATACGTACACGTTCCCGCCTGTTATTTAGACGCGAACAGGGCATATTATATAATAATAAAAAAGCATGTGTCAACCTGAAACATTCATTTACCATAAATTTCCTAAAAGCGAGCATGCACCTTGTTTTTACACACAAAAAAAGAAGCATATTTCAGCTTCTCTTCATAATTTACAGATATTATCTGTTCCATGGATTATCAGCATGAGCATCTGTTGGATCCCATTCCGGATATGGACTATCTCCTATTTTCTGTCCGGCAGGTTTACCTAGTGGACCAGGATTTTCGCTGTCCATAATATTAACTCCAGTTATATTTTCCATGTTATCATATATCCATTTTGCATCTCTTATGCACAGCCTTATGCAGCCATGGGATGCATCACTTCCAAGTTTATCAAACTCCCCTGGTTTAAGACTTCCGTGGTTTCCATATTCAGTATAGGGAACTGAGTGAAAAAGATAATCTCCGAAGAACTGCGTAACATATATTCCATATGTTCCATCAATCATTTTAAGCCATTCCCAGCGATTTCCTGTAAGAGCATACTCACCTTTTGGAGTTGACATATCCTCTTCATCAAGTCCGCTTGAGCACAGCATTGAAGTTAAAGGAACAGTATACTCCCCATTACTGTCCTCTGCATATATTGTAACTGTGTTTGTTGTACAGTTTACTACAAGATAGTAAGGTTCCCTGTCTTCTGGAAGCACTGTTACAGGATTCTTATCTTTCTCATCTTCCCTGACTTTTTCATTATTATCTGTTTCTTCAGGCAGACCTCTGGTTTCTCCTTTACTACAGGAAGAGCCCAGCACTGCGAATGTCAGCAACACAATTAACAGAATAACAGCTGCTCTTAGTGACCTTCTTTCCATGTCATCCTCCACATGTATTTAAAGATATTTTACCATAAACTCTTTTATCTTTTCAGCATAAACTTCTGGCTCAGTATATATGCTCTCTATGTGCCTTGTACCTTCAGGAAAGAAAAAGTCCTTTTCTCCTCTGTACATGCTGTAAAGCTCAGGGCCGTTAGCAAACGGAACAAGTTTATCATCTCTTCCATGAACAAAAAGCATTGGAATCTCTGATTTCAGAAGGCTCTCTGTTACATCAGAATCATTAAGGTCATATCCTGCACATATGCGGTTAATAAGGCGAAGAGGCTCATACATTGGCCCTACCTGGTGATCAAGAGATGAAAATGCATTTTTAAATCCGCTGTCCTCAATAATAAACTTAACGTTTGGTGGGCAGTAGCTGCTCATTTTCATTACAGTTGCCCCTCCCATGGAAAAACCATGAAGGAAAATTTCTGTATCTTCTCCGAACTTATTCACAAGAAATTCTACCCACTTCAGGCAGTCTTCAGTTTCGAACATATCAAATCCAATATATTTTCCTTCACTTTTGCCATGTGCTGTATGGTCACAGCAGAACATATCAATGCCCTGGCTTTTGTAAAACTCATAAAGCATTCCTGCTGTTTCATTGTGCTCTGAACGGTAACCGTGAACTACAAACACTATTTTCTTTCCTTCTGAACCCAGAGGATAGTAGAAACCCTTAAGCGTTTCTCCCTTATGTCCTTTAATTTCAAACTCTTCGTTATATGCTTTTTCAAATACAGCCTTTTTTTCATCCCTTACGATATAGTAGTTGTCTTCATGCCCTCTTGGAACGTAAAACATATTAAAAAGGGCTGATGGTCTGGACCTGAATACATATCTGTACATTTCTTCAGTTAAAAAGCATATTAAAACTACAAAAATAACTAAAATATATTTTATCAATTTCTTTTCCTTTCCGCTATTTTACAGGAATCATGGCGCCTATTGTAGCAAGAAGTGTACAAACTACTACAAGAATCTGAAAAGGAATTGTTCCAAGTTTTCCTGTAAGAGGTGATTCTCCTGTACGCTTTCTTGACAGGTTATATGCCATAATAATACCTACTCCTGTTACTACCTGAATAATACTTGCAAATCTTGTAAATCCAACAAATGTTGAAGCGCCAAAGAATGCAATGGCAAGGCATGGCAGCGATGCAGCAAGCCAGCTCATATGAATATTCCATTTTGTCTGTTCGTGAACAATATCTCTTAAATTTAAAGTGTTTGCCCAGAATGAAGTTGCAAGGGCAAGAAGCGTAAATATATATCCTACAATACTTACCCAGCCACCAAGGTGACCAGCAAGGTCAACTAAAGCTCCATCTTCAGAAATACCTTTACCAACACCTAGAAGTGTTGCTGTTGTAATTACCAGTATAAGGCCTACGTTAACTGCAATACCTGCTGCAATTGCGCCCCTTATTTTCTTTACATCGCCTTCAAGTCCTTTTACTACCTGTGGTGTGGACATTACTGCTGAAAGAGAGAATGACACCATACTGTAAAGTGCAAGTGCATTCTTTATTCCATGCCATCCTGCTGGAAGAGCGCACATATCCTTCATAAAGGTTGCAATAAGAAGTATTCCAATAACTCCTACCATGGACATAACTGCAATTTTTTCACAAATACCAACAAGTTTCATTCCTACAAATACAACACCTGCACCAATGGCGTAGAATATGAGCATTCCAGCATAATCAGGAAGTCCAAACCATGATCTGAATACTGCTGCTGCACCTGTCAGAAATGCACTGACATTAAATATAACCGAAAGTCCTAAGGTTATAAATGCTGCCCACGTCAGGATTTTTTTTATTTTACCTGTAAAAAGTTCATTGTCAAAGCATGATATAAACTGGGCTCCATTGTTGTTATACGATAACTCTGCAATAATAAGGTGCATTATTACATTGAATATATAGCAGAATGCAATAATTAAAAGAATTTCTCTTACACTGTTATGAGCTGCAAGAAATGGTACAGACAGAATCCCTGATCCTACTCCGTGACCTACAATTATACTTGTAGCCTCCAAAAATGTGAGCTTTGACTCACCATGTATTTTTTCCATAAGTTCCTCCATATAAATACAAATATATAATCAGTATAATTATACAGGCATATATGACCATCTGCAACTAAAAGGCCATTATGCTGATTGGTAAAGCTTTCTTTTCTAATGTTTAAAAAGGCTGACAGCCACAGCTATCAGCCTCTTCACTCTATTTTTTACAATACGCATACCAGTATCCACAGCCTACCAGAAGTCCTCCAGCCATATTGCCAAGAGTTACCGGAAACAGATTGTGTATAAAGTCCAGAACATTTAACCCTGCAAGTCCGCCCACAATGTTATCGTGAATTATTGCTGCAGGAATAAAGAACATATTTGCTATGCTATGTTCAAATCCGCATATTACAAATACACATATCGGAAAAAACAGTGCTGCAATCTTTCCTGCTGGTTCCTTTGCTGCTGCAGCCATCCATACTGCTGTACATACCAGAATGTTACAGAGAATCCCCTTTATAAATGCCGCTGCGAATCCCATTTCTACTTTGGAAGTTGCAGCATTAAGAAGTGATATACCTACCATCCCCTTAAACATTGCCGGGCATCCCGAATAGACAAATGCCATAGCAACAAGAATGGACCCTATAAGGTTTCCAGCATAGACAATGCTCCAGTTAATAAGCATATTCTGCATCTTTACCTTCTTCTCAAGGACGGAAATAATAATAAGTGAATTTCCTGTAAAAAGCTCACTTCCTGCAAGTATTACCATGGCAAGTCCTGCTGGAAATACAATTCCTGATACAAGTTTTGCAAGGGACATGCTTTCAACTGTAGCTGAAGCTACAACAGAGCCTGCTCCTGCAAAAGCTATGAAAACTCCTGCAAATATTCCAAGAACAAGCATTTTCAGTTTTGGAAGTCCCGCTTTGGTTATTCCAACGTTAACAAAATTATTAGCTATTTCTGCTGGTGTAAACATCAGTAGTTACCTCGTTTCGTATATTTCTCCATGTATTTCATTAGCGTATTTATCAAGAAGCTGAATTGTAGTCTTTATATCTTCTTCTGTTGCTTCAGGATGAATTGCACAAAGCCTTATTACAGTCTTGCCCTTAAGAACTGTTGTAAACATTGCAGCATAACCGCTGTCATTAATTCTTTCAGCCACTCTTTCGTTCAGTCTGTCTTTTTCTTCTTCTGTCAGATCTGCTGGTGAATATCTGAAGTTAAGAATAGCCATCTGTGCTGGTGATACAATCTCCCAGTTTTTCTTTGTCTTTACTGTTTCTTCTGCCCATTTTGCAAGCCTGAAACCCTGTTCCACAGCTGAACCCATCAGCTCAGAGCCAAGCACCTGCAGCGTAATCCACAGTTTAAGTCCTCTTGCAGGTCTTGTAAGTTCTATACCAATATCATACATATTAAGATATTCGTTACCGTCACATATATCCTTAAGATATTCAGGACTTACGTGAAAACTTTCGTAAAGATTATTTACATCTTTTACAAGAACTGCTGCGCATCCATAAGTCTGGAAAAGCCACTTATGTGCATCCCAGCTGATACTGTCAGCAAGCTCTATGCCTTTAAGCATGTCTTTGTGCTCAGTGCTTAGAAGTACAGAACTTCCAAAGGCTCCATCCACATGGAACCACATCTGATATGTTCTGCATATTTCCGCAATTTCTTCTAAAGGATCCACACTTCCTGTATTAGTAGTTCCTGCAGTACCTATTACTGCAAAGGGAATATATCCCTCCTCAATATCTTTTTTTACGGCTTCTTCCAGTTCAGAAGTGTTCATTCTGAAGTTTTCATCTGTAGATATTTTTCTGATTCTTCCCTGTGTAATTCCGATTACGCGAAGTCCCTTGGCAACACAGCTGTGTGTCTGGTCGGACACATAGGCAGTACCAAGATGAAGTGTGTCTTCTGTAAGCTTTCTGTCTCTTGCTGCTGTAAGCGCTGTAATATTAGCCATGGAGCCACCACTTACAAAACCACCACCTGCTTTTTCGCCAAATCCCGCCTGATCAGCAAGCCACCTTATTACCTGCTGTTCTGCACAGTTAACTACAGGCGCCATTTTGCTTCCTCCTGCATGAATATTGTATGCTGATGTCATAACTTCACCAAGCCATGAAACGCATGATGCCGGGCCGGGAACAAATCCAAAGAATCTTGGATGGTTGGCATTACCACTGTATTTGAAGATTTCTTCCTGCATTTCCTTTATTACTTCTTTTACAGGACGGCCTTTCTCCGGAATTCCAATAGCCTTTACCTTTGCAAGCTGTGCTTCGTCAGCTTCCTTGATTACAGGCTGAGTCCTTATTTCATGTTTTTCCATGCAGAAATCATGAACAAAGTCCTGAACAGCATCTTCTAACTGCTCTGTATCTAATATAAATTCTTTGCCTTTCATTATTGCAAAACTCCTCTCAAGAAATTATTCGCATAGGTTATATTGTACACTATAGGTATACAATTTTCAATTATCCATGGGCTTTTTCTGTCACTCTTATTCCCTGTTAAAACATATCTGAAGTGAATAATTTTTTATTCTCAGGAATTTTAATCATAATTGCAAGATTGTAGGACATTAATAGTCAGCGGTAAATCACTGGTGCCTTGTATTGCTTAGGAAATTTCATAGAATAGTTAGTATAGGGCAAAAAAGTGATATAAGACATCCGGCTAATATGATTCCAGTGGCAGCTCAATCACGTAGTATGAAAACTTGAAGCAAAATTAAAAAAACACAGATGAATGTGATTAGAACTAAGGCAGCTTATGAAAAAGCAAACGATACACTGAAAGATTTACCAGATAAAAGAGATGTGTATTGCTCAATGAGAAAGTGCTTGAGGCAATCAAAAGAAGTTCAAAAATCTATGAGAAAATTATGGAATTCCTTAAATGATGAAGAATTTAAAATGGCGCCCAGATTTTATGTGAATCTGAGCGCTGTTTTATTTTAGGTAGAAAATTTCAGTAATTTAATAATTCATTATTAAATTTATTGCAAATTCAAGTACTTCATCTTTTCCTTGGCTTATACCTTCAATTGTTGGTTTCTTCTCAATGTCAGGATGTATTCCATTTCTTTGAATTTGTTGTCCATCTGGATACGTTACAGCAAGCCCAGAGATAAAAGTCTCAATTGCTCCTGGTAATATTATTTTAACACGATCTCCATTTGCCCCTGCTGAATCCGATCCGATAACAGTTACATTAGGTGCTGTTTTCAGTGACATAACTGCAGTCTCATTAGCACTAATCGTTTTCTCTCCCATTAAAATAATGACTTTTCCATTATAGATCTCACGTTTTTTCACTTGCCTAAATATGGTTCGCAAAATGCCGTTGTCAAAGGCTTTATTAAAAAATAAGATATCCGAAAAAGAGTTGACTTCTGACTTCATATATTTTTCTAAAAACCCATTTCCAGATTCTTGTGATAAAACATGGCACACAGTTCCCGGTTCTGACGGATTACAGCCATAAAAATTTGCATATTCAAGACATTCCGGATTTATATACTCACTCAATATATAGTGTGAAAATAGCGGTGATCTAACACGAAAATCAATTATAATTCCATCTGTAGCTTCCGAAAACTTTTTCATCCAAAAATCTACATCTTCAATTTCCATTCCTTCTAAGTTCAGATACCCTATCTTCCCATCTTCAAGGAGTTCTGACTCTAAGATATTATATTCTATATTCACAGAATCATGTTGTTTTTTGTAAGCACAAGTTTCTTCTATATCTTGCTTTTCACCATTACGATAAACAGAAAATATAGCGTATTGTTTTTTTGACATAACCAAATACGGTTCAAATGCATATATGTACTTTTCCGAATTTGAAACACTAATGTACTTCTGACATTCTTTCATCCTTTCTTCTATTGGAATATCATTAATTGATATTATAACATCTCCTGGTTTAAGATTACTATTTTTTCCAACTCTTGTTACCACTATTTCACCATTTAAATTGGTTATATTAATCATTGGACGATATGATCCAAAATGCTGCATCAGTATGTAATCGTTGATAGTCGCATGACTGTCATGAATATAAGTAGTTAGATTTGCAACTGATAGCTCATAGGATTCTTGATCTTTACCCAATGCAAATTCCGGTATTTTGTCATACAAAACCTCGTCCCAATCTTCTTCAATTATGTTTTTATATGGATAATAATATTCTATTATATTCCAATATCTCAACAATGCTAGCAAACGCATTCCTGAATCTTCATAATTCATTGCGCTACCTTCTATACCATCAGCTGTAAAATCTAATACATTATCCTGAACACTGACATAACCGTTTTCATAATTATCTATTTTAACACTTGAAAGTTTTTTCAGATATTCTACTAGTTCTGTCCCTAAGACTTCACTCTCATATATCCAGTCACTACTAATCTCATATAAAATTTCTCCATCTTTTGCCTTACTAAGTGTTTTGCCTTCAACTGGAAAATCATTCAACCAGTCTGCAATAATATTACCAGCATCAAGTGTTGTTTCTGCATCCAAAATTCTAGGCATTATGGAAAATAGTTCTGCATCCCAATCAATTTCCCCTTGTTGCAGTAAAGGATGTCTATATTTCACATAACCCCATACTTTTGCTAATATATATATGTTCTCTTGTTGTACCTTCGTCATATGGCTAATGCGTATTTCACTATCATAAACCGAATTTTCATTTTTAGGATGATCACTTTTACAACTACATAACATAAAAAAAGGCGCAACAAGCAAAGAACAAATTACAATTAGAACTACAACTTTTCTTCCTCTCGACCTACAACGTTTCATAACTTTTCTCCTATTCTTGAACGTCATTATAATAATAGGGCTGAAGTCAGTCCTATTATTATAATAACCCTATTAATTTAATTAATTTTTATATTCTAGCACCTAGGCTGAATATTTCCTTTTGCCATTTTATGACATGACGCTACCGGTTTCTGCCCTGCTCCACGCGTAGGCACTGGGCATGCTGGAGTACATTTAAGCCATTCCGAAATCTGAATCGTACAATTGATTACTGATGTTACTACATCACCTTTATCTCGTGGTTCTTTAGATTCATTAATTTTCTTTAAATCCAAATCAAAATCATTAAAATTGTTCATTTTTATTACTTCCTTTCTTTAGGGTTATTTTTATGATAAGTGTCTCACATGTGCATTGCACTACATAATATTTTCATAATCCATGTTTCAATAGGTTATTTCTCATGTTTCACAATTATATTATGTACGTAAACACACTATCATCATTTCAGCTTATATATTACCAAGAGAACCGTTATAGCTTATTAAAACGCGTTTTCTATTCTTGGAAAGAATACAAATTCATATATTCTTCTGATTTAATCATTAAATAATCGTGGTCTCCAATGTTATCAATATACCCATCTTTAAGTACAATTATTTTATTAGCATTATGGACAAAATTATTGAAACGATGTACAATTACAATTCCCATTTTATTTTTAAATGATTCTTCATATAGTTCTGCCATTTCATGTTCAGATATTGCATCTAATGCTGCATTAGGTTCATCTAAAAAGTATAAGTCTGCATCACGATTAAAAGCTCTTGCTAGAGCTACTTTTTGCCATTGCCCAAAAGATAGTTCTTTACCTGACTCAAACCAAAAGCCTAATTGCGTATCAATTCCGTCCTCCTGCTCGTTCAGTAATCCTCCTAAGCCGAATTTGTTACAAATCCCAACAATTTCTTCATCATTTTCAAGTGTACGCAAATTGCTAAAACATACGTTTTCTCTAATTGTTGCCTCATATTTTGTAAAATCCTGAAATAATGCTCCAATCCTACTCAAGTACTTTACTTTATCTATTTTTTTAAGATTAACTCCGTTTATTAAAATTTCACCTTCATATTCTTCATATAATCCGAGAAGTAATTTCATCAAAGTACTCTTTCCACTTCCGTTCCTTCCAACGATAGCAATAAAATCACCTTCTTCGATTTTAAAAGTCACATTATTTAGTGTATACTCTTCATTATCTCGATATTTAAAAGATAGATTCTTTACTTCAATACACCTTATCCTATCTAAATCCATATCTCCGCTCAGTTCTTCTTCTCTTAGATCCATAAATTCAAAAAGTTGGCCAATGAACATACACGATTTATTTAGTTCTGCAATAGTCTGAATTGCATCTTGAATCTGACCTTTTGCTGAAACCATTGCTTTAGTATATACGAGTACATCTCCTATCATTATTTTACCTAAAAATCCGCAATAAATCGTAAATGCAAATAGACAACCTATTAGAATTTGTTCTGCAATGCTAAATAATGCCATAAATCCTACTCTTCGTTTCATAATGTGCAAATCTTGCTTGGCAAACTCTTTCATAAGGTTTTCAAACTTTTGAATAAAATAAGTGAATAAATTATATAATTTTAGTTCTTTATAATTCATTCCACAAGTAATAATATAACTATCATACCAGGCTTTACGCTCTTCCTTTGTACGCTTTTTTAGCATCTCAAATTCTTCGTTGTTAATTCTATTACTTATAACATAACGTATAATTGGAATGATTACAAGAATAGGAACAATCCAAAATCGGAATGAAAAAACAATGCAAATAAAAGAAACACATGTTATAAGTGAACCCACCATACCTAAAATAGTATCGAAATATCCTAATAATCCTCCCTGCGTTTGATTTTCTGCTCTTTGCAGCATATCATAAATTTCGCTGCTTTCATAGTCTTGAAGCCTTAGTCTTGAAGCTTTCTCAAGTACTTTCCTTTTCATTTCAATATTGAATTTCAGTTCAAACTTTTCCTTGTAATATCCCGCTATTGCAGATAAAAGCATACTAATGAACTCAATAAATAAATAAAAAACAACCAATGTAAAAATCCAATTTAAATTTCCAATTTGTGTTTGTATTAGATTAATAATTGACTGCATTATTTTCAGTGAAACTACAGGTAACAAACTTAAAAAAATAACCAATGCAGTTGTTATATATATGTATTTTCGATCTACATTATATATTATTTTTACAATTTTTTTAAATGTTGTAAAAATAAGAATTCTCTTATTGTTCTTCATACGTATCCTCTACTCACTATTTATTAACCTATTAACAGTAACTTTCTATATTCCTTGATTCCATATAGAATTTCTGAAAAGACAGCTACAATTCCAGTCACTCCATTTAGTAAAGAATAATCTCCAATATAACCTTCAAGATAGCCTTCTTCTGTTGTAACTTCCTTAGGATGTTCTTGAGCTATTTTAGTGCTATAATTACTTAAGTTTATTATAGCTTCAATATGTTCGTTAAGTTCCTTGTTAAAAGCTTTTCCCTCTGGCTCATGTAATAGCAATAACTTACCTGCTAATACACTAGTATAACCATGACACAAAGCGGAACTAACAAGATATGTTTGTTCAATAGGTCTATTTAACGCACATATCAGTTCATTCTTATATTGCTGTTCACTGTCCTCATCATTCGTATATTTCGAAGATAAAATCAATCCACAAAGTACTCCTGTGTTTCCATAACACCAACTTGACGCATAATGGATTTCTTCTTCATTAACAACGCCTGAATAAAATGATTCAAATAAAAGTTGTGCTGGCCAATATACAGAGTTATTTTTTTTAATTTTAAATTTTTTATAAACATTACTTAAAATGTTTATCGCATCTACTAATCCTTCATTCCTTTGACCAACTGCATATGCTTTTGATAATGCCACCAAGGGGGAAATTAATCCATGTGACATCCCAAAGTTAAAATTTCCGTTTGGAAATGCTATTTTTTCACTACCTAAAAACTGGTTTTCGCTCGCTATATGAAAATTAAATACCTCTTTACCATGATAAGAATGCGTATTTGTCAACCAAATAAGATAATTTACCATTTGATTTATAACTTCATTTTTTCTTTTTAAATCTATATTATCAACATCCAATAAATAATATAGATTTCCTGCAGTACCTGAAATACAATCAAAATTATTGCTCTTGTTTGTTTTTATATCATCTGTATATGATGCAATATTTTTACTAATTTCATCTAATAAAAGATTATGCATACTTTTCGAAAATCTTTTTAAATGACCCGTTAATCTAGAATAATAGTTTACACAAAAGCAAGCATATCCATAACCACCAATCATCCCTGTATTGTACTTATGAATTTTATACTCTTCTACAATTTCCTTTATATTATAGCTAAGAACGTATCCTATCTCTTCCCATTTTGCAGTCTTATAGTGTATCTCCAACGAAATACACGCTAAAAGCAAATAATCAGAGAGATATTCTAAATCTAAGCACTTCTTATCATAATTTTTTTCAACTTCATCAAGTATTAAAAATATATATGATTTCATCTTTTCTTCAATATTTTTCTTTAGAATGTCTTTTTTCATTTTTATTTTACCATTCCCATCCAATATATGCTTCAAGTATTCTATTTTTTATAATATTTTATTTTTTTTATTTCATCATACATTGTATGCCTAATTAAGCTGTATGTTCTAATTTCTAATTCACGATTTCTGTTTAAACGATTGCATCTCATATGCAACATAGATGAAATGATTTCATCCGGAGTACTTGATAAATCAAGGGGATTTGCATGCAAAACTTTTTTTATATTAAGCCCCACGTCTTGTTCTATAGCGGATTTAATAATGCCTATATAATGTTGTCGATTTTTTCTATATTCCTTACGGTAACTTTCTTTATCAACTAGGTTATCTAGTATTCTAAACATTTCTTCAATATTTTGCGTAAGGCTACACAGTTCGCCCGCGATTGCCTCAATGTATGTATCAATCAACTCATGGGAATCATCTGATTTTCTACTAGAAATTAAATCAATTACATACTCACTATCGCTGCAAAAGAAATCTTCCATCATTGTAATACAGCTACTTCCGCCGTATCGATTATTTTCTCTATAATATTCATTTATACTCCAACGTTTTATAAAACTATCTTCTCTCATTTCAGAAAGCCATTGGTTTAAAAGGCTATACTTTGATAGCGCATCTTCCTCATTATCATACTTGATTCTTAGACGAATATGCATTCCTGTATCGTCAAAATACCTTAAAAAGAAAAATCTATTAACAAGCAATTTACTTTTATCTTTTTTAAATCGGATTAAAAAATCATCTTCCATTTCTCGATTGCAATAGATTTTTAAATAGACCCATCCATTGTGGAACGGTGGTACTAATCGTTCAGCATTTTGTATCATTGCATTTTTTTGATTGCTTCTTTTCTTTGTGAACTTTTCAGAATTATATAACGAAAAAATACATTCCACCATAAAATGGTTCCCAAGATGATCTTGTACCATTTCATTACTAAAGAAATTCTTTTCCACAGCACAAAGCTCTATATCACTTTGATGGTCTATCTCTTGATAAAGTATTTCAGCTGTCTTTCCATCATCACGTTTTAAAAGCAATCGATTATCACCTCGGCACAAATAAAAATACTCTGGCAGTTGAAAACGTTTCTTTAGGTAGTCATATTTCTTTTTAAATTCGCCAAAATCTAGTTTTTGAAAATATATCTGTGATATTCTCCATTTCTCAGGTGCAACTATTATCCCTTCAATCTCTATCTCAGGGCTATAAAGGCTTTTATATTCTGTTAACCCCGATAGTCGTTCTATAATTCTTATATCTTCATATTCTCTTGATATTGCATACAAGAGGTTAAACAGTTTACTATTTAATTGATGGTTTAACATATTGTCGGTAAATAATCTACAGTATTTCCCTTTCGAAATAGATTTTAAATATAATTTATTCTCATCGTCCATACCTATCGCTAAGTCTTCAACAAGAATGTTAGTTTCACTATTATTTCCTTCTGGCAAACTAAGTAAAACCTGATAGGGATAATTACTTTTCCAATTCATTACATTTGATAATCTTCCTGCAATAGGCATTTCTCGTAACTCAGCATATATAATTTTGTCATTAATTTTTTCTTTATATATTTTATTATATTGTTCAAATGGTTTATCTTCAAAAATATTTTCAAAACGTTGAAAAGACTTTCCTGCTGAATCAGCTCCAATATTAGGTCCAAGATAACATTTTAGCTCGTTAAAACTCCTAGTTAA
>SAMEA104404106__coassemble_617_pt1 | contig 34560 bp, 30 predicted proteins | sample SAMEA104404106__metabat2_high_PE_077 | metagenome-assembled genome bin SAMEA104404106 (sample SAMEA104404106) | Balaenoptera acutorostrata | reverse complement strand
GGGTAAGTGGTGAAAGTGAATTTCTAAGAGTAACTATGGGGAATTCACTTTTTTCATCTCATTTTCATGCGATCGTGCTCAAAAATCTTCCATATTATGACATTTTAGTTAATATTTTTTTCTTCTTCATTTTTTTAACGAAAAATCTCTGATTTCTCGTTAAAATTCTTAACTTAAAATAAATATTCACTTTTAGCCTGCTTTTATGATGCGTATTATGCTGTCAGCCTTACTTTTCACCATGATTCTGGTGAAAATTCCTGAGAAGAAAATTTTTTTCACTTTTGAGGTTTCCTTTGGTATGGAGCAATGTAATAAATATGGAAATGTTAATCTTCAGATTCTTGCATTGGACAACCACATAAAAAACATATATAATTGAGGTGGAGCAACGCTGGTATTTGTTGCTCAGATGGCATTAATAAGTAAGAATTTGAAAGGAAAAAAGGAATTACAAATGGCCGATATGAAATATCTGACTCTGCTTTCAAGGGATTATCCTAATATTAAAGCAGCTACAGCAGAAATGATCAACTTAAGCGCAATTTTAGCTTTACCAAAGGGAACAGAATACTTTTTAAGTGATTTACATGGAGAACACGAAGCATTTATTCATATGCTGAAAAGTGCATCTGGTACAATCAAACAGAAAATTGACGAGCAGTATTCTGGAATCCTAAGTGAAGGTGACAGAGAAGATCTGGCTGCACTGATATATAATCCGGAAGCTGAAATTAAGAGAAGAGAGAAAAGTGAACCTGATTTTGACAAATGGTGCATGACAATTATCTACAGATTAGTAACTGTCTGCAGATCAGTTTCAACTAAATATACAAGATCCAAAGTAAGAAGAATGCTTCCAGAGTATCTTGATTATGCAATGGACGAACTTCTCCATGCTGATGATGAGCAGAACAGATCACACTATTATCACGAAATCATTAATACTATAGTTCATTCTGGAATTGCAAAAACATTTATCAGTGAACTTGCTAATTCAATCAGTACTCTTGCAGTGGACAGACTTCACATTATTGGTGATATTTATGACAGAGGTGCTCATCCAGACACTATTATGGATTATCTTATGACATACCATGATGTTGACTTCCAGTGGGGAAATCATGATGTTGTATGGATGGGAGCAGCAGCAGGAAGCTGGGCATGTATCTGTAATATTCTTAGAATGAATATCAGTTACAATAACTTTGACATGCTTGAAATAGGATATGGAATTAACCTTCGTCCTCTTGCTTCATTTGCAGAAAAAGTATACGGAGATGATCCATGTGAATTCTTTAAACCTCATGTTTTAGACAGAAATAAATATGACCCTATTGAAGAATCTCTTGCAGCAAAAATGCATAAAGCAATTGCAATATGTCAGTTTAAGGCTGAAGGCCAGAAAATTATGGAACGTCCTGAATACGGACTTGAAAAGAGACTTCTTCTGGATAAAATCGATTTCGAAAAAGGTACAGTAAATATAGAGGGTACAGAATACAAACTGCGTGATACAAATCTTCCTACTATTGACCCGGAAAATCCTTATGCATTTTCTGATGAAGAGTACGAAGTTATGTCTTCACTTGCTGCTTCTATTATTAACTCAGAAAAACTTCAGCAGCATATTAAGTTTATGTTCAGCCATGGTGCTTTATACAAGAAAGTAAATGGAAACCTGCTTTTCCACGGATGTATTCCAATGGAAGAAGATGGTGAATTTTCAACACTGACATTTAACGGCAAAGGATACAGAGGTAAGGCTCTTATGGATTACCTTGATGGTGCTGTAAGAAAGTCATATTTCGAAAGTCCTGCAAATGGTGGTAAGGGTAACGGTGATGATGGAGACCTTATGTGGTATCTGTGGCTTGCTAATAACTCTCCGCTTTTTGGTAAAGAAAAGATGACTACATTTGAAAGATTGTTTATTGCCGATAAAGCAGCACACAAGGAACCTGTAAGACCATACTACAGACATATTAAAACAAGAGAGCCCGTAGAAAAGATTTTACTTGAATTCGGTCTTGATCCAAAACGTTCTAAGATTCTTAATGGACATGTTCCTGTAAAAATCAAAGATGGAGAAAGCCCAATTAAAGGTGGTGGACTTCTTTATGTAATCGACGGTGGTATTTCAAAGGCATATCAGAAACAGACTGGTATTGCAGGATATACTTTTATCTTTAACTCATGGGTTATGGCTCTTGCTGAGCATAAACCTTATGAACCACTTAAGGCTGATGGAACACAGGTATTCCATACACCTAATATTAAAACAGTAGAAGTTCTTCCGGAAAGAATGCTTATTATCGATACAGATAAAGGGGCAGAGCTCGTTGAACAGATAGAAGATATGAAGAAACTTGTTGAAGCATATAAGACGGGTTTAATTAAAGAAAAATATTAAGAAAATATAAAAGCCAGGGTATATAGAGTATCCTGGCTTTTTGCAACTTATATAATTATTTTTAGTTCAGCTTATTTGCCAAAGTATCTCTTTAGAAGACCAGCAAATGCAGCTCCGTGTCTAGCTTCGTCTTTAGCCATTTCGTGAACTGTATCATGAATAGCATCAAGGTTAAGCTGTTTAGCTAATGTAGCTAATTCTTTTTTGCCTGCGCATGCGCCAGCTTCAGCATCAACTCTCATCTTTAAGTTCTGTTCTGTTGAATCTGTTAATACTTCACCAAGCATTTCTGCAAATTTAGCAGCGTGTTCAGCTTCTTCGTAAGCTGCTTTTTCCCAGTAAAGACCGATTTCTGGATATCCTTCTCTGTGAGCAACTCTTGACATAGCAAGGTACATACCTACTTCTGAACATTCTCCTTCGAAGTTAGCTCTTAAACCGTCGATGATTCTTTCATCAGCGCCTTTTGCAACTCCTACAACGTGCTGGTCAGCCCATTCGATTTCGCCTTCGTCCATTTTAACGAATTTTTCTGCAGGAACCTTACATACTGGGCACTGTGCTGGTGGTTCTTCACCTTCGTGCACATAACCGCATACTGTGCAAACCCATTTTGTTACTTTTCCAGCTGGTGCTGCTTCTTCCATCTTTTCGAACTGATCTGCAGGAACCTTACATACTGGACATTTTGCTGGTGGTTCTTCACCTTCGTGTACGTATCCACATACTTTACAAACCCATTTCATAACTGAAACCTCCTCTTTTTATATGTATTTTTTGGAATAAAAAATATTCATCCAAGTGATTTTGCCGTTTGCGCGAATTGAATTACCAGATATTGCCGTGGTAATTAAGAGCATAAGGACTTCCATTAGCTCGTTTACTTCGCTATGGCAAGTCCATTATACGACAATTTCCAGCCAAAGCACAATTTCTCATGTTACTTTGGGGAAATAAAGCATAAGGACTTCCATTAGCTCGTTTATTTCGCTATGGCAAGTCCATTATACGACAATTTCCAGCCAAAGCACAATTGCTCATGTTACTTTGGGGAAATAAAGCATAAGGACTTCCATTAGCTCGTTTACTTCGCTATGGCAAGTCCATTATACGACAATTTCCAGCCAAAGCACAATTTCTCATGTTACTTTGGGGAAATAAAGCATAAGGACTTCCATTAGCTCGTTTATTTCGCTATGGCAAGTCCATTATACGACAATTTCCAGCCAAAGCACAATTGCTCATGTTACTTTGGGGAAATAAAGCATAAGGACTTCCATTAGCTCGTTTACTTCGCTATGGCAAGTCCATTATACCACAATTGATGTGGATTTGTATCTATACTTTTATATTTTTATGTAGCAGGATTTTGTATGGAGTAAGCATGTATGATTTTGCATGTGGTTTGTTCAAAAAAACGTATTAAACGTCAAATAACGATATGAGCTGCATGCGGTGTAGAAGCATTGTAATTTAAATGTTAACGCCTAATAGCGATATACGGCATGTTTGTTTTGAAATAGTCTTACTGGTTACAATAGTCCCGCGTATATTTTCTTTTTATGAACGCATAAAACAGTATAATGGCGCGTGTTAATTATTAGTTTTATGGCGCAGTATTCTCTTTTTCACCACAGACTCTTCACAAGTGCTAGGGCAGAAAAGTATTTACAAAATACCTATTTATAGTATAATTAGAATGTATATCTACGAGTCAGAAGAGAGGAAGATTATGAACAAAAAAGCAATAATAACATTAGTACTTTCCATTGGAATGATGGCTTTTCTGTCAGGATGTGCAACTTTTGACAGTTTCAGAGAAGCTTTCTTCCCAGGGGAAAAATCAGGGGAAGAAACCGTACGTATAGGGGTGCTTGAACCTCAGTCCGGAGATGATAAAGAATTTGGTAAACTTGAAATAGAAGGTATAGAGCTGGCTCACGAATTATATGGCGAAGTTAATGGCAAAAAAATAGAACTTATTTACGCTGATACACAGAGTAATATGCATTCTGTAGATAGTGCTGTAACAGACCTTATCAGTAAGAATCCGGCAGTTATACTTGGAAGTTATGGCGATGCTGTAACACTGGAAGCAAGCAGTCTTCTGAGACCTGCAAAGATTCCTGCAATTGGTATAACAACAATAAATCCCCTTATAACGGGTGGTAATGATTACTATTTCAAGGTAGCTTTTGCTGAAGAAAGTCAGGGAAGAGCTCTTGCAGATTTTATTTATAATGAGTTAAAGTTCGATTCTGTGGGTATTATCAGAGTAAAGGACGAAGATATTACTTCCGAAATGGTAACCCAGTTTACAAGAAGAATGACGAAGCTTACAGGTAACGAAGGCTGCATCGGTGTAAATATTGCACTTGACCCTGCAAACAAAAACTACACAGAAAGTCTCGAAAAAGTAAAAAAATCAGGAGTAAAAGCAGTATTTGTACCAACATCACTAAAGGTTGCAGAGCGTATATTCGAAACAGCTGACAAACTTAACATTGATGACGTGCTGTTTATCGGACCACATAGCTGGCACAACGAAAAGCTGATCAAACTTCAGCAGAAATATCCTAAAATGAATATTGCAGTGCTTACTGACGTACTTAGCGAAAAGAAGACTGATGCTGCAGGAGAATCCACAAAGAGACATGAACTTTTCATAGAAAAATATCACGAAAAGTATGGTGAAGTGGATCCACCAAGAGAAACAGCACTTGCTTTTGACGCATATGTACTTGCAGTAAAAGCAATAGAAAAAGCAGGTGGAAATGACCACGAAAAAATCAGGGAAGCCCTTGCAGGCACAAAGAGTTTCCAGGGTGTAACCGGGTCAATTTCATTTAATAAACGAGGGGAACCTCACAAACAGGTAACTGTTGACCATGTAAAAGATGGAAAATTTGTTTCTATTTACTCAGTAAAACAGAAAGCTATTACAAGAGAAGAAGCAAAAGAAACTCTTAAAGAGGAAAAAGACAAAGTATTAACTAACGAAGATAAAGAAGGAGAAAACTAAAATGGAACAGAATATTAAAAACGCATTATTACAGATCAGACCAATCCTGCAGAGAGATGGAGGAGATATTGAATTTGTTGAACTTACAGAAGATATGGTAGTAAGAGTAAGATTACAGGGACACTGCAAAGGCTGCCCAGGTGCAACAATGACAATCAAAGGTATTGTAGAAAGAATTCTTAAAGATGCTTATCCAGAAATCAAGGGAGTAGAGGCGGTTCAGTAAGATGGCAGATTACAGAGAGTTTATTGACAGAAACTTCGAAGATGAAGTAAAGTCTTTACAGGAACTTATCCGTATCAGAAGTGTTGTAGAAGACAGAGTAGAAACATCCGATGGAGAAGTATATCCTTTTGGACAGGGAGTTCAGAACGCATACGAATATATGAGAGAACTTGCCAAAAAAGAAGGATTTACATTTAAAAACGTTGATAATTACGGTGGTCATATTGACTTTGGTGAAGGAGAAGAAGTTCTTGGAATAATAGGTCATCTTGACGTAGTTCCAGAAGGAGATGGATGGGACCACGAACCTTATTGTGGAGATATTATTGATGGAGAAATGTGGGGCAGAGGAACCTTAGATGATAAGGGCCCTATGATGGCCGCATTTTATGCAATGAAAGCTCTTAAGGATTCGGGTTACACACCTTCAAAGAAAATCAGAATGGTTCTTGGACTAGACGAAGAAACAAACTGGTATGGAATGGATTATTACAAAGAACACGAAAAAATGCCGGATTTCGGATTTACTCCGGATGCAGAGTTCCCTGCGCTTAATGGTGAAAAGGGAATCGTTGTTGTTAAATTTGTAAAGAAAATCAGAACAGGAAAAACAAAGGGCCTGGAATTAAGAAAACTTTCTGGCGGATCAGCTCCAAACATGGTAGCAGAAAAGGCAAGAGTTGTTGTTAATTCCGATGTTAAAGGTGCTTATGACAAAATAAAAGAACAGGTTGCTTCATATGCAGAAGAAACAGGTTACAGAATCAAAGCAAAAGGAGCAGGAAAATCATTAGAAATATCAGCAGAAGGTAAGGCAGCACATGGTGCAACTCCAGAAGCCGGACTTAATGCTATTTCAATTCTTATGGAATTCCTTGGCAGACTGAATTTCTCAAACGAAGATGTTAATGAATTTGTTTCATTCTATAACGAATACATTGGATTTGACCTTTGCGGAGTTAAATTAGGCTGTGGATTTGAAGACAAAGCATCAGGAAAGTTGTCCTCAAATGTTGGTATGATTGACTTTGATGGAGAAGTATTTACTATTACAGATAATCTTCGTTACCCTGTAACTTATACAGATGAACAGCTTTATGAAGCAATTACTCCATTACTTGATAAGTACAATTTCGGACTTATTAAAGGACATGCACAGGAACCTATTTTTATGGATCCGGAAAGCCCTATGATAAAGACTCTTATGGAAGTATATCAGAAGAATACAGGTGATACAGAAACAAAGCCACAGGTAATCGGTGGAGGAACATATGCAAGATCAGCTGATAATATTGTAGCATTTGGTGCACTTTTCCCGGGAAATCCTGACTATATGCATCAGAGAAACGAAAGAATTCCTGTAGAACGCCTGAAACTTATTACAGAAATTTATGCTGATACACTTTACAAACTGTCTCAGGAAGATTTTAAGATTGAGGAGTAACATGAATAACAGAAAATTTGATACTGCAAAAATCGCAAGAATTGGAATTATGGCTGCTATTTCGTGCATCCTTGTTCTTCTAATAAAAATACCGTTTCCACCAGCACCATTCCTGGTGTATGATCCTGCGGATATTCCTATATACATAACAACATTTGCCTATGGTCCTGTTTCAGGCCTTATTCTGACCTTTATTGTCAGCTTTATACAGGCATTTGTTCTTGGTGGAGATGCAGTATATGGTTTTGTAATGCATATGCTTGCAACAGGTGGCTTTGCAATTATTGCAGGTAATCTGTATAATCACAGAAAGACAAAGAAGGAAGCAGTTATTGCCCTTACAGCAGGTGTAATTGCAATGACAGCTATTATGTGCGTTGCAAACTATTTTGTAACACCAATGTTTATGGGTGCACCAAAAGAAGCGGTTCTTGCAATGCTTTTACCAGTAATTGTGCCGTTTAATCTTCTGAAGGGCGGCATTAACGCAGTTATTACCTTCCTTGTTTACAAGAGAATTTCAAAGTTCTTACATCATAGATAGACCTTAAGAGGTAAAAAAATGAGAGAAATATTAATAAGGAATGAAGAAGATACAAAGGCTTTTGGCAGAGAACTTGCCGAAAGCCTTAAGCCTGATTCTGTAATTGCCCTTGTAGGTGATTTAGGCACAGGTAAAACAACCTTAACAAAATATATTGCAGAGGGGCTTGGCGTTACAGAAATGATCACAAGCCCCACTTTTACGATTGTCTGCGAATACCATTCAGGCAGACTGCCCTTTTATCACTTTGACGTATATCGCCTTGGTGATACAGAAGACCTGTTCGAAACAGGAGTAGAAGAGTATTTCTACGCAGGCGGTGTGTGTATTGTTGAGTGGGCGGACCAGATTGCAGAAATCCTCCCTGACGATACCATGTGTATTTTTATAGAATATGGGGAGAACGAAGGAGAGAGAATTTACAGATGTACATTTTAGCAATTGAAACTACAGGTCCTGTGGGTTCTGTAGCTGTAGCTGACGAAAATGGGAATATATTTTCCAGATGTTCAGAAGAAACCATGAGTCATCTGAAAGACCTTATTCCTATGACAGATGAACTGTTAAAAGAAAAAAATATTAAAAAGAAAGAAATTGCTGCTGTTGCTGCATCAGTTGGTCCAGGTTCTTTTACAGGAATCAGAATTGGCGTTGCAACTGCAAGAGCACTGGCGCAGGCTCTTGAGGTGCCTGCTATAAGTGTTCCGTCATTAGACAGTTTCAGAACTAAATGCAATGGACTTTCAATGATTGTGCCAGTTTTTAATGCAAGAAGAGGACAGGTCTACGGTGCAGTTTTTGAAGAAGATGGAAGTGATATACTGAAACCAGGACCATATATGCTTGCTGATGTTCTTAAGGCAGTTAAAGATAACCTTGAAGAAAAAAGAAGTGATCTTCCATGTGGAATGCCTACTATGGAAACAATCAGATTCTATGGTGACGGTATCGACGCTTATGCAAAGGAATTAGAAGAATTTGAAGACCAGCTTAAACATGAAAAACATGTCTTCAGAATTGTCCTTGCAGATAAGGAAGAACGCTATCAGCATGCTGAACTTGTTGCAAAAGCAGGTCTTTTAAAGTTTAAGAATGGTGATACATGCTCATATGGTGAACTGGAGCCAGAATATATGAGAATTACAGAAGCTGAACAGAAACTTAAAGATGGTACTCTTGCAAAGGAGAGAGCTGCCAAAATGGCAAAATTTAAGGCAAGATAATGGCAGATAATATTACAGTAAGAAAAGCCTCAGAGTCAGATCTTGACGGCATAGAGAAAATAGAAAAAGAATGCTTTGCTATTCCATGGAGCAGGGAAACTTTAGAATACGACATGAAAGAAAACCAGTTTGCCACATATATTGTGGCAGAGTGTAACGGTGAAACAGCCGGATACATAGGTTTCTGGGTAATTGCAGGAGAGTGTAATATTAATAATGTGGCTGTTTCCTCTTCTTACAGAAGAAAACATATTGGATCAGCTATTATTGATACTGTAATAAAATCCTGTGAAAAAGCGGGAATTAAACGCTTTACCCTTGAGGTAAGAAAGTCAAATGCCCCTGCCATAGGGCTTTATACAAAGTATGGTTTTAAACCAGAAGGAGTAAGGAAGGCATATTACGAAGATAACGGCGAAGACGCAGTTATAATGTGGAGATAGATAATGAAAGACGGCAGATTTTTAACCATGGCAATTGAGTCAAGCTGTGACGAAACATCAGTAGCTGTTTTAGCAGACGGAAGAACAGTACTGTCAAATATTATTTCATCACAGATTGATATTCATACATTGTTTGGAGGAGTAGTTCCAGAAATTGCTTCTCGTCATCATTTACAGAATATAAATATGGTTATAGACCAGGCTCTTGAAGAAGCAGATGTTACACTAGATGACATTGATCTTCTTGGAGTTACATACGGACCAGGACTTGTGGGAGCACTTCTTGTTGGTGTTGCAACGGCTAAGGCTATATCTTTTGCAAAGGATATTCCACTTGTTGGTGTAAATCACATGCACGGACATATCAGTGCAAACTTTATTGAGTACCCTGAACTTGAACCACCATTTATGAGTCTGGTGGTTTCAGGAGGACATACTAATATTGTAATGACAGAGGATTACGGAAAGTGCACTGTTTTAGGTGGAACACGTGATGATGCTGTTGGTGAAGCATATGACAAGGTTGCAAGAGTAATAGGTCTGGGGTACCCGGGTGGCCCAAAAATTGATAAGGTAGCTAAAGAAGGCAATCCTGAAGCAGTTAATTTCAAGCGCGTTTATTTAGAAAAGGGAAGTCTTGATTTCAGTTTCAGCGGACTAAAGACAGCAGTTCTGAACTATCTTAATACAGAACGCCAGGCAGGAAGAGAAATTAATGTTCCTGATGTTGCAGCAAGCTTTCAGGCTGCAGTAATTGAAGTTATTGTTCATAAGACAATAGAAGCGGCATTAGAAATGAAACAGAAGAGACTGGTTCTTGCTGGCGGTGTTGCAGCTAATTCCAAGCTGTTTAAGGACCTTAAAGAAGCCTGCGAAAAAAACCATATTGAACTTTTTGTACCAGGAAAAATTCTATGTACAGATAATGCAGCAATGATAGCATGTGCAGCATACTACAAATACAAAAAAGAAGGAGCGGATGATCTTACTATAGACGCATATCCAAACCTTCCTATTTAATGGAGTAAAGAATGATTATTTTATCAGCAAAAGATATAACAAAAACATATGGAGTAGATACCATACTTGAGAATGTATCTTTTCACGTTAATGAAGGTGACAGGGTTGGTATTGTGGGAGCTAACGGAGCAGGAAAGAGTACTCTGCTTAATATTCTCTCAGGAAATCTGCAGTGTGATTCAGGAGATTTTTTTCTGTCACAGAGCACTACAATAGGATACCTTAAGCAGAAGGATAATTTTGATACAGAAAGCACTCTTTATGAGGAAATACAGAAGATTTTCAAGCCTGTAGAGGATATGGAGAAGGAAATGACTGATTTATCCATAAAGATAAGCGAAATGGGTGAAAACTCAGAAGCTCTTATGGAAAGGTATGCAAATCTTCAGGACAGGTTCAGAAACATGGGCGGCTACTCATACAAAAGTGAAATTAACGGAGTGCTGAACAGCATGGCCTTCGGCGAAGAATATTATCATAAGAAAATAAGTACCTTTAGTGGAGGAGAGAGAACAAGACTTGCTCTTGCCTGTCTTTTATTAGAGAAACCAGATATTCTTTTCCTTGACGAACCTACTAACCACCTTGACATAGGAACTCTGAAATGGCTTGAGCAGTATCTGAAAGGATACAAGGGAACCATAATTATTGTTTCTCATGACAGATACTTTCTTGATCAGATGGCTACAAGAATCTTTGAAGTTGAGCATCATAAACTGAAGTGCTACGAAGGAAACTATACGGAGTATGCAGAGAAAAAGAAGATGCTCAGAGAGGCAGAACTGAGAGCATACAACAAGCAGCAGACTGAGCTTGCACGTCAGGAAGATATGATAAGACGTTTCAAGGAGCGTGGTACAGAGAAACTTGCAAAACGAGCAGCATCAAGAGAAAAAAGGCTTGCAGGCATTGAAAGACTGGAAAGGCCAGAAGCTGAAGCGGGTAAGATGAAAATACATTTTCATCAGGAATTCCAAAGCGGTAATGACGTGCTCTATGGCGAAAATCTTGCAAAGAATTTTGGCTTTGGAGCATCAAAAAAAGAAGTATTTAAGAACGTGAATTTCGATATAAAGAGGGGAGAAAGAATTTGCCTTGTAGGAGCTAATGGTGTTGGAAAAACAACACTTCTAAGAATTCTTATGGAAGAAATCTCTCCGTCAGAAGGCTTTCTTAAAATCGGCCATAATGTGGAGTTCGGATACTACGATCAGGGTCAGCAGCTCTTAAATAACGAGAGCACGGTTATGGATGAAGTCCACGATTCTTACAGGCTGTATAAGGATGCAGAAATAAGGGGGATACTTGGAAGATTCCAGTTCAGGAACGATCAGGTTTTCCTTAAGGTAGGTTCTTTATCAGGAGGAGAAAAGGCAAGACTTTCACTTCTTAAACTTATGATGAGTGAGGCAAACGTACTTATCTTAGACGAACCTACAAACCATCTTGATATTGATTCCAAGGAAATCTTTGAAGAAGCACTTATGGATTATCCAGGAACAGTAATATGTGTTTCTCACGACAGATATTTCCTTAATAAGATTCCTACCAGAATTCTGGAGCTGAAAAACGATGGTCTTACTGAGTATCTTGGTACTTATGATTACTATATGGAAAAGAAAGATTCCATAGGTTCAGGCAGCAGATATTTAAAAGAAATGGCCGGAAATGAAGAAAATAACGAAAAAGTTCCGGAAAAAATTTCCGAAGAAAAAAAGACTGTTTCTTCAGCTGAAGAAAGGGCTATTAAGAAGCAGAAAGAAGCAGAAGAAAGAAGAAAAACAAGAGAAAAAGAAAAGCTGGAAAAACTCATAGAAACGTTGGAACAACAGGTCTCTGACCTTGATGCAGAAATGTGCAGACCAGAAAATCTTCAGGATCATGTGGCTCTTAATGACCTTAATCAGAAGAGAGAAAAAGCTACAGAAGAACTGGATGAAGCATATGAAAAGTGGATGGAGTTACAGTGATAAATTAAAATATTTTAATTTTAGCCTTGCAATACCTATCGCAGTAAACTATAATAGGCTTTGTAATTAAGAGAAAAAAGAAATATGGAGGTTAATTATGACTTTTGATAAAATAAGAGATATCATCGTAGAACAGCTTAATGCAGATGCATCTATGGTAACAATGGACACAAACTTAATGAAGGACCTTGAAGCAGATTCATTAGATGCTGTAGAAATCATTATGGCAATCGAAGAAGAATTTGGAATTGAAATTCCAGATGAAGATGCTGAAAAGATTCAGATTGTAGGCGACTTAGTAAAATATGTAGAAGAAGTCTGCGAATAATTTATAGGAAATCATAACCCGCTGACTTAAAGCGGGTTTTGTTATTTCATTTCATCAGGGGAGAAAATCATGAAAAACGCAAAAATTTCAAACGCAGTAATCAAAAGATTACCACGTTACAGAAGGTACTTAATGGAACTTAAAAAGAAGGGAGTAGAAAAGATTTCTTCAAAGGAATTCAGTAACCTTATAGGCTATACAGCATCACAGATCAGGCAGGACCTTAATAACTTTGGAGGTTTCGGCCAGCAGGGTTATGGGTACAGTGTAGAAGGACTTTACGAAGAAATAAGTGCTATTCTCGGACTTGATAAAGAACATGGTATGATTATTGTTGGAGCAGGTAATCTCGGACAGGCAATAGCAAAATATACACATATTCAGAAATCAGGATTTGTAGTTAAGGGAGTGTTTGATGTAAGTCCTGAACTTATTGGTAAAAAAATAGGTGGTTTAGAAATTATGGATTACGAAGGTGTGGTTAATTTTGTTGAAGAAAATGAAATTGCCATAGGAATTATATGCGTAGGACAGGATAGTGCTCAGGAAATTGCTGACAAGCTCTGCTTTGCCGGTGTCAGCGGAATCTGGAACTTTGCACCTACTGACATTGAAGTTCCAAAACACGTTGCTCTTGAGAATGTACATCTATCTGACAGCCTTCATTCTCTGGCATATCACATGAATGACATCCAGAAGAAGGAAAGAGAGAAGAATAAATAATAAAAAAATAAGGCTGTCTTAATAAAGACAACCTTTTTTTTCTCTTTATAAGTGATTAACCTTCAACTGGTGCATCTACTGGACATGCTGCAGCGCAAGCTCCACAATCGATACATTTGTCAGCGTCGATAACGTAAGCGTTTTCTCCTTCTGAGATAGCTTCTACTGGACATTCAGCAGCGCAAGCTCCACATGAAATGCAAGCATCTGTAATTTTGTAAGCCATGATAAATCCTCCTTTTTATATTATAACTCTTTAATTCCTAACCATTATAACAGAAAGACGTGAATAAGTAAAGATGAAAATTTATACTCTTACAGGCAGGAGCGGCACTGGTAAATCTTATCAGGCCATTAATATCTGCAAAGAAAAAAACATAGAAAGTATAATAGACGATGGTCTTTTTATATACAAAAACCAGGTGGAAGCAGGTATATCTGCAAAACGCCAGGAAACAAGAGTGGGCGCTATTAAAACTGCTCTTTTTACAAGAGATGATCATGCAGACCCGGTGCGTGAAAAAATAAAGGAACTGAAGCCGGAATCTCTTCTCATTCTTGGTACATCTGACAAGATGACAGACAGAATAATTGAGAGACTTAATCTTCCTGAAGTTTCAGAGCGCATATATATAGAAGATATTACAACAGAAGAAGAAAGAGAAACTGCAAACAGGCAGAGACTTAATCAGGGCAAGCATGTTATTCCTGTTCCGACCTTGCAACTTAAACGTGATTTTGCAGGATATTTTCTTGATCCATTAAGAATTATTAAAGGCTTTAAACAGGGGAAGCAGTCTGTGTCAGAGAAGACTGTAGTAAGACCTACATTCAGCTATATGGGAGAGTTTTTCATATCTGATTTTGTTTTAACTGACATAGCTGACTGCGTTGCCATGGAAACTGAAGGTATTTCGAAGGTGGAAAAGGTTTACGAAAACACAGCGCCTGATAATCTTCTTATAAATGTAAGCGTTATGGTTGACCCATCATGCATGATATGGGATACTGCTATGGAGTTTCAGAGAAAACTGGCAGAAGTAATCGAATACATGACAGCGTTTAATGTTGTAACTGTAAATGTAGAAATTACAGGGTTTGCAAGGTTTCACAGATTAAGACAGGAAAGGTGTAATAATGAGTAAATATATAGTAGAGAATGTAGAGGATTTTAATCTTAGAAATATTTTTGACTGTGGTCAGTGTTTCAGATGGAAAGAGGAAGAAGATGGATCTTTTACTGGTATAGCCTTTGGAAAACCAGTAAATATGAGCTTTTCCCATGGCAGCCTTTCAATTGATAACTGCACAGAAGATGAGTTTAAAAACATATGGTATAACTATCTTGACCTTGGCCGTAACTACGGGGAAATAAAGGAAAAACTTAAGTGCTGTGATAACAAAATGGCAGAAGCAATTAAGGCAGGGCCAGGTATAAGAATTCTTAATCAGGATTTATGGGAAATCATAATCTCCTTTATTATTTCACAGAATAATAATATACCAAGGATTAAGGGATGTATTGAGAAGCTTTCTGAACTGTTTGGAAAAAGTGCAGGTGAGTACAGAGGAAGAGAATGGTTTAATCTGCCGGAGCCTGAAGCACTTGCTGGTCTTACTGTGGAAGACCTTGGTGCCGTAAAACTGGGATACAGAGCAAAATATTTAATCGGTACTGCAAAAACAGTTGTAGAAAAGGGGCTGCCTCAGACTGAAGAGGAGCTTCTTGCACTTCCGGGAGTAGGACCAAAGGTTGCTAACTGCATAAAATTATTTGGTATGGGTAAAATGGATAGTTTTCCTATTGATGTGTGGGTAATGCGTGTTATGAATGAGGTCTACGGTATAGATGAAAGTAATAAGAAGCAGATGGCAGAGTATGCAGGAGAACACTTTGGAGAACTGGGAGGAATTGCACAGCAGTATCTTTTCTACTATATACGTGAGAAGAATCTTAACAAGTAGAAAAAAATATATGTAAATGAAGGAAGTCTGGAATGGTTCAGGCTTCTTTTTTTGCGTGATATTACAGGACTATACATAATAACAGTCATAAACGTCTTTTGTGCATGTTAACCTGTAGTAAAGGTGCTATAAAATATATGAGAAGGAAGAAATTTGCTAAAGGCGAAAATAAAAGTCACATAACTTTCACAAAAATCTTTAAAAAACATATTGACTTTATGCATCAATAGACCTACAATAAAAGGGTAGTTAGCACTCGGAGCTAATGAGTGCTAATAAATAGAAGATTAATAAAATAACATATATGAGGAGGTCTTAATAATGAGTTTTGGAATTAAACCATTAGGATGCAGAGTTGTAATTAAGAAAGTAGAAGCTGAAGAGAAAACACAGGGTGGAATCATTCTTACAAGTTCAGCAAAAGAAAAACCACAGGTAGCAGAAGTTGTTGCAGTGGGACCTGGAACAAAAGACGAAGTTATGGAACTTACAGAAGGAGATAAAGTTATCTTCTCAAAATATGCAGGAACAGACATCAAATACAGCAACGAAGAATATACAATCATGAATCAGTCAGACATTCTGGCAGTTATGGAATAATAAAAGGGGAGGCAGATTATTATGGCAAAAGATCTATATTATGGAGAAGAAGCAAGAAGAATGCTTCAGGCTGGTGTTGACAAACTGGCAGATACAGTAAAAATCACATTAGGACCTAAAGGAAGAAATGTTTTAATCAATAAATCATTTGGTTCACCACTTATTACTAATGACGGTGTTACAATTGCAAGAGAAATTGAATTAGAAGATGCAGTTGAAAACATGGGTGCACAGTTAGTTAAGGAAGTTGCTACAAAGACAAATGATGTAGCAGGTGACGGAACAACAACAGCTACAGTTCTTGCTCAGGTAATGATCAGAGAAGGATTCAAAAACGTAGCAGCAGGTGCAAACCCAATGGTACTTAAGAGAGGTATTCAGGGTGCTGTAGATAAAGCAGTTGAAAAGATTGCAGAAATCTCACACAAAGTAGAAACAAAAGAAAGTATTGCTCAGGTAGCAGCAGTATCAGCAGCAGATGCTAACATTGGTGAACTTATTGCTGAAGCAATGGAAAAAGTAGGAAAAGACGGAGTTATCACTGTTGAAGAATCAAAATCACTTGGAACAACACTTGATGTTGTAGAAGGAATGCAGTTCGACAGAGGATACTTATCAGCATACATGGTTTCAAATACAGAAAAAATGGAAGCTGTATTAGAAAACCCATACATTCTTTTAACAGATAAGAAAATCACAAATATCCAGGAATTACTTCCACTGTTAGAACAGATTGTAAACCAGGGAAGAAAGCTTCTTGTTATTGCTGATGATATCGAAGGTGAAGCTCTTGCTACTCTTGTATTAAACAAGTTAAGAGGCGTAATTGACGTTGTTGCAGTTAAGGCTCCAGGATTTGGTGACAGAAGAAAAGCTATGATGGAAGATATTGCAATTCTTACAGGTGGTACAGTAATCAGTGAAGAATTAGGATACGATATCAAGGAAGCTACACTGGATATGCTAGGACAGGCTGGAACAGTTAAAGTTGACAAAGACAATACAGTAATTGTTAATGGTGCTGGAGAAAAAGATGCAATCCAGGGAAGAATCCTTGCAATCAGAAACCAGGTTGAAGAAACAGATTCAGAATTTGACAGAGAAAAGCTTCAGGAAAGACTTGCTAAATTATCAGGTGGCGTAGCAGTTATCAAAGTTGGTGCTGCAACAGAAACTGAACTAAAAGAAAAGAAATTAAGAATTGAAGATGCTCTTAATGCTACAAAGGCTGCAGTAGAAGAAGGTATTGTAGCAGGTGGCGGAGTTGCATTATGCTCAGCAATTCCTGCAGTAGCTGCATATGTGGAAACTCTTGAAGGAGACGAAAAAACAGGAGCTAAGATTATTGAAAGAGCTCTTGAAGAACCAATCAGACAGATTGCAGAAAACGCTGGATTTGAAGGAAGCGTAATCGTTGCAGAAGTTAAGAAACTTGAAGTAGGACACGGATTCAATGCTGCTACAGAAGAATATGTAGACATGATTGAAGAAGGTATTGTTGACCCTGCTAAAGTTACAAGATCAGCACTTCAGAATGCTGCATCAGCTTCATCAATGTTACTAACAACAGAAGCTGGTATTGTAGATGTAAAATCAGATGTACCTGCAGCTGCTCCAATGGGAGGCGGAATGCCAGGCGGCATGGGAGGAATGATGTAAGTCAGATTTTCTGAGTTACAGAGTCAGATAATATGCATGAGTAAAGAGACGACATTAATTGTCGTCTCTTTTTTTTCGGTTTCTTTTTTATGTAGCAGAGTTTACAGAAAAAATATGTTGTCAAAACAAAAAAATGGGGGGGTAATTTGTGATTTGGACCAAAAACAAATTTCGTTAATGTTTAAACAAACTATTGTTAAAGTGTTGACAAACAGGATCTAAATGTTAAAATGTAAACAATATATAAAACACCGTATATAGAATAATGTATACAAAGTAAGGAGAAAAAAGAAATGGAAAAGCAAGACAACAAACTAGGGATAGTCGGACTGGTAGCTCTTATTATTGGTTCAACTATTGGAACAGGGGTCTTTACTACTGCAGTTAACATGGCAGCAGATGGAGCACATGCGGGAGCATCACTTCTTGGCTGGCTTATTGCAGGGGTAGGAATGTTTACACTGATGATGGTTTTCTTTGATCTTAACAAAATTAAACCAGAAATGACAAACGGTATTTATAGTTATGCAAGTGAAGCATTTGGACATTTTGTAGGACTTAACTCAGCATGGGGATACTGGTTAAGTGCTGTAATCTGTAATGTTGCATTTATCACACTTATGTTCGAATCATTAGGATATTTCATTCCGTACTTTGCAGAGAACAAAGTAGTAAGCCTGCTCTGCGGATCAATTTTTATCTGGGTTGTAACTGCGCTTGTATGGAGAGGAATCAAGCAGGCCGCACTGGTAAATATTATTACAACAATAAGTAAATTAATTCCACTGATTCTTTTCATTATCATTATTCCTGCATTTGGAAAATTTGATACAGAAATCTTTATGGAAAACTTCTGGGGGGATGGTTCTGTTCCACTACTTGATCAGATAATGTCAACAACATCATATACAGTATGGTCTTTTATTGGTGTTGAAGGAGCAGTTGTACTTTCAGCAAGAGCAAGAAAAACTGAAGATGTAGCTGTATCATCAATGATTGGTTTTGGAGGTTTACTTGCAATTTATGTACTTGTAGCTATTCTGAGCCTTGGCGTTGTGCCATACGAAACACTTGCAGTAATGAAGAATCCGGGAATGGCATACATTCTGGAAGAAGTTATTGGTTCTGCAGGAGCTACATTAGTAAACATTGGTGTACTTCTTTCAGTATCAGGAGCATTCCTGGGCTGGACTATTATCGCAGCAGACTGTCCATATTCAGCTGCACAGCAGGGTGTTTTCACAAATGCATTTGCTAAAGCGAATAAACATGACGTATCATCAGTTTCACTTGTTGCATCAACAATGATCTGCCAGGTACTTCTTATTATGACACTTATTGCAGAAAAGGCATACGAACTATTTGTATCTATGGGTTCTTCAATGATTATGCTTCCTTATTTACTAAGTGCTGCATACTACATGAAACTTACATTTGGTAAAGAAAAAGATCTTGTTGCTTCAAAAACAAATCTGACACTTTCAAGAATATTTGCTGTTCTTGGTACAATTTACGGCTTCTGGATGATTTATTCAGGCGGACTTGATTTCTTCCTGATTACAGCAGTTCTTTATGCACCTACAATTGTGGTATACTACATTGGACAGAAAGAAAAAGGAATTGGAAAGAAGTTTGAAAAGCACGAAATTATTATTGCTGCAGCAATCGTAGTGCTGGCAGTTATATCTATAGTTTTAATGGCAAATGGAACAATCAATCCGTTCTAAAATATTGTTTGGCACTGCATCTTCGCAGTGCCTTTTTTTCTTAATTTGTATGAATCACAGTCAGGAGGGTAAAGAAAATGGAAAAAGTTAATTTTCCAGAGGAAACGAAGCTGTTAACTCATAGTCTTAAGGTCATCATCAACAATGCGTCCCCTTAAAAAATGATTTTAAATATAAGGGGGATTTGAAAGTAAAGCCTGAGATGGAGTGTTATTATTCGTTCATTATAAAATTTTAATGAACATGCGGAAAAAACTGCTGTACTGAGTAAGAATAAAGGAATGTTCCACACGTGTAGTAATATTATTATAAAATACATGTATATACTTCGTATATGACAGGATAAATCATTTATTTTTCAAAAGATATTGGTATTTTCTATTGCAATAAGCTGAAAAATAGTATAGAATATTTTAAAATGTGATGGCGGCAACTAAGAAGAAGTCGCCACTTTTTGTATTGATAATCGTTTCTATGTCCTGATATAAGGGTGTAGAATATCAAAATAAGTATAGTAAAAACATGCGAATCAGAGAGGAGATAACAAAACATGGCCAAATATTTTAAAGAACCATCAAGAACATTTAACGAATATCTTTTAGTTCCAGGATACTCATCAAAGGAATGCAGAGTTGAGAACGTAAGTCTTAAGACACCTATTGTAAAGTTTAAGAAAGGTGAAGAACCAGCAATTACAGCAAATATTCCTTTAGTATCAGCAGTTATGCAGGCTGTTTCTGATGATAATATGGCAGTAGCTCTTGCTAAAGAAGGTGGAATCTCATTTATTTTCGGTTCACAGACAATCGAAAACCAGGCAGCAATGGTTAAGAGAGCAAAATCATACAAAGCCGGATTCGTAAAGAGTGACAGCAACTTACGTCCTGATCAGACTCTTGCTGATGTTTTAGAGTTAAAGGCAACTAAGGGTCATTCTACAATTGCTATTACAGAAGATGGAACTGCAGAAGGCAAAATGGTAGGTCTTGTTACAAGCAGAGACTACAGAGTAAGCAGAATGGACAGAGATGAAAAAATCGAAACATTCATGACTCCTTTTGATAAATTAATCTATGCTAAAGAAGGAACAACTTTAAGTGAAGCAAATGATATTTTATGGGAACATAAACTGAACGCTCTTCCTATTGTTGATGACAATCAGAGACTTCTTTACTTCGTATTCAGAAAAGACTACGATAACCATAAGTCAAACCCTAATGAATTATTAGATGATCACAAGAGATACGTTGTAGGTGCCGGAGTTAACACTCGTGACTACGAAGAAAGAATTCCTGCATTAATCGAAGCCGGAGCAGACGTACTCTGCATTGACTCATCAGAAGGTTATTCAGAATGGCAGTCAGATACAATTAAATGGGTCAGAGAAAAATATGGCGATACAGTTAAAATCGGTGCTGGTAATGTTGTAGACAAAGAAGGATTTAACTTCCTTGCTGAAGCAGGTGCTGACTTTATCAAAATCGGTATTGGTGGTGGTTCAATCTGTATTACAAGAGAACAGAAAGGTATTGGCCGTGGACAGGCTACAGCAGTAATTGATGTTGCTGAAGCAAGAGACGAATACTTCGAAAAGACAGGAGTATATATTCCTATCTGTGCTGACGGTGGTATTGTATATGACTATCATATGACATTAGCACTGGCAATGGGTTCTGACTTTATTATGTTAGGAAGATATTTTGCAAGATTTGACGAATCTCCAACAGCTAAGCTTAACTTAAACGGAAATTATGTTAAAGAGTACTGGGGTGAAGGTTCAAACAGAGCTCGTAACTGGCAGAGATATGACCTTGGTGGAGATCCAAGAATGAAGTTCGAAGAAGGTGTGGACTCATATGTACCTTATGCAGGACCACTTCATGATAACGTTAACCTTTCACTTAACAAAGTTAAATCAACAATGTGTAACTGTGGTGTTCTTTCAATTCCAGAATTACAGAAGAATGCTAAATTAACACTTGTATCAGCTACATCAATTGTTGAAGGTGGAGCTCACGACGTTATTCTTCGTGATTCAAATCAGAACACAATCAGATAGTTGATATAGTAAGGAGAAAGGAATTTAATATATGAAGCAGGACATGATAGTAATCTTAGACCTGGGCAGCACAAAGAATGCTGCTCTTGCTCGTGAAATCAGAGCATTAGGAGTTTACAGTGAAATTCATCCTCATGATATCACTGTAGAAGAATTAAATAAATTAAACAATGTAAAAGGTATCATTATGAATGGTGGAGAAAACCGTGTTGTTGACGGTGTATCTGTACAGGTTTCTGATGATTTATATGAAATAGGTATCCCAATGATGGCTGTTGATTATCCTTTTGCAAAATGTGAAAAACAGTTAACTGCTCATCCGGCAGAAGATGAATTAAAGGCTTTCGTGTTTGAAGACTGTAAAGCAGAAGCAAACTGGAACATGAAGAATTTCATCGAAGATCAGGTTGAAATCATCAGACAGCAGGTTGGCGACAGAAAAGTTCTTTTAGCTTTATCAGGCGGTGTTGACTCATCAGTTGTAGCAGCTCTTTTAATTAAAGCTATTGGAACACAGCTTCACTGTGTTCACGTTAACCATGGTTTAATGAGAAAAAATGAATCAGAAGATGTAGTAAGAGTATTCCGTGATGAACTTCACGCTAACTTAGTTTACGTTGATGCGTCAGAAAGATTCTTAGGAAAATTAAAGGATGTTGCTGATCCAGAAGAAAAGAGAAAAATCATCGGTTCAGAATTTATACGTGTATTTGAAGAAGAAGCAAGAAAACTTGAAGGAATTGACTTCTTAGGACAGGGTACAATTTACCCAGACATTATTGAAAGTGGTACAAAGACAACTAAGGTTGTTAAATCACACCACAATGTAGGTGGTCTTCCTGAAGATCTTCAGTTTGAACTTGTAGAACCATTAAAGCAGTTATTTAAGGACGAAGTTCGTGCATGCGGATTAGAACTGGGACTGCCTTATGAAATGGTATTCCGTCAGCCATTCCCAGGACCTGGACTTGGTGTAAGATGCTTAGGTGCTATTACTAAAGACAGACTTGAAGCTGTAAGAGAATCAGATGCTATTCTCAGAGAAGAATTTGCTAAGGCTGGTTTAGATAAGACAGTATGGCAGTACTTCACAGTAGTTCCTGATTTCAAATCAGTTGGAGTTAAGAACCACGAAAGAACTTACGATTACCCTGTAATCATAAGAGCTATCAATACTGTTGATGCTATGACAGCTCACATTGAAAGAGTTGACTGGGATATTCTTCAGGTTATTACTGACAGAATCCTTGCTGAAGTAGAACACGTTAACAGAGTATGCTTCGACATGAGCCCTAAACCACCAGCAACTATTGAGTGGGAGTAAGGACAGGCATAAAAAACGTTGAAATTCCAACGTTTTATATGCGTTTGGGACCCCGCGTGGGACCACCAAATTGACACAAAAGGAGCCTTATCGCAATGATAAGGCTCTTATTTTTTTTGTATGAAGTCAACGATTTTCACGTTGTACAATTGTCTTAGATTCTGCATATAGAAGTCAAAATCCCTTTGTGACATGCTTTTATTCTGGAGGCCTTTATAGGCTTCTTCAATTCCATCACCTAGTGCAGCCATTTGAGGATTACAAAACTCAAATTGTGCCCTGGAGTCCCATCCCTTAACAGTAGAGGAAATGTTAATTTCTATTCCCATGTCATGCAGAGTAGTAATATCATCAATGAACTCTGTAAATGTTTCAATTGGCTTACGGCTTTGATCTTTTAAGTCAAGCTGTAATAGTGCAGGAAGGGTCATTTCAACATGTCTGCAGAAATCCTGTAGAACTTCAACAGGAGGTTCACTGTAGCCATTTTCATAATTGGAATATGCTGAGTTAGATATGCCAAGGCGCTTTGCCATTTCTCGCTGTGATAGTCCACTTATTTTACGAGCAGCTTTTAGTTTTTTATTTATCTGTAAATATTCTCCTAAACGCATAATATTTTCTCCTTTTCTTTGATATATCTATTGTAAACTAAATTTCACAAAAAAACAACAAAAAATACATAAATTCTTGTACTTTTAGGTTTGACATACATAAATATTTGTATTAGAATGTAGTTACAAGAAATCTTGTAATAAATACACAGTAATTCAAAAGGAGGTGAGTAGTAATGAGTAGCAAATTATTCGTAGATGTAAATGAAATTGCTGAAGACTGGGGAGTATCAAAATCAAAGGCTTACACAATGATTAAAGAAATGAACCGTCAGATGCAGGCTATCAATCCAGCCCTTATCACACTATCAGGTAAAGTGAACAGAAAATTTTACGAAGAGATCTGTTATGGGGTAAAAAAATAAGACTCATTCTGAAGGAGAAGAGTCTTTTGAAGTGAATCATAAGAAAATGATCCATCATATGTAAGCAATATGATTATATCATTTTCTTGTGAATCCTTCAAGTAAGTAATTGCAATAGAAGGAGGAATTTTTAATGAGCGTAACATTTATTAACAACACACAGGAAGGTTTTGTCATTGTAAGCAAAAAAGTGCTGATGGACAAGAACCTTAGCTTAAGAGACAGAGGCATGCTGGTAACATTGATGTCATTACCACCAGAATGGAATTTTTCAGTAAACGGTATGGCAGCAATCCTTCCAGATGGTAAAGATGGAGTAGGAAGCAGTATCAGAAACCTGGAGAAACATGGGTACCTGAAAAGAGAACGTCAGAAAAACACTAACGGTACTTTTGGCGGTACTAAGATTACTGTAAATGCCAATAATGACATATTTACTTCAGATAAATTACCAATGACGGAAAATCCGTCACAGGCAGTACCACAGACGGCTGAACCAATGACGGAAAATCCAGTGACGGCTAAACCAGCGCTGGATAATCCAGTGACGGAAAATCCGTCTCAATTAAATAATAAAGAATTAAATAATAAAGAATTAAATAATAAAGAATCTATCAATCATCAATCAGAAAGCTATACCGATGTACAGCAGGAAATAAAAGATCAGATTGAGTATGACGTTGTGAAGATTGACAGACCGAAAGATATTTCATATCTGAATACTATTTTGAACTTACTAACAGAAGTATATCTGTCTTCTAAGGCTACTCATAAGATTGCCGGTGAAGAAATGAATGCTGACATGGTAAAGGCAAAGCTTAGAAGACTTACTTATTCCAATGTTGAATATGTAATCGACTCTATCCGTAGTCAGGTAAATGAAATTAAAAACCCCAGAGCCTATCTGCTGACCACACTGTACAATGCACCTGAATATGAAGACCTGCACTGGGATAACCTTGCCAGGAAAACTCTGTATGGAGGTGGTAACTAATGGCAATTGAAAAAGATAAAGAGAGAGGAACATGGACTGTCCGTATAAGATACACAGACTATATGGGCAAAAAAAGAGTTATTAAACGCAGAGGCTTTAAACGCAGAAAAGATGCAAAGGAGGTAGAAATTAAATTACTTACTGAGCTTGGAAAAGTTTCCAACATGAAGTTTGATGTGTTCGTAGATCTATATTTAAAAGACATTGCGCCATCAGTAAGAGAAAGCACGCTGTTCAATAAAAAGAATATAATCAATTACAAAATTATGCCATTTTTTAAGGACTTTAGTCTGTTTGAAATAAAACCCATTGATATAGTCCACTGGCAGAATCTGATGCTGCAGCAAAGAGACAGACATGGAAAACCATATTCTCAAGTATATCTTAGATCCATGCAGTCACAGTTTAATGCCATTATGAATCATGCAGAAAGATTCTATGGACTGAAAAATAATCCAGTGCACGTGGTTAAAAGTATGGGGAAAAAGAAAGCTAAAGAAATGAGTTTCTGGACAGACGAAGAGTATATGAAATTTAGAGAAACACAGAAAGACTGCCCGGATACTTTCTATGCTTTTGAACTTTTATACTGGACAGGTATGAGAATAGGAGAGCTACTTGCTTTAGAAAAACAGGATATTGATTTAGAAAAGAAGAGACTTTCCATTACAAAATCTTATTCGAAAATTGAAGGAAAAGAAATTATTGGGGATCCTAAAACAGAAAAAGGAAACAGAGTAATTGATCTGCCGGATATGCTTTGTGATGAACTTGAAGAATTATTTGCAATGCACTATAAGATTGATGATGATACAAGGCTGTTTACAATGTCAAAAACATTTTATGGTAAGAGATTAAAACAGGGAGCAAGAAAAGCAGGTCTAAAAGAAATCAGACTGCATGATTTAAGACACAGTCATATTTCATATTTACTGGCATCAGGATTTACTGCTGTAGAAGTTGGTGCAAGAGTAGGTCAGGAAAGTATTGGTATCACTTTTGACTATGCTCACATGTTTCCTTCTAAACAGAAAGCAATGGTTGACAGAATTGACGATACAATGTGTGAAATTGCAAGTAAGGAGGAGCTGGCATTAGATGAGTAAAATTTACGTAAGAGACTCAATGAAGACATCTTCAAAAGAAAAATCAGAAGATGAAAACAGAAAAAGAAACAGAATTGTTAATTTCAGAACTACAGAAGAAGAACGAGATCTGATCTTTAACAGAATAGAATTAAGTGGCCTTAATAAGCAGGATTTTTTTCTAAGTTCCTGCTTACATCAGTCCATTGTAACAGTAGGCAATATTAAGACTTTCAGCAAAATAAAAGAAGAGATGAAGGTAATAAATACTCATCTTCAGCAGGTAATTGAAGGAGCAGATCTGGATGAAGAAGTAATAGATAATCTTAGAACTATTGCAGAAATTATAGATGGATTCTATAAGTATGACGAAGCAGAAAAAGAAAAAGTCAGAAAGAAAACTGAAGTAAAGAAATAAGGGTGAAATGAAAATGAAAGAAATAACTTATACAAGGCAGGGAGACTATTTAATCCCAGATTTAATTTTACCAGAACAGAAAGAATATGAGCTGGGCTATTACGCAAGAATGAGGTACAACTATTTAAAAGCAAATAAGAAAATCTATTTCAGAAGTCTTCTTACAAGTGTAAAACTATGTGATGAACTTTATCATAGTGAGCAGAGAGCAATTCGCCTGGAAGAAAAACTGTTACTTGAAATGAAAAAGCAGGAAGGCATAACTGAAGAACTTAAGAAGAAAGACATGTTGCTCTGGGCTCAGAAAATGAACAACCTTACTGGCAGAGTAAGAGAGATAGTTTTATCAGAAATAATATATAACTAAACTTAAAAATGACGTTTTGAGCGATGTAATTTTACAAGAGGATATATATATCGACGTGACATCATTATCATAAAAAAAGCCTGCCAGGCTACATGTTTTTTGTAAAACAGGCACCCAAAACGGTTACTTATTTAAGGACTGTAGTCTGGTTGTGACAGATAATTATGATCATAAAAGAAAGAGGGGGAGAATATGAATTACAGAATGATTTATAAAGCTTATTCTGATGATGAACTTCAGGATGAACTAATTAAACTGACAAATGATGGTTATCTTTGTACCAGAGAAGAGCTAAATGAAAATCATCATGAGGAGAAAAGAAGAGCAGTATGGGATGAACTTCTTAAGAGAGGATTGGCTCATAGAGTAGAGTAAATATGTGCAGAAGCCTGCAGACATATTAAGAATCGTTGTAAAAATTATTACTCATATAACAGCGGAGCATTAAAAGGAAATTTGGTAAAGGAGAGAGTTATATTGGGGGCAAAAGCACAAAAACATATTTTAAGAGAAACACAATAGCGGAGCCCTCGGCGTATGAGAGCGAAATACACCCATCACACAAACTGAAGTTTGTATTCTTGGTATTTCGCCCTGCCGGGGGCTTTGCCTTTTCAGGCAAAAGAAAGGGGGAAAAGAGTATGGCAAGAACAATATTTGTTCAGTCAAGTAAGTTAAATAATGTGAGAGGAAGAATCAGTTATATCTCAAGTCCTGCTCGTCAGGAAAATCTTTATGCTGTTTATGAAACTACAGAAAGAAATTTTTGGACCAGACTTGCAAGAGAAAATGAAAGAAGTTTTAAGTTAAGTGGAACAGAAGGTAAGTGTATTGAAGCAAGGGAACTGATCATAGCCTTACCTGAAGACTTAAAAGATTATGATCCTAATGAACTGTTAAGAGACTATACTGAAACTTTTAAAAAGGAATATGGAGTTGAATGTGTATCAGCACTTCACCATAACAAAACCAGAACAAATTATCATATCCATTTAATCTTTTCAGAGAGAAAGGAACTTGAAGAACCTGTAAGAAAAATTGCGCCCAGGAACTTCTTCTATGATGAAACAGGAAAGAAAGTGAGAACTAAAAAAGAAATTCTTGATGAACATGGAGAAGTCAGAAAGGGATGTAAGATCATAAGAAAGGGAGAAGTTTACGAAGAACATTACTTTGATAAAAAGAATCCCAAGTTCAAACAGAAAAAGTTTCTTGAGGAAGTGAAGCAGCTTTATGTAGAAAAGATTAATGAGAAGTCAGAAGCAATTGGATATAAAATGAAGGTCTTTGAAAAAGAAACTCCGTACCTGCCAATGAAAAAGATTGGCAAGAATAATCCAAAGGCAAAGTATATCAGGCAGAATAATAAGCAGAGACTGAAGTGGAACCTGCATGTTTCAAGAGCCATAGACAGAGGAATTCCTGTTCCATTACTTATAGCTGTTAAGGTTAGCGAAGTAACAAAACCAGTACAGGAAGCAATGCTTAGAGGGAATGAACCTATGGACATCTTCATGAGAATAGTAGACAGAGCCATAACAACTCTGGACAGATTTGTTTCAGATCTTCTATTCTATAAACTGACTGATGAAATCAAACCATATAGCGAAAGATTCTATAAAGGCATGGATGTCTGCAGACCGCATCTGAAGAAGAGTATGAACAAAGAATGGGAAAGGTGATGTAGGTAAGCAAGTAAAACTTAGCAAAAGTACAAAGCCAGCTGCTTAAAAGGTAGCTGGCTTTTAAAAACAATTATAATCAATTTTCTTCAAATAATGTCACATGTTGTTGACAGCATAGAAACATTGAAAAACAGATATTTTAAATACATAAATACAATAAAAACTCATAGATAAACCGCGTATTGTCATAGATAAATGACAAAGATTCCATTGTGTATATATATATATATATATACAATGGAATTGCTGAAAATCGTGTTTAAGACATCGAACCACGACGGAAGCTTTATTTTTTAGTTCTCAGTTAGTAAAAACTAACTGAACCAAAAGCATTATATGAGAGTTCTCATAGTAGTCTGTTTTTTACTTCACGCAAAAAGGACTAATGCTATTACAGGGCTTTTATTAATACAAAGATATTCTACTTAGTATTAATAAAGCTAAATGTAATATTTGGTTTTGGACATTAACTTTTGAAAAAGGAGGAACGAGCGCAATGAGCGAACGCAAAATGAGTACAAGAGTACTGGCTATGTTACTTGCATTTGCAATGGTGGTTACCTTAATTCCACAGGTATCATTTGCTGCAGAAGCGAAAACATACAAGTTTGGACCTAATCAGAAAGAACTTGCAGCAGGTAAATATGATTTACCTCTATCTATGAAAAAAGCAACAGACATAAACCAGGATTCAATGGCAGCCTCAGCTATTAGAGGTGCTGTTATGACTGTAAAGGAAGATGGAAGTGCAAGTATAACTGTAAAGATGGGGGCTGTATCACAGGGAGGAGCAACAGGATGGGCTGATTCTTGGCAGATTTATTCTGAATATGGATTTCCTAATAAAAGCGAGCTTATTCCATGTGAGTACACTGAAAAGAATCTTGGGAAAATTACTGTACAGGATTCTATAACATTTAACTTACCATATACAGACAAAGATGGCGTTTATGTACATATGAACATAGATATTATGGGTTCTGAACAGGATGCATTTTTTAAGATTGATTTTGATAATGCAGTTGTACATGTAGATAAGCCGGAATATGTTGTTAACTTTACTTCAGGAGTAAATGGTAAAATAACAGCAGAGGTAAATGGACATATAATTCAGAGTGGAGAAAGTGTAGCAAAAGATGAATTTGTTACATTTGAAGCAATTCCTAATGAAGGTTATGGTATTGAAAAATGGACTGGTGTGGAAGCAGAAGGCAATACAATAACAACTCTTGTAGATAAAGATTTAAATGTTGGTGTTGAATTTGTAGAGTTATCAAAATTATCATATGCAGTTAGCTTCAAATCCACAGGAAACGGAAGCATTAAGGCTTTTGTTAATGATAAAGAAATTAAATCAGGAGATAAAGTTAAACACGGTGAAAAAGTAGTATTTAAAGCTATGCCTGAAGCTGGACATAAAACTGAATGGAGTGGTATTTCAGGTAATGGTAACGAAGCATCAATTATATTAAAATCAAAAATTGCTGTTATAGCTAACTTTAAGCTAATTATGGATCGTACTGAATTAGATAAATCCATCAATAACGCAGAAGCAATCATTAAGGATGCCAACAATTACGCTGATGATGAAGCTTGGAAAGAATTAGAAGAAAGATTAGCAATAGCAAAAAATCCTGATGAGTATAGTAACCAGACTCAGCTAGACAGAGTAAAGAAAGATTTAGACAAAGCAATTACTAAAGTTACAAAGCTAAATAAGAAGGAATTAAGCGATGCAGTTAATAAGGCAAAGGGATCTGAATATAGCGACTATACAATTGCATTATTTAAAGGTGTGTCAAATGCCATAGAGAAAGCAAATCAATATGTAGGCTATAATCCTGCTAGAGCTGCATCACAGAAAGTATTAGATGATATTACTAATGAATTAAATGCTGCAGTAAAAGCAATAGAAGATTATAAGGCAACTGCAGAACCAGTAGTTCAGGTTTTACATTCAGAAGGTGAACCAACAAAGTATATTTCATTTGCAAAAGCTATGGCAGCTGCTAAAGAAGATGAAACAGTAACTCTTTTAAAGGATGTTGATACACAGTATGCAAATGGTAAATGCAAAGCATTAGATTTAGGCAAGCATGCATTAACTGTTGGGGCAGGCAGCTGTAATATTTATCCAGTATCAAATGGTACACTGAATGCTAATTTAGGTGCAAGTGGAGATGTTACATTAGGAAAAGATATTACAATAAATGGTCAGATTTCTACTAATGGTAAATTAACTATTAATGGTGCAACTATTAATGCACCAAAGGGAAAAAGCATTATTAAGGAAAATGGAAGTGGCAATAATTTTATTTCAGAAATTATTGTAAATTCAGGAAAAATATCTTCTGACTCATATTATGCAATAGAACCTACATTTGATTCAAATGCAAATAAGTATAGTAAGATTACAATTAATGAAGGTAGTGTAGTTACAGGTAAAGACTATGCTATATGCAGTTTAGGCGAAGTTATTATTAATGGCGGAAAATTTGGTGGAAATGTTGCAGTCGTTAGAGGAAGCAATCCAACAGTTCCTTCAAATAAGAAACTAAGTACTGTAAAGCAAGCAAGTGGATATTTTGAATTAATTGATGCTAGTGTCGAAGAAGCTAAGGGTGAAGACATTATTGAAATTAATGGCATAAAATATAAAACAATAGAATCAGCAATAAAGGCAGTAAAGTCTGGCGAAACAATCAAACTTTTAAAAGATGTAAAATTAACAAAGTTTGTTGAAATTACTAAAAATTGTACTATTGATTTAAATGGATTTACTTTTGATATCTTTGCATTTAATGTTAGTGGTACTAATTATGAACAGTGGAGAGGCGAAAAAGGCGATTCTAATTGGTGTATATTAAGAATTGGCAAAGATGCTATTGTTAATGTTGTCGATAATAGTAAAAATGCAACAGGTAAATTAACTCAGCAGAGTAGTGGAGAATATGATACTGCAATTGTTGTTTATGGAGAGTTTAATGCGAAAGATATCATTGTAGAAAACATGAATTCTAAGGGACAGGACCTTTCCGCATTAGTTATACCATATAATGATAATAAAGCTAAAGTTACATTAGATGGAGTTAAATTATCTAAGGACAATAAAGGTATTATTTTAGGTAACGCTTCAGTAGGTGGTACATCAATTTTACGTAATATCACAGCAACTTTTGATAGTCAGGCAGATAGCATTATTGGTGGAGCAAGAAATAATGCTGAATCAACAAAGTATGTTATTGAAAATTGTAACTTTACAGATAAAGTTACAACAGATAGAGATGGATCACGTAATATTGCTGGTAGTATTGATATGAAAAATACTACATGGAATTTTACTAATGACGGACAGCTAATTGCAGACGATCATGAAAAGAAAACTAATATAGCAATGACTGGCTGTACTATTACTTCTGAAAATGGTGAAAGAGCACTGTGGATTAAGTCTACAGATAAATTAACTATTAATGATTGTACCGTGAAAGCTGCTAATGGATACGCAATGGAACTAGTAAATGACAGAATGCGTGATTATGTCATTGAAAGTGGTACATTTGAAGGTAAAAACGTTTCTCTAAAAGCAACTGTAGTATACATTAATGGTGGTAAATTTAAAGGAGCAATTGAAGGAACTACACTTTTACCAGAAGGTAAAACATTAAAACTAGAAAATGGATATTATGTTTTAGCTAATGGTATAGCTGAAAGTGGAAACGATGCTACAGTATATAATGCTTCAGGTAAATTAATAGGTAAAATTGGATTTGCTGCAGGTACAGCCCCAGCAGCAGGAGTACCTAATAACGGAAGAGTTGTTTTAGATAAAGACATTACATTAGATGGAAGCATAAATCTTTCTATGATTAAGGGTGGTCGCTATACAATTGACTTAAATGGCCATAATTTTACAATCCTTGAATCAGAAAACTGGGGAAATCCAAATTTAGTAAGCATAAAAAATAACACAGCAGTTACATTCAAAGATAGTCTAGATACAGCTATTGTAAATGCTGAGACAGACCCATGGGAAATTGGAGTCGAAGAAAAAACAAGTATGACAATTGCAGGTGGAACGTGGAATATGCAAGTTGGACTTATGGGTGCATCAGGTATTCTAAAGGTTACTGGAGGTCATATTAATACTGCAGGTATGATGGGATATGGAGCTCCTGGTATTATTGTAACTGGAGGAGATTTCAATACTGATGTATCACAGCCAATTCCTGATTGGGATGGTAATATCGCATCAGATCCTGTTCCACATGATACACATGGTGCAATTGAAAAGGATGGACGTTGGTATGTTATGCCTTATACAGAAATGCCAGTTCCAGAAAATCCAGTTATTACTCCAGAAAGCAAAAACTTCTTAGCAAATGAAAAAATCGAAGTATCTATTTCTGAAGTAGCTGGCGCAAAAGTTTACTACACATTAGATGGAAGCCGTCCAACAGCAGATGGAACTTTATACGAAAACTCATTTATGATTGATACAACAACAACTGTTAAAGCAATTGCAATAGCTGATAAGAGTAAACAGGTAAGTGAAATTGCAGAAGCAAATTATAAATTAGTTTCACCTGATTTAAGCTTACTTGAAAAAGCAAAAGCTGAAAGTAAAAAAGATATCTACACATCATCAAGCTTAAAAGCACTTAAAGCAGCTATTACTGATGCAGAAAAAGCTTTTGCAAATAAAGATGCAGATGCAATTGAAAAGGCAAACGTAAAATTAGGAAATGCTATTAAGTGGCTAGAAAAGAAACCTGAAATTGACACGGAATTAGATTATAGAAATCTTAAGGATGGTGTATATCAGGTAAATGGAAAAATGATCAAATCTGTTTCTGATGATGTTTCAATGGCAGATAAAGGAATTGATCATAGAATTAAGCTTACTGTTAAAGATGGTAAATATTACATTACTTTAAACTTTAAAGGAATTACTATTGGCGATAAATTTGGATATCTAAAAGAATTAAAATACTTTAAATCAGGATATATTAGAAATCAGTATGGAGAACCAGTAGGAGATAAAGAAAAGGTTAAAGTTGAAAGTTATCAGCTTGATAAAAACGGTAATCTGATAGCAGACAATTTTGGAACTGATTACCCTGATATTATGACATTTGAACTAATTCCAGAAGCATTAGATGATGGAAAAGTTCCACTAGAAGTATTTGTTCCTATTATGGAAGCTATTTCAGCAGGAAACGGCACACAGACAGTATTCTTAACATTAGATTGGAAGACTATTGCATTATATGATGAATCTGTAAAACCAGAACCAGATACACCAGAAGTTCCTGAAGTAAAACCAGCTGAACATGCTATCTTAAACGGTGCAAATCAGATTGTTAACGTAGCAGGCGAAGATGTATCTATCAGATTACAGGGAGAACCTAGCGAACTAGTAGCAGTATTCATGGACGGTAAACTTGTAAAGAGAACTAACTATGAAATCACAAAGGGTTCTGTTGTAGTAACATTTGACAAAGAATACATTGCTTCATTAGGAGCAGGTAAGCACACAGTCGGATTTAAATTCAACAACGGTGAAATCGTAGAAACATCATTAACACTTTCAGCTGATGCAGCTAAACCTGGAGCACCTAAGACAGGTGATACAGCAAACATGTTACCTTGGATGGTACTTGCTCTTGCAGCAGGATCAGCAGTAGTAGCTGTAAGAAGAAAAGAAGACTAATAGTAGATTTACGTATGTAGATTATACTAAAATGTAAAACTTTAAGGGGTAGTGATTACATTGGTAGTCGCTATCCCTTATTTCTAAAGGAGCCATTATGAAAGATCAATATTCAATCCTTAAAGTAAGGATTCTAATATATTTGATGAATAATGAACCTGAATATTGTACAGTAACAAGAATAGGACAGACTCTTGGAGTTATTAAACAGAGAGTCAGCAAGATTATTATTGAATTTGACAAAGATGGATATGTCACACGTAAAGACAGGATTATACATCTAACTCCTAAAGGCAGAAGTAAAGCTAATATGTATGCAGAAAAGGTAAGAATATCACTGAATCATCTGCTATATGAAGGAGTATCTCTTCAGAAGGCAGAAGAAGATGCGTATAACTGGGCAATAAATAATTCAGATGCAACTATGGAGGTTATCAGAAAGTCAGAACGACTCCTTCATGCGAAGTATGAAGTGAGAAACTGCATCAGCTTTAATGGTGATGCAATCTGTCAGAATCTTGATGATGGTGAACATAAATTACACTATGTTTTTCATAAATTAAATCCTTTCGTTTGTCATAGGCGGAAACCCACTACCTTCAGGTGGTGGGAGGAGCCTTGTGAATCTTTAT
>SAMEA104404106__coassemble_611_pt1 | contig 34956 bp, 28 predicted proteins | sample SAMEA104404106__metabat2_high_PE_077 | metagenome-assembled genome bin SAMEA104404106 (sample SAMEA104404106) | Balaenoptera acutorostrata | reverse complement strand
GAATATCTGCTGTGATATTCTCTGAACAGTTCTTTGAACTGCTCATTATCTTTGACTTTAAGCTGATTAATATACTGATGAGCCTCAAAGTCTGACGATTTCTTTTCAATTACTGCAAGGGCAATATTTGAGCAGTGGTCAGAAACTCTTTCGTAGTTTGTAAGAATATCCGAAAGTACAAAACCATGTTCAATTGTGCATTCCCCTGTCTGCAGTCTGTAAATATGATTGTGCTTTATGGTTTCAATCAGACCATCCATTACATCTTCTAAAGGTTCAACTCTTCTTGCTGTTTCAATATCATCATTTACAAGTGCCTTTGTTGTAAGCCCCATAATTTCTTCAATAGCGCTTGTAATTACTGCAATCTCATGTTTACCTGTTTCTGATAATTCAAGTTTTTTATCATTAATTTCCCTTGCAGCTTCCACAATATTTACAGCATGGTCACTGATTCTTTCCAGATCACCAATAACATGAAGAAGCTTTGAAACCTGAACGTGATCTTCATCAGAAAGTTCCAGCGCAGAAACTTTAAGAAGAGCATTTCCAATTCTGTCTTCGTATACGTCTACATCTGTTTCTTCTAAAGATACCTCTTCAGCTGTTTTTCCATTGTAGGTTTTTAATAAAGCCATTGACTTTAAAATAGACTGTTTTGTAAGTTCTGCCATCTGATTTGTATTGTTAGTGCATTCTTCAACAGCAATTGACGGAATTGCAAGAAGTCTTTCATCGAAGTATGCAATTTCTTTTTCTGGTTCAGTTTTGATTGCACCTTCAGCCATTCTGACAAGAAGTTTTGAAAATGGCAGAAGCATTGCTGTTGTGCATAAGTTAAACACACTGTGAATAACAGCTATATTTACAGGAGTAACCACTTCATCCATAAATGCCACATCAATAATATGTGCTGTAACAAAGTAGATTACCATAAATGCCACAGTTCCCATTACGTTAAACAAAATGTGAATAATGGATACTCTCTTTGCATTTTTACTTACGCCAATACTTGAAATAAGTGCAGTTACACATGTACCAATATTCTGACCCATAATAATCGGAATGGCCATACTGTATGTAATTCCACCTGTAAGTGAAAGTGCCTGCAGAATACCTACTGAAGCAGATGAGCTCTGAATAACAGCTGTAAGCACAATACCTGTAAGAATACCAAGAAGTGGATTAGTAAACATTGTAAGCATCTTTGTAAATTCAGGCATATCAGCAAGAGGACTTACTGCATCACTCATAAAAGTCATACCGTACATCAGGATGGCAAAACCAACCATGATATTACCTACGTCCTTCTTTTTTGATGTCTTTGCTGACATTATAAGGATTACACCTATTAAAGCAAGAATAGGAGAAAATGCTTCCGGCTTAAGAAGTTTAACCCAGATATTATCACTTTCAATACCAATAACAGACAAAATCCACGCAGTTACTGTAGTTCCTATGTTAGAACCCATAATTACGCCAACTGTATTTCCAAGCTGCATAATACCTGAGTTTACAAGACCTACAAGCATTACGGTTACTGCCGATGAGCTCTGTATTACTGCTGTAATACCTACTCCAAGCATAAGACTTTTAAAGGGATTCGAAGTCATCTTCATAAGAATGGCTTCCAGCTTTCCGCCTGCAACTCTTTCAAGTCCCTGTGACATAATGTTCATTCCGAACAGGAATAAAGCAAGTCCTCCGAATAACGAAATAAATGAAAATATATCCATGTACGTTTCCTTTCTTTTAAAAAACTATGGTAATGGTTGTACCAGTGTTCAGTTTACTTTCTATCTTTATATTTGCATTATGATAAACTGCACCGTGTTTAACTATGGATAAACCAAGACCTGTACCACCTGTTTCCTTTGAGTGACTCTTGTTTACTCTGTAAAATCTTTCAAAGACTCTTTCAAGGTCACTTTCCGGAATTCCGATTCCAGTATCAGCAACTGATACTGCAGGTCTTCCCTCTTCTTTGTAAACACATATTTCAACAGCGCCATCTGGTCTGTTGTACTTAATCGCATTATCACACAGATTATATATAATCTCTCCTAATATCTGATCTACAGCCATAATGCTGTAGTGACTTCCTGTTAAATTTATACTTACATTGTTTCTTTCAGCAACAGGAGTAAGCAGTTCTACTACCTCTTCGCATACTTCAAAAAGGTCTATTTTCTGTTTCTCTGTGCCAACCTTCATTTCATCAAGCTGTGCAAGCTTCAGTATATCTCCTACAAGTCTTATCATTCTCTGGGTTTCATCATAAATTTTACCTGCAAATCGAGGAATATCTTCCTGTTTTGCTATGCCGTTTTTTATGATTTCTGCAAATCCGGAAATAGAAGTCAGCGGAGTTTTCAGTTCGTGAGAAACATTTGCTGTAAATTCTTTTCTAAAGTCTGCTTCCTTTGTTTTTTCATATACATCTATCTGCAGCTTGTCTATTTTATCGTTATACTGCTCGTTCTGTGCTGAAATCTTCTCGATTAAAGGTTTTACCTCTTCAATAAGTTCCGTTTTTTCCGGATTGTTAATATCAATATCATTAACAAGTTTAAGCAGTTTCTTTGACAGATTCGATGCAAGTATAAATGAAATTAATATTGCTAAAAGCAGAATTATAATTACCGGATTAATAAGATTTATAACTACTGCAGGGAAAGTAGGATGTCCTCTTGCAGTTCTTACCACGCTGCCATCATTTAATTTTATTGCACAGGCGATTTCCTTTGTATCATATTCACCTGTAGGGCTTTCGTGCTGTCCATATCCTGTTTCAAAGGCCTTTATTACCTCAGGCCTGTTTCTGTATTCTCTTCCCTGCTTTGGATTATTAAGAGAACTGTAGATTATACTGCCGTCTTCTTTTAGCCATACAACCTCAGTATCATCTTCATCTTCCATTACTTCAAGATATTCCAGGCCGCTTTTCTCAGTCATTTCAACATAGATTTCTGTATCATCATGAAGGGTTATTAAAGCTTCTTTGTCGTTATGATAATAAAGAACTCCGAGAATAAGAATCATACTGGCAATAAAGACAAGAGTTGTAGCAGCAAATACGCTCTTAAATATTCTCTTCTTCATCTGTGCCCTTTCCGAATCTGTATCCTATACCGCGAACGGTTTCTATCATTTTCCCATAATCTCCAAGTTTCTGCCTGAGTGACCTGATATGAACGTCAACAGTTCTGTTTTCCCCGTCAAATCCATATCCCCATACCTTTGTCAAAAGCTGGTCTCTGGTAAAAGGTCTTCCCTGTTTTTCAACAAGAAGGAGCAGCATTTCAAACTCCTTAAGCGTTAATGAAACTTCTTCTCCACCGATTTTCACAAAATGCTCTGATGGTGAAATTACCAGTTCACCTATTCTGTAATCTTCAATATTGTCACTGATTTCTGCTCTTCTTAAAAGTGCTCTTACTCTTGCAATAAGTTCCATCATTCCAAAAGGCTTTGGGAGATAATCATCAGCACCGTAGTCAAGTCCGATAACTTTGTCATATTCAGTTTCTTTTGCTGTAATCATCATTACAGGCACTCTTCTCATCTTTGGCATGGCACGGAGTTTCTTTAATATCTGTAATCCGTCTTCTTCAGGAAGCATAATATCAAGAAGAACCATTCTTGGTCTCTCCTCTTCAAGGACCTTCCAGAATGAAGATGGTTTTTCGAAACCCTTTGTTTCATATCCTGCATTGCCAAGTGTGTAGCATACCAGTTCTCTGATACTGCTGTCATCCTCTACAAAATATATCATATCAGCGCTCTTCCTTTCTTTTACACTTAGAGTCTACTATAGCATGTACTAAATTGCCACCATTTAAATGTTAAATCTATGTAAAGTCTTTAAAATCAGCCATTTCTTATGGTAATCTGACAATAAGTGTGTGCATTAATTATTCAAATATACCAACTATTATTCTGTATCTTTTAGTAACATATAATTATATTATTTTCGAAAAATATTGAACATTTATTTTTTCTGAACTATAATACATAATATATTGTTATGTAAACAGGAGGAACGAAAAATGATTTATTTCAGAAGTGACTATAGCCAGGGTGCTCATCCTAAAATTTTAGATGCTCTTATCAGAACAAATGAAGAACACACTGACGGATATGCAATGGATGATCACAGCTACCATGCTGCAGATATGATTAAAGAATTAATCGGCAGAGATGACTGTGAAGTATATATGATGGTTGGAGGCACACCAACAAATATTATTTCTATAGCTTCAGCTCTTAAACCCTGGGAAGCAGTTGTTGCTCCAAGAACAGGACACATCTACCGTCACGAATGCGGTGGTGTTGAAGCTGCTGGCCACAAGGTTATTCCAATGAACTGTGAAAACGGTAAGCTTACACCAGAACTGATTGAAGAAGCATGGTTAGAATACGAAGATGACCATACTGTAGTTCCTAAGATGGCATATATTTCACACACAACAGAACTTGGAACAATTTATTCAAAGGCAGAATTAGAAGCTTTAAGCAAGTGCTGTAAAGAACACGATATGTATTTATACATGGACGGTGCAAGACTTGGTGCTGCTCTTACATGTGAAGAAGCAGACCTTACTATTAAAGATATTGCACAGCTTGTTGATGCTTTCTACATTGGCGGAACAAAGAACGGTGCTCTTTTAGGAGAAGCTGTTATTGTATTTGATGATAACATTAACGATCACTACAGATGGATGATCAAACAGAACTGCGGAATGCTTGCTAAAGGCAGACTAATCGGAGTTCAGTTCGAAGCTCTTCTTGAAGGCGGCGAAAACAGTGTTTTCTACGAAATCGGTGCTCACGAAAACAAAATGGCTAAGAAATTAAGAGAAGGTATTGCAGCTATGGGTTATGAATTTAGTGGTAACTCAACAACAAACCAGATCTTCCCTATTATTCCAACTCCAGTAGTAAGAGAATTAGAAAAGGATTTCTTCTTCTATGACTGGGAAGGATATGGTGAAGATCACAGAGTAATAAGACTTGTTACTTCATGGGGAACAACAGAAGCTGACGTTGATGCTTTCTTAGAAAGATTAGCTCAGTTCTAAACAAGAATATCCATTAAGCCGGTTCCGGAAAGGGGCCGGTTTTTTTACGTATATTATTAATTTCCCTTGCAAAAGCAGGATTTTGAAGATATAATGCTGCGTAAAGCAATTTCAGAAATCAGGGAGGCATTTATGACAAGACAGGAACAGGCATTAAAATTACACAACGAAGGATATAACTGTGCGCAGTGCGTAGCCTGCGTATTTAACGATATACTAAAAGAAGATGAACAGCTTATTTTCAGAATGACAGAAGCCTTTGGTGCCGGCATGGGATGCACAAAAACATGCGGTGCTGTAACAGCCATGGGCGTTGTAATCGGACTTCTTTCGTCAGACGGCAATATGGAAAAGCCTGCTACAAAAGGACAGACTTACAGACTTATGAGAGCAGCAGTAAAAGAATTTGAAGACAAAAATCAGTCTGTAATATGCCGTGAACTAAAAGGTATAGATACAGGAAAGGTCTTAAGAAGCTGTAACGGCTGTATTGCTGACGCAGTAGAAATCTTAGAAAAGACTATGCTTCCAGAAGAATAGAAAAGATTAACCCGGCAGAATTAACTGCCGGGATTTTTTTCAGCCTTTAAGAGCCTTTATTATTGTTCTGAATTTTGGAGTTGTTCCATATAGAAGTACCCCCGCCTTATATATCTTTGCAGCAAAGATTCCTGTTATAAATACTCCTGCAGCAAGTAGCACAATTGAAATTCCAATCTGAACAAAAGGAACATTGCCCATGGCTATTCTTGCGAACATGGCCATAGGTGATGTAAATGGTACAAAGGAGCAGATTTTCATTGCCATGTTTTCTATATTTCCAGAACTTATGGAAACAACTACTACAATGAAAGCCATTACAAACAGTAATACCACCGGGGTAACAAGCGTATTTACATCCTCAATTTTAGATGCAAGTGAGCTTATTGCTCCAAAGAGAAATCCATATATAAAGAAGCCAAGTACAAAGAAAACCATCATATATACCAGGAGTTCTACAGGAATATCAAATATTGAATCCACTATAGCGTCTGACTCCCAGCTCTCCCCTATTACTTTGTAAAGTATCAGTGAATATCCAAAGATTACTGTCATCTGAATAAGACCAGCAAGGCATGATGCAATAACTTTTCCAAACATCATGCTTACAGGTTTTGCACTGGTAATTAAAAGTTCCATTGCCCTTGAACTTTTTTCTGAAGCAACGCTCATGGCAACCATCTGTCCGTAAATGAGGATTACCATATAAAGTGCAAAAATCATAATATATGTATAGAAGAAATTATGCATCTGATCTTTGCCTAATTTCTCCACACTGCCTTCAGGCGTAAAGGACAGAATCTGCGCTGACTGTTCTTTAGAAATTCCACCTTCAGCCATCATCTCAGTCTGATAACTAAGTTTCAGGATTTCCCTTACAGCTTTTTCATTTGAATCATACATGGAAAGGTCGTCTACATAGTATGTATACGAATGTGCATCGTCTATTACAAATGCGCATTCAGCTTTCCCCTTTTTAATTTCTTCCTTTATTTCCTCTTCATTTTTATGAGAGACAATAACCTTGTAGTCTCCAAAAGTTTCTTTAAAAATCCCTTCCATTCCGGGAACTTTACTTGAAAGAATCATTATTTCTTTTGAAGAATCTCCTTCACTGATATTATCATCTGCATTTTCTGTTATAGTGCTATGGCCCTTAGAATCACCTTTTACTGCATCTTTTACTACCGGGAAGCCAATAGCTATGCTTGAAAGCAGAAGGATGATTATAGTTGAAATAATAAACACCTTATTGTGAAAATATGCTGATAGCTCGAATTTTAAAATGGTCCTAAACTGTTTCATTTTTCTCTTCCTCCCTGTCTCCTGCATATTCCACAAAGATGTGGTTAAGTGATGGTTCAAACACCTTTATTTCATCTACGTCATAGTTGTCAGCAATGTATTTCATTGCTTCCCCTTTCTTATCTGCTGATGGCAGTGTAAGAAGAAGAGTTTCTTCATCCATGAGTGATATGTTTTCTGAAAGGGCCTTCTCTATAAGGTCTATATCCTTTCCTTTAATTACAAGCTTGTTTCTCTCGTAGCTTTTCTTAATTGCGTTAAGATCACCTGATATAGCGATTTTACCGTTATTAAGAATTGCAATATCGTCACAGAACTCTTCTATATAGTTCATCTGATGGCTTGAGAAAAGAACGATTTTTCCTTTTTCTATTTCGCTCTTTACTACGTCCTCAAGAAGTTTTGCATTAACAGGATCAAGACCTGAAAACGGTTCATCCAGAATGAGAATGTCAGGATTATGGGATACTGCCGTAATAAGCTGTATTTTCTGCTGATTTCCCTTTGACAGAACCTCCAGTTTCCTGTTCCTGTATTCCATCATTCCAAGACGTTCCAGCCAGTAATCTACTGCTGCTACAGCTTCTTTCCTGCTCATACCTTTAAGTTCAGCAAAATATATAAGCTGCTCTGCAATTTTTTTCTTGGAGTAGAGTCCTCTTTCTTCGGGAAGATACCCTATTTTCACCCTGCTATATTCTATAGGTTTTCCATCAAGAAATATTTCACCGCTGTCAGCTGGAAACACATCCATAAGAATTCTGATACTTGTGGTCTTACCTGCTCCGTTTCTTCCAAGAAGTCCGTATGCTCTTCCGCTTTCTGCAGTAAATGAGACATTATCAAGGACCTTCTTTGTACCGAAGCTTTTGCATATATTCCGTATTTCTAACTTCATTTTTTCCCCTTTCTAAAATACCTGCCTGAAAATATTTTCCCCATTATACTACTTATATAAAGCGTGTCAATAGAAATTTTCTAATAATTCTCCGAGAATTATTGACATATGTTATTAATAGCAGTATACTGAGAATGTAGTTAATAACATATGCCATTAACTACAGAAAGGAAGCATTAAAATGAAATTAGCAATTCCTGTTGATGAACAGAATATTAATACAACAGTTTGTATGTCATACGGAAGAACACCTTTCTTCATGATATATGATACAGATAAGAAAGAAGCCTTTTACCTTGATAACAGCGCCATAAGTGCCATGGGAGGAGCCGGAATCAAAGCTTCACAGAGCCTTGTAGATACAGGTGCAGAAGCTGTTCTTACACAGCGCCTTGGAGAAAATGCAGCAGAAGTTCTGGGAGCTGCTGGTATTTCCATTTACAAAACAGTTCACGAAAAAGCATTAGATAACGTAGAAGCTTTTGAAAGAGAAGAACTTGAAATCTTAACAGATATTCACCCTGGTTTCCACGGCAACCACTAAGGAGAACACAATGAAATTAGCAGTACTAAGCGGTAAAGGCGGCACAGGTAAAACCTTCGTGTCAGTTAACCTTGCAAAAGCAGCAGAAAAAGCCTTTTACCTTGACTGTGACGTAGAAGAACCTAATGGTCACCTGTTTCTCAGACCAGAAGAAACAGAAAGTCACAAAGTATATACATACATTCCATCTTTTGACAAAGAAAAATGTACAGGATGCAGAGCCTGCGTTGACTTCTGTCACTTTAACGCTCTCGCATTTATCTTTGAAAAACCTGTAGTTTTCCCTGAAGTCTGTCACTCATGCGGAGGATGCAGCCTTATGTGCCCTGCAGGAGCTGTAACAGAAGAACCAAAAGAAACAGGTCAGGTAATAATTGGAAAGCACAAAGATATTACTACAGTTACAGGTATGCTTAACATTGGAGAATCTTCAGGAGTACCTGTTATTGCAGATGTACTTTCTAAAGTTCCATCTGATGATACACCTGTAATTATTGACTGTCCTCCAGGCAGCGCATGTTCAGTTATGGAAAGCATAGGTCTTGCAGACTACTGCCTTATTGTGGCAGAACCAACAGCCTTCGGACTTCATAATTTTAAAATGGTTTACGAACTGGTACAGGTCCTTAAGAAGCCATTTGGTGTAGTAATCAACAAAGCAACTGACGGAAACACAATTATTGAAGACTTCTGCAGAAAAGAAAACATTCCTGTTCTATGCAGAATTCCATACAAAAAAATAACTGCCCAAAACGGAGCAGTTGCAAAAATAGCATCAGACACTGATGAAGAATTAAAGAAAGTATTCGAAGATCTCTACAGAAAACTTAAGGAGGTGACATCATAGTGAAACAGTTACTTATCTTAAGCGGTAAAGGCGGAACAGGTAAAACAACTACCTCTGCATCATTTATAGCCTTTGGAAATGCAAAAACCTTTGCTGACTGTGATGTAGACGCCCCAAACCTTCACCTTGTAACAAGTGCTGAAGGAGAGAAACAGGCATCACCTTTTATGGGTTCACAAAAGGCATTTATTAATAAATCAGACTGCACCGGCTGTAATGCCTGTCTTAACAGTTGCAGATTTAATGCAGTTATTCCTCATGAGGGCTACTGTGAAATAAATGCTCTTACCTGCGAAGGCTGCGGAGTATGCCAGGCAGTGTGTCCTGCTGAAGCCATAACAATGGAAGATGATATTGCAGGAGACCTGATGCTTTATAAAGGTTCAAAAACATTTTCAACTGCAAAGCTTAAAATGGGAAGAGGAACTTCAGGAAAGCTTGTTGCTGAAGTAAAAAAATCCATGAAAGAAAATTCAGATGCAGGAGATAATGATATAGCTGTTATTGATGGTTCACCAGGAATAGGATGTCCTGTAATATCATCAATCAGTGGCGTGGATATGGTGTTAATTGTAGCAGAACCATCATTTTCAGGAATAAGCGACATGAAGCGTATTCTTGAAACATGTAAAGTGTTCCAGACAAAGACAGCAGTCTGCGTTAATAAATATGACACATCTCTTTCTAATACAGAGGAAATCGAAGAATTCTGTAAAGAAAATGGCGTGCCATTTACAGGAAGAATCCCATATGACCCTTCTGTTCCAGAAGCAGTTAACATGGGAAAATCCATTGCAGAAACTGAGTGTCCTGCTCAGTCTGCACTAAAAGAAGTATACAATGAAGTAATGAATTTATTAAAATGAAAAGGAGAATTATTATGAGAATTGCAGTAGCATGTATGGGAGAAACAGTAGCACAGCACTTTGGTCACTGTGAAAACTTTAATTTCTATGACACAGAAGCAGACAAAATCGTTAATGTAGAATCAGTTCCAAACCCTGGACACAAACCTGGATTTTTACCTAACTTCCTTGCTGATAACGGCGCAGAAGTAATTATTTCAGGAGGTATGGGCGGCGGCGCTGTTGATATCTTCAACTCAAGAAATGTAGAAGTAATTATGGGAGCAGCTGGAGATGCAAAAGCAGCAGTAGAAAAATACTTAGCTGGAGAATTAGTTTCAACAGGTTCAGTCTGCCACAAACATGAACACGCTGATGAATGTGGAGAACATCACCACGAATAATAACCTTACTTAATATTTAACCGGATGCATATGTATCCGGTTTTTTATAATATAGGAAATATCGATTAAAAGAGATATTTCCGTATATTTCAAAGAAAGTACCTTGGCGTTGTCACCTTAAAAGGTGACATGAGGATACAGAAAAACAAAGTTTTTCGTAGTATCCTCTTTTTTTATTGCAATGGAACAGGTTAAAACTGGTTAAAAGAGGATTCTGCCCTGGCATATTTCCTGTTTTTAAATGGATTTCTTCTTCTTTTCGTCCTCTTTGCACATTCCTTCACTGGTATGTTTTTTGCTTTATCATATATACATAAAATATTAAACAGGAGGGTGCAATGGAAAAAAGAATTGGAGTTCTTGGTGGCATGGGTTCTGCAGCTTCAGAAACATTTTACAAGCTTACTATTGACATGACAGAAGCAGAATGCGACCAGGATTATATGGATATGATAATTTACAGTGATTCTGGAATGAAAGACAGAACAAGGGCTATTCTCGAAAAAGACTATACCGAAGTAAGTGAACGAATTCTGGGAGATATTGAGCTTCTTGAAAAAAGCGGCTGCGAAGCCATAGGAATTACATGTAATACAGCTCACTTCTTTGTAGACCTTCTTGGTGACCGCATAAAGGTCAGAGTAGTTCATATGATCAGGGAGACCGTTAACTTTATTAACTCCAGATTCCCCGGAGGTAAAATTGCAATTCTTGCCACAGATGGCACCATAAAAACAGGTCTTTATGAGAACTACCTAAAAGAAGCAGGCCTGGAACCTTATATTCCTTCTGAAGAAATTCAGAAAAAAGTCATGTACGAAATCTACGGCTGTATTAAGGCTGGTAAACCTGCCGATATGGAAGTATGGAATCAGATTGACAAAGCCATAAAAGACCAGGGATGCTGCGCTGCCATATTAGGCTGCACTGAACTATCTGTAATTAAAGACAGAAACTCATTATCGGCATACTACGTGGATCCTATGAGAATACTTGCATCAAAACTTATAGAGATTTCAGGAAAGAAAATTAAAGAAGACGCAATCAGCTGACTTTATATTTCTGACACATAAAAAACAGCAGTAGTACATCAGTACCCTGCTGTTTTTTCTAGTCATTATTTCTGTTATTTATATATTCCAGGCCTTTTTCGGTAATTCTCGTGCCTGCTCTTCCTGGTAAAACATCTATACAGCCTTTCTGCTGAAGGTTATGAAGTACTACTCTGAGCTTGCCATCACTTATACTTATATCCCTGCTGTTTAGCGCATTTAATATGCTGTTTCTTCCTATGCCGTGGAATGGCTGAGTATTGGTGCTTATTAAATCTAATACAATATCTTCAATATTCTCATTAATATTTAAACCTTTACACTTCAATTCATTGCCCTGGATTCCACTTTTACAGTTTTTCTCAAGATAATCAGGAAATCTTCCAAGTGTCTTGTAATAAGTTACCACATTCTGAAGCTCTCTTATGTTTCCTGGCCAGTCGTAAGAAATCATAAGTTTACGTTGTTCTCTGTTAAGATTATTAAAGCTTTCTCCCATAAACTTTTCTGCAAGAGGAAGAATATCATCTCTTCTTTCCTTTAATGATTTCAGATTAAGAGGTATTACATTGAGACGATAATATAGGTCATCTCTGAAGTTGCCTTTTTTCACTTCATTTTCCAGGTCTGCATTTGTAGCTGCAATAATTCTTACATTAACATTTACAACTTTATCGCTTCCAATTCTTATAATCTGTCTCTCCTGAATAGCTCGAAGAAGTATGGTCTGCAGGTTATGGGAAATATTACCTATTTCGTCAAGGAAAAGTGTACCATCATTTGCCTGCTCAAAATACCCGATTTTTCCGTTCTTCTGAGCACCTGTAAAGGAACCTTTTTCATAGCCAAACAGTTCGCTTTCTATAAGGGTTTCTGGTATGGCTGCACAGTTAACTGCAATGAAGGGTCCTCTTTTTCTTTCGGAATAATTATGAATTGACTGGGCAAGTAGTTCCTTTCCCGTTCCGCTTTCTCCAAGAATAAGCACTGTATTATCTGTCTTTGCAATTTCTTTTGCCATGCTTATGCATTCCTTCATGGCTTCTGATTCGTATACTATATCAGCAAAGCTGTACTTTGCCACAAGACCTTTCTTAACGACGGTGTTTTTCAGTATGGCCTCCATATCACGAAGTGTTCTTTCATTTCTGAAGCCTAGTATATATCCTATGGTCTCATCCACAAGTTTAACCTTGGTCTTTTCGAAAAGGTAGCTTTCTTCATTTATTACCATAGGATAGTCTCTGTATTCCTCTTCATCATATATGACAGATTCTGCAGAATAATCAAACCTTGTCTGTTTCTTAAGTGGAAAGATTTTTTCTGCTTCCTGATTGTAGTCAACAATGGTAAAGTTGTTGTCAACCATAATAATTCCCTGAGAAGAATGATCAATTACCTTGTTAAGCAGCCTGTTTCTGAGGCATGCTTCAAAATAGTTTTCCTGATAAGACCTTGTTTCATGAATAAAATCAGCCGAATATCTTATAATATTTCTGTTAATCATATCATTATCAAGCTCAAGTACTTTCATTAGTGAGAAAAGCGTTGCAAAACTGATTTCCCTGAAACCTATATTAATTACATGTTCCACATTATCAGGTACAAGATTCATTTCATTAGGAGTTATGGCATACTTAATACTACTGCCTTTAAGGCTGTTTTCACCACCGTTATATGGAATATAGTTAAGATTGTTTATACCTAATTCACAGAGCATATATATGGTTTCTATTTCTGTATCATATGAGTCGTTAACAACCAGAACATCCTCTCCATTTGGTATACTTATCATCTTTGGCAGAACAGCTTTTCTTATGCTTCTCTTAAGGGTGACAACTTTTGTATAATTACCAATGTTATCTTTAAGCCCGAACATCATATCTTCGTGTACAAGTAAGTAGGCGTCTGCATAAATCTTTTCGTTTCTTTCGATTTCATTAGAAAAATATGACTTCATAGTAATATAGTCACCGAAAATACTCTGAAGAGCATCATTAATATATTCTATAATGTCTCTGTTCTCTCTGTTTCTGTATAAAACCGCAATTGTTTTCATTTTTTCCCCTCGTGTGTTACTTTAGTACAGTTATCTTGATTATAGCACATTTCTATTCCCTTGCACCCTTTATTTATACGCAAAATGCCTCAGTCTTAAAAAAGTGAGGCATTTTACACTGGCATTATATATATATTTTTTTAGAGAGTAGGATCTGCACATTTTTTTACTGCTTCTGCAACAACCTTTACAACTCTGCTGTCAAAAGCATCTGGAAGTACATAGTCTTCATTTAGTTCATCGTCAGAAATTACTGATGCAATGGCTTTTGATGCTGCAACTTTCATTTCCTCTGTTATTTTTGAAGCTCTGCTATCTAATGCTCCTCTGAAGATTCCAGGGAATGCAAGCACATTGTTAACCTGATTTGGAAAATCAGATCTTCCTGTTCCAACAACTGCTGCTCCTGCTTTCTTTGCAACATCTGGCATTATTTCCGGAACAGGATTACTCATGGCAAATACAATAGGATCTTTTGCCATACTCTTTACCATGTCTTCTGTAATTATTCCAGGTGCTGATACACCTACTACAATGTCTGCACCCTTAATTATATCTTCCAGTTTTCCCTGAAGATTATTTTTATTTGTAACCTGAGCCATCTTTTCCTGCTCTGGATTATTATATGGGGCTCCTCTGTAAATTGCACCCTTGCTTCCGCATAGTATTACATCACCAAAGCCCATATTTTTTATCATTTTTCCAATGGATATGCCTGCTGCACCTGCTCCGCAGATTACTATTTTAAGGTCACCCATGGTTCTTCCTGTTACTTTGCATGCATTTAAAAGTCCTGCACATGTTATAATTGCTGTGCCATGCTGATCATCATGAAAAACAGGAATACTGCACTTCTCAATAAGAGCTCTTTCTATTTCGAAACATCTTGGAGCACTTATATCCTCCAGGTTAATTCCTCCAAAACTGTCTGATATGCTGTAAACAGTATTAATAATAGTTTCTGTATCTTTTGAATTAATGCAGACTGGTACAGCATCAATTCCCGCAAAAGTCTTAAACAGTGCGCATTTTCCTTCCATTACAGGCATGCCTGCCTTAGGACCTATGTCTCCAAGTCCAAGCACTGCTGTTCCATCTGTAATTACTGCAACAGTATTTCCCTTACCTGTATACTTGTAAACAAGATCTTCATCTTCAGCTATTTTAAGGCATGGTTCTGCAACACCGGGAGTGTATGCAATTGCAAGCTCTTCTCTGTTAGTAACAGGTGCTTTTGATTCTACTGAAAGTTTGCCCTTCCATTCTTCGTGCTTTTTAAGTGCAATTTCTTTCTGATCCATTTTCTTCTCCTTAATTACTTTTCTTCTTTCTTTTCAAAACGTTTTGTAAGTACTGATACATCAAGCAGTTCTTCTACTTTTTCTTCTGTCATACCCTTTGCCTTTGCATCTTCAATTACAGGGATTCCCTTATACAGGAAGTCCTTTGCAATTTCTGCTGCTTTCTTGTATCCGATTACAGGGTTAAGTGCTGTAATAAATGCTGTGGAATTGTTTAACAGGTCTTTACAGATTTCCGGATTGGCCTCAATTCCTTCAATGCAGTTATGAGTAAAGGTATCTACTCCTCCAGAAAGCATTACCATGGAATCGTAGATTCTGTCGAAAACTACTGGTTCAAATGCATTAAGTTCAAGCTGTCCTGCTTCGCATGCCATGGTTACAGTCATGTCATTACCTATAACTCCGAAGGCACACTGATTTAGTACTTCAGGAATTACAGGATTGATTTTTCCAGGCATAATTGAAGAACCGTTCTGTTTTGCAGGAATAGTGATTTCTCCTAAACCTCCTCTTGGACCTGAGCTCATAAGACGTATATCATTTGCCATCTTTGACAGGCTGATTGCACATGTCTTAATTGCAGAAGATACTACTGAGAAACAGTCAATATTCTGAGTACCATCAACAAGATTATCACATCTTCTGATTTCAAGACCTGTAGTCTTACCAAGGTTTTCAATAATTGTATCAAAATATGTATAAGGAACGTTAATACCTGTACCTACTGCTGTTGCACCCATGTTTACTGCAAGAAGTTCATTAAGACCTCTTTCTATTCTCGCTTCGTCTCTTCTTACTACTGTGGCATAAGCTTTGAATTCCTGTCCAAGAGTAATAGGAACAGCGTCCATAAGCTGTGTTCTTCCAAGCTTCATAACATTGCTGAATTCTCTGCTTTTATCCTCTAATGTATCTCCCAGAACCTTTAGTTTTTCAAGCAGGGTCTGACCTGTAATGTACAGTGCAATTTTTACCGATGTAGGATAAACATCATTTGTTGACTGTGACATATTTACATGATCATTTGGATGACAGAATTCGTACTGGCCTTTTTCTTTTCCAAGTTTTTCTAATGCAATATTTGCTACTACTTCGTTGGCATTCATGTTACTTGAAGTTCCTGCTCCTCCCTGAATAGGGTCTAGGATGAACTGATCATGGAATTTTCCATCAACAATATCATTACATGATGCAATAATAGCATTTCCTATATTTTCATCAAGAAGATCTGCTTCCATATTTGACATTGCACATGCCTTCTTTATATTTGCAAGAGCAACAATCTGGCTTTCTGGAAGTCTTCTTCCTGTAATTCTGAAATTCTGATGAGCTCTTAGTGCCTGTATGCCATAATATGAATCAGCTGGTACGTTTCCACTTCCTACTGAGTCACTTTCAATTCTGTAATTCATTTTCTTCCTCCTTCTTGGTCTCTTGACCTTTCGCTGTATCAATTATATAATCAGGTTACAATATATGCAAATACATATAATCAAATATGTATTATATTATTTTTATTATATAGGAGGGACCTATGTTCGATAAGCGAAACTACTTTTACCATGTGTATAAAGAACACAGTTTTTCTAAGGCTGCCGAGAAGCTTTACATATCCCAGCCTTCTTTAAGCGCCATTATTACCCGTGAAGAGAAAAAAATAGGAAGTCCTGTTTTTGACAGAAGTACCAACCCTGTTTCTCTTACTCCCATTGGCGAAAAATATATTTCCTGCTGCGAGCAGATTTTCAGGATTGAAGACGACTTTCACAATTTTATCCATTCCACAGAGGAACTTGTTACAGGTAATCTCTGCATTGGAAGCAGCCATGTTTTCATCTCAACCATACTTCCAGAAATAATTTCGGAGTTTGGAAAAGCTTATCCATCTGTCCACCTCGAAGTAGTTGACCTTGACAGCGATGATCTTAAAAAAGAACTGCTAAACGGCACTCTTGACCTTATTGTTGACAACAACAGGCTTGAAAAAAACATTTCCGAAATCTATCCACTTGGTTCAGAATGTCTTCTTCTTGCACTCCCCAAGCATCATCAGATAAATGAGCAGCTGAAAAAAGAAAGACTTACCTTTGATGACATAGAAAACAATATACATTTAAGCAGCCATATTCCCGCCATAGACCTTTCCAGGCTTAAGGATATACCTTTTGTTACAATGCAGAAAGGTTATGATACACGCACCCGCATGGATCAGATTCTTAAAGATGCATCTGTTACTCCTCATATAATTTTTGAAATGAACCAGCTTGCCGGTATTTTCAGTATAATATCTTCTGGAATAGGAGCCTCCGTTATAAGTGATACCTTAATAAAGAAATCACCTTTTACATCAGTGCAGCTCTACTATTACAAAATAAATCATCCTTCTGCCCTGAGGCCTGTATTCATTCAGAAGAAGAAAAACCGTTATCTCACACCACCAATGAACGAATTTATACGTATTGCAAAGTCATGTCATACGCTTACCCTTTAACATGTTTACCAAATCGCTGAAGATCTTTTCAGCGATTTATTTTTCCTTATAGAAAACAATATCACTAACAAGCGGTTCAAATCTTACTCTTAATCCTGTAATTTTTTCATTACAGTCTTCTATGAACTCTAACGGAAGCGTAAAAGTAATAATATCCTCCTTAAAGCCTTCAATTTTATAAGGATTTGAAACATATGCTTTTAGTTCATATTCTTCATTACGGTATTTCATAAAAAGCTTTCCCTGCTCTTCTCTTATACTTATTCTTCCATATCCTTTATTAAAATAAATGCCTGTAACACCTTCCGAAATATTTCTGCTTTCTTTAACTGCACCACTGTACAGTTCACCATAAAGGTCCCAGTCACAGTCTCTGTAAGTATCTGCATTTATTTCTGTATCCTTTCTGAATGCAGAAACCCAGTCTTTCTTTTCAAGGCCAAGCAGTTCATCAATAATTTCGTATGCAAGAGTATGAAGAACTGAAACTGATGGAGAATGAAGGTTCATCATAAGGGCAACTCCCACATTATCATCAGGAAGAAACATCTGCATTGAGCTGAAACCTTCGATTTTTCCCATATGTTTTACTATTCTGTGTCCTCTGTACATTCCAGGCTGCCAGCCCATGGCATATCCTTCTGTAGGATACAGACTGGCGTCATTTCCAAGTGCATCCTCATAATCCACAAGTTTTGCATGCATTCCTCTGAACAGTTCTTCTGAAAGAAGTCTTTCACCTTCAGAAGTTTTCCCTTCGTTAATAAGGAAAGTAAGCCATTTTGCCATATCCCTTGCATTAGATACTACAGATGCAGCAGGAGATACGGAATCAAGGTTCCAGTATTTAAGCTCTGTGAGCTTTCCATCTACATACTGATAAGGTCTTGCTATATATCTGTCCTTAATAGTATCTTCGTAGGAAGAATATGAGAAAAACATTTTCAGAGGATCAAGCAGATATTCCCTTAAAATATCAGGCCACTTCTTCCCGGTTACCTGTTCTGCTAAAGCTCCCAGAACAGAATACATAATATTGCTGTACTCCGCCTTCTGTCTCAGCTCTGCATTAGGTTCAAGATATCTGAAATTCTTAATAAATTCTGCCAGTGTTTTATCATTTGGCCATATGGCATCGTGACCACCAAGACCGCTTGAATGGCACAGAATATCCTTAATTGTAAGGTTCTTTTCTGTATATTCATCCTTCATCTTAAAGTCATTAAGATATTCTGTTACCGGCCTGTCATATTCCAGCAGACCCTTTTGTACAAGCATGGCAATTACTGCCGATGTCATTGCCTTTGAACATGATGCAATCAGAAAATCAGTACAGTCATTACATGGAATATTATCTTTTACATTACTTATTCCATATCCTTCTGAGAAAGATTCACCGTCCCTGACAACACTTATGGCCATGGCCGGAATCTGCCAGAACTTCATTTCTTCTTCTATTCTTTTTTTACTTATATTTATCACAGTATCATCTCCTTAACTTTTATTTATATCCTATGCAATATCAGTACCACAAAAAAGATATAAAGTATATGCCTCATTTCATTAAAATATTGTTGTTAATAGGTTTTATCAGGTTAAAAATGGGTTAAATATACAAATCATATTTAATATTTGAAATAATGCTCCGGCTTTTTCCTTTTTTATGGCTGTTTTTCCTTCTCTGATTTTTGGCATTACTTTTGCTTTAGCATAAAAGAAAAAACAAGGAGGACAGAAAAATGCATAAAAATGAAGCACCAGTTTCTAATGAAGGCACCTTAAAACAGGAAATAGGTCTCTTCGGTGGAATCAGTATTATTGGTGGAATCATGATAGGTTCTGGTATTTTCTATCTTGGTTCTTACGTTCTTCAGAGAACAGACATGTCCATGGGACTTGCTCTTCTCTGCTGGGTTATAGGCGGTATCGTATCAATTCTCGGAGGTCTCTGCTTTGCTGAACTTGGAGCTGCAAGACCAGCAGCCGGAGGAATGGTAGTATATATGAACGAAGCTTACCATCCGGTAGTAGGCTACATGTTTGGTTTTACAAGCTGGCTTTTATCTGGAGCAGGATCAATTTCTGCACTTGCCATTGCACTTCCAACAGCACTAAAAGGATATTTTGATTTATCTGAGTTTGCTATTAAAGCAATTGCAATTATTCTCATACTTGCTCTTACGGGGTATAACTGCCTTGGAATAAAACAGGGCACCATACTTCAGAATATTTCCATGGTAGCAAAAATAATTCCTATTGTAGCAATTATTCTTGCAGCTCTTGTAAGTGGAAAAGAATCTCCTGATTTATCACTTGTTCCAGCAGGTGGCGATGCATCCTTTGGCAGCATGATTGGAATGATTGCTTTTGCAACAGTAGCAACACTATGGGCGTATGAAGGCTGGACAAATCTTAACTCAGTTGCAGAAGAAATGAAGAATCCTGCCAAGAATCTTCCACGCGCACTTATTATAAGTATTGGTTTAATCACCCTTATTTACGCACTGTTTAACTTTGCAATTTACAAAGTTTTACCTCATGACGAAGTGGTAACAATGATTAACAATGACAACCTTTATCTTGGTACAGAAGTAGCAAAGAGAGTATTTGGTGGTTTCGGAGGCATTCTTGTATTAGCAACTATGATTATTGCCATGTTCAGTGCTTTAAACGGCATGATTATGGCTTTCCCAAGAAACTACTTTGCCATGGCAAGAGATGGTCATTTCTTTAAGAACCACGCATACATTAATCCTAAGACAAATGTTCCTACAATTTCATTAATGTCTCAGGCATTCATTGCATGTGTTCTTGTACTTATGAGAAACCTTGACCAGCTTACATCTCTTGTTGTATTTGCCGGAATGCTGTTTAATGTACTTACAGTAGGCGCTGTAATTATATACAGAAAGAAATATCCTGACCTTAAGAGACCGTATAAGGCATGGGGTTATCCAGTAACTGTTGTTATTACAATCCTTCTATTTACAGGCCTTATGATTAATACATTAATTGAAGATCCTGTAACTGCATTAATCGGACTTGTTGTTCCAGCTTTAGGCGCATTAGTATATTTTCTATTTGACATTAAATTAAAAAAAGAACAGAATAATAAATAAGTTATACTTTAGAGAGGTGGCCAGAATATGGGAATTCCAAATAACAGTAAAATCAAATTAAGAAGAAAGTTCAGAAAGGGAGAACTCAATCTGATTACAGATGTTCCTGGTGTAAAGGTAGGCCAGATAACTATTACAGATTCAGAGAAAAACGTACATACAGGTGTAACAGCTATTCTTCCAAGAGAAGGAAACATTTTCAGAAATAAGGTTCTTGCAGGAACTTCTGTAATTAACGGTTTCGGCAAAAGCGTAGGTCTTGTTCAGATTGATGAGCTTGGTACTATTGAAACTCCGATTATTATGACAAACACCTTTGGAGTTGGAACTGCTCTTAATGCTCTTACAAAATATATGTTAGATGAGAACCCCGAAATAGGAGTATCCACAGGAACTGTTAACTGTATTGTTACAGAATGTAATGATGGAGAAATAAATGATATAAGGGGTATGCATGTTACAGAAAAAGACGTGATTGACGCTATTTCAAATGCTGACCTTACTTTTGAAGAAGGTGTGGCAGGTTCAGGCACAGGAATGATCTGTATGGACATGAAAGGTGGAATCGGTTCTGCTTCAAGAGTTCTGGAAATTGAAGGAAAAGACTACACCATTGGTGCAATTCTTATGTCAAACTTCGGAATGAAAGGAAACTTAAGAATTAACGGTACTCCTGTAGAAGACAGATTTGCTCTTAATGAGGGACCTGAAAAAGGTTCCTGCATCATAATTATAGGTACTGACATTCCTATGAACGAAAGACAGCTTCGCAGAGTTGCAAAACGCGCAACAGTCGGACTTGCAAGAACAGGCTCATTCCTTGGTAACGGCAGCGGAGATATTGCCATTGCATTTTCAAACGGTAACACAGTACCTCATTTTACTGATAAAAAAATATTAGAGGTCAGAATGTATAATGACGATAAAATCGATGATATTTTCGAAGCTACAGCTGAAGCTGTGGAAGAATGCGTAATAAGTTCACTTTATCATGCAGAAACAGTAACAGGAATACGTAACAAGAAAGTATTATCTTTAAAGGAGAATTACGGTGAAAGTATTTATTAGTGCTGACATAGAAGGAATTACAGGAGTAACAAGCTGGGACGAAACACTTCCCGGGGAACGAGGATACGATGCAGCCTGTGAGCAGATGAACAAAGAAGTTGCTGCAGCCTGCAGAGCTGCTATGGACCTTGGCTATGATGTTGTAGTAAAAGATGGTCACGATGCTGCCCTGAACCTTGACATTAACAGTCTCCCATCTGGAGTTTCGCTTATTCGTGGCTGGATGACTTCACCAGATTCAATGATGGGTGGACTTGACGAAAGTTACCAGGCAGCAATGTATATTGGTTATCATTCCCCAGAAGGATCAGACACAAGCTGCCTTGCTCACACCATTGAACACGGTGACTTTAACTGGATTAAACTAAACGGAGAACTTGCTTCAGAATTTACACTTAACAAGCTGATTGCTGATTCTTACGGAGTTCCATCTGTTTTTCTTTCCGGAGACAGAGGAATATGCCGTATGGCAGAAGAACAGTCTGCAGGCATAGTTACAGTGGAAACAAAAGATTCTGTAGGTGGCTCAACCTGGAACAGACCTCCTGAAACAGTTATTCAGGATATATACAGCAAAGTAAAAGAAGCCTTACAGAAAGACATTGCTGTAAAGCCTCTTGAAGAGGAATATACAATTACAATTAACTTTAAAGAGCATCGCAAAGCAAGAAACGCATCATGGTATCCAGGCGCAGTAAAGCTTGACAGTAATACTGTGGAATATACTGCTAAGACACCATTTGAAATGCGTGTTGCTCAGATGTTTATGACAGGACTTTAAGAAATGAACAAACTAAGATGTGAACATGACACAATGGGTGACGTTTATGTTGATGCCACCAGATACTGGGGTGCTCAGACACAGAGAAGTTTTGACAATTTTAAAATCGGAAGAGACAGAATCCCCGAAGAAGTTATTCAGGCTTTTGCAGTTCTCAAAATGGCAGCTGCTTCAGCTAACAGAAAACTTGGCGTGCTGGATGACGAAAGAGCATCCCTCATTATTACAGTATGCCAGGAAATTCTGGACAAAAAGCTTGATGATAACTTTCCGCTGTGCGTTTATCAGACAGGTAGCGGTACGCAGTCAAACATGAATGTAAATGAAGTAATTGCAAACAGAGGAAATGAAATTGCAGGTAAAGTTCTTTTACATCCAAATGACCATGTAAACAAATCACAGAGCAGCAACGACACATTTCCTACTGCCATGCATATTGCAGCACTTAAGGCAGTGGAAGATAACCTGCTCCCTTCCCTTGCAGATATGAGTGACCAGCTGAAAGAACTTGAAGAAAAATACTCTCGGGTTGTAAAAGTGGGCCGTACTCACCTGCAGGATGCCACCCCTATTACGCTGGGACAGGAAATCAGTGGATGGCGCTCTATGATAGATCACGACATGGAAATGATTGCTTCTTCAACCTGCTTCTTAAGAGAACTTGCTCTTGGCGGAACAGCTGTAGGTACAGGGCTTAATGCCCCTTCCGGTTTTGCAGAAACTGTGGCAGAGGAAATTGCCCGCATTACAGAAAAACCATTTATTACTGCACCAAACAAATTTTACAGTCTTACATCTAAAGGAGCTGTCTCCTTTGTGCACGGCGCGCTCAGAACTCTTGCTGCAGACTTCCTTAAGATTGCAAATGACGTACGTCTTCTTTCTTCCGGACCCCGCTGCGGAATAGGAGAACTGATTATTCCTGCTAACGAACCCGGAAGCTCAATTATGCCAGGCAAAGTAAATCCAACACAGTGCGAGGCTATGACCATGGTATGCGTTCAGGTAATGGGTAATGATACTACCATCAGTATGGCTGCATCACAGGGTAATTTTGAACTTAATGTTTTTATGCCGGTTATTATTAACGACTTCCTTGAGTCAGTAAGACTTCTTAGTGATGGATGTAATTCCTTTAGAAAAAACTGTATATCAGGACTAAGACCTGATTACGAAAGAATAAAGGAAAATCTTAATAAGTCCTTAATGAATGTAACAGCATTAAATCCTCACATAGGGTACGAAAATGCAGCTAAAATTGCAAAGAAAGCATACGCTGACGGAACAGGTCTTCGTGATGCAGCAATAGAACTGAAGCTTCTTGATGGAGACACATTTGACCGCATTGTGAATCCAGAAAAAATGGTATAGCATTTACTATATAATCTATATATTAACACAATGGAAAAGAAGCCTGGTAAGCTGTTTACTAAGCTTCTTTTTCTTTTAATAATAAGTGGAGGTGACTTTTATGTATGACCTTTTAATAAAGAACGTAAGAATTATTGACGGCACCGGATCTCCCTGGTACAGAGGAGATGTTGCTGTAAGAAATGGTAAAATTGCTGATATAGGTAAGATTAATGATAATGAGGCAAAGGATATAGTTAATGGTAATGACCACTATCTTTCTCCGGGGTTCATTGATATTCATTCCCATAGTGATACAAGCATACTGGACTATCCTTTTGCAGAAAGCAAACTTTTTCAGGGTGTAACTACAGAAATTGGTGGAGACTGTGGCATGTCAGCTGCTCCTGTAAGCCATGACCCTTCTAAGAAAATCATGCTTAAAGACTATCTTGGCGAGCTTCCATTTACCTGGAATTCTTTTGGTGAATACCTTGATACAGTAGAAAATATATGTCCATCCATAAACTTTGGAAGTGCAGTTGGTCAGGGTACCATACGTATTGCAGCCATGGGATTTGACAACAGAGTTCCAACCATAGATGAAATGACTGAAATGAAAGCCCTTCTTGCAGAGTCCTTAGAGGATGGTGCCTTTTGTTTATCAAGTGGCCTTATTTATCCCCCTGGATGTTACTCAGATACTAATGAACTTTCTGAGCTTTGCAAAACTCTTAAGGACTACAATTCCTTCTACGAAACTCATATGCGTAACGAAGGCTGCAATGTAGAAGAAGCTCTTAAGGAAGCAATTGAAATATCATACAGGTCAGGTGCACCTCTTCAGGTTGCCCATCACAAAATCACAGACAGAACCAAATGGGAAGTTGCATGCAGAAAGACCATTGCCATGATTGACAAAGCACGTAAAGAAGGTGTGGAGATTATGGCTGACCAGTACCCATATATAGCAACATCAACTTCTCTTGACAGCAATGTTTCACTCTGGGCTTTTGAAGGTGGAATGTCTGCCATGCTTGACAGACTGAAGAACCCTGAAACACGGGCTATACTAAAGAAAGAAGCAAAGGAAAGTCATAAGGGCAGATGGCATACAATATATGTTTCTTACGCAGAAAGCGAAAAAAATCAGTGGGTAATTGGTAAGAATATAGTTGAAATTGCAGAGGCAAGGGGTGTTGATCCAGAAGATGCATGCTTTGACCTTATTCTTGAAGAAAAAGGCCGTGTAAATGAAGTTAATTACGGCATGTGTGAAGAGGACGTGGAATATATTATGAAGAAACCTTATGTAATGATTGGTTCTGACGGTCAGTCTGTTTCCCTTGATTATCCCGGACAGCCTCATCCAAGATATTTTGGTACATTCCCAAGAGTACTTGCACATTACTGCAGAGACCGTAAGCTTTTCACTCTGGAAGAAGCCGTTCGTAAAATGACTTCTCTTCCAGCAACAAGACTAAAGCTTAACAGCAGAGGCATTATCCGCACAGGTATGCAGGCTGATCTTGTGCTCTTTGACTTTGACAGAATTAATGATAACCCTGACTACGAACATCCTAAAAAAACATGTGACGGAATTGAAAAAGTGTATGTAAACGGTGTACTCACCATAGATAACGGAAAGCATACAGGTGCAAGAGCAGGTCACGTTCTTCGCCGCGGAAAGGAGTAAAATACTATGGAAAACTTTGAACATGAAATTCCTGAAATACTTAAAAAAATGCCAGGAGAAACAGGCTTTTACTACAAGAATCTTATTACAGGAAAAACTGTAACATACAATGCAGACAAACAGTTTCCACCTGCAAGTATTGTAAAACTTCCTTTACTTGCTTCCATTTATCTTCTGAAAGAAAAAGGTATGACTGATTTTGAGAAAGTAATTACTGTTAAAGAAAAAGATAAAATGCCTGCCTGTGGTGCAATTCCTCATATTACCGGAGATTTCACAATTGATGTGAAGTCTCTTATGAGGCTGATGATAGTAATAAGTGATACATCAGCAACTAATCTTCTGTTTAACTATTACGGTGCAGAAACCATAAAGCAGTGTTTCCATGAACTGGGCCTTAAAGGAACACAGTTTAACCGTGCATATTTTGATGATGAAAAAGAGGCCCTTGGTATTAACAATTACTTTGTACCAGAAGAAATGGGAATACTTCTTGAAAAAATATACAGAAGAGAACTTGTAAGCAGAGAAGCTTCAGAAGAAATGGAAGAGCTTCTCAAAAAGCAGCAGATTAATCATAAAATGTGCGGAAGGCTTCCTATGGGATACCCTGTTGCTCACAAAACCGGTGAAGAAGAAGACAAGAGCCACGATATTGGCATTGTATTTTCTGAAGAGCCTTTTGTAGTATGCTATGCCGGATACAACACTGACATTGCTGAATTTGAAGACTTTATACGAAGGACCACAGAGAAACTTGTAAAAAGGACTGACCCGGATTTACATGGATACAGGGGCTGCTTTAAGGGCGCCTTTGTATAGGATAATATGGCATAGAGAAAGGGCACCATCAGTTCATGAGTTAATGAACTGGCAGTGCCCTTTTTAATTTGAATTCAGCTGACTAAATAATCATACCACTAATCCTAAGTGATGTTGATTTAACTATATTATACGATGATTTTATATTAATTTATATATTCGTTAACATGCTTAAAAAAATCATGGTTTTTTCACATCCCCATTCTCCCCTGTGATATAATGATTTAAACTATCAGCAGGAGGTGATATATATGCTCATTTTTTCTACCATGCTTAATATTCGTGATACCATGTCCCCGGAAACTTTTATTCAGGAAGTTCTTCGCTGGAACCAGGACAGTATTTTCGAAGAAAATCATGTTAAAAACTGTAACTGGAACGGTGAACGAAACATACGCTTTGGAAATGATACTTTGTGGCTTGATATTGAAGAATATGCAGAAAAAAATATTATAGCTGTGCGATACGAAAAACTTGAAGCAGACGGTGTTCAGTGGGATACAGACTACATAATTAACCTGGATGAAATGAAAATGTCTATTCAGCTTCACAAAAGTCTGTTAGAAGATACACATCTGTTTTTCAACAATTTTTCTTCCCCATATTTCATTAAGCAGCTTATTGATAATCAGTATATAGTGCCAGACGGAAGACTTGATATTCTTTCAGTTCCTGTGAGAATTACAGAAAATAACGCAACACTTATTACAGATGTAATTAACGGACATACATCATACAACCTTCCTGTAGTATATATAAGTAAAGATGTTGTTGACTCTGACCCTGTACCTGCTGCAGAACTTGCCTACAAACTAAAAGGCATAGCCCACGTACTTCTGCAGCATACAAGAGACAGTAACAACTTTATTCGGGAACTCTCCTGCAATAACAATGAATATAACGGGGCCATTGGCATATATTATCCTAATGGCAAGCACAAAAGACTTCTGCCTCATGTTACAGAATCACAAAGGCTTATGCGTTCTGTAGAAAACCTGGTAATAAGGTATGTTCTTCAGCAGAACATTGACGAGCTCTATACATGGTATGGTGTTAATAATGCCATTCTGAATTCAAATCTCCGAAAGAAGCAGAAAGAAATTGCAGTTGCCAAAGAACTGTATAAGGAATCATCTCTTGAACTTGTAGAAAAGGACCACGAACTGAATAAGTTTATTGATGCTTTTGATGATGACATAGAGCAGCTTAACAAGAAGATTCAGTTCCTGGAAAAACAGAACCTTGCACTAAAAGCAGAAAATGACGGTTTAAGATCTAAGATAAATTCTCTTGATACAATTCCACTTCTTAAATATGGAAAAGAAACCGATCTCTTTCCTGGTGAAATAAAGGAATTTATTCTTTTGTATCTTGACGAAGCTCTGAAAAACACCACCAGAGACTCACGGCGACAACATATACTTCAGGATGTATTAGACAGCAATAATTACGAAAATATAATCAGTGAAAAGCGTGAACAGATAAAGGATATTATTACAAAAGGTTTCAACATGAAAGAACATGGAGAAAAACTCAAAGATATGGGCTTTGAAATAAGTGATGATGGAAAACATTACAGGCTAACTTATTGTAACGATAACCGTTATCATACTACCATTGCCAAAACATCAAGTGACCATAGAGAACCTCTTAATGCCAGAGCAAACATACTGCGAGATATGCTGTAAAATCTCATACTAACACTAAAGGAGACAGTTTCCCTCTGTCTCCTTTAAATTTGCCATTTTAGCGCTTATCATCAACACTTTCCTAACTATTACACAAACACAACATTGGTTAATACGAATAGAATGCACCATGTAACTCCATAGCCATACTGTCTTCCCATCTTCTTACCTCGTATAAAAAGGTATACTGGAACAAGGAATAATCCTGTCCATATCCAGTTTCCCGGATCATCTCCTGACTTATTAATCTCCCTGCAATCCAGTGCAAAGAAAAGAATATTAAGTCCTACGGCAATAGCTGTAATAATATACTCATTTGAAGTCAGCATACAGGCGTTATATGACGCAAGAAGTGGAATAGTTGCAAGTGCCCACGCGTAAGCACTGCTTACTGATTTCATTGGAATTGAAGGAGCTATAGCTCCAAATTCTTCGTATAGTTCAGTTACTCTGCCTGCCTCTTTCCAGTCTCCCATGGAATTATTCCATACACAGGTATCTCTCTTAATGTATCCCTTCCCTATAAGCTGCTTTATTTCCTCAAGACTTACAGGGCCTGTTCTGTCACTTCCGCATACATAAAACCACTGCCTGTTTTCTCCACTTCTGCATTCATCTTTCTGACCTTTGTCATCTTCATCATCAAGTGCTCTTCCGCAGTATGGGCAGAAACTTCCCTCAGTTTTCAGTTCTTTACCACAATATGGACAATACATTCTACGCCTCCTTAAGAATTTCATTCTTAATATTTAGTATCCTGGAGAACAGCTCATTAAGCTGGTTTATAAGAGGCTTTAAAATGAGATTATCTGACTCAGCATTAACATGAATAAGATTTCTTACTATTCTCATATACTCTTCTCTCCTATAGCTTAAAAGACTCACTCTTATGATTTCTGTTTTCTCATCATATTCAAACTCATCCAGATACTTTTCTACTATTCCCCTTTTTAACTCAGCAGCATATTCGGCATCAGCTTCTTCTCCACCCATACTCTTAAAATCTTCATTAATATATTCAATAAGCTGTTTCTTCACTTCTGCATATGTTTCTTCGCTATACTTAATAGCCTTTTTCAGGGCATTTTCTGCAAATCTGTGATTATTTACAACAAGCTTTTCAAGTAATTCCGAAATAAAAAGATATGTGAATCTGTAGTTTCCCGGTATGTTGTCCACGTCTTTGCTGATTTTAAAAGAATCCGTGTAGTAATCTATGATTTTTTCATCTGCATCAGCAATATTATCAACCAGATATCTGTTATAGAAGTCATTATAATTCTGATCTTCAGAGGCTGTATTTCTACACATATCACCAATCATCCATCGTCCAGAATGATAGAAATTCCTATAATAGTAGTCTGGTATTTCTCTTGCTTTCATTTCTTTTAATAATTTTAAATCATTTTTCTCAATTGCAAGGGCCATTATTTTACCTCTGAATGCAACATTCTGAAGCTGAGGCTGCAGATAATAATCGTAGTCAGAAACAGTTCTTCTCTTTATACTGGTTCCTGCGCCAAAATTAGACATTGAGTAGTCAACATTTCCTTCATCACCGTCATCAAACCAGATATATCCTTTTTCTACAAGATAATCTATAAAGTCAGTATTCTTAAATTTAACTGCATAATCAAGAACAGTGTTTCCACGTTCATCTGCATTTAATATAAGATTCTCAACATCATTTACGTATTCTTCCCATACTTCCTCTTCTTTTGAAAAAGCTACTGCATAGTTAGTAAGTCTCTGTTTCTCAGGCTTGAATTCTTCTCCGGCACTTAAAATTTCTTCACATGATACATGTAGCAGTGAACAAAATACTGGAAGATCCTGAAGTTGTATGCTTTTTCTTCCTTTTTTTATCTGGGAAAACTTATTAGATCGTTTATTTACTACAACATCATCTATGGGCTGTTTTTCGTATTCCAGCCAGGCTATGCAGAACTGACGCTGGCTCTTATAATTACTTCTTTCCACAAGATCTGATATATACTTACCTATTTTTTCAGGCTCTGCAAGTTTAAACATTATATTATTCTCCTTACAATTGCTATTTGCTTATAGTATATACTAAATATATATTTGTTCTATCCCCATATTAACATATATTATTTTTCCAGGCATAATAATTGGTATTTTATATATGCTTTTAGCATATATAATTTTATTGCGTTGTATTTTCAAAGCCCTATGTATCATTAGTCTTCTTAATTTAAACCTTATATGTTCTTAAATATATATGCTTTCAGCATATACTTCGTTGCCATACCATTAAGCAGCATATATTATTTGCATATATTCCCCCTTATTTTTTCTGACTTTTTCATCTGTCAGAATTACAAAAAAAAAACAGCTACAGAATAAATCTGTAACTGCATATATATTATTATCGCATATTATGTTCCATTGCAACTTTTGCGTAAAGCATTGCGCCTTTTAATAGCACGCTTTCATCTACTGTATAGTTACCTGAATGCTGTGGCCATACAGCATTACACTCTTCATTTCTGCATCCCAGCAATGCCATTGCCGTTGGAACCTTTTCTCCAAAGAAAGCAAAGTCTTCTCCGCCCATAGTAAGTGGAGCATTAACAGGTGCCCCTTCTCCCATTACATCTTCAGAGCATGATCTTACAAGTGCACTAAGTTCTTCGTCATTACATGTTGGAGGTACAACTCTGTCCATTTCCATAGTAGCTTCTGCTCCAAAAGTTTCTGCTGTATGCTTTATAATTCTTTCCATCATAAGAGGAATTGCATCATATACTTCTTTGCTGAAGCATCTTGTAGTTCCTTCCAGATGAGCATTTTCTGCTACAACATTCCATCTTGTTCCGATTTCAGCAGTTCCCACTGTACATACAAGAGGATCAACTGGTGATGTTTCTCTGCTTACCATGGTCTGCAGGTTATTAATAAGGGCTGCTGCAACTACTGCTGCATCTACTCCAAGATGAGGAGCTGCGCCATGTGTTCCTTTGCCTTTAATATCAATTCTGAAATAGTCTGCTGATGCCATTCTAGGACCTGCATCACATGTAATATGTCCTGCAGGAACATCTGACCATATATGCATGCCAAATGCAGAATCAACACCTTCTAAAGCTCCATCAGCAATCATGCCCTTAGCTCCTGTTGCAACTTCTTCTGCTGGCTGAAAAGCAAGTTTAACAACACCGCAGAGTTCATCTTTCATATCATTTAAAATATGTGCTGCAGTAAGAAGCATTGAAGTATGACAGTCATGACCACATGCATGCATTACGCCATTAACTTTACTTGCAAAAGGTGCGCCTGTAGTTTCAACCACAGTAAGTGCGTCCATATCACCTCTTAGAAGAATTGTCTTTCCTGGCTTTTTGCCCTCAATAGTTGCAAGTACACCTGTTTCAAGTCCGCATTTTACATAAGGCACATTAATTTTATCAAGTTCTCTTCTGATTACTTCTGATGTATTAAATTCCTTTTCGCTGACTTCCGGGTTCTGATGAAAATATCTTCTCATTTCTACCTGATATTCTGCATATTTAGCAGCAACTTCTTTTAACTCCATTTTTAAATTCCTTCTTTCTCATTAATCTTAAATTTTACAGTAATTTTACAAATAATCCGGCAATAAATACTGATGTAAGTGTTACAGTAATGAAACCTCCTACTATCATTGAAGGTAACATTTTTGATACCAGATATTTTCTTTCTTCTTCTGTTTCTGCAAGGGCCTCACATGTTGATTCAGTAATGATTGCGTTACATGGGAAACCATAAAGTGCTGTTAGTCCATTAGCAAATGCCATTGGGAATGAAACCTTAAGAACCTTTGCAATTACAAATGATGCAAGAGCCATACCAATTAATCCTGTTACAATAAGGACTACCATAGGACCCATTATGGATTTCAGCATAGCTGGTGTACATGTCTTTAGTCCATCAAACACAAACATCATAAGAGCAAACATTAAAATTGTAAATGAGTTACATCTGTTTACAATGTTTGTTTCTAAGAAACCAAGTTTTGTAAAGATTACACCTAAAATCAGTGCCCAGATCATTCCGCTTATACCTGTAAGTTCTCCAATTTGTGATGCAACCCATGCCACAAGTGAAAGTTTTCCAAGCATTAAAACTGGTGAATTCCATTTGTCAGGGATTTTAGGAAACAGTGTTTTTACATCTGAATCATCTGCTACTTCATTAACTCCAGCGCTTTCCATCTGTAATCTTTCTTCTGGTGTGATTACGATTTCTCCTGATCTTAAACCCTTAAGAAGTCTCTTTCCTTCATACTGAAGACATACTGATGTTAAAGGATATCCTGCAAATCCCTGTACGCAGTACATTGCAATTGCAAACAGTGCTGCTGCTTCAAAGCCTGCTTCTAAAGAAGCCTGCTGCATGATTGATGCTGCTATGATTCCTCCTGTAAGAGGTGGTAATCCTGCAATTACAAAGGATTTATCTATAAACAGTGGTGCTACAAATAAGCTGAGAGCACACATTCCTGCAAGACCTGCAAGACATATAACAATAGTCTTCCACTGCTCTTTTAACTGCTCAAAACTAATAATTGTACCAAGATGTGTGATTAAAAGATATACAGCAAGTGTACTTCCAAACGGAATCAGATTTGAGTCTGATACCAGTGTTGTAGGAAGTACTGTCCAGTACCCTAACAAAAGAACTATAGCTGTTACGAAAACTGATGGCACCCATGCCTTAGTAAGCTTGGATACCCATTCTCCTATAACATACGCTGCTGCGCATATTGTAAAAGCAAGTGTGAAATTATACATAAAATATTCCTCCTATAAAATAAAATACTTGTTGTGAAATGAAAAAATCCTGCACATGTTATCTGTGCAGGATAAGCTTCACTATCGCCTTACATAAGTTTCTTTATATTTCATACAATGAAATTATGTTCGAGATTGATAAGTATGGCATGCACAAATAACATTATTCTTATTTCTAATAATAATAATAATGCTGAGAATAATATTAATAATGAGTTCTAATGCAAATGTCATATTCATCTTTTATCTCCTTTCCTTATGTCAGATTTATAGTAGCACAGCAACAAACCGCAGTCAATAATTTTGTTGCACGCACACATAGTTTTGTATAATTCTTAGTAATTTTATTAATTTTTAGTTTAAAATACAAAATTCACTATGTTTATTAGTGTTTATCCATTAGTTTTTTGTTTTCTGGAAGTCCACAGCATTACCTGGAAAACCATATTACTCTCCACTCTGGCTCATTTCCATCAAATATATGATCATAATAAGAAGAATAGTTCAAACCATCTCTGCAGAATCTGCCCATAATCTTACCGGATTTTTTAAACTCTTTTACGAAGTCTTTTTCGATTTCTACATATGCACCTGTACTTTCATTTTTTAAGCGTGCCACCTTTATATCCTTATATATTTTAAAAAGTTCCGGTATGGTTCTCCATAATTCCTTAACTCTTGCAATGTCAGTACTTTCACCATTCTCATATTGAATTCTGTAAATATATCCATTCTCATCTATGTGGAGTCTTGAAATATTCTGATGCCAAGTATTACGAAAGCGATAGGTGCATACATCCTTAAAATCTATCCAGGTACCATATACACAGTCACCGCAGTTTTCTACTGATATTCGTGGATTGTTATCCCTGAAGCACGGATAAACTCTGTTTTCTCCATTTTTACCCATATATTTTATCAGAGGGTCATACAATCCTGCATACGCCTTTTCCTCTGTAATTTCAATAGTTTCATAGTATATTTTCTTTTCATTCCGGATTTTTTCACCTGTCTCAAAGATCTGATCAAGCTCCTCTTCAGTAAAAACACCTGTATTGTGGCATGTAACCGTGAAATTACTGTAATCTTCATAATCAGACTCTATAGCCTGATTAAGAAAATCCTCATCCTCAGTGAACTGGAAGCACACCTGTACATCTGGATTTTCCTGTGGCAGAATGCTCCTTAAACATCTCAGGCTTTTTTTCCACTGGTATGATCTGTTTTTTACAGATACTCCGGGAATGTTTCTATGAGCAGGACTGATATTTTCCTTATGCTCCGAAAGATTAAATACCCATAGTACTTTGTAGCCACATTCGTGAAAGAACAGGTTTCTTTCTGCTACAGCTTTTTCTGATATTTTTTCTTTCTGAAAAAGAACCACATACTTACCAATGCAGATATCTGCCCTGTGCATTTCTGAGTTGCAGGAAAGAACTACTTCTCTTCTGCTTTCATCAAATTTGTCAAGCCACTTTTTACGCCACAAACTCATGTCGTATTTCCAGTTGTCATTACATGGTGCTCCTTTTTTGTGTGCAAAGTGCCATGTTACTTTTTCTCCTGCTTTAAGAAAAACTTTTCCTCTGCATACCGGGCATACATATTCACCTTCACGCACTGCATCTTCAGCCCATATTCTTTTTTGCGTCTTATCAAGAGCTATAAACATAAGTGTTTCCTTTCTGCTTCTTATGCTGTAGTTTTACATATCTATATATTACAACAGTTCTCTTTAGAAGTATATATAGGATATATACTAAAGAGGAGTAAACAACTCCCCATATTCTTCACTTTATTTTGTATAAAATATTGTACAATATATTTTTTTATGATATACTTCGCTCAAACGAAAGCAGAAAGGAGTATGTTATGTCATATATAACCGTCAGGGAAGCTGCATCAGCATGGCATTGCAGCGAGAGAGCTGTTCAGATTTTATGTAAAAAGGGACGTATAGAAGGTGCTTATAAAGCAAGTGGTGTATGGCTGTTACCTGAAAACAGCAAAAATCCCACGGCTCTTAAAGAACACATACCCCCTCCTTTTAAACCTGAAAACCTTTACGGCAGGTCATCAAAGGTTCTTGTATCTTCTTCTGAGGATTCAGCTCCATCAGAATATAATTATTGTAACATTACAGAGCATACCATTGTTCCGGGAATCATTCTTGTTTTTCAGGACATATATCAGGAACATATTGATTATGGGAACAAGCCACCTGAGTTACCCTGCAATCTTATTGCCATTCAGCACTGCATGAGAG
>SAMEA104404106__coassemble_575_pt1 | contig 36386 bp, 32 predicted proteins | sample SAMEA104404106__metabat2_high_PE_077 | metagenome-assembled genome bin SAMEA104404106 (sample SAMEA104404106) | Balaenoptera acutorostrata | reverse complement strand
GTTTGAGAGTAGTGTAATTTTGTATGGAATCGTTTCTTGATGAATGGTTTGATAGAGTAAGTGGTGGTTTGAGAGTAGTGTAATTTTGTATGGAATCGTTTCTACAACCTTAGATAAGTTCGCGGATGCTGGGTTTGAGAGTAGTGTAATTTTGTATGGAATCGTTTCGATGTAATCATTTAAATACAAATGGAGGTCGTTTGAGAGTAGTGTAATTTTGTATGGAATCGTTTCCCTATCCCTGCTACCAATAGCAGAATAGTTGTTTGAGAGTAGTGTAATTTTGTATGGAATCGTTTCCAGAATCGCCTAAAGGTAGTAATACATCACGTTTGAGAGTAGTGTAATTTTGTATGGAATCGTTTCCGTGAATCCTGCATTTACTCTTGCGGCCTTGTTTGAGAGTAGTGTAATTTTGTATGGAATCGTTTCAAGGGAAGATATTGAAGCTGTGTTGTATGAGTTTGAGAGTAGTGTAGTTTTGTATGGAAATGAACTAAGACAGAAGAGGCAACCTCGTGATCGGTAGTTTGAGAGTCGTGTAATTTTGTATGGAATTTTATCCAAGCAGATTATAGCTGCTTTATACTTCAGCCTGGGTTTTCATAGAACAAAGTCAGAAAGTAACTGCCAGGTGAATACCATTAACTTGTAAGTCTGCATGTAAGTGCAGGCTTATGTGTTTTTTTGGGATGTTGTGTTCCTACTTAAAAAATGCTATACTTGTAATAGTAATTTTGGAGGATTTTAACAGAGTATGGTAAAAATCAATAGAAAAGATGTGCCTACAGCAATTGTGGCATATTATATAGCAGCCGCTATAAACGTTATATGTCTTGGCATAATAAAGGTGGCAGGATGGACAAAGGTTACTAACTTTTTCTTCTTCCTTACAACTATTATTGCGCTTGGACTTGTAGCGTATATACTGCACATATATTTTAAAGAAGACACCAGTGGATTTACAAAAGAAGAGCGCCTTATGAAGTTTGATTATGGACAGACATGGGTTGCACTTGTTCATGTAATTTTACTTGGAATTTTCTTAGTTACGTGGTAAGTCATAACCATATGCGAACTTTATTATTAAAAGGAGAAAAGACGTGCACATTATTCATTATGACAACTTTGTCAGACTTTTAAACAGAGAACTTGTACCTGCACTTGGCTGTACAGAACCTATTGCAATTGCATATGCAGCAGCAGAAGCAGCAGAACTGCTTGGAGAAACACCAGAAAAACTTGTGGCTATATGCAGTGGTAACATTATCAAAAATGTTATGGGTGTAATCGTACCTAATTCAAAAGGTAACAAGGGAATAGAAATTGCAGCAACTCTTGGTGCTCTTGGAGGAAAAGCAGAAGATGGTCTTGAAGTTCTTGAGAATATATCAGATGAACAGATTGACAGATGCATAGAAATAAGGGATAAGGGATTCTGCGAATGCAGACTTGCTGAAGGTGTAGACAACCTGTATATTGATATTATTGCAACAGGAAAGAATCACACATCAGAAGTTGTTATTTCAGAAACTCACACCAATATTATAAAAAAGGTGAAAGATGGAGAAGTACTCTTTGATCATGGCATTGATACTCACGAAATGAAGTCATTTATCCGTTATGCAACCATAGCAAATATTATTGACTTTGCAGATATTGTAGAACTTAAACAGGTAGAAGATGTACTGAAAATGCAGATAGAATGTAATACAGCAATTTCAGAAGAAGGTCTTAAGAATAGCTATGGTGCCAACGTAGGTAAGGCAATACTTAAAAATCACGAAGAAAGTCTCAGCGCAAAAGTCAAAGCAGCAGTTGCTGCTGGATCAGATGCAAGAATGGGTGGATGCAGCATGCCTGTAGTAATTAATTCAGGAAGCGGAAACCAGGGTATGGCAGTATCACTACCTATAGTTGAATATGCAAAACACTATGGAATTGATGATGAAAGAGTTTTAAGAGCTCTTGTTGTAAGTAATCTTATTGCTCTTTATGTTAAAAAGAAGATTGGAAGTCTTTCAGCTTTCTGCGGTGCAGTAAGCGCAGCAGCAGGAGCAGGAGCCGGAATTGGATACCTGAAAGGCATGACACATTCAGAAATCGGAAAGGTTATCGAATTTACAGTAGCAAACGTAGGAGGCCTTATTTGCGACGGTGCAAAGGCAAGCTGTGCTGCAAAACTTGCATCATCTATTGATGCTGCACTTCTTTCAATTACAATGGTAGAAGAAGGATACGAATTTGGTGCTGAAGAGGGACTTATGGGTAATGATCCAGATAGTACAGTTAAAAATGTCTGCTATGTAGGTAAATATGGTATGACAGAAACTGATATTAATATACTTAAGATTATGACTGGAGAAATCAAAGTCGAAGAATAGAATATGGTAAAGAAAAGAGGAGTCTGCAATTTTGCAACTCCTCTTAGTTTATTTATTTAACCTGAATTTTTACATCTTCACTTTCAAATTCGGAAAGTATATTTTTTACTAGTTCAATGCTCTTTGCATGGGCTTCTTCAACATATTTCTTTTCAAGAACTTCATTTTCAATTCTTGTTTTCTGTGATGCGTAGAACTGGTTATAGTCGTCTACTGTAAGTTTATTAAATACACCGTGCTTTTCATCAAAGACTTCTACAGAGTTTTCATCGATTTCGTGAGATAGTATTTTTGCTTCAGGAACTGTTACAGAAAAACCATCAGTTGTTTTTTCAATATTGATGTCAGAAGCATCAATTCCCATCTTAATATCTCCTTCAAATGTTACAAAGAAGTGACTTGTAGTAAATGGAATCTTAATACCTTTAAGATCCTTAGAGTCGCTGTATTCTCCAAGGTCTTTGTAGTGGTAGTCAAGTGTTGCAAGTTCTGCAATATCAACAAGCCTGTTTTCCAGTACCACAGTGTTTATTTCTTTTTCTTCATTAACTATACCCTGGCTGAATTTACCAGATACAAATGCAATGCATGAACAGATAGCAATAAGTATTACTATTTTCAGGGCTGTTTTTAAAGTTGATTTATTCTTTGTGTCTTTCATATGTTATTTCCTTTTACTCAATTGATTTTAGTGACTCTGTCATGTTTATCTTTTCAAGTTTAAAGTACATGGCAAAGTTAACTATAATTGCAAATACGAATGTAAGAATTACTGCAAATACATAGCTCTTTGGCAGAATTATTATGTCAAAGAAAATTGTATCAATACTAATCTGTGACATTACAAATCCATGCAGTAATTTTCCAAGGAATATACCGACAATGGCACTTATGGCTGTAAGGAAGAAGTTTTCTCTGAATACATATGCCGAGGTTTCTTTTGGATAGAAACCAAGTACCTTTATTGTGGCAATTTCCCTTATACGTTCTGTAATATTAATATTTGTCAGGTTATATAGTACAATAAATGCAAGTGCGCCGGCAGCTACAATTACAAGTATTACAATGTAGTCCATGCTCTGCATCATGTTTTCTATGCGGTTTCTGAAGTCAATACTTACTGACGCAGCAACAACATTATCATCCTTTAGTACCTTGCCAGAAGAAGCATATACATCAGCAGCTTCATGGCTCACTGTATTAACAAAGGCATTCTTTATTTCTGCAGCCTGTCCGAATCCATCATGGTATGTATCTGTGTTTACAAATGCAAAGTTAGAAACATAGTTCTGACAAACAGCGCTTACCTTTACCTTCATTTCTTTCATGTCACTGTTTTTAAGTGTAATAATATCTCCTTGCGATATACTGTAGTCTTCAGATAGTTTCTGGCAGATAACTACTTCGCCTTTTTCGGGATATGGTATTTCGCTTCCATCAGTCTTATGAAGATTTACAAAATCATTAAAGTGTGCGGCATCACTTTTATTTGCAGCAATAAGGCTTAAGGATTTTGTCTTATCACCTGTAACGAGATCTGCAGCACTCTGATGTACAAATATGGCATCCTTTATGTGATCTTTGTTTTCTTCTTCAAAAGCAAGAACATCTTCTTCTGTAAGTGGATCCTTAAAGTTTATGCTGTAGTCATAAAGCTGGATCTCATCATACTGATATTCAACTATATTCTGAATTGAATCCTGTAATCCGAAACCTGTAACAAGAAGTGCCGTGCATCCGCTTATGCCAAGAACCATCATAAAGAATCTCTTCTTATATCTGAAAATATTTCTAAATGACACTTTGTACAAAAAGCTTATTCTCTTCCATATAAAGGTGATTCTTTCTAAAAGAATACGTTTACCTTCTTTTGGAGCTTTAGGCCTTATCAGTTCAGCAGGAACTTCCCTGAATTCATGTACACAGGAAAATATTGTTGCACCCATGGAGCAGAGAAGTGCACCAATAAGTGAAACTATAGCAAGTGTTGGATTAAGTATGTACTGAATATCAGAAGAGAAATCGTACATAATGTGATATGCCTGCCATATTACTGCAGGGAATATATAGCATCCTGCAAGGAAACCGGAAATACATCCAATAAGTGCTGCACTTCCAGAGTAGAACAGGTATTTACCCATAATTGCCCCATCGCTATATCCAAGAGCCTTAAGGACTCCTATCTGAGTACGCTGTTCATCAACCATTCTTGTCATGGTTGTCATGCATACAAGGGCTGCAACCATAAAGAAGAAAATAGGGAATACCTTTGATATGCCATTTACAATATCAGAGTCACTTTCAAAGCACACATAGCCTGTGTTAGTATTTCTGTCTAGTGTAAATGAATCAGGCTTTTTAATTTCTTTTATATCTTTTTCACCATCAGCTATTTCTGATTTTGCATCATTAAGTTCTTTTTCGGCATCACCTAACTCTGCCTTTGCGTCTGATAGTTTCCTGTCAGCACTGCTGAATCCTTCTTCTGCATCAGCTTTACCATTGTGATACTCCTGCCAGCCTGCTGCAATATCTGCTCTTGCAGAACTTATATCTCTTTTACCCTGTTCAACAGCTGCAAAGCCTGCATCTAATTTTGCCTGCTCAGCAGTAAGTGCTTCTGAAGTCTGATTAAGAACAGCTTCAGCTGCAGCAGCTTTTTCAGGAGGAAGCATTGGTTTTACTGCATTAAAGTCTGCAAGCTCCTTCTGGTACTTAGCCTTGCCTTCATTAAGTTTTGCCTGACCATCATTAAGAGCTTTTTCATTTTCTATAAGCTCAGCTTCTTTTGAATCAAGCTCATGACCTGCATCGTTAAGAGTTACCCATGTATCAGCAAGCCTGTTTTCTGCATCAGCTTTTTCGTTTATATATTTGTTATAGTTTGTGTCGTATTCCTTTTTACCGTCAGAATACTCTTTTTCACCGTCACTTAGTTTTGATTTTGCATCATTAAGCTCTTTTTCTGCATCAGAAACAATTCTGTCATAGCGAGCAAGAGCAATGCGGTCTGTTTCACTTTCGATTTTGTCTTCTATACCTTTGATATAGTCTTTGTACTCGCTGGAGTACATTTCTCCCGTAGCATCAAGTTTAAGAAAAACCTCTGTGTAATAGTCAGTGTCAAAATTAGAAGCAGGAGTGTATATGAAACCTGCAATAGTACCATTACCAAGAGAAGACGAACCTCTTTCGAAGTTCATATAGCATGGTGATGTAATAATACCTGTTAATGTCAGTTCTTTTTCTTTAAACATATCAAGGGTATCACTGCTGTTACTTTCTGATATAGTAATTGTAGTACCGATATCGGATTCGTTAAAGTATCTGCCATCACCTGCAAATTCATTTTCTTTTTCTGGAAGTCTTCCGTGCTGAAGCTTTACTTTGTTTATATTTTCTGTAAGTGAATGAACTGTAAGAACAATGTTTTTGTCTTTACCAATATCAAACAGTGCATCAGTAGTTACACTTCCTTCAATAAAGCTTACATCTTCTATTTTTTCCAGCTCATCAATATCCTGGTCTTCAAATCCAAGAGTTGATATGAGTCTGTAGTCAAAGAAGTTCTGATCCTTTAAATACTGGTCAGCAGTGCTTACCATGGCTTCTTTTGTAACCTTAAGTCCTGAGAAGAAACCGACTCCGAGAGCAACAATGGCAAGAATAGCAATATATCTGCCAACACTGCTTCGTATTTCTCTGAATGTTGATTTTTTTAACATGTTCTGAGCCTACCATTCTATATCTTCTACAGGTACAATATGATCATTCTTTTCCATTGAAGAAATGGTTCCGCTTTTAACGTGAATGATTCTGTCTGCCATGGCAGTAAGAGCCTGATTATGAGTAATAATTACAACAGTCATGCCTGTTTTGCGGCTTGTATCCTGAAGAAGTTTGAGAATCGCTTTTCCAGTGTTATAGTCAAGAGCTCCTGTTGGTTCATCACAGAGAAGAAGCTTTGGATTTTTTGCAAGAGCACGTGCAATTGCAACTCTCTGCTGCTCCCCACCAGAAAGCTGAGCAGGGAAGTTCTTCATTCTTTTTTCAAGTCCTACGTCTTTCATGACCTGCTCTGCGTCAAGTGGATTTTTGCAGATCTGAGTTGCAAGACTTACATTTTCTATGGCTGTAAGGTTCTGAATAAGGTTATAGAACTGGAATACAAAACCTATATCGTAACGTCTATAGGAGGTAAGTTCTTTTTTTCCATATTTTGAAATTTCCTTTCCATCAAGAAAGACGGAACCTTCTGTAAGAGTGTCCATACCACCTAAAATATTAAGAAGGGTGGTTTTTCCAGCGCCTGAGGCACCAACAATTACACATATTTCGCCTTTTTCGATTTGGAAAGATACATTATGAAGGGCTTCGATTGAAACTTCGCCCATTTTATATACTTTCCTTACGTTATTAAATTCTACATAAGAGCTCATTCTTTTTCCTCTTTTCGTGTAAATATATTTCTATATATTCTATCACATTTGGTGTTTTGGGTCAAAATGATTGGAAGAAAATCTGAGGTACTGGTGTATAATACAGGTAGAGGTGGAAAGATGAAAAATATAACTGATATGCTGCAAAGAAAAAAAGACGAGAAATACAGGAATTTTGTTTCAGGACTTATTCCTGGCATTCCAGAAGAAAAAATAATAGGCGTAAGAATTCCAGAAATAAGAGCAATTGCAAAGGAACTTGTAAGGAACAAAGATGGAGAAGAGTTCCTTAAAGAACTTCCGCACTACTATTACGAAGAAAACCAGCTTCACAGCTTTATGCTGTCATATATAAAGATGAGCTTTGAAGAGTCTGTAACTAAGACAGAAGAATTTCTGCCATTTATTGATAACTGGGCAGTGTGTGATTCTTTCAGGCCATACGGCTTAAAAAAAGAACATGAAAAAACTAAGTTAATCATAAAGAAATGGCTCAAGTCAGAAGAAACATATACTATACGCTTTGCCCTTGTACTGCTTCTTAACTGGTATCTGAGTAGTGAAGAAGACCTGGAATTTCTTGAGCCTGCATCAAATGTAGATTCTGATGAATACTATGTTAACATGGCTGTAGCCTGGTACTTCAGCATGGCTCTTGCAAAACAATATCCTGCAGCTGTTAAATTTCTGGAAGAAAGAAAACTGAAAACAGAAGTTCACAACCTGACCATACAGAAAGCTCTTGACAGCAGGCAGATTGGAATGGAAAGAAAAGATTATCTCAGAGGCCTGAAAAAAGATAAAGGCTAAAACATGAACTGTATTTTGACTTGCAAAAATCATATAATTCAGTGTATGATATGTATATTAATATAGGAGGGGGAACAGAAATGAAAAGTACAAAAACAATGATATATATTATGCTTGTAGTTCTTTTTGCAGGAGCTGCATATCTGTTTTATACAGGACACGATGATCAGGGTGCACTTAAGGGAATTGACCCGGAATCATACGATATAGAAACAACATGTACAGAAATAGATGGAAATACGCTTACATGTAATGAGGGAAATGATATGTACCTTGTTTTAAGCGGAACAAAGGTATACAAAGAAAAAATCAAAACTACAATTGAAGAAAATGGTGATGCAAAAACTGAGTCCACTTTTAGCGATATTCCAGCGTCAGACCTTGATAAGGCTATAAAAAATTCAGGTTCTGTTAATTTAAGACTGTGGATGACACCAAACGGAAAAATTGACTGCATTATGATGGTGGAAACAGTTCAGGAAAACAATTGTAAGACACTTAAGAATCTTGAAGGACTTGATCCTGGTTCATATAACGCAGTAAATCTTGTAACTGCAATTGATGATAATACAATTACACTTGCACCTGTAAACTATAACGAGGATAACAAGGATAAACTTGCAGAATTTGTAAAGCAGTATACTTTCTCACAAGGTGTAAAGTTCTACCATATTGATCTTCAGGTAGAAGTAAAAGACACAAAGGCAAGAGAGGTTACTACAGTTAAGCATATTGAATATTCAAAGACTGATTTCGAAAGTACAAAGAAAATGCTTAATGATAACAATATGGTGTACATATGGTTTGATAAGGCTGGAAATGTTGAAAACGTTATAACTGTAACAAAAATACAAGAACAGAAGGCGGAATAATGAAGTTTAAAGAAGAATATGAAATAACCTCCCATGATATTGATGTTAATAACAATATTAAACCGTCTTTCTTAATAAGGTATATGCAGGAAACTGCAAACCATCAGATGAGAGACAGAAAACCAACATACATGGATTTTTTTAATAGTGGAAAGACATTTATTGTTACAGGAATGACAGTAGAAATTTATGAACAGCTTCATCAGTACGAACATATTGAAGTAGCCACATGGTCATGTCCTCCTAAGGGAGCCACACTTATAAGGTGTTATGAAATTAAAAGAAATGATGAACTTGTTGCAAAGGCATACAGTACATGGACTGTTGTAAACATGAATACAGGAAAGCTTTGCAGAAGTTCAGAAATTGATCTTTCTAACTACGAAAGCGAAGAACCAGTTGAAATGAATTTACCAACAAGGGTAAGACTGCCAAAAAATATAGAATACGAAATTGCAGGAACAAAAGAAGTGATGTACAGCGAATGCGACATGAATCTTCATATGAATAATACAAATTATCCTGATATGTTATGGAACCATATCCCTGATATCATAAATAAAAAAGTAACGTCAGTAAATCTCAGATTTATGAGAGAAGCTGCCCTTGGTTCTGAACTTGAGATTTACAGAGGAAAACTTGCTGAACCTGATAAGGGTGACAAAAATGCAATGGAAATGTACTGCTTTGCATCAAGAATCGGTGATGCTACAAATGTAGAAGCTACTTTCGGACTGGCACCACTTTAAGAAAAAAAACAAAGGTTAAGGAAATGGAGAAATTTTCTATGGAAGAAAAATCATGCTGCAAGGCCTGTAGCAGTAAGACTACAGTTCGCACAGAAAAAGATTACAAGGCACTTGTATCAAGACTTAACAGAATTGAAGGTCAGATAAGAGGCATAAAAAACATGCTTGATGAAGACAGATACTGCATTGATATAATCAATCAGGTTGCTGCAGCAAATGCGGCACTATGCTCATTTAATAAGATTCTTCTTTCTGAACATATTAAACACTGTGTTAAGGAAGATATACTGTCTGGTGGAGAAGAATTAACAGATGAATTATGTGATACACTTCAGAGACTTATGAGGTAGATATTACGGAAATGCTATTGTAAAAATTACCCTTTTCTATTAAAATACATGTAATGGAAAGGGGTTTTTTTATGGAATTTAACAGGTCATTTATTAAAAAAGTAATACTAATATGCTTTGCATCAATTACATTTTATCTTGGACTTAAGAATATTGCAGTTATAGGGGGAATAGCAGGTCATCTTTTGTCGCTGATTTTTCCTTTTATTCTGGGGGCCATGGTTGCTTTTATTCTTAATGTTCCTATGACAAGAATAGAGCATGGTCTTTTCAGGGACAGAAAAGTTAAAGGAAAAAGAGTTATTTCCTACCTTATTACACTGATTCTTTTAATTGGGTTAATCAGCGTGATTATTAACATTGTGGTTCCGCAGATAGCAGAAGCACTTGTAACTATTGCTTCAAGACTTCCATCTGCTTACAAGGCATCTATGGAATGGTTTGAAGAAAATTTCGGGTTTATAGAAAGCTATACATCACAGCTTGAAATCGACTGGGTAAATATAATCAAAGACGTTTCATCATCACTAAAGGATACTGCATCAGCCATGGTTGATGGTGGTATTGTGGTAGTTTCAAAGATTATTACAGGAATAGTTAATTTCTGTATTGGTTTTGTATTTTCTGTATACATTCTTATGGCAAAAGAAAGTCTTATGAGACAGGGAAAACAAATTGTATTTGCTGTTTTCAGAGAAGAAATTGCAGAAAAAATAATATATGTTTTAAGTCTTGCACAGAAAACTTTCTCCAGATTTATTTCAGGACAGTGTCTTGAAGCGTGCATTCTTGGATGTATGTTCTTTATAACTATGAGCATTCTCAGACTTCCATATGCAATGCTTATTGCTGTACTTGTTGCATTTACTGCACTTATTCCACTTGTGGGAGCTTTTATCGGATGTGCAGTAGGCATACTTCTTATTCTTATGGTTAATCCACTTCAGGCTCTGGTATTCCTGATTATGTTCCTTGTTCTGCAGCAGGTAGAAGGTAACCTTATATATCCTCATGTAGTTGGAACATCAGTTGGACTTCCTTCAATGTGGGTACTTGTTGCAGTTACTATTGGTGGCAAACTTATGGGAATTGCAGGAATGATAGTATTCATTCCTCTTGTATCTGTAGTATATACCTTATTCAGACTGTTTATTAAAGACAGACTTAATAAGAAGGGCATTGAGGAAGAAAGATGGCTCGGAAAATCAGATTATGAAGAGGATGTACTTACAAAGCCTCTGAAGAAAAAGGCAGCTTCAAGAATCCTTAAGTAAATGGAAAAGAAAAGTTATACATATATGGTAAGATGCAGAGATAATTCTCTCTATACCGGATGGACAAACAATCTTGAAAAAAGAGTAAGTACTCATAACAGGGGAAAGGGAGCAAAGTACACAATGACAAGACTTCCTGTAGAACTGGTTTACTATGAAGAATACGAAACAAAGACTGAGGCAATGCAGAGAGAAGCTGCAATTAAAAAACTTACAAAAGCAAAGAAGGAAGAACTTATAAAGGGCTTTAAGAAATAAAAGATATAAATCCGCAGGCAGATCAAAGAACTGTATGCGGATTTTTATTGTTTTTGAATTTACAAGGGGACTTAAGGGTGGCGACAGATTGTATATATGGTGCGTATTTTATGAAAAATAGGTCAAAATGCTTGTAAAGTGGTGGAAAGTGGTGTAGAATGGGTTTATTAGAATCAGGCAAGCTATAGACAGGAGGCGGTTATCATGTTTATGGGCACGTTTTACAACTCAATAGACGCCAAAAACAGAATGATCGTACCTCAGAAACACAGAGAACAGCTTGGTGGAAGATGCATACTTACAAAGGGTTTGGATAAGTGTCTTTACATCTATTCCATGGAAGACTGGGAAAAACAGATGGAAAAAGTAGCTGAGCTTCCTGAATCAGATCCTAAAATCAGAGCATTTATAAGACACTTCTGTGCAAATGCCACAGAATGTGAGTTTGATAAGCAGGGCAGAACCGTAATCCCTGCAGAACTTAAAGAATATGCCGGAATCAGCAAAGAACTGGTTACAATGGGAGCCATGAAGAAGATTGAAATCTGGGCAAAAGATGTATGGGACGAACCAGAAAACGAAAGCAAAATGGATACTCGCGAATTTGGAGAAGCCCTTGCAAAATATAACTTTTAGAGGTCATTATGGAATTTAAACACACATCCGTTTTACTGGATGAATGCATAGAAAACTTAAATATTAAACCTGATGGTATTTATGTGGATGGTACCCTTGGAGGTGGTGGTCATTCTTCAGAAATCTGCAAACAGCTTTCTGAGGAAGGTACGCTTATAGGGCTTGACAGAGACAGAGATGCACTTGCTGCAGCAGAAAAAAGACTTGAACCATATAACTGCAGAAAAATCTTTGTACAGTGCAACTATTCAGAAATCAGAAGAGTATTACAGGAATTAGAAATAGATGGCATTGACGGAGCACTGCTGGATCTTGGAGTTTCATCATTTCAACTCGATAATGCAGAACGAGGATTTTCCTACATGCAGGAAGCGCCTCTTGATATGAGAATGAGTCAGGACGACAGCTTTACAGCTTACGATATAGTAAATGGATACAGCGAAAAAGATCTTAAACGTATTATTACAGAATATGGCGAAGAAAGATGGTCTGCAAGAATCGCATCTTTTATTGTAAATGCAAGAAAAGAAAAGCCTGTAGAAACTACTACAGAACTTGTAGATATAATTAAGGCCGCAATTCCTGCAAAGGCAAGAAGAGATGGCCCTCATCCTGCAAAGAGAACTTTCCAGGCCATAAGAATTGAAGTAAACGACGAACTGGGACAGCTCAGAAATGCTATGGAAGAGTTCTGTGATGTACTTAACACGGATGGAAGACTCTGCGTTATTTCTTTCCATTCATTAGAAGACAGAATCGTAAAAGAAGTAATTGCAAGAAGAGTTAACCCATGCACATGTCCAAAAGAATTTCCGGTATGTGTGTGCGGTAAAGTGGCAGACATAAAGAAGGTAACTGGTAAACCAATATTACCTTCAGAAGAAGAACTGGAATATAATCCGAGATCAAGAAGCGCAAAACTGAGAGTTTGTAAAAAAATCTGAAAACGAAGGGAGAAGCTATGAAAGCTTGCAACAAGAGAAAGGTAATTTTAAATATGCTGGCAGGTGGAATTCTCTGCATTGTACTGGTTGTATTAACTGCATATTCAGCTGAACTAAAGTGTGATAACAACGGACTTATTAACGAAAACGAAGCACTTCAGGGCGAAATAGATACTCTTAAAATTAAAATAAAGAGTGCAAATAATATTGAACATATAGAAGCATATGCAACTGAAAAGCTTGGCATGGTTTATCCTGAGCATGACGAATGTGTATACCTTGATCAGGAATCAGCTCCTGATGCAAACTTTGCAATGTCACTGAAACAGCAGGCGTATGATTAGGCAGCTGAATTTCACTGGATATTGTTTTAATAATTAAATAGTATTTTAGCCAGACAACTTAATAGAATAATATTGTCTGGCTTTTCTTTTGGAGACAGAGATGGCAAAAATAAACGGGACCAATAAAAAGAGAATAGTAGTGACCTTTGCAATACTGGCATTTGCAATCCTGCTACTGGGATTCAAGCTTGCCTGGATTCAGGTAGTAAAAGGGGAAGAATATAAAGGTCTTGCTATTCAGCAGCAGACAAGTGATATTCCTGTTGAACCCAAGCGTGGAACTATTTACGACAGGAACGGACAGGAACTTGCAACAAGCGCAACCTGCTACAGTCTGTGGGCAAATCCGCCCCTTATAAAAAGTAACTACAAAGACGAAACCATAACAGAGTTCAGTCAGAAACTTGCAGTTATACTTGAGCAGGATGCAGAAGATGTAAAAAAACAGCTAACTAAAGATCAGAGCTTTATAAGAATGGAAAGATTCTTAGACAGAGAAACAGCTGATAAAATAAGAGAATTAGAAATAGCAGGCCTTGACACTGTTGAAAATACAAAGAGATTTTATCCTATGGGTGACTTTGCTTCGCAGGCTCTTGGAAGTGTTAACGATGACGGACATGGAAGAAGCGGCCTGGAACTTATGTATGACGATTATCTCAGCGGCGTTTCGGGCAGATGGATCAAAAATACAGACATTTTTGGAAATTCACTGGCCTATGGTAACGAAAAATTCTATAAGGCAGAAGACGGACTTAATGTTATAACAACTCTTGATGAGGTACTTCAGCATTATGCAGAAAAAGCAGTAGCAGAAGGAATGAAAAAAACCAAGGCAAAGAGAATTATGTGTATAGGCATGGATCCGAAAACAGGAGATATCCTTACAATGGTAACAAATCCTGGTTTTGATCCAAACGAACCTATGGAACCTGTAAGCAGGGAAGAAAAAGAAAAGTTCGAGAAAATGACTGCAGAAGAACAGACTGCATACTTAAGTGAAATGTGGAAATCTCCACTTATTAATGATGTATACGAACCAGGTTCTACATTTAAACTTCTTACAGCATCAGCTGTACTGGAAGAAGGAGTTGCAACACCTGAAAGTACATATAATTGTGATGTTTCATATACTATTCCAGATACAGGAGTAACACTTCGCTGCTGGAGCGATGTGCCTCACGGAGTACAGACCCTGAAAGAAGCCCTGGGTAATTCCTGTAATCCGGCCATGATTCAGATGGGAACAGCATTAGGGAAAGACAAGTTCTATGCAAACCTGGAAATGTTCGGTGTTACAAGTCATACTAATATTGACTATCCGGGAGAATCAAACTCCATAGTACACACTCCTGAATTTACCGGCCCTGTTGAGCTTGCAACCATGTCCTTTGGACACGGAGTTGCTGTTACACCTATACAGATGGTTACAGCAGTATCGGCCATAGCTAATGATGGTGTAATGATGCAGCCAAGACTTGTAAAAGAACTTACAGATTCTGATGGAAAAACTGTAAAGGAAATGGAAACAAGAGAAGTAAGAAAGGTTATTTCAAAGAAGACAGCATCAGAAATGCTTGATATTATGGAATATGTTGTAGCAGAAGGAGGAGGCGGTAATGCCAAAATCCCGGGATACAGAATAGGAGGTAAAACAGGTACAGCAAACAAAGCAGCAGCTGACGGAGGATATACAGACGAGACATATTCCTCATTTATTGGGGTGGCACCTGTTGATGATCCCCAGATAGTATTTCTGGTAGTAGTAGATTCACCTCAGGTTGCGCAGTACGGCAGTGTAGTTGCTGCGCCTATTGCAAGAGATTTCTTCCAGAATGCAATGGGATACTTTGGTATTTCTCCTCAGTACACAGAAGAAGAGAAAGAAAATAACAAGGTGGAAACAGTTTATGTACCAGATGTAACAGGCAAAACAGGAAAAGAAGCACAGGCAGCTATGGAAGGCTATGGGCTTAACTGTGTAATTCTTCCGAAACCAGAAAAAGACGAAGAAATAAAGGTTGTGGATCAGTATCCTAAGGGTGGAAAGACCATAAATCGTGGTGGTACAGTATACCTTTACAGAGAATAATTGATTAGAACATGTGAGAATGATATAATTAAATTTTATGATATACAGAAGGAAATTTAAATGGACAGATTAACAGTAAAAGAAATTACAGAGGCAACAGGGGGAATACTTCTAAGCGGTGATGAAAACGCATTTATTGATAATGTGTGCACTGACTCAAGAATGGCTGACGAAACGGGACTTTTCGTTCCAATTATCGGAGAAGTTCACGATGCTCATAAGTTTATTCCGCAGGTTGTAGAAAAAGGATGCAGGACTCTGCTTGTGTCTGACAGAGAGGCTGTACAGGGCATAGAAAAAATCAACTGCATTGAAGTTAAAAACACAACTAAAGCACTGCAGTCACTTTCTGCATACTACCTTAAAAAACTGGGACTTAGAACAGTTGCAGTTACAGGAAGTGTTGGAAAAACAAGCACAAGAGATATTACATATGCAATTTTAAGCGAAAAGTTTAAAGCGGGAAAAACATACAGGAACTTTAATAATGATGTGGGAGTTCCTCTTACAATTTTCTCCTTTGACAGCTCCATGGAAGCAGCAGTTCTTGAAATAGGAATGGATCACCCTGGAGAAATTCACAGACTTGTAAATATTATCAGACCGGACACAGGTATTATTACAAACGTGGGAGTATCTCACATTGAAAATCTTGGAAGCAGAGAAAATATCAGAGCTGCAAAAATGGAAATTACAGATTACTTCGGAAGAGGTAATTCTCTTGTACTTAACAGAGATAATGATATGTTAAGTGAACTTGACTGCAGAAATGAAGAGTACGAAACCATAGATGTTGGTACTGATTCCTCATTTAAATATTATGTCCATAATATAAAGGACTATGGAATTCAGGGTATAAGCTTTGTACTTACAACTGGAAACAGAGACTATACAATAGAAGTTCCAATTCCGGGAGCACATAATGCAGTAAACACAGCACTTGCAATTGCAGCCTGCAGTACGCTTGGAGTAACAGTAGAAGAAGCTGCAGAAGGCATAAAGAAAATTAAACTTACAGAAAAAAGACTTGCCATAGAAGAGGCTGATGGATTATGTGTAATTGACGATACATATAACGCAGCGCCAGAGTCAATGAAGTCAGCTGTTAACACGCTTATAAAAAGTAAGGGAGAAAGAAAAGTTGCCATTCTTGGAGGAATGAATGAACTTGGATCAGACTCTTCCATATATCACAGCGAAGTAGGAAAACATGCTGCTACAGTAGGTGTTGACCTTCTCATAACAGTTGGCAGAAAAGCTTACGATATATTTAAAGGTGCAGAAGGAATTCTTCCACCAGAAAGAAATATTCATTTTGAAACAAAAGAAGCCTTTTACAGAGAGTACAAAAATATTCTGAAAGAAGGGGATACCATTCTTGTAAAGGCGTCAAGGGGCTTTGAAATGGAACAGATTGTAGAAAAAATATTAGAAAAAGAGGAAAAGTAAATGAATATATTTCAGCCAGTTATAGTAGCAGTTGCAGGACTCATTGTTACAGCCATACTTACAGGAATTGAGATTCCTGTGTTAAAGAAAAAACAGTTTAAACAGTTTATAAGGGAAGAAGGACCAAAGTCACATCTTTCAAAAGCAGGAACACCTACAATGGGTGGTATTGCCATGTTCATTGGTCTTGTAATAGTTACAGCCTTTGGAGGATATTTTACTACAGACTCAGTAATAATGATCGTTGTGGGACTGCTGTTTGGTCTTATCGGTTTCTTCGATGACTATATCAAAGTTGCAAAAAAACACAATCTTGGATTAAAGGCATGGCAGAAGCTGGTTCTTCAGATATTATTTGCAGTAGGTCTTGCAGTATATATGCAGTATTACTCAGGAGAAGGAACAGGAGTATGGATTCCTTTCATTGACAGAACAGTAGACTTTGGATGGCTTTACATTCCATTTGTAGCTTTTGTTGTAGTTGCAATGGCTAACAGCGTAAACCTTACAGATGGACTTGATGGATTATCATCAGGAGTTACAGCTTTTGTTGCATTCTTCTTTGCCATTGCAGGCATTCACTTTGGTCATAATTCAGCAACCATATTCTGCAGCGCACTATGTGGTGCATGTCTGGGATTCCTTGTATTTAACAGATTTCCTGCAAAACTTTTTATGGGAGACACAGGATCCATGCTTCTTGGTGGAGCACTGGCAGCTGCAGCAATTGTTATGAAAGTAGAATTCTTACTTCCGGTTGCAGGCCTTATATATGTACTTGAATCATTATCAGTAATTATTCAGGTTGTATCATTTAAAACAAGAGGAAAAAGAGTGTTTAAAATGGCACCTGTTCACCATCACTTCGAAATGTGCGGAATGAAGGAACAGCAGGTTGTAATGATGTTCTGGGGATTTGCGTTCCTGTGCTGCATTGCGGCATACCTTATTATGGTGATATAGAAAGCATGGCTTAGAAAGGATGAGAATATGAATACAAATATTGATAACATAAAGGGAAGAAAAGTTCTTGTTGTAGGACTTGGAAAGTCAGGAATAGCAGCTGTACAGGCAATGGTAAGACTTGAAGCTGAAGTTTATGTTCAGGATTCAAAAAAAGAAGAAAATGTGGATGCAAACCTGAGATATTATCTTGAAGAAAAGGGAGTAAAAACATACTTCAATATTATGCCACCTGATATGTCAGTGTTTGATATGCTTATTTTAAGCCCTGGTGTAAGCCCGGAACTTCCTTTTATTAAAGAAGCAGAAGAAAAAGGTGCAGAAATCATTGGAGAACTTGAAATTGCATACAGAGCAGGAAGTGGTAATTACGTTGCAATAACAGGAACTAATGGAAAGACTACAACTACAACACTTACAGGAGAAATCTTCAAAAAAGCAGGAAGAAAAACATATGTGGTTGGAAATATTGGAACAGCAGTAATATCTGCTTCACTTGATTCTGACGAAGACGGATGGATGGTAACAGAAACAAGCAGCTTTCAGTTAGAAACAACAAAATATTTTAAACCTGTAGTTTCTGCCATTCTTAATATTACACCTGACCATCTTAACAGACACCATACCATGGAAGCTTACAAAGACGCAAAGGCGAAGATATTTGAAAATCAGACATCAGAAAACCACCTTGTTATTAATTACGATGATAAAGAATGTTTTAAAATGTCAAAAGAATGCAGAGCAGAAGTTGTTCCATTTAGCAGAAAAGAAGTTCTGAGCGCCGGAGTTTTCGTAGAAGATGATGCTATAACTGTAAAAGAAAAGTCAGGAAAAACAGTTAAAATTATAGATGTAAAAGAGCTTAAAATGATTGGAATGCACAACCTTGAGAACGCTCTTGCAGCAACAGGAGTATGTTACTATGCAGGAATTGAACCGGAAGTTATTGCTTCTGTTTTAAGAACCTTTACAGGAGTTGAGCACAGAATTGAATTTTCAGGAGAAATTGATAATGTAAAATACTATAACGACTCTAAAGGCACAAATACAGATGCTACCATAACTGCACTTCGCGCACTTGAAAAAGATATTATACTTATTGCAGGAGGAGATGCAAAGGGTCAGAACTTCGATGAACTTTTAGAAGAATTCAGTGGAAGAGTAAAGCACATGATTCTTCTTGGAAGAGATGCATATATGATACAGGAATCTGCAGATAAAGCAGGATTCAGGGATTACACATTCTGCAAAGATATGGACGAGTGTGTAAGAACGGCAGCTCATATTGCAGAAGCAGGGGACAAAGTTCTCCTTTCACCTGCCTGTGCAAGCTGGGATATGTACGATAATTTTGAACAAAGAGGAGAACACTTTAAAAACTGCGTAATGGGATTGGAAAAATAGGAAGTTATGAAGAAATTAGTAAATACACTCCGTAACAAAAAGTGTGGAACAAGTGACTTCGTAGTAGTTGTTCTTGTTACTATTCTTGTACTATTCGGTGTTGTTATGGTATTTAGTGCCAGCTACTACAAATCAATAAACGCCTTTGGTTCACCATATGTGTATTTAAGAAAGCAGATGATATTTGCCATACTTGGATTTTTTATTATGTATGTTGTATCACGCATTGACTATCACTTATGGGGTAAAGTTGCAAAACCACTGCTTGGAGTAACTATTGTAATGCTGATAATGGTTATTGCGGGGTTTGGTACAACAGAAAATAATGCTACAAGAGCACTTTATTTTGGTATTACCATTATGCCTGGAGAAATTGCAAAAGTTACAATGTTTCTTTATGCTGCCAAATTCCTTTCAAAGGAAAACAGAATAATGGGATCATTCAGGAGAGGCATACTTCCACTTGGTTGTATTACGGCAGTGGTAGCTGTTCTTATTATTCTGCAGCCTAACCTTTCTACAGCGCTTACAGTGTGCGGAATTGTGGCAGGAATGATGTTCATAGGTGGAATCAGAATGAGATATGTAGTTGGAGCAATAGGTATTTTTGTTGCTCTGCTTGTAGGTCTTGTTTCTTTCGGCAGCCTTATAGGTGGTGCTCACTGGGCAAAGAGAATTATGGGATTCTGGCATCCTTTCGAAGATGCACTTGGAGACTTCTTCCAGGTATGTCAGGGACTTCTGGCACTGGGATCAGGAGGTCTTACAGGTGTGGGATTAGGCAAAAGCGTACAGAAAACCATGTACCTTCCAGAATCGCAAAACGACTTTATTCTTGCTATTATAGGTGAGGAACTGGGACTTATAGGGGTACTTATTCTCCTTGGAATATTTATGGTATTGATATGGAGATGCTTCCTTATTGCTGTTAATGCAAAAGACAGATTCGGAATGTACCTTGCCTCAGGCATTACACTTATGATTGCATTGCAGCTGATTTTCAATGTTGCCGTAGTAACATCATCAATGCCTCCAACAGGAGTTGTACTTCCATTTATCAGCTACGGAGGTAATGCCCTCTGGTTGTTTATGGGGTCCATGGGAATGCTTTTAAGTGTGTCCAGACAGAGTACAATAGAAAAACTATAGAGAAAGACGGTATATTTATGAGAGTAATTGTAACAGGTGGTGGCAGCGGAGGACATATTTATCCTGCCATAGCCATTGCTGATAAAATAAAAGAAAAAGAGCCAGACTCAGAAATTCTTTATATTGGGAATGAAGTAGGTCTGGAAAAAGACATTGTACCAAAAGCAGGATATAATATTGAACTTGTGGATTCAATGTGGCTTGACAGAAGCAATCCATTAGAGCTGTTCAGAACAGTGTTTGTAAACTACAGAGGTATAAGACAGGCTCTTAAAATAATGAAGAAATTTAAGCCTGATGTTGTAATCGGAACAGGAGGCTTTGTATGCGTGCCTGTAGTTTTTGCAGGTAAAAAGTATGGAGCAAGATGCTATCTTCACGAGCAGAATGCTTATCCCGGCATGGCTAACAGACTGCTGGAGAAGTCGGTCAGAAAAATATTTCTTGGTTTTGCAGAGGCAGGACAGTATTTCAGATCTCCAGAAAAACATGTTACTGCAGGTAATCCTGTAAGAAAGGCTTTTTACGAAGCAGACAAAAAAGAGGCAAGAGAAAAACTTGGAATAAATCAGAATGATTTTGTGGTATTTTCTTTTGGAGGAAGTCAGGGAGCACGTACTATTAATGATGTGGCTTTTGACATAATGAAAAAATACAACGGCAAAGAAGGAGTTATGCAGGTATTTGGCGTTGGAAGCTTCCAGGAAGAAAATGTAAAAGAAAAAATAGAGAAAGAAAATATTGATGTAAAGTCAAATATCAGAATGAAAACATATATTGAGGATATGCCTGATTATCTTGCAGCGTCTGATGTTATTATTTCAAGAGCAGGTGCTCTTTCTGTTGCAGAAATCACTATGTGTGGAAAGGCTTCCATACTTATTCCTTCTCCTATGGTTACAGGAAATCACCAGTATTTTAATGCAAAATCAGTTGCAGACAAAGGTGGAGCAGTTCTTATTGAAGAAAAAGATCTTGACTCAGAACGTGTAATTTCAATACTTGACGAACTTAAGAACAGCAGCAGGCTTTCTGAAATAATGGAAAAAAGCAGAGCATGCGCACCTGTTCACGCAACTGATATTATTTACGCGGAGATAAAAAAAGATGAATGATATATATGAGGGCATTGAATTTAATGAGGTTGACAGGGAAAGAAAGGTAAGAAAGAAAAAACACTATCTCTTACGTTTTCTTGTCTTTGTGCTGATAGTTGCAGGCATTGCAGTATTTATTTCCTCTGATTTCTTTGCACTTAAAGCAGTAAAGGTAGAGGGTGGTAAGTTCTACAACGAGGAGCAGATAGTAAACCTTTCTCAGGTAAAAAAGGATGAGAATATTTTCTTTGGAGAAACCATAAGAAAAATACCAGATACTCTGATGAAAAATCCATACTTTGAAACAGTAAAGGTTTCAAGATCTCTTCCAGACAAAATTATAATAAAGGTTGTAGAAAGGAAGCAGTTTGCAGCAGTAAAATATGGAGAAGAATATGTGGTTATTGATGCCGAAGGAACGGTGCTGAGAGTAAGTGAGGAAGATCCTAAGCTTACAACACTTAACGGCCTTACCATAAGCAAAATGACCAAGGGAGAAAAGCTGGAGGCTGAAGAAAAATCAGCCCTTGAACTTACTCTTCAGATGCTGTCAAGCATGGACAGCGGAGATTTTTTCTTTAAGAAAATCGATTTTTCAAAGGCGGTAATCAAAGCGTATATTAACGATAACTTTATTGTAAAGGGTACGCCGAAACAGATTATTGCATCCATAGAAAAGGGTGAACTTCAGAAGGTGGTAAATAATCTTCTGAAGCAGGATACAACAAGAGGAACAATAAGTATGGGAGACCATAATTATATGTCATTTTCACCAAATTTTTAGGCAAAAAGTAATGCAAAATACAGTAATATATGATAAAATATAAGCAATATTGGTATAAGGAGGCAAAATAATGCTGCAGTTTGAAACAGGAACAGATAATTCAGCTGTAATCAAAGTCATAGGTGTTGGCGGTGGTGGTTGTAATGCCGTTAACCGTATGATGGATGCAGAATTAAAAGGAGTGCAGTTTATTGCAGTTAACACAGATAAACAGGCACTTAATAGATGTAAAGCCGAAACAAAAATTCAGATCGGCGAAAAACTTACAAGAGGATTAGGAGCTGGTGGAAATCCACAGGTTGGACAGAACTCCGCAGAAGAAAGTTTAGAAGAAATCATCGAAGTACTGGAAGGTGCTGACATGGTATTTATTACAGCAGGAATGGGTGGAGGAACTGGAACAGGTGCTGCACCTATTATTGCAAAGGCTTCAAAAGATATGGGAATTCTTACAGTAGGTGTTGTAACAAAACCATTCTCATTTGAAGGCAAAAAAAGAAAGGATCAGGCTGAATTAGGTCTTACATTCCTTAAGAAGTTTGTTGACTCATTAGTATTTGTACCTAATGATAAACTATTACAGAACTGCGAAAAGAACACAACTATGATTGAAGCATTCAACATGGCTGACGATGTTCTAAGACAGGGCGTACAGGGTATTTCAGATTTAATTTCAGACTTTGCCCTTATTAACGTTGACTTTGCCGATGTTAAGTCAGTAATGACAGACAGAGGAATCGCTCACATGGGTGTTGGTCACGGAACAGGCGAAAACAGAGCTAAGGATGCTGTTGTTTCAGCAATTGAAAGCCCGCTTCTTGAAACTACAATTGCAGGTGCAAAGGCAATTCTTCTTTATGTATCAGGTGGATACGATCTTGGTATGCAGGAAGTTAACGAAATTGCAAGCATGGTAGAAGAACAGGCCGACAGAGAAGCAATTCTTATTTTCGGTGCTGCAGTAAGCGAAGATATTCAGGATGAAATCAACATTACTGTTATTGCAACAGGTTTTGGAGACGGACTTACAGAGGAAGAGCCAGGACTTGGCCTTCAGGAAGAAGCTAAACCGGAAGAAGTTGTTACAGAAAACGGTTTAACAGGCAGAACAGTTTCAATGAAACAGCTTTACGATGAAACAAAGGGTGAAGATAACACAAAATCAAGATTTGGTGATATTCCTTCATTCCTGAAACAGAAATAGAAGTTAGTTTTTAAGCCGGTTTTCTTTAGACCGGCTTTTTAGCATATATAGAGTTAAGATATTTATGGTAAAAGAATTAAGATCAAAGGAAAACAGAATATTTAAAGAGTGTCAGAAACTCAGTCAGAAGAAGTACAGAGATAAAGAAGGCAGATACCTTATTGAGGGACCTAATCTTCTTGAAGAAGCTCTTCATAATGGAGCTGAAATCGAATACATTCTGTATGACGAAATAAAAGATTCTGACCTGGATACTACGGTTCCTGTTTACAGGACTGACCACAGACTTTTCGAAAAGCTGTCACAGACTGAAACAAGTCAGGGCCTTCTTGCAGCAGTAAAGAAACCTGACCACAGCAGCAACTTAGATGACATAATGAAAGAGGGAAGCAATATTGTGGTTCTTGACAGGCTTCAGGATCCCGGAAACATAGGAACAATTATAAGGACGGCTGAAGGTGCAGGATACAGCGCAGTAGTAGTCCTCAAAGGAACAGCAGATATTTATGCTCCAAAGACTATTCGTGCCGCGGCAGGTTCAGTCTTTAGAATCCCTATTATTCATGTCCAGGATAATAGGGAACTTCGAAGTCTTGCAGATAAGTATGGTAAGAATCTTCTTGTTACAAGTCTTCAGGGGGACAGTTATTACTATGATATTAATCTTAAGGAGAACGTAGCTCTTGTTATTGGTAACGAAGGTAACGGAGTTTCTGACGAACTTATTGAGATGGCAGATATAAAAGTGAAGATTCCAATGTCAGGCGGACTGGAATCACTAAACGCTTCAGTTGCAGCAGGAATTTTAATGTACGAAGCTGTAAGAGGCAGGTAAAAAGAAATTTAAGAGAGGTTACATAAAAAATGCAGGAAAAACTACAGACAGTTCTTGCAGAAGCAAAGGCACAGCTAGAAGAAGCTACAACTTTTGCTGAAGCAGAAGAAATCAGAATCAGAGTTCTTGGTAAAAAAGGACAGCTGACAGAAATTTTACGTTCAATGGGTAAGCTTCCACCAGAAGAAAAGAAAGCTCTTGGTATGGCTGCTAACACAGTAAAAAGCGAAATTGACAGCTTAATCAAAGAGAAGAAAGCTGAAATTAAAGAAAAAGAAAGAGAAGAAGTATTTAAGTCAGAAGTAATTGACGTTACTGAACCAGGAAAGGAAGTAAAGGTTGGCGTAAAACACCCTATTACTCAGACTATTGACGAAATCGTTGACATCTTCAAGTCAATGGGTTACTCAGTATACGAAGGTCCTGACGTTGATACAGTATATAACACATTCGATGCACTTAACTCACCGGAAACTCATCCGGCAAGAGACCTTTCAGACACATTCTACATTAACCCTGATGTAGTACTGAGACCTCATACATCAGCAGGTCAGATCAGAGCTGAAAAGGAACTTCCAACACCATACAAAATTTTAATTCCTGGAAGAACATACAGATGCGACACACCAGACGCAACTCATTCTCATACATTCCACCAGGTAGAAATGATGGTAATCGGAGAAGATATTACAATGGCAGACCTTAAGGGAACATTAGACCTTATGGCTAAAAAGTTATTCGGACCAGAAACAAAGACAAAGTTCCGTCCACATCACTTCCCATTTACAGAACCTAGTGCTGAAATGGACGTATCATGCTTCAAATGTGGAGGAAAAGGATGCCCTGTATGCAAAGGCAGCGGCTGGATAGAAATCCTTGGTTGCGGCATGACTCATCCACACGTTCACCGCGCAGGTGGAATTGACACAGAAAAATACACAGGTTTTGCTGTAGGTATGGGTGTAGAAAGAATTGCGATGCTGAAATATGGAATTGATGATATCCGTCTTCTTTTCGAAAACGATATGAGATTCATCAATCAGTTCAAATAGGAGGGAATTGGATGTTAGTTTCATTAAACTGGTTAAAAGATTATGTAGATATAAATGCTGGAGCAGAAGAATTCTGTGACAGAATGATCATGTCAGGTTCAAACCTTGAAACATGTGAAGAATTAGGAACAGGAATCGAAAATGTCAAAATCGGAAGAATTGACAAAATCGAAAAACATCCTGACGCTGACAAACTTGTAGTTTGCCAGTTAAACTTAGGTGAAGAAGAACTGTTACAGATTGTAACAGGAGCTGCAAATGTTTACGAAGGAGCTTATGTTCCTGTGGCAGTTCACAACAGCCGTGTACCAGGACCACTTCACGGTCAGCCAAAGGCAGAAGGCGGAGTTAAAATCACAAAGGGCAAGTTAAGAGGAGTTGAATCTTTTGGTATGCTTTGCGGACCACAGGAACTTGGAATCTCTGACAGCGTTGCTCCAATGATTTCAAAAGACGGAATCTGGCTTCTTCCAGGAAACTGGGATGCTCACCTTGGAGAAAACATTGATGAAGCCTTAGGACTTCACGACTACAAGGTAGACTTCGAAATTACACCAAACAGACCTGACTGTCTTGCTATGCTTGGTATGGCAAGAGAAGCAGCAGCTACATTTGGAACAACAATGAAATATCCTGAAGTAACATGCGAAGTAATTGACGAAAAAGCTGAAGACAACATTGCTGTTGAAGTTAAGTCAGACCTTTGCAAGAGATATACAGCAAGAGTTATCAGAGACGTTAAAATCGAGCAGTCTCCATGGTGGTTACAGAAGAGACTTATGGCTGCAGGCATGAGACCTATTAATAACATTGTTGACATTACAAACTTTGTAATGCTTGAATATGGTCAGCCATTACATGCTTTTGATATCAGAAGCATTGCAGGAAACAAGATCATTGTTGACGTTGCTGAAGAAGGAACAAAGTTTACAACTCTTGATGGAGTAGAAAGAACTTTAGACGATACAATGCTTATGATTAACGACGCCGAAAAACCAATTGCAGTAGCAGGTGTTATGGGCGGACTTGATTCAGAAATCGTTGAAGATACAAATACAGTAGTTATTGAATCAGCTTCATTTGTAGGCTCAAGCGTAAGAAAGACATCAAAGAAACTTACACTAAGAACTGAAGCTTCAGGAAGATATGAAAAGGGAATTGACCCTAACCTTTGTGAAGCAGCTGCTGACAGAGTATGCAGATTAATCGAAATGCTTGACTGTGGTAAAGTTATGACAGGAAGCGTTGATGTTTATCCAGAACCTGAAAAAGCTCCTACAGTATTAGCAAGAGTAAGCAGAATCAACAAAGTATTAGGTACAGACTTTGACAGAGAATTAATGGTTAACATATTTAAGAGTCTTGAAATGGAAGTAACTGGAGAAGGTGACGAAATGTACGTTACTCCTCCAACAGTAAGACAGGACTTACTTGAAGAAGTTGACTATGTAGAAGAAGTTGCAAGAATGTATGGATATGACAGACTTCCAATGACACTTCCAGACACTGCATCAAAAAGTGAATTCTCAAAGAACTGGTTACTAAGAGACCTTACAAGAGATGTACTTTGCGGAATGGGAGCAAATGAAATCCAGACATTCTCATTCTCAAATAACAAGATTCTTGACCAGGTTGGTATTGATGAAGATTCATGGGAAAGAGCTTTTGTAGAAATTATTAACCCAATGGGTGAAGATACAGCAGCTCTCAGAACAATTCTTTTACCAAGCATGTTAGAAGTACTTGGAAGAAACTATTCAAGAAACGTAGAATCAGTAAGAGCATACGAAATCGGAAACACATTCATGAAGAACTATCTTGAAGATAACGGTCTTCCATTTGAATCACACAACCTTTGCATTGGATGCTACGGTGAAGATGAAGACTTCTTTACACTAAAAGGAATGGTTGTTTCTTTACTTGATAAGCTTGGAATCAGGAATGTTGAATTTGCAGCAGAAACAGAATACAGAGTTTATCACCCTGGAAGATGCGCAAGAATTATGGCACTTGATTACACTGGAGAATATGTGGAACTAGGTATGATGGGTGAAGTTCATCCTGACGCTGCAGAAAACTTTAACATTGGAACAAGAGCATACTGCTGCGAACTGTTCTTCGATTTATTAGTAGAACTTTCAGAGAGAGAAATTCAGTATCATCAGCCACCAAAATATCCATCAACATCAAGAGACATTGCTTTAGTATGTGATGAATCTCTTCCAGTTGGAGATATAGAAAAAGTTATTAAAGAAGCCGGAACAGAAATTTTCCGTGATGTTAAACTGTTTGACGTTTACAGAGGTCAGCAGGTTGGCGAAGGCAAGAAGAGTGTTGCTTTCTCATTAACATACAGACATGACGACAGAACGCTTACAGACGAAGAAGTAAGTCTTGCACACGAAAAAATTCTTAAGGCTCTTAAAGATGAGTTAAATCTTGTAATAAGAGATAATTAAGGTGATAATATGGAAAACAGAGCAAGTGTAAGAATTTACGGAAGAGAATATAATATTGCAGGTGACAAACCTGAAGAAAAAATTCTTGAAATTGCAGAATATGTTGATAAGAAAATGCATCTCATAAGCAGAGTTGCAGGCAGTAACGCAGCAGGCAGCATTGCAATTCTTTCAGCAGTAAATATTGCAGAAGAATATTTTGATGCTCTTGAACAGATAGAAAATCTTAAGCAGGAAAGAATGCAGATAGAAAACGATTCGAAGTACTATCTTAAGATGTGGGAAGATGCAAAGAAAAACTTCAGGCAGTATAAAGAAGATGTTGCAGGCATGAAGAACGAGCAGGTTGAAAACCAGGAAAAATATAAAGAATTAGAAGCAAAATGTACAGAGTACGAAAATTCATTCTTTGATTTACAGATGGAAAACATTCAGCTTAAGAGTGAAATAGAAAAATTAAAGAACAGGGAAAGATAGTTTTCCCCTGTTCTTGCAGCAGAGGAAAATATATGAACAAAAAAGCACTTGACGTTTTAGAATACAAAAAGATTATTGCACTTTTACAGGAAGAAGCAGGCTCCGAATTAACAAGGGAGCTTGTGTCTTCCCTTATGCCTTACGAAGAAAAATATATTATACAGGAAGAACTGAGGTCGACCACAGAAGCGGTTGACCTTATTGTGCATAAAGGAGTACTGCCAACAGCAGGACTTTATGACATAGATTCTGCAGTTTCTCATGCGAGAAAAGGCGGAACTCTTACAATGAAGCAGCTTCTTCAGGTGGAACATAACCTTTACATTACTGCAGAAGTATGTAAGTTTATGAAAAATGATATTCCGCCCCTTCCTATTATTCAGTCCATGACGGAGCTTTTAGCTGAACAGCCAAGACTGAGAGACAATATTAACAGATGCATTCTTTCTGAAGATGAAGTAAGCGATAATGCTTCTTCTGAACTCAGAAATATAAGGAGAGCCATTGCAAGGCAGAATGATGCAATAAAGAATAAGATAAACCACATAATCGGTTCATCTGATAACAGATCATATCTTCAGGATACCATTGTTACAATGAGAGATGGAAGATATGTAATTCCTGTAAAGCAGGAGCACAGATCAAGATTTCCAGGTATTGTTCATGATCAGTCAAAAGCAGGGTCAACACTTTTCATTGAGCCGCAGGTAATTGTAAACCTGAACAATGAACTAAGGGAACTTGAAATAGCTGAAGAAGCTGAAGTTGCAAAGATATTAGCTGATCTTTCTTCAGCAGTTGCTGAGCACTATCATGATATAAGAAATAACCAGAAAATACTTATTCAGCTTGATTTTATTATGGCAAAAGGAAAACTTTCTGGCCGCATGAAAGGTGAAGAACCTGAAATTAATGATGAAGGAGTACTTTCTCTTGTAAATGGAAGGCACCCTTTAATTGATCCTGAGAAGGTAGTTCCAATTAATGTGGCAGTAGGTGAAGATTACAGAACTCTTGTGGTTACAGGACCAAATACAGGAGGTAAAACTGTAACACTTAAGACCATTGGTCTTCTTTCAATGATGGCCATGAGCGGTCTTCATATTCCGGCAGAAAGCAAAAGTAAAATACCGGTTTTTAAGGAAATTTATGCTGATATTGGTGATGAGCAGAGCATTGAGCAGAGCCTTTCAACTTTCTCATCACACATGAAGAATATTGTAAATATAGTGGAAGCATCTGATGACAGAAGCCTTATTCTTCTTGACGAGCTTGGAGCAGGCACTGATCCTACAGAAGGAGCAGCTCTTGCCATTGCCATCTTAGAGAAACTTTACAGCCGCGGTGCCATGACAGTTGCAACAACACACTATAACGAGCTTAAGAAATATGCACTTTCTTCTGACGGAGTTGAAAACGCCTCAATGGAATTTAATGTAGAAACCTTAAGCCCTACATACAGACTTTCCATAGGTATCCCAGGGAAGTCAAATGCCTTTGAAATTTCAAGAAAACTTGGACTTTCCGATGACCTTATTGAAAGAGCAGGCCACCTTATTGAACGTGGGGATATTGAATTTGAAGATGTTATTTCTGCCATCGAAAATGACAAGAAAAAGGCAGAGGCAGAAAGAGACGAGGCCATTCTTCTTAACATTGCTGCAAAGAAAAAGCTTGAGGAAGCAGAGGCAAGGCTTGCTGAATTTGAAAAGAAGAAAGACAAGCTGATGGCTGATGCAAGGGAAGAAGCAAGAGCAGTTATTAAGGATGCAAGAGAAACAGCTAACGAAGTTCAGAAGGAACTTAAGGAGCTTTCAAAACTTGACAGCCTTGGAGAGAGAACAAGACGTTTTGACGAAAGCAGAAAGAAACTTAAAACTGGAGAAAAGAAATATGCTGAACGAAGAATCCAGCAGGTTAATGCTAATCCTGTTTCAGCAGACCAGCTAAAAGTGGGTGACAGGGTTAAGGTTCTGTCATTAGGTCAGAACGGAGAAATACTTTCACTTCCTGATAAAAAAGGAAACGTGGCAGTACAGGTTGGCATAATGAGAGCTAATCTTAATCTGAACGATCTTGTCCTTATAAATGATGGAACCCAGAAAAAAAAGAAACCAAAGACTCCTAAATATGGGGAACTGTATAAGCGTAAAGCAATGAATATTTCCGCTACAGTAAATGTTCAGGGTAAATACCTTGACGATGCTGTAATGGATGTAGATAAATATCTTGACGATGCATATGTTGCAGGTCTTGAAGAAGTTACTATTATTCATGGCAGGGGAGAAGGTATTCTTAAGACAGGAATACGTAATCTTCTTAAGAAAAACAGGCACGTTGCCTCCTACAGAAAAGGAAACTATAACGAGGGCGGCGAAGGTGTAACTATTGTAAAGATGAAGAAGGATTAGCCATGTATATAGTAAGTAAATGTCTGCTTGGCGAAAACTGCAAGTATAACGGAGGAAATAACAGAAACCAGGATGTAATTGAATTTCTTAAGGGGAAGAATTACATTGCAGTCTGTCCCGAAGTTACAGGAGGACTTCCATGTCCAAGACCACCTGCAGAGCGTCAGGGAGAAAAAATAGTTAACTGTGAAGGAAAGGATGTTACCTTTAACTTTGAAGAAGGTGCACGACTTGAGTTTGCAGCTGCAAAAGAAAAATCGAAAGAACTAAAAGAAGAAATTGAAGGAGCATTATTAAAAGCCAGGAGTCCTTCATGCGGTAAAGATTACATTTATGATGGAACATTCAGCGGTGTGCTTACTGAAGGAGACGGATGCTTTGTTAAAATCCTTCGAGACGAAAATGTGAAAATTATTTCAGAAAAGGAGATCCGTAATGATTAATTTTAAAGAAGAAATTGCGAAATTAATATCAAAAGAAGTTGAAGGCCTTGAATTTGAAGAAATTCTTAATATGGTTGAAGTACCACAGGACGCTAAAATGGGAGACTATGCATTCCCATGCTTTAAACTTGCAAAGGTTTTAAGAAAGGCTCCACCACTAATTGCAAAAGGAATTGCAGAATCTCTTGCAGGAAACGAAATGTTCGAAAAGGTTGAGCAGGTAAATGCTTATGTTAACATGTTCGTTTCAAAAGCGGAATTCGTAAAAGATACATTAACAGATGTTATGGAAAAGGATGCTGATTTTGGTAAAACAGATATTGGCAGAAACAAGAAGGTAATTGTAGAATATTCATCACCTAACATTGCAAAACCTTTCCACATCGGACATATCAGAAGTACAGTAATCGGTAACTCTTTATACAAGATTTACGATGCATTAGGATATGATGTAGTAAGAATCAACCACTTAGGTGACTACGGAACACAGTTTGGTAAAATGATCTGTGCTTACAGACACTGGGGTAACAAAGAAGATGTTATTAACGAACCAATTAAAACTCTTCTTTCATACTACACAAAGTTCCACGTTGAAGTTGAAACACATCCAGAACTTGATGATGAAGCAAGAGAAATCTTCGCTAAGTTAGAACATGGTGAAAAAGAAGAAGTTGAATTATGGCAGTGGTTCAGAGATGAAAGCTTAAAGGAATTTACAAGAGTTTACGATATGCTTGGCATTGAATTTGACTCATATGCAGGAGAAAGTTTCTACTCAGACAAAATGCCTAGATTCGTTGAAGAATTAAAGGAAAAAGGTTTACTTGAAACATCACAGGGTGCTCAGGTTGTTGACCTTGAAGAATACGGCCTTGGTGTTGCTTTAATCACAAAGTCAGACGGATCAACTCTGTATATTACAAGAGACATTGCTGCTGCAGTTTACAGAAAAGAAACATATGACTTCTACAAGAATATTTACGTAGTTGCTTCTCAGCAGAATCTTCACTTCCAGCAGTGGTTTAAAATATTAGAAATGATGGGATACGAATATGCTAAAGACTGCGTACACGTTCCATTTGGTCTTGTAAGCTTAGAAGAAGGAACAATGTCAACAAGACACGGAAGAGTTGTTTTCTTAGAAGACGTTCTTAACAAGGCTGTTGAAAAGACAAAAGAAATTATTAAGGAAAAGAATCCAGACGGTTCAGAAGAAGAAATTGATGAAGTTGCAAAAGCTGTTGGTATTGGTGCAGTTATATTCCAGGAACTTTCAAACAACAGAATCAAAGACTACACATTTAAATGGGATAAAGTTCTTAACTTTGATGGAGAAACAGGCCCATACGTTCAGTACACACATGCAAGATGCGCAAGCGTACTAAGAAAAGCAGGAGATGATGTTGTTGCAAAGGCTAAGGCTTTAGATAACATTGACTACAGCTTCTTACAGAGCGAAAGTGCATATGCTCTTGCAAAGGATCTTTACAAGTTCCCTGCTGTTGTTGCTGACGCTGGCGAAAAGTACGAACCATCAATTGTTACAAGACATATTATTGACATGGCTCAGGGCTTTAACAGATTCTACCACGATGAACATATCTTAGTAGATAACGAAGAAGAAAAGGTTGCAAAAGTTGCTCTTGTTCTTGCTGCTAAAACAGCAATTAAGAACGGCCTTGCTCTTCTTGGAATGAAAGCTCCTGAAAGAATGTAATCTGAAAGGATTTTATGAGATACGAAGGAGATATTTACAGACCGCCAAGTGAGGCGTACAGTCTGCTTATACAGGTTACTATAGGATGTGCACATAATGCGTGCACATTCTGTAGTATGTTTAAAGATAAAACATTCAGGGTGAGAGATATTAATGAAGTATTAGAAGACCTTGAAATGGCAAGAAGAACATACAGAAGGGTTGAAAAAATCTTCCTGTGTGACGGAGATGCTCTCTGTCTTTCTAATGCCAAACTAATGGTAATTTTAAAGAAGATACAGGAACTTTTCCCTGAATGCAGAAGAGTAGGTATTTACGGATGTGCACAGGATGTACTTCGTAAAACTCCAGAAGAAATGAAGGAACTTTATGATAATGGTCTTGGTATTGTTTACCTAGGTGCTGAATCAGGAAGCCAGAAGGTTCTTGATGCAATTCATAAGGATGTTACAGTAGATCAGCTTATTGAATCAGTTCACAGAATTGAAGAAGCAGGTATGGCTGCATCCGTAACCTTTATTTCAGGACTTGCAGGAAAAGACGGATGGGAAGACCATGCTATTGAAACTGGCAAAATGATCAGCAAAATGAATGCATCTTATGTTGGTCTTTTAACTCTTATGCTTGACAGAAGAGCCCCTATTATGAAGGATATTGACGAAGGAAGATTTAAGCTCCTTACAGCTGAAGAAGTTGTAGCAGAAACTTACCTTCTTCTTAAGCATGCAAATCCAGATGAAATCTGCGTGTTCAGAAGCAACCATGCTTCAAACTATGTATCACTAAGAGGAAACCTTCCTTTTGATAAACCGAGAATGATGCAGCAGCTGGAAAGAGCAATGGCAGATACTGGTCTTCTTAAAGATGAGAGATTCCGTGCTCTATAGGTTTAAGGAAGAACAATATATATGAAAATTTTATTAACAACACTAAATGCAAAATATGTACATTCAAATCTTGCAATAAAGTATTTAACAAGAGTAGCTGAAGAGTCAGGTGTTACAGTAGACACAAGAGAGTTTACCATTAACAATGAAAAAGGATATATTTACACTGAAATTCTTCGTGGTAATTATGACCTTGTGTGTTTTTCCTGCTACATCTGGAATATTGAAATGATTAAGGAACTGTGCGAGACACTTAAGCAGGCAGATTCTGAACTTAAAATCGCTCTTGGAGGACCTGAAGTAAGCTATGATGCTCACAGGTTTATGGAAGAAAATCCATGGGTAAATATGATTTTAAGAGGAGAAGGAGAAACACCAATGAAGGGTGTCTGTGAGGCGCTGAAAGCAGGAACAGGGGACTTTTCTTCTGTTAAAGGACTTACTTACAGAAATGGCGAAAAAATCATGGATAATGATAATGCGGAACTTCTTAATATGGATGATGTACCTTTTCCGTACAGGGAGGAGCCTCAGAAGGACAAGGTAATCTATTACGAAAGTTCAAGAGGGTGCCCCTACAGATGCAGTTACTGCCTTTCTTCAATAGATAAGAAAATACGTGGACGTTCTTTAGAAAAGACTCTGAGTGAACTTTCGTATTTTATTAAAAGAAACGTAAAACAGGTTAAGTTTATTGACAGAACTTTTAACTATGATGCAGAAAGATCATATGCAATCTGGAAGTATTTAATTGATAATGACAATGGCATTACAAACTTCCACTTCGAAATATGTGGTGATCTTTTAACTGATAATCAGATTGAACTTCTCTCTCATGCAAGAAAGGGACTGTTCCAGTTTGAAGTGGGCATTCAGAGCACAAATCCTGATGTTCTGAGAGCGGTTAACAGAAGACCTGTTGTAGACAGGCTCTTTACTAATATCTGTAAAGTGAGAGACCTTGGAAACATCCATCTTCACGTAGACCTTATTGCAGGCCTTCCATTTGAAGATTATGAGTCCTTTAAAAACTCATTTAATGATGTTTATGCACTTGGAGCAGAGAATCTTCAGCTTGGATTTCTTAAGGTGCTTAAGGGCACTGAAATATGGAAGTCTGTTGAAGCAGATAAGCTTGTTTACAGAAAGAGAGCACCATACGAAATAGTTGGAAACAGATACATTTCACCTATGGAACTTGTTAAACTTAAAATGATAGAAAATGTTCTTGAACTTTTTGATAACAAGGGCGGATTTGAAAATACACTTTCATATTTACTTGCAAATGTCTGCGGCAGTCCATTTGATTTCTTTGAACAGCTTGCTGAATTTTTCTATGAAAAGGGATTTCAGCACCGTTCACATAAGAAAGAGGACCTTTACAGAATAATGCTTAAGTTTGCACAGAGCTTAGAAGGTAAATATGAAGGAATAACTGAGAAAACAAGAGAACTTCTTTCGGAAGATCTTGACAATACAATGAATTTTGACGCAGTCAAAAAATTTCATAAAAAAGGATGGGAAGTAAATGGAAATTAAAGATATTCAGGAAACACAGGAACTTCAGGACCGTATTGGGGAATTCCTGCTTCCACACGTAGAAGATTTTTTATTTGATGAACTGTCATACGACTATTTAAAGAAGGCTGAATTAGATGATATTTTAACTGATGTACCAGTTCCTATCAGGAAGAAGGAACTTTCAGGTGGCCTTACAACACTTAAAATCGCCCAGAACATGGCTTTTATCATTGGTTGCGATATAAACTTCCAGTACAAGAAAAACTATATTGCATACATTGAAAGAATGTTTACAAAAGAATTTGTAAAACCATTAATTAATGATGGTATTGAAGGAGCTGCAAAGCATGACTTTGACTATGCATGCATCTGCTTCAGAGCTGCAATCCTTATTGATCCTGAAAATGTTGATGCACTTTACTGCTACGGAAGAGCATGTAAGGACTCATACGAAATCGGTGAAGGGGAAGACTATGTAGGTCGTTACAAGGCAGAAGCTCTTGAGGCTTTTGAAAAGGTTACACTTAAGAAACCTGACTTTGATATGGGCTTTTATTTCTTAGGATATGCATACCTTAATCTCGGACTTTATGTTAAGGCAAAACTTACCTGGGATACATTCCTTGAATTATCTGAGGATGATGATATGAAAAAGGAAATCAGTGAGTGGATGGCTAAGTTAGAGGATCCTGTTAAAATTGAACAGGGATATAACGACATCTTAGCTGGTCGTTTTGACGAAGGCCTTACAATCTTAGAAGGATATGCTGAAGACGAAAGATTTAACACATGGTGGCCAATGTGGTATTACCTTGGCGTAGGATATAAGGAAATTGAAAGGTACGAAGACTCAGAAGAAGCACTTCTAAGAGTTCTTAAGCTTTCACCAAGCAATGCAGAAACTATGGAAGAACTTGTTCATCTTTACACATTAACTGGTAATGATGAAAAGAAAGAAAAATATGAAAAGAAAATCGAAGTTGTAAAGCACAACAGGGAACTTGACAAGGCCGAAAGAGGCAGAGCTCACGGCTGGTCATAAGATGAAGAGGAAGGCTGGTTTATATGACCAGCCTTTTTGAATGGGAAATAACTTAAGAAGATTAAGACGGATTTCGTGTACGTGAAAAAATACTTATGCTGCAGTCTTTAAAAAAATCTTATGAATAAGTAAAATACAGCGAAAACATTAGAAAAACATTATATGTGAAACGTTGGAATTTGAATGGTTTTGAGGCGTGAGAATATAAATATAAAAAAAGTTTGGAAATAGTGTTGACAAGACCTATATATGTGTGTATAATAGTCAATGTTGTTAAGAACAACAGAAATGTTCCGAGGTAGCTCAATGGTGGAGCAACCGGCTGTTAACCGGTAGGCTG
>SAMEA104404106__coassemble_502_pt1 | contig 39960 bp, 40 predicted proteins | sample SAMEA104404106__metabat2_high_PE_077 | metagenome-assembled genome bin SAMEA104404106 (sample SAMEA104404106) | Balaenoptera acutorostrata | reverse complement strand
TTTAAAGTTTTTCCTGAGCTGCTTTCGTGTGACAGCTTTATTAGTATACTATCTTCTGAGCTTCTTGTCAACAACTTTTTTCATAAGATTTTTCACATCGTAATGTGTTCTTATTTAAGTTGTCTGACTGTCTCAACTGACAGCTTTGTTATATTAACACAGAACAGCTCATTGTGTCAATGGTATTTCAGAATTCATTTTGTATTTTTGAAAGTACTCAGATGCTTAGTTCATTTCAATATAGTCATCGTATGTGCAAAGCTTGTCTGTAACGCTTCCATCCTTGTGAATCTCTATAATTCTGTTAGCAATAGTATTAATAAATTCGTGGTCATGAGATGCAAACAGCATATTTCCTTTGAAGTTAATAAGACCTTCATTAAGAGCTGTAATTGATTCCATATCAAGATGGTTAGTTGGCTGGTCAAGAACAAGTACATTTGATCCATATAGCATCATTCTTGAAAGCATACATCTTACCTTTTCTCCTCCGGAAAGAACCTGAACTTCCTTGTATACATCATCTCCTGAGAACAGCATTCTGCCTAAGAAGCCTCTCATAAAGCTTTCTGTAGTTTCTGTTGTGTACTGACTTAACCAGTCTACAAGGTTAAGTGTGCAGCCATTAAAGTATTCTGAGTTATCCATTGGGAAATATGATGTGGTTATTGTAACACCCCATTTATATGAGCCTTCATCAGGTTCCATTTCACCCATGATAATTTTAAACAGTGTTGTATTAGCAATTTCATTTTCACCTACAAATGCAATTTTGTCATCTTTGTTAACGCGGAATGATACATTATCTAATACTTTTACTCCGTCAATTGTCTTGGAGATTCCTTCAACAACAAGAATATCCTTACCCGCTTCTCTGTCCATGTTAAAGCCTACAAATGGATAACGTCTTGATGAAGCAGGCATTTCTTCTACTGACAGCTTATCTAAAAGTTTTCTTCTTGATGTAGCCTGCTTTGATTTTGATTTATTAGCTGAGAAACGCTGAATAAAGCTCTGTAGTTCTTTGATTTTTTCTTCGTTCTTCTTGTTCTGATCCTTAATCATTTTCTGCATAAGCTGTGATGATTCATACCAGAATTCGTAGTTACCAACATACATTTTAATCTGACCATAGTCTACGTCAACAATATTTGTACATACTGTATTCAGGAAGTGTCTGTCGTGGGATACAACAATTACAGTTCCTTCATAATCCAGCAGGAAGTCTTCTAACCAGTTAATAGCTTTTACATCAAGATGGTTTGTAGGTTCGTCAAGCAGAATAATTCCCGGATTTCCGAAAAGTGCCTGGGCAAGTAGTACCTTTACCTTCTGTTTACCTGTAAGAGCTGACATTTCACTATAAAGAATGTCATTTGAAAGACCAAGACCCTGAATCAGTCTGCTTACATCAGAATCTGCCTCCCATCCATTCATTTCTGCAAATTCTCCTTCAAGTTCTGCAGCACGGATTCCATCTTCATCAGTAAAATCTTCCTTCATATAAATGGCATCTTTTTCTTTCATTACATCATAAAGTCTCTTATTGCCCATAATAACTGTATCAAGAACTGTGTATTCATCGTATTCGAAATGGTCCTGTTTCAGTACAGACATTCTTACACCCTTCTTTATGCTTACATCTCCTGTTGTAGGTTCAAGGTCACCTGAAAGCACGCGAAGGAATGTTGATTTTCCAGCTCCGTTAGCTCCAATAATTCCGTAGCAGTTGCCCGGTGTGAATTTTAAGTTAACATCCTTAAATAAAGGCTGTCCGCTAAAGTTTACACTTACATTTGTTACATTAATCACGTTTGTTCTCCTCTATCTTTTCAATAATTTTTTCTATAGTTTCTTCTACTGTGCAGTTATCTGCATCTATAATTACATCTGCATGTTTTTCATACAGTGGAATTCTCATATTATATAAATCTTCAAGAGTCTGCCCTTTTTCCAGAGTCACTCCTCTGGTCTTTATATTGTTAAGTCTTTCAAGAACGGTCTCTAATGATACTCTTATGTATACCACCGTTCCCTTTTCTTTAAAATGTTCCATGGCGCTGTCAAAGTAAATTGCACTTCCACCTGTTGCAACCACATAGTCCTCTTCATTAAAGGATAAAAGAACTTCTTCCTCTACCTTATGAAAGTATTCATTTCCTGAAGTATTTATAATTTCCTGTAATGTTTTATTTTCTCTTCTCTGAATAAGCAGGTCTGTATCCACAAAGTTTTTGTTTAAGGTTTTTGCAAGTACTACACCCACTGTACTTTTTCCGCAGGATGGCATTCCCACAAGAATAATATTTTTCATTGTTTCTCCTTAAATCCCGTAAAAAACAGGACCGTATACCTCGATCCTGCATTTCACCTAATTAAAACTCAATGTGTTCTTTCATCCAGTCTGCATTTACTTCTGCATACTGGTTAGCAGGAATGTACAGATCATCTTTATAATCCTTTTCAAGTTCTCTGTATAACTCCTCATCAAAAGGTACTGTAAGCTGTTCCTCATCTTCGTTATCATATCCGAAAATAATAAAGAATTCTTCATTTCCTTCATAATAGTAAAGGAACTGCGCACTGCTAATGCCTGGAAGTTCTTCTTTCAGGCTTTCTGCCACAATAAGCTTATAAAGTTCAATAACTCTGTCGTCCCTGTTTTTTTCTGCAATAAGAATCTTTTCTAATAATGCATCACAGCCGGAAGTTACCCTGAATACAGCCTCATCTTCCTCTTCACCATATGGAACCTGAATGCTGTTAAGCTGTTCAAGCAGATCATCTTCATGTTCCGGTGACATATATATATTCAGTTTCTTTTCACTATCAATATACATAAGCGGATATTCCATTAGCGTTTCATCTCCGCACTCAGGGCATTTTGCAAGGAAGAATGTTCCATTCAGCATCTGTTCTTTGTAAACAGGATCAGTGGTTACATCCACAAACTCCTTTATATGTACGTTTATCATTTCTCCGCACTTAGGACATACAATTTTCTTATTTTCCATACTCAACCTCTTCAATCGATATCTGTTCTGTATTCTGTTCTGCTGCTTCATCCGAAAAGTTAATAGCACTTTCTATATCATCTATTTCCGGCAGATCTTTTATGGAACTGAATCCGAACTGCTTAAGAAACGTTTCTGTAGTGCCGTAAAGCACAGGTCTTCCTATGCCTTCTGACCTTCCTTTAGGGCATACAAGGTCTTTTTTTACAAGCCCTTCTATAACCCTGTCACACTTAATGCCTCTGATTGCATCAATTTCACCTTTTGTTACAGGCTGCTTGTATGCTACAATTGCAAGCACTTCGAGGGCAGACTGGGAAAGTCTCTTTATCTTTACCGGAGTGCAGAGCCTTTCTATGTATTCTATGTTTTCTGCTTTAGTTACAAACTGGAAGCTTTTATTTATCTGACGTATTACAATGCCTCTTCCTTCCTGCTCATATTCTTTCTGAAGTTCCAGAAAACATTCCATAACCTCATCTTTGCCAAGATCAAATATATCTGCACATGTTTTTACATCCAGTGGTTCTCCCCATACAAACATCATGGATTCAAGAGCTGATTTTATTTTCTTTTTATTCACTTGTGTTTTCCTCCATTTCCTTTGTACCCGGAACTACTGTAATATCACCATAAAGGCTTTTCTGCTCAGCATCAAGATATTTATCTCTCATCATCTGTAATACAGATACAAAGGTAACTACTACATCATATTTATCTTTTTTGTCAGGAATAAGGGATTTAAGATTAAGCTTTCTGATGCCTTTTCTAAATGCACCTTTGAACATGTCCTTTATGTAAATCATTCTGTTTTCTATAGTGGCTTTTTCTCTTTCAACTCTTGAATAATGGGCTCGCACTTCTTCTTCACGTTTTTTCTTTCTTAAAAAAAGATTAAAAGCTGATGCAAAACGCTCTATATCAAGAGATAGAATTTCATCAGGATTATCCACATATTCCGAAATATCTTCCTGTGCTTTCTCCATAACACACATACTGAGTTCTTCTCTTTCTTTAAGAATGTCTGCAGCTCTCTTGAATTTCTTGTATTCAATTAACCTTTCAACAAGTTCACTTCGTGGATCTTCTTCAACCATTACTTCCCCTGATTCGGAGATTCTTGGAAGAATCATCTTGGATTTAATATCAAGAAGTGTTGCTGCAAGGACCATAAACTCTGCACTTATATTAAAATCCATTTCTTTCATGTTATTTACATATTCCATATACTGTTTTGTAATTTCCGAAATCTGAATATCGTAAATATTCATTTCAGCATTCTCAATCAGATATACTAACAGATCAAAAGGACCTTCAAACGCAGGTATACTTACTTTGTAGCTCATTTGCCTTCCCTTTCTGCAAGAGCAGTATGATAGTTGTAATAAAGTAATCCTACAACAACAACAGCTGATCCGACAAGCTCATAAGTTGTAGGAATCTGGTGCAGGAACATTACACCCATAATAATTGCAAACACTGATTCTCCTGATTCCCATGCAGAAACATAAAGAGAATCCACGTATCCAAAGCACAGATTAAATACTGCATGTGCACCAATCTGGCATACAAGAGTTAAAAGAATCATAAATATATAGTCATGTGCTGAATATCCAAGTGCTGGTGTGCCTGTTGCTACCATACCTATGGAGAAACAGATCCAGCATGAGAAAAATACAAGAAATACATATGTACTTCCCGGCACATTTTTTCTGACTTCATTTCCAATTGCAAAATATATACCCATGAAAAGAGCTGCAAGAAATGCAAGTACATCCCCTGCGAAGTTACCTGCAGAAAGAGCTCTGTAGTCAAGTCCTGCAATCATGACACCACCAAGAAGAGCCAGAATAATACCCATTACAGGTCTTGCACCTACTTTTCTTTTTAATATGAACACTGTAATCACAAGAACAACCAGTGGATGTAAAGCCGCAAGGACTACAGCACTTGCAATATTTGTCATCTTAACTGCATTAAACCATGTAAAGAAATGTCCAAATAGGAATGCTCCTGCTACAAATGTCCAGATATAATCTTTCTTTGATATATTCTTTAGTGTATCTCTGTGTTTAAGAAGTACAGGAATAGCAAAAAACGGAAGTCCCATTGTAAGTCTCCAGAAACCTATTGCCATGGAAGGCGCCTCAATTACATTTCCGAAAATGCCTGATGATGATCCTGCAATAACAGCAAATACTACTATAATTTTTACATAACGCTCTAAAAAGCTCTTTTTTTCATTCATTAAATGTCACCTCTAAATTAATAGTATATCATTTTTTCTTTACACTGTGCAATACCTAAAATTTCAGCGTTTTTCTATTTTACAGGCTGAACCTTTGTTGATATTCATAAAATTAAATGATAAAATAAATTAAATTAATTAAGGAGGTACCCATATTATGAAATTCTATATTGTTGATGCTTTTACTGATACACTTTTTGGTGGTAACCCTGCAGGCGTAGTAATTCTGCCTGAAGGTGCAGACTTCCCATCAGATGAGATAATGGTAAAAACTGCTGCTGAACTGCGTTATTCAGAAACTGCTTTTATCCGTCAGTTAGGAGCTCACGAATTTAATATCCGTTATTTTACACCTGCTGCCGAAGTTGATCTTTGCGGACATGCAACAATCGGTTCTTTCTCAGCTCTGGTTTATACAGGCATAATTGAAAAAAACTGCGACTGCATTAATCATACTCTTGCAGGAGACCTTAATATTGAAATACGAGATGGTGGCATCCTTATGGATATGGCTACACCAGTAGAAATAGATACTATTTCTGATCCAGAAAAGATAAAAGAACTTTATGACATTATGGGTGCAGTTTATGACCCTGAAAAAATAAAATTAGTTCCTAAGATGATTTCAACAGGGCTTCCTGATATTATGATGCCTCTTGCAACACAGGAGGATTTAAATGCAATGGAGCCTGACATGAAAGCACTTTCTGATTTGTCAGCACGCTACGAAGTTGTTGGTGTACATGCATTTACACTTGATGCAGAAGAAGGAGTTACTGCTCACGCAAGAAACTTTGCTCCTCTCTATGATATTGACGAAGAAGCTGCAACAGGTACATCTAACGGTGCACTTACATACTACTTCCATTTAAACAATATCATTAAGCCTGAAGATCACTGCAGAATTATTCAGGGTGAAAAGATGAACAGACCTTCTGTTATTCTTACAAGCATTAAAGCAACTGAAGAAGAATGTAAGGTTAAGGTTGGCGGCGGAGCTGTAATCTTAGCTGAAGGCGAAATTAACTTATAGAAATTATAGAAGCCAGAATTCCTTATGGACTTCTGGCTTTGTTTTACACATATTTATTTTTCCAGTCCGCCTATAACTACGTTGATCCATTTCCTGGAATAGAATCTTTTTTTAAGAATAGCGGCCTTGACAAATTCTTCAAGTTTCATTGCAAGTACACATATGTGAACAGGAAGATGTAATACAAGAGCCGTTATAAATGCTACGGGCACTGCAATAAACCATACACAACTGCATTCTGAAATCATTGCAAATTTTGTATCTCCCCCGCTTCTCATAACACCTGTTACGCTCATTCCGTTATACAGATTAACAGACAGAAGAATTCCATCAACAATGAGAATATAGAATGCATATTTCTTTCCAAGGGCAGTAAGTCCGAAAAGATTTACAAGAGGCCAGGAGAATGCTATCTGCATTACACCAATAACTCCGCCTACTACAAGACCTATGCGAAGAAGCTTCCTTGCAAGCAGCCATGTTTCTTCTTTTTTGCCTTCTCCAATAGTTTTGCCAACCAGAATAAGTGTTGCATCACCCATACTGTACGCAGCAAATGCAAATATGTTATATATGGAACGTGCTGCCTGGTATCCTGCATATGCCGTGGTTCCAAGTCTTGCAAAAGCAGCAACATACATAGACTGCCCAATACTCCAAAACACTTCATTTAGTGTTGTTGGTGCAGAATTCTTTAAAATTCTTGTCATCATTTCTCTGTTCCAGTTAAAGTACTCCTTTATATTTCCATAAAAGACGTTGCTCTTCCCTGCCGCAAAGAAAATATTTATACATAATTCCAGTATTCTTGCTACTGTGGTACCAATTGCAGCACCAGCAACTCCAAGAGCAGGCGCTCCAAACTTACCAAATATCAGGATATAATTTAAGGTTGCATTAGTTGTAAATACAACAACACTTACTATCATTGGAACCTTTGTCTGATGTGTAGACTTAAATGCCATTTCAAGTGGTATGGAAACTGCAGTCAGAAAGAAAACAGGTGTGGCAATTCTCATGTACGGTACTGCCATAGCTATAAGCTCAGGATCAGCTGTGTAAATTCCCAGAAATTCTTCAGTAAAAATAAATCCCGGAATAAAAAATACTGCAGCAACTATAAGCATTACGGTTATAGCAAATCCTGTAGTTCTTCTTATGTTTTTCAGTTCACCAGCTCCGTAGAACTGGGCCATAAAAGTAGCTGCTCCACCGGTAAAGCCGAAGAGCAGCAGATAATGTATAAAGTATATCTGTGTAGCTATGCCAACTGCGGCAAGCTCGGTTTCTCCAAGAAAACCACACATAAGGTTGTCAACCAGTGTAAGCGTGGCCGAAACAACACCCTGTATAGAAATAGGAACTGCGATTTTTGCAAGAACTTTGTATAACTGCCTGTTATCAATTCTTACTTCGTCTGACATTTTTCCTCCTCTTTTTCTTCAGCCGCAATATTTACAGCCTTTGTATTTTTTAATTTATGATTAGGATCAGTAAGAAATACATACAAATATGCAGCTGCAATCATAACCAGTACAAATGCATCTTTATAAAGTTCTCTGCTTACAAGAACTGCTGCCATTCCCATAATACCACTTATGCCATAAAGCATAATTACAGCTCTGCGCTGTCCGTATCCGGAATCCATAAGTCTGTGATGCAGATGGCCTCTGTCTGCCTGCATAATAGGCTGTCTCTTTACTGCCCTTCTGATAATCGCAAAAAATGTATCAAAAATAGGAATTCCCAGAACAATAACAGGTACTGCCACTGCAATAACCGTGGACCTTTTTAGTGGTCCGACTACAGACAGTACTGCAATCATAAATCCAAGAAAGAGTGATCCTCCATCGCCCATAAATATTTTTGCAGGATAAAAATTATACGGTAAAAATCCTGTGGTTGCTCCTGCAAGCGCAACCATTGCAAGACATACAGTCATCATTCCATACTGACTACCGTGTATATATGCAACATATGCAATGCATAGGGAAGCAATGGCAGTAATTCCTGCCGCAAGTCCGTCAAGTCCGTCTACAAGATTAATGGTATTTGTAATTCCCACAATCCATAACACTGTAACTACAAAACATAAAATGCTTCCAAAGTTCCAGTGACCTTCACCAAAATAGTTGGCAATAAATCTGATACGAAGGCCCATTTCATACATTACAGTTGCAATTATAAGTTCTATTGCAAACTTTACTCCTGGTTTGAGATTCTTAAGATCATCTACTACGCCCAGAATGTATATGGCAGTACCTCCTATTATTACAGGAATAAGTTCGCCATGGTCATCTCCAAAAATAAGGAGAGTACCAACAGTTCCAATATAAATAGCAAGGCCTCCAAATCTTGGAATGGCGCGCTTATGCATCCTTCTTGCGTCCTTTGGAACATCAACTGCACCAATTTTAGGTGCAATCTTTATTGCAAGCGGTGTAGAAAAAAGAGAAAGTCCAAATGCCACAAGGAATACCAGCAGCAATATACTAGAATTCAGTTCCATAAAGCTACTCCTGTTTATCCTCATCCTGTCTTTCCAGCATTTCGACTTTTATACCTGCTTCATCAAGTATCTGTCTTGCCATTTCATCAGGATATCCCTGTCTTACAATAATTCTGTTTATACCAGCATTAATAATCATCTTTGCGCAGATAATACATGGCTGGTGAGTAACATAAATAGTTGCACCTTCAATACTCTGTCCAAGTGTTGCAGCCTGAATAATAGCATTCTGTTCTGCATGCAGTGCCATGCAGAGTTCATGTCTCTGTCCTGATGGCACGTTAAGCTTTTCTCTTAAACAGCCTCCTCTTTCATCACAGTGCCTGATTCCTCTTGGCGCACCGTTATATCCTGTTGCAACAACATGTCTTTCCTGAACAATTACTGCACCAACACTTCTTCTTAGACATGTGGAGCGACGTGCAGTAAGTTCTGCCATCTGCATAAAATATTCATCCCAGCTGATTCTCTCACTTGATTTCTGCATCTGAAAACGCCTCACTTTCTTTTTCATCGTAATATACTTCCACAAGATAAAGACCCTCTGCAGGCGCTGTATGTCCTGCTTTTGTACGGTCTCTGCTTTCAATTATATCTTTAAGTTCTTCAGGTTTTTTCCTGCCTTTTCCTACTTCAACAAGTGTACCTGTTATTATACGCACCATATTATAAAGGAATCCGTCTCCAGCAATCTCAATAGAAATATCTTTTCCATCTTCTTTAATATCCAGAGAATATACAGTTCTCACTGTGGTTTCTCTGACATTTCCACCTGCTGACTGAAAACATGCAAAATCGTGTGTACCTGCAATATATCCGGCTGCTTTTTTCATGGCTTCTGTATCAAGTTCTTCCTTTACCTGATAACAGTAATTTCTTCTGAATATATCTGGTTCATCAGCGCAGCTTATAAGGTATCTGTATTTTTTCCCTTTGGAATCAAATCTTGCATGAAAGTCCTCAGGCATCTCTTTTACATCTTTAATTCTCACATCAGAACATTTTTCCCTTGACTGCTTTCCTCCAGAAAGCATATTATTTACTGCCATCTTAAGTCTGTCAGTTGGAATTCCGAAAGTTCCCTTAAAAGACGCCTGCTGTCCCAGTGCATGAACACCTGCATCAGTTCTGCTTGTACCGTTTATCTTTACAGGTATGCCGCATACTTTAGATAAGACTTTTTCCAGCTCTCCCTGAACAGTTCTTGCATGAGGCTGTCTCTGCCATCCGTAAAAACAGGTTCCATCATATTCAATTGTAAGAAGTATATTTCTTTCTTTCATTTATTTTCTTGGTAACACAATCTGTTTATTGTCTTTTGATTCTCTGTATAGCACAAACTTTCTTCCAATAGCCTGAACGAATTCTGCATTAAGCTTTTCTGCAAGTTCACTTGCTGTGGCTTTTGGCTCTAAAACAGAACCTTCCTGGATTTTGACTTTAACAAGTTCCCTTGTTTCAAACCCTGTTTCTAACTCTTTAATAATGTTTTCTGTAAGACCCTGCTTTCCAATATATACTGTTGGGTCAATATTGTGAGCAAGACTCTTTAAATAACTTCTCTGTTTACTTGTAATCATATATTTCTCCTAAATTAATTTTCTTTTTAAATAATCATATTATTATATCATACTTCTGTGTTTTTGCGTGAACTTTTCTTTTACAGTTGCAGAACACGGAATTTACCCCAGAAAAATACCAGGTAAAGTGCTGCTCCTATGGCTATATATGGTACCATAGGCATTGAATCCTTAATGCTGATTTTCTTTGCTGCAAGCAGATATGTAAAATGTGCTCCGGAAAGAAGTGCTGTTGCTGCAAAAATAAAAAGAATGCCTTCTACTCCTGTAATAAGTCCGAGCACAGTAAAAAGCTTTATATCTCCTCCTCCCAGACTATCTTTTCTGCTGATAAATCTGCCAAGAAGTCCTGTTATACCCATTATTACCAATCCAGCTGCTGCTCCAATAAGCATGGAAATGTAATCGAAATGAAATGGAATAAAGCCAAAGGCTGTTACTGCTAAAAGCAGTATATACTGGTCAGGCACAATTCTGTATTTTACATCGGCAATACACATTTCCAGAAGCAGCCACATTGCAAAGACAGCCGCAACTGCAAACTGCCAGTCTTCCATTACCATCTTTATACCTGTAATAATAAAGAGCATTGTAAATACATATTTCCATGGATAACTCTTTACCCTCTGTTCTGTTGGATTAAGCAGTTCTTCAGACGGCTCCTCCCCATAATCGCAGAACCATCTTCCCGGAGCTTTATTAAAAAGATAAACAGCTCCGTTTCCAGCAACAATGCTCAGAAGAATTATACCTGCACACTTAATAACAATCCATAATATATCGTTCATAGTTTCCCTTTCTTTTTCTCTTTTTCCCCATACCGTTAAAAATACCGGGGAAAGCTCATGGCCTTCTCCGGTAATACTTTCTGCTATTTATTTGGTTTCCATGAGCTCTTTAAGTCAACAATACGGTTAAATACCTTTTCTGTATCTGTTGTTAACTTGCTGTCTGCAATGTAGTATCCATGTCTGAAGAACTGGAATCTTTCACCTGCTTTTGCTTCTGCAACTGCTGGTTCAGCATATCCCCATGTTTCTTCAACTGAATCAGGGTTAAGAACATACTCACCGTTTTCGTCAGGAACCATAAGATAGTTATAGTTTCTGATTTTGATTTTTACTGCTGTCTTTGCATCAACAAAGTGAATTGTTCCCTTAACTTTACGTCCTTCAAAACCATTTCCTGATTTTGTTTCAGGATCATATGTACAGTGAAGTTCTTTAATTGTGCCGTCTTCATTTTTAATAACGTCCTGGCATGTTAAGAAATATGCACCTTTGAATCTTACTTCGTTTCCCGGGAAAAGTCTGAAGTATTTCTTTACTGGAACTTCCATAAAGTCTGCTCCGTCAATGTACAGTTCTCTTGAGAACGGAACCATACGACTTCCCATTTCAGGAACATTTCTGTTGTTTTCAATTTCAACTTCTTCAGTCTGATCTTCAGGATAGTTTGTAATTACAACCTTAACAGGATTTTCTACTACATTTCTGCTTTCAACCTTTTCTTTGAGATCTTCTCTTACACAGTGTTCAAGTAATGAAACTTCAACTGTTGAATTTGATTTTGCAACACCGATTCTTTCGCAGAAATCTCTGATAGCTTCTGGTGTATAACCTCTTCTTCTAAGACCTGCAATAGTAGGCATTCTTGGATCATCCCATCCATCCACAACTCTGTCATCTACAAGAGCTTTAAGATGTCTCTTACTCATTACTGTATTTGTAATGTTAAGTCTTGCAAATTCAATCTGCTGTGGTGGATTTGGCCACCAGCCCACTTCATTAAGAACCCACTCGTAAAGAGGTCTGTGGTCTTCAAATTCAAGTGTACAGATAGAATGTGTAATTCCTTCAATAGCGTCTTCAATAGGGTGAGCAAAATCATACATTGGATAAATGCACCATTTGTCACCTGTATTGTGATGTTCAATATGTGCAATTCTGTAAATAACAGGGTCTCTCATGTTAATGTTAGGAGATGCCATGTCGATTTTTGCACGAAGAACTCTTTCTCCATCAGCATATTTTCCAGCCTTCATTTCTTCAAAAAGCTTTAAGTTTTCTTCTACACTCTGATTTCTGCATGGGCTTTCTTTGCCTGGCTCTTTAAGGGTTCCTCTGTAAGCCTTCATTTCTTCTGCAGAAAGATTATCTACATAAGCTTTGCCTTTTTTAATAAGTTCTACTGCTGCTTCGTACATTTTGTCAAAGTACTCAGAAGCCCATAGACGTTTGTCCCACTGGAATCCCAGCCATTTTACGTCTTCTTCAATTGAATCTACGTATTCCACATCTTCCTTTACAGGGTTTGTGTCGTCATATCTTAAGTTGCATTTTCCGCCATACTTCATAGCTGTTGAAAAGTTAAGGCAGATTGACTTTGCATGGCCAATATGCAGGTATCCGTTTGGTTCTGGTGGGAAACGTGTATATACCTTGTCTCCATATTTCTGATTTTCTAAATCCTTGTCAATAATATTATGAATAAAATTGCTTGATACAGGTTCAGTCATTATCTTCCTCCTAAATTTATCGTCAATAATAGTACCATTATATACTAATCACTGTGTATTTACAAATATATTTCACTTTCTTTATGTGTTTCTGCAAAATTCTTTTTGAGCATTTCCCTATGACTTAAAAATGCAGGGTCTGTAAACTTCTTTGCTTCAGCAGGGCATGCCTTTATGCATGCCTGACACTTAATGCACACTCCTGTCACATTATATCTGTCTGCAGCATGAATACTTCCCATAGGACAGACTTCCTCACACTTTCCGCACATGGTGCATTTTGTATAATCAGTTTCCGGTCTTGCCTTGAGAAATTTTGCAGGCTGTCCGTCTGTTCCTTTTGGTACGTAGTAAGAATCATATAACGGATTTCCTGGAATTACCGGTTCCTGCAGATGTCCTGCAGTAATTTTCCTGCAAATTTCTTCTGCCAGTTCTTCTGCCTTGATAAAGTCTTCTTCGCAGGGTCTTCCTTTTGCAAGAGTTTCTGCAAAGCTGTGCTCTGCAACAAAGGTTCCTCCGCCAAGAATCTTAAATCCGTTATTCTTCATTATGCCTGTAAGTTCAATAAGTGCATCATCAAAATTTCTATTTCCGTATGTTACAAGAGCAGCGCCCATGGTTCCCTTTCCTTTAATATTTCCACTAATATATGGCATGATTTTATTAGGAACTCTTCCTGCATATGTAGGTGTACCTGCCACAACAAAATCATCTTCATCAAACTCAAAAAGATATTCTCTTGATTCCGGTGTTGTAATAGAAATATACTGACATGGTACTTCAAGTATATCACTGAGTTTCTCTATAACAGTCTTCACTATCTTTGCTGTTTTCCCAGCCGGGCTGAAACATACTCCATAAATCTTTTTTATCATTTCACTTTACCATTAAATTCTTTCTTAATATAAGCTGATATATCTTCTTTTGTATTCCTTATGGTGCCTGAAATTACCAATGTAAGTATTTTTTCAAGGAGGTCTCCAATTTCAGGTCCGGGAGCTATTCCTTCTCTTATAAGGTCTGATCCCGTAATATTAAGTTGTTTTATGCTGTAGCACGGTTTTTTATTTAAAATCGTCAATAAGAAATTACTCCTGCCATGTTCTTCTGCAAAAAGTTTTACAATCTCTTCTCCATACCTGTTTAACAGCATCAGAACATCATCTTCTTTTTCCGGGAAAATTCCCTTCCGGATTTCCGCCGTATTTTTTGCAGACCTAGTAGTTCTGTTATCAAACTTCAGTTTTTTCAGGTACTTATCTGTGTTCTCCGGAAAAATAACACCAAGTCTGTAAGCCTTATTTTCTGGCATGGAATTTACAGTGCAGGGCTTTATTCCTTCTATAGTTTCTTTAAGTTCACTACTATATGACATAAGAATTCTGTCTGCATCTTTTCCCATTATTAGTTTTACTAGTTCTGTCTGAATACGTTCCATCGAAACTTTTTTAAGAGTGTAAAAGAGTCTTCTTATTGCTTCATCCGTTGATTTTTCAATTGCAAAGCCTAATACCGATGCAAATCTTAAAGCCCTCATAATGCGAAGAGAATCTTCCTCAAAGCGCTTTTCCGCTTCTCCAACTGCTTCAATTATCTGCTCTTCTATGGCCTTTTCTCCAGAAAAGAAATCCATAACACCTTCTTCTTCTGAATATGCCAGAGCATTAACTGTAAAATCTCTGCGTGCAAGATCTTCTCTGAGGCTTGGCGTAAATGTTACACTTTCCGGGTGACGACCATCAGAATACTTCCCGTCTATTCTGTATGTTGTAACTTCCACGTTTTCTCCAGAAGATACAACAACTACCGTTCCAAAACGTATTCCTGTATCAATAGTTGTGAATCCTGCGAAACATTCTTTGATCTGTTCTGGATATGCAGATGTACAGATATCATAATCGTCAGGTTCTTTTCCCATTACAGCATCACGAACGCAGCCTCCGACTATGTATGCCTCATAACCATTATTATGCAGTATATCTAATACTGTTCTGATATTTTCCGGTATATAAATTTGCATAAAGTCCTCCCCCGAAATATTATCCATATTATATCACAATTCCTCTGAGTATAGCCCCTGTACAAGCGTTAAAGTACTTTCTTTGAAATGATTTTAAAAAAAGGACGCAAAAAATGCGTCCCTTTAAAATTCATCTTATTAAATTAATCTGCTGTTAGCAATCAATTAGCATTTTTCGATGATAAGAGCTGTACCCTGTCCACCACCGATGCAAAGTGTAGCAAGACCTAATTTAGCGTCTTCTTTCTTTAACATTTCGTAGATTAATGTGATAAGGATTCTAGCTCCGGAAGCTCCGATTGGGTGTCCTAAAGCAATAGCACCACCGTTAGGGTTTAATTTTGTTAAGTCAAATCCTAAATCTTTACCTACAGCGATTGACTGTGTAGCGAAAGCTTCGTTAGCTTCGATGATATCAAGATCATCAACTGTTAAACCAGCTTTTTCTAATGCTTTCTTTGATGAGTCAATAGGACCTAATCCCATGTAAGCTGGGTCAACACCTGCTGATGCGTATGAAACGATCTTGCAAAGTGGTTTTAATCCTAATTCGTCAGCTTTTTCTTTGCTCATTACTACAAGAGCACAACCAGCATCGTTGATACCTGAAGCGTTAGCAGCTGTAACAACTCCGTCTTTCTTGAATGCAGGTTTTAATTTAGCCATTTTTTCAATTGTTGAACCAAATTTAGGGTGTTCATCTGTATCGAATACTAATGGTTCACCTTTTCTCTGTGGAACTTCAACTGGAACGATTTCGTCTTTGAAAGCACCAGCTTTGATAGCTGCTTCAGCTTTCTGCTGTGATGCTAATGCGAATTCGTCTAATTCTTCTCTTGTTAAACCATATTTTTCAGCAATGTTTTCTGCTGTGATACCCATGTGGTAATCATTGAATGCATCCCAAAGTCCGTCTTTGATCATTGTGTCAACTAACTTTGTATCGTTCATTCTAGCTCCCCATCTAGCAGCTGGAATAGCGTATGGTGCTGTTGACATTGATTCTGTACCACCAGCAACTACGATATCAGCGTCTCCAGCTTTGATGATCTGAGCTGCTAATTCAACTGATCTTAAACCTGATCCGCAAACTTTGTTAATTGTCATTGCAGGAACTTCGATTGGAATTCCAGCGTCTACTGAAATCTGTCTAGCGATGTTCTGACCCTGAGCACCCTGAAGTACGCATCCTAATACTACTTCGTCTACCTGTGCAGCGTCAATTCCTGCTCTTTTGATTGCTTCTTTAACAGCAATTGTTCCTAATGTTCTAGCTGAAACACCTTTAAGTGTTCCGCCAAATGAACCGATTGGTGTTCTAGCTGCTCCTACGATTACTACTTCTCTCATTAATATGTACCTCCTTAAAATAAATGCATTATGCATTATTACTTTAATTTAAATACGTGCAAATGCGAAATATCGCCATTTGACACTATATAAATATATTACCACTTTCATTTACAAAAATCAATGGTATATCTTTCTTCCATATGTACTGGCTTCAGTGCTTTTTTTGCTTTTCTGAGATTTTCAAGTCCCATATCTTCTTCTCTGTTAATATATATAATCTTTTCTGGAAGCATCCTGCAGAATTCACTGCATATGACCTGATACAGTCCCCTGTAATTATCATTTGCTTTTTCAAAATGCTCAGCAGCTGTGTTTTCGTCAATAATTTCTCCCAGCGCAAAAGCTTCCAGCCTACCATCTATATATATGGCGCAGGATGATATGTCTGCTCTCTCCATTACAGAAAGCATCTCACGTATGGCTGTTTCTTCAAGAGCAAGACTTCTCATATCCTCTTCTCCGTACTCTCTGTTTTCTCTTGTACGATAAAGAAGTTCGATAATTTCATCTGTCATTTCTTTTGTTACAGGCTTCACTTCGTACTTCCAGTTCTTAAGAAAATAGTTCATATGGTTTTTCTTTTTGTGAAGTGCTCTTCCACTTAGTGATATGAGCTTTTCTTTGAGATAAACATACTCTTCCATATCCTCATCTCTGGATACAGAAATTCCTTCCGGAAATGCCTCTTCAACTATTTCTTTCATGTGACCCGGTACAAGATCCATTACAAAAGGTATTCCTGCCTCATCAAAACGAGACTTAACAGAAAGAACTGCCTCTCTGAAACTTTCCCTTTCGTAAAAACCTGTATTTGTAAGCGGCATGGCAATTATTTCATTTTTGCAGCTTCCACCGCTGATAAAAAGATATCCCCCTGTAATTTCCCATGCTATGCAGTGAGTGTTTCTCCACATATAGTTTGCAAGCAGTGTATAGCCCGCTCCTCTGTAATCGTATCCGTGGAAATACTCCTGAAGTATTTTTTCATCCTCATAGCTCAAATTCTCAAAACTGTTTTTAAGTATCCCCATACGTTAAAATTCCCACTCCTTTATTTCTTCCATGGCTTTGTAATCCGTAAAATCAAACTGCAGTGGTGTTATTACTGCGTAATTTTCCGCAACTTCTCTCACATCACAGCAGCCTGGATGTATTTCAAGTCCGGAAGGCTTTCCTGATAGTTCGTAGTTACCCTCCTCATTCATATAGAATCTGTCATCATAGAATCTGTTACCAAGAGGTGCAAAATGAACGCCTTTAATTTCCTCTTCAGGAAGATCTGGAACGTTAATACTTATTACAATCTTTGTATCAAGTCTGCCATAAATCTTATCTATTACATCTACTGCCAGTTTCTTTGCTGTTTCAAAATGTGTAGCCTGATGGCTGTCTGCTGATACTGCAACTCCATGAATTCCTGCAAGTGCTGCTTCTGATGCTGCTCCCACAGTCCCAGAATAAAGAGTATCTCTTCCAAGATTGCTTCCAAGATTAATTCCAGAGTATACCATGTGAATTTTTATACCCTGCTCTTCCATAAACTGCAATCCGATTTTCGTGCAGTCTGCAGGGGTACCATCTACTTCATAGGCTTTAACTGCCCCGTCATATTTAACTTCTCTTACAGCTACGGCTTTACCAAGCGTAATAGAATGACTCTTTGCACTCTGCTGACAGCTTGGAGCACAAACATATACATCAGCTGCTTCGGAAAGAGCATCTACCAGTGCTCTGAATCCTGTTGAATTTATTCCATCATCATTAACTACTAAAATATTCATTAAATTTTCATTACCTTTCCTATTGAATCATGTATTGCAAGTGTTGCCTTGCTGTCATAAGGAGTTTCATCCCTGTTTATGAGCACAAGATTTTCTCCATTAAAATACTGTATAAGACCAGCTGCCGGATATACTGCCAGTGAAGTTCCTCCGATAATCAGAGTATCAGCCTTCATTATGGCTTCAACTGCTCCTGTAATGCAGTCATCATCAAGCATTTCTCCATAAAGTACCACATCTGGTTTTACAATCCCACCACACTCACAGTGAGGCACACCGTCCCTGCAGTTTTTTTCGTCCATAATGTATTCCAGGTCATGGAATTTATGACACCTTTCACAGTAGTTTCTAAGTACGCTTCCATGTAATTCGTATACTTTTTTACTTCCAGCCTTCTGATGAAGCCCGTCAATATTCTGGGTAACTACAGCTTTCAGCTTTCCCTGCTCTTCTAAATACGCAATTGCTTTATGAGCATCATTAGGTTCTGCGTCAGGATAAAGAAGATTTTCTTTATAGTATTTAAAAAATGTTTCTGTATAATCTCTGTAAAAGTCGTGACTCAGCATTGTCTCTGGCGAATGTCCATAGTCCTGCTGTGCTTTGTACAGGCCTTTTTCTGAACGGAAATCAGGAATATTACTTTCAGTTGACACTCCTGCACCACCAAAGAATACAATGTTATTACTTTTATCTATAACTTTTTTTAGTCTGTCATCCATATTGCAAACTCCTTTCGTCTTTAGTAAAATTATATCACAAAAAGATACGAGGGGAGATGATGTTTTTGTGTAAAAATAAAACAGCTTTTGTGCTAAGTGGTGGTGGTTCAAGAGGCGCCTACCAGGTAGGTGTATGGCAGGCTCTTGCAGAGCTTGGAATAGATCCTGATATTGTAGTAGGCGTATCAATTGGAGCTGTTAACGGAGCCATGGTTATGCAGGGAGATGTTATACGTACAGCAAATCTCTGGAGAACAATGGAAACTGATATGATATTTGATGTTGACGAAGATGCCGATTTCCATGACTTTGCAAAAGAATTTGTAACAAACAAAGGTGCCGGAAGCTCTGGAATGCAGTCCATCTTAAAAGAATATATTAACGAAGACTACATAAGAAAATCTCCTAAAGATTTTGGTTTTATTACTGTGGAAGTTCCTCAGATGAAACCTCATTACCTCTGGAAAGAAGATGTTCCCTGTGGAAGATTATGTGACTTTATAGGTGCAGGTGCATCTGCATTTCCTGCTGTACAGACATATGAAATTGACGGAAAAAAATATATTGATGGTGGCTACGAAGATAATCTTCCAATTAACATGGCAAGAGAAAGAGGAGCAGACCATATTATAGCTGTTAATCTTGACGCAATTGGCAAAATTCATTCAGAGGAGATTGAACCTTCACCCGATCTTACTCTCATAGAAAGCAGCTGGAACCTGGGTGATTTTCTCATATTTAATGTGGAAAATACAAAACGTATTATGCGCCTTGGCTACCTTGACACCATGAAAACTTTCCAGATTTACGAAGGAAAATACTATTCTTTTGTAAAAGGTACATTTAACAGCAAAGAACTGTTAAATGCAGATCTTGCTGCAAAATATCTGGATCTTGACCCCCTTATTCTTTACAGGCACGACTTCTTTATGGATAAACTCAGAACTGCCGTTTCTGAGGCAAAGTCTGATGCATCAGAAGTTATTGACAGAGTAGAAGAAAAGCTTGATTCCATCAGTATAGGTAAAGAACATCTGCGAAAAGCAGCAGGGCGCATTAACCGTGAATTCAGAAAAATTGTAAAGCTTGGAAAAACTCACAGTCTGAACGAACTTGATGCCATTAAAGAACTGAAGGAACTCAGAAAACTTGTTAATAAAAAAACTGCCCTCCTCATAATTGCACGTAACATAAAAACAAAGGGAAGCGACAGTATTTTCTTAAACAGACATACAATAAAACTTTTTGGTGACGAAATAGCTGCTGCAAATTTTCTTGTAAAAAACAATCTCATATAGCAAAAAAACATACTCCGGAACATCTGCTCCGGAGTATAATTTTTTTACAGTTTATCTCTGATTGTTCTAAGCTTTCTTGTAAGCCTGTTAATATTATTTATTCTTCTGCATACAGCATAAGCATTTTCTTCTCTGTAAAGGAGAACTGTATTAAGCGTACTATTTAAATCTTCACATAGCTTTGCTGTTTCTTCAATAAAGTCATTTTTGGACATCTGAACAAGTCCTGCCGGCAGCTGTTCAATGTGGTAATGATATTCCATTCCAAAGAGCTCAAGAACTTTTGCTGATAGCTTTATTCTATACTCATTTAAATACATTTCAAACAGCATTTCTTTTGTTTCTGCATCCTGCTTGATTTCTTCTATAGTTGCTGCAACTGCATCAAACTTTTCGTCAAGTGACTTATAGTCCATATTCATTGCATTCCAGTAGAAGTCAAGCTGTGTAAGTGCACTGTTTACTGCATCTTTAAGTTTCTTTTCTGTAGATTCTTCTAAGATTTCTCTTGCATTCTTCTTGCAGTCCTTAAGAATAGTTTTCTTTAAGTCTTCCACTCCTGCTCCTGTTCTTGCACTTACAGGGAAAAGTTTAATATCTTCAGTTTCCATAATAGTTGAAAGAAGTTTTGAGCAGTATGTTACATATGCATCTAAATCTGATGCATTTACTGTATCCGTTTTGTTAACTGCAAAGTAGAACTTTCCTGCATATTCCTTTGTATTTCTGAGGAATTCGATTTCTATCTGGTTAATAGGGCTGTCTACTGAAAGAAGGAAAACTACTGCGTCACTTTCTTTCATGTAATGATATGCTACTTCTGTATTATTTTTGTGAAATGATCCCACACCTGGTGTATCTACAAATGTTAAGCCGTTCTTAAGGAATTTTGACGGAGTATGAAGAATTACTGATTCAACTCCAAGTTTATTGTCTGCATTTTCCTGCTCACTGATAAACTCTGAAAGTCTTTCAAAAGCAACGGGTTCAACAATACCGTTCTGGAAGTGAACTTCTGCAGCTCTTTTTCCGTAAACAACTCTTGTAACTGCTGATGTTATTGGAACGATTCCCACTGGAAGAACTTCATCTTCTAAAATGCAGTTTGCAAGTGTGCTCTTTCCTCTTTTAAACTGGCCGATAATAGATACTGTAATATCTTCGTTTTCCAGTTTTGTAATAAGTTCTTTTACGTGTGCAGCCTGGCCCTTGCATGCCTGATCAGCTGCTAAAAGATCATATACTTTTTTTGATGTTTCTAAAATATTATCTCTCATTTATTTGCCTTTCTATTATAAGTTCCTTTATATGGAACTTTGGTAAAATAAAATTCTCTGAAAACCACTGTTTTTCAGTATATCACAGGTACTCCATCATGGCAACAGTTCTCGTATTTTATGATTTTTATGCTGTTTTTAAAAAAATACACCATATGCACTGCATTCCTTCACATAATGAGCACATTAGTCTTGTATACTGTATTTTGTCAAAAGGGATATTTACGAATTACCTTTTGAACGTTCTTTCTTAATTAAATACTAAATATCGCAGGCAGAAATCCCGTTACTAAACGGGATTTTTGCTTTTTTGTTTTATCGCCCAGAGTGATTATCTACAAGAAGCATATTCAGTTTCTGCCACCTTTTCATTTCCTGATTTGTAAGCATAAGATTCTTTTTCAGTTCATCATAGTTATTATCTGGTTTAAGTGCCACAATACATTTGAAGGCACACGGCATAAGGTCAGTACTTGAAATACCACACAAAAGTCCCTCTGTCTGCTCTCTTAATTCAAGAGGATTGAATATGTAAAGCAGGTCCTGCTCAAGTCTGTTATACATATTCACAAAAGAAAATCTTATGAGCATATCGCTATAAAGCACTTCTCCTGTATAATACACTTCACTGCTCTTGCCTGATGGTGTCGTTGTATGAAGTGATAACGATGCTTCATAACATCCATTATCATTAAGGCTGTTTTTGTGTACGTTAATTACAGCTTCCTTTAAACATTTAAATCTTCCATCGTAAAAATAGAAAAAAAGCTTTGATGCTTTAAAGAAGGGACTTTCTCCGTTATAGTTAAGAGCACTTGGCATTATTTCTTCTTCTCTTTCAGCAGGATGATAATCTGTAAGCTGGGAAAAACTTATATCAAGAGCCACACTTATTTCGTACAGCGTTTCCACATCTACAGTAATTTCTCCATTTTCGTATTTACTTACAGTAGCCCTGCTTTTGTGTATTCTGTCTGCAAGCTGCTGTAGTGTAAGTTTCTTCATCTTTCTGTAATTCTTTATTCTGCTACCTATATATGTATTAATACTGCTCATAATTCTCCTTAAAAAGTTTCGTTTAAATATACATTTATACATCCTATGTATATAATTCGTTTTCAAAACCTGTAATTTATCTGATTAATTCTATCATAAAGAAACTTTTTTTGAAATAGTTTCTTTAAACGAAATTATATTAATTTGAATTTATTATATCATTCCTATATATTATGTCTATAAATTTATTTTGGAGGAAGAACACTTATGGACATGAGAGAAAAAAACAATTTTACAAGTTCTATTGGATTTGTATTAACGGCAGCAGGAAGTGCAGTTGGCGTAGGCAACATCTGGCGTTTCCCTTACCTTGCAGCAAAAGACGGCGGAGGACTTTTTTTAATTATATATTTTCTCCTGGTTCTCACATTCGGTTCTACACTTTTAATTACTGACATAGCTATTGGAAGAAAAACAGGAAAACATGCCTGGTATGCTTTTGGATCTATAGATAGTCGCTGGAACTTCTTAGGAAAATTCACATTTCTGGTTCCTGCAATTATTATGACATATTACTCAGTAATCGGCGGATGGATATTAAAATATGCTGTCTCATACATTGCAGGCCAGCATGCAGCAATTGCAGAAGATGGTTATTTCACCTCCTTTATTACAGACGAAATATCACCCATATTCTTTATGTTCCTGTTCCTTGCAGTAACATCATTTATTGTATATTCAGGAGTTGAAAAAGGCATTGAAAAGTTTTCCAGGTTTGTAATGCCGGCGCTTCTATTAATCGTTATAGGCATTGCAGTTTATTCACTTACACTTAGTCATACAGATAGCACAGGTGTTACACGTTCTGGTCTTGAAGGTCTTGCTGTATATGTAATTCCAGACCTTGAAGGTATGACATTTTCCAGATTCCTTGGAATTCTGCTTGATGCCATGAGCCAGCTTTTCTTCTCATTAAGTGTTTCAATGGGAATTATGATTACATACGGCTCATATGTAAAAAAAGATGTTAATCTTAACAAAACCATTGCCAGCGTACAGATTTTTGACTCAGCTGTAGCTTTTATTGCTGGTATGATGATTATTCCTGCAATTTATGTATTTTCAGGAACTGATGGAATGGCATCCGGACCAAGTCTGATGTTTGTTTCACTTCCTAAAGTATTTGAATCCATGGGACCTTTTGGCAATGTTATTGCAATTGTTTTCTTTGTAATGATGATATTTGCAGCACTTACATCATGTATTTCCATTATGGAAACTCTTGTTGCTACAAACGTTCATCTCTTCAGAACCACAAGAAAAAAAGCAAGTATTGTTATTGGCACAGTTTCTCTTGCTGCAGCAGTAATTATCTGTCTTGGATACAATGTATTCTATTTTGAACTTACACTTCCAAACGGAGCAACTGCACAGTTACTTGATGTTATGGACTATATAAGCAACAGCTTCTTAATGCCTGCTATTTCATTCTTAACAGCAGTCTTTGTAGGCTGGGTTATTAAACCAGAATGGATAGCTGACGAAATGAGAATAGGAGCAGAAAAATTTACTCTTGAAAAAATCTACCGCGTAATGATAAAGTTCATAGTTCCTGTAATTATGGCTGTACTTTTCTTACAGTCAACAGGACTGCTTAAAATGATTTTAGGATAAACATAATACAATTCAAAATACTAAAAAATGGCGTAACCTTATATCTAACTAAGGCTGCGCCATTTAATATATTACCTTACAAAAGGAATAAGATCTCTGTCTTTTTCTTTTGGAACACCTACTCTGAGGGTTACCATAGGATCTGGATCTGGATATACAAACTGGTTAATTTCAACAGTTCCTCTTATGGAGTAGTAAATAAAAATATCAGTTTCATCCCATTTGTAAACAGGTTTCATAAGCCTTGCAAGCTCATGAGCCCCTTCTGAGTAACTTTCTCCATATGTAAGTCCTGTAGGATTAATGTACCAGTAATCATCAGTTTCTGTTACTGGCCAGTTAATACGGAAATCTTTAACAAGATTTACTTTTACTACAATTTCAGCAGGTACTTCTATACCTGTTCCGCATGATTCTCCATCACCCATTGTGGCGTGAACATCTCCCATCTGAAGAAGTGCTCCTTCTGTAAATACAGGCAGATAAACTCGTGTACCTTTCTTAATCAGCTTTGAGTCCATATTTCCACCATGATTGCCAGAATAACCACATCCAATATCTTTGTCTGCAGGGCATGTTCCTATTACTCCAATCATAGGATCTGTTTTCCATGAAAGATCATTAAATTCTGCATATCCGTTTTCTATAGGAATAAGTCTTGTGCGTACTTCAGAAACATCTGCAAGACAGCCTTCATCTTTAAATGTGCACGCCACTCCGTTTCCTGTTACTGCAACATCCAGAATATCAACAACAAGCACATCTCCAGGCTCTGCCCCTTCAATATACAGGGGACCTGCTGTAGGATTTGTGTGATTAAGGTCAAGGTATTCTCTTACCTGTTCTTCAGATGTAATCTGACCTGCATAGCAGTCTTTAGTCTGAAATATTACCACGTCACCTGGCTTTGCATAACCCTCCGGCTCGTTATCTTTTGAAAATACCCAGTTTTCTCTGTTTAAAATGTTCATTTTTCTGCCTTCTTTCTATTACATAATATCTTCTATTCCATCAAGAGAATACTCTTCTCCGTTTAATCTCTTTTCATTAGCCTGATGAACCAACTTGATTTTCTTTGCTGTTACAGGATATATAAGTATGAGAATAAGAGATACTACGAAAAATGCTGCAGGGTAAAGTGTTATTACATTTAATATGGCATTTTTGCCTGCTTCTTCCTGCACTGCAATATCAGGATTGTATCCTCCCATATCAAGAATAATTCCTATTAGCTGAAGTCCCAGGGCCTTACCACATTTTATTACAAATGAATAATACGCAAACGTTGTTCCCGAGTCTCTTACTCCTGTTTTAAGTTCCAGTACATCAATTACATCGTACAGGAAGTTATATATAAATACAAGGAATGCTGCCTCACAGAAAATTGTCATTACAGTGTAAATATAGTAGTCTGTAAGACTGTCTATTCCTGCAAATTTAACATAAATCATATATGCTGTTGATATTGTAACGCAGATTACATATACAATTTTCTTGTCCACTTTTTCGGCTATACCGGCAAGAACATATGACATAATAAGGCCTACTACAGAAAGAACAAGATACACTCCTCCTGCCGCTGATTCTGTAAATCCTAAGATTCCTGTAATTGCATAAAGCACGCCGTTTGCATACATATTACATCCCGTATAAAAAAGTAATGCCGAACCAATAAGAAGCATAAATGATTTGCATGACATTACAGTCTTAACTGATTTTATAAGGCTGATTTTCTTCTCTGGTTTAGGAAATTCTAATTCGTATCCCTTTGTGGAACGCCATGTAATAAATATTGTAAGTGCCGAAATAAGTCCAAGAAGGACTGCTGTTACAGTGTAGCACATTCCATACTCTATACCTTTTGATCTGAAATAGTCAATAAGCCATGCAGGCATTGCACATGCAAATATAGCTCCTGCATATCCATAGGACTGACGTATTCCTGACAACTTTGTTTTTTCTGAATCATTTGATGTTAATGATGAACCAAGAGCCATATATGGAATGTTAAATACAGTATATGCTGTGTAATACATAAGTGCAATAATTACGTAATATATAAATCCTCCCATTCCAGGAAAGCTTACTTTTGTAAATAGCAGTATAAGCGTAATAAGTATAGGTGCTATAGACAACAGCACATATCTTCTGTATTTACCTCCTGGTGCATGTGAATCATCTGCAGACTTACCGATTATGGGGTCTGTAACTGCATCCCACAAAACGCCCAGCATAAGAACTGTTCCTGCAAGTGAAGGCTTGATTCCTACAATATCCGTTAAGAAAAACAGGAAATAAGAGCTTACATAATCGATTACAACTGTATCTGCAATAGAGGCTGCACCGTATCCATGTTTTGTTCGTAATGGCAGCCGTACATCTGTGTTAATAGTCTCGTTCTTTCTTATCATATAGTTCACCTCTGGTTATTATTACAAAATATATAAATATTCTGACTTAACTACAAGTATACGATATTATTTGATTATGTCAACGCTTTATTGTAATAAAGTTATAAATTATTAAATTTATTTTTAATCTTATTTTTTCTGCATTAAAAACCCGAAGTTAGCCCCGTGCTAATAAGGCTTTTTTTAAGAATGATGGTGTAACCTCAGGAACAGGGGTTACACCGTTTTTCATTTTACAATGCTTTTGCTTTAATTTTACTTGTTAAATCAATAAGTTGCTGTTTATAAACCTGTCCCCATATATTTTGTTTTAGGAAAATCTAATGCAACTTTAATGGTACCTGACCCTTCTTTTTACCGGAAAACTCGAGATGCATTACTAAAAAGTGTGCAGATGCACGGAAATGAGGAGTGCCATCATGGAAATTAAACGAGACATTTACCTGAAGCAGCTGATTGATCGTAGAGATAACGGTATGATAAAGGTGATTACCGGTATTCGAAGATGTGGAAAATCCTTTTTGCTGTTTACCATCTTCAAGAGATATTTACTGGAGAACGGCGTTGATGCCGATCATATTATTGAGATTGCATTGGACGGTATTGAGAATGAGGAATTACGAGATCCTAAGACCTGCTTTAAATATATCAAGGATGCTCTGAAAGACGATGGTAAATATTATCTTCTTCTGGATGAAGTTCAGTTCATGCCACGATTTGAGGAAGTGCTGAACAGCCTGCTCCGCATGAACAATATTGATGTATATGTCACTGGGAGTAACTCCAGGTTCCTGTCCAGCGACATTGTGACTGAGTTTCGCGGCAGAGGTGATGAAATCAGAATTTATCCCCTGTCTTTTGCAGAGTTTTATTCTGCCTATGACGGTGATTATGATGATGCCTGGAATGAATATATGATCTACGGAGGATTGCCACAGATTGCGGGTTTCCAGAGCGAGAGACAGAAAGCAGATTACCTGAGGAACATTTTTGAAAATGTCTATCTTAAAGACGTAATTGAAAGAAATAAAATCCAAAACGTGGATGAGATTGGTATTCTGGTTGATGTGCTTGCATCTTCAATTGGAGCACCAACCAATCCATCAAAGATTGCCAATACCTTCTCAAGTGAACGACACATGACTTATGTCAATAAAACTATATCTAATCATATCGATCATTTGGCAGATGCATTTTTGATTTCCAAGGCAAGTAGATATGATATTAAGGGAAGAAAGTATATCGGAGCAAATCTTAAATATTATTTTACTGATCTGGGACTCCGAAATGCACGTCTGAATTTCAGACAGCAGGAGCCTACTCATATTATGGAAAACATTGTCTATAACGAGCTATTAATTCGTGGCTACAATGTTGACGTGGGGGTTGTTGGAATCTTTGATAATGACAAAGATGGAAAACCTGTACGTAAGCAGCTGGAGGTTGACTTTGTGGTAAACCAGGGAAACCAGAGATATTATATCCAGGTTGCTTATGACATGACTTCGGAAGAAAAGCAGTCTCAGGAGTTCAATTCTCTGCGTAATATCTCGGATTCTTTTAAGAAGATTGTCATTGTAAATGGTAGCATAAAACCTTGGAGAAATGATGAGGGATTTGTCATTATGGGTATGAAGTATTTCCTTTTGCATGCAGATAGCTTGGAATATTAAGGAATAGATTTGATTGGTAAACAATACAAAGGGAACAGGTGCCATAAAGTTCACTTAAGCGAACTTTAATGGTACCTGTTCCTGGATATTAGAAAATAATTGATTGGAGCTAAAAACAAGCGATAAAATATTAGTATCTGGTTATAAAACGAATGTGTAGATTGTATATAGAAAAAGGCACTATCCTTTCGAATAGTGCTCAATCAACCTTGTAATGCCTGTAAATATTAAGTTTTAAAATACTGCCTTCTAAGTACAGAGCATTGCATTTCCAGGGTTTTGCTTTTAATCAAAAAGCGGGCAACGGGAATCGAACCCGCCTCCTCAGCTTGGGAAGCTGATATTCTACCAATAAACTATGCCCGCATAAAAGGGAGAAGAAACCTCCCCCTCGTATTTTCTATTTTACTTTTTCTTCTAACCAGCCAAGAACATCTTCATATACTTTCTGATGTTCCTTCTCATTAAGAATTTCATGACGAAGTCCTTTGTAAAGTTTGATTTTAACATCCTTCAGACCTGCATCCTTAAATGCGTTGTATGCCTTTGTTACAGCTTTGCCCATTTCTCCAACGGGATCCTGATCCCCTGCAATAAATAATACTGGCTGTTCTTTATCCATTGATGCAATATTATTCTTGCTGTTTACATATGTAAGTCCGTCAAGCATGTCTCTGAAAAGTCCAAGTGTTGTATTTCCACCGCATAGTGGGTCAGCAATATATGCATCCACATTTTCTTTACTTAATGATATCCAGTCAAAGGCTGTTCTGTTTGGTGCAAACTTCTTGTTATATGCTCCAAAAGCAAGATTATCTGCAACCTTGCTGTATCCTTTTTTTCCAAGGCGCTTTATTTCCATATTAGCAATAATTTTTCCACCAAATATCATTGGTTTTGCAAGAAAACCTGTTCCACACAGAATGCATCCGTCAAGTCTTCCTTTGTAACGAATAAGATGTGATCTTGAAATGAATGAACCCATTGAATGACCAAACAGGAAGTAAGGAACATCTGGATACTCAAGATGTGTCTTTTCTCTTAAATATTCTACATCATCAATAACATTCCACCATCCGTTTTCTTCCCCAAAATATACCATTGGAGCGTCTTCTATAAGGGACTCACCGTGACCCAGATGGTCATTTGCAACTACTACATAGCCGTTTTCGCACAGAAAAGATGCAAAATCATCGTATCTTTTACCATACTCTGCAACTCCATGAGCAATCTGAACTACTGCTTTTACCGGTCTGTCTTCTGGTTCCCATTTGTTTACATGTATCATTGTTTTTCCATCTGATGATGGAAAATTAAATTCTGAGAAATTAATCATATACCTTATTCCTTTCTTCTGTCAATAAACATATATTACACCAAAGTCTGTTATATTTCCATAGACAAAAGAAGTTTAATGTACAGGTTTTTAGTCATAATCAAGTGAAATCTTTTTACCATCTGTAGCAGGTTCAATTCCCGGAAAAACCAATTCTGCTTTTTCAATGTATTCTTCAGGATGTAGCATGGCAGGGCTGAAATGTGTAAGCCACATTCGCTTTGCTTCTGCTTTTCTGCCAAGTTCAGCTGCCTGACAGAATGTCATATGTCCATACTCCATTGCTTTCTGAATCTTTTCTTCATCACCATAAGTACCCTCAGATATAAAAAGATCTGCTTCCCTGGCATACTCTGCTATAATATCAACAGGCTCTGTATCAGTGCTATAGACTATGGAAATTCCTTTTCTTTCAGGTCCCAGAATCATGGACTGATTATACCCTTCTATTTTCTCACCTTTCTGAAGTCTGCTCCAGTATTCTTTTGGCACATTGTTAAGAAGTGCCTTCTCTGGCTCGAATTTTCCCGCTCTTGGAATCCTGAATCTATAGCTGTAACAAGGGACTCTGTGCTTTACCTTAAAGTATTCTATTATGTATGGCCCTGCTTTCAGATTTCCTTCTTCTTTATTAAACTCTACCAGATTTAGTTCAAAAGGAAGCCAGTTTACTACAACAAGAAGTCCCTTTACTATATCTTTAAGTCCTGCAGGTCCCATGATGGTTACAGGCTCTTTTCTGTCCGAATTTCCCATGCTCATAAGAAGTCCTGGGAGACCAAGAATATGATCACCATGAAAATGAGTAATACATATGGTATCAATTTTGTGAATACTTATATGGCTCTCTGCCAGGGCAATCTGTGTTCCCTCTCCGCAGTCTGTTAAAATCCCATATCCATTACAGCATATATATAATGAGGCAACCCATCTTCCAGGAAAAGGTTTCATCGCTCCTGTACCAACAGTGCATACTTCTACCATCTTTTCACCTACTTTAAAGAATCTTATCCAGGAACCCTCTGCATCCTTCGTTTACATCTTTCCAGGTTGCATCAAAGTTACCTGTATACCATGGATCTGCTACATCTCCTCCTCGATCTGTATAATCAAGCATAAGACTCAGCTTTCCTTCAGGATCACCACCATAAATTTTTCTCATATTACGCATGTTATTGCTATCCATACCTATTATATACTGGAATCTGCCATAATCTGCTTTTGTCGTCTGACGTGCACGCTTACCCTCGCAGCTTATACCATTTTCTGCAAGCTTTTCCCTTGCAGGAGGATATACGAGATTTCCTACTCCATTCCATATTTCTTCTGTGCTTGTTGCCGCCGACTCAATATGGAACATGCCTGCAAGTCCCCTTTCTTCAACCATATTTTTTAATACAAATTCAGCCATTGGACTTCTGCATATATTGCCATGGCAAATAAAAAGCACTTTTATCATAATCTTTATAGCCCTCCAAAAGTCTGCAAAACCCTTTAAATACAAGGCTTACAGCATTTTTCATTTTTTTATTTTCTCTTAATTTTCTACATAACTCTATGTAAATCTTTGTATTTTACCGGCAAAGTGGTGTAGTAAATGGTGTAGTAATATTTACTTTATTCATCTGTTCTTTCGCTTTTTCATAGCTTGCATTAGTGTAAACATTCAGTGTTACGCCTACTTCTGAGTGCCCCATAATATACTGTAATGACTTTACATCCATACCTGAATAAGCCATCTTTGTACAAAATGTATGACGAAGAACATGTGGCGTAATATTAGGTAGTGGCTTGTTCGGATTTAATCTAGCATATTTTTTTAACGACCATCTTATTTCATTTTCAATATGGAGAGCAACCTTAAGCTGTTCCTTTTTATCAATAAGAATAAACTGGCCATAACCATCTACTATCATTTCATTTTTTACTTTCCTGCGATTTTTTACAATGTTTTTAAGACTTGTATAAACCTCTTCCGTCATAGGGATAAAACGACATCCACTTTCTGTCTTTGTTTTTTCTACATAGTATTTACCTGAACGTTCTCTTACAAGTTGATGATCTACTCTTATTCTACGTAACTCAAAATTAATATCCTTCTTTGTCAAACCACAAAACTCACTTACTCGCATTCCAGTACCTAAAAGAACTACGAACTCATCATAATATTTACAGTAGGTGACATCATTTTTAATAAAATCCATCCAAGCAGCTTCTTGTTCTGGGGTAAGTTCTATTCTTTTTTTACTGTCATTCTTTATAACATATCATAATTTTTTGATGTATTGTGATGGAACACGTTTTGTTAACCATACACCATTCACAGAGATATAAAATTTATAATTATCTACAGCCATTGCTTTACAATCTATCTCATAAACTACCGGTTTACCATGTCTTTTACCAACTTTGATTGCAGTATCAATGTCTGATGAAAGATGTACATATAATCTGGACTTTGGTATTAATCCAATCTCATCTATTGCTGCTACAAATTTTTCACCTGTTCCATGGTATAGTATTGCAGGTGGCTCAACTTGTTCAAGTTCAACATCAACAGGAATTGAATGGCCCTGGTTAGCTCTGATTAATGTTTTATCATCATTAAATGAATATCTATTTTTGGAATCTGTTTTAACTATCTCTTCTAACATCTCCATTGTAAAAGGATACTTTTTATTAACCCCTTCTATTAATTCACCTACATTAGCCCAACCATGTTCGTCTAGTGCAATGCCTATAGTTTCTGGCTTATGTCGTAATATTAAGCTTATGTATTTACTTATATGATTTATTGTCATTTCACTCTATACCTTTCAAAAATCCATATCTTCCTTTATTATTATCAAGTGTAAACTCTATTAAGTTTGCAGTCGAATAATCTACATTATTAGGAATTTCATTTTCAGCAATTATTATTTGATTGTTTCCACAGTTATTTACTATATATTCAAATAAACGTTCTCTCATTCCTAAAGATATTTTTTCATTGTTTGAAATATTATGCTTCTTTTCCTTAAGAGACAAAATAGGTGAATCGAGAATTAACATACGTGGTGCATAAACTGCTTTGTGCTCTAAGAATTTCATCAAATTCAACAACATAATGGTATTGATAAATGCTCTATATCCTTTTCCTTCATCTTTTTTATATTTACCGTTCACAACAGCATCAACAGTATTTATATCTATACGAGCTTTCGGATTATTTGGATAACCACATTCTCTTATTATTATTGAAAGCGAATCACTTAATTCTTGCCAAATTTTTTCATTTATTAAATCTCTTCCACTAAATTTTGTAAATTCCGGATCCACTTCATTTTCTTTTTCTGTTGCATCCTTATTTAGTTCTTCAGCCATAATATCCAGAGAAATAATTTCTTGTTCTATTTTTTGTGCATCTTTATATTCTATAACCATTTGTTTAAGCTTATCGGCTTTTGGTGTTAATTCTTCCTCAATTATAGCATTAGTCTTATCAATCTTTTCATTTAACAAACTTCGCTTCTCTTCTAAATCTTCAATTCGACTATCCACGTCAAGTTCAGCTTCTATTAAATCATTCATCTGTATTCTTGTTCTTTTTAATTCTATACTAGCAACTTCCACATATGACTCATATGCCTTACTGTCTGCTGATATCTCCTGCTTGCAAAATGGACATTTCTCTATTTTTTCTATATTTTGTTCCTTTATTTCACCATCTAAAATAAATTTCAACCTCTTTATATCAGCATTATACTGTGATTTTAAATTTATATATTGTTTTTTCAATAACATTGCTTCTTCCAATTTAAGGTTAACTTCGTATATTTTTTGAAAAAATAATTTATTCTCATCAGTTGCCTCAATAATCATATCTTCTATTTCTGAAATTTTAATAAACAACTGATCTATCTGTTGTTCTAAATCTATTTCTTTTATGTCATTTTTTATTTTTAAGGATTGTTTTCTATCATTTAATTCGTTTAATTTGTGATTTATATAATTTAGAATACCTTTCCTTTGTATCACTCTATTTTCTCTTTCTTTTTTACTTTCTTTTGGAACCAATTTTATCGAATCATCACCGCTTATCAGAAAATTTAGTAAACATAAACTTGCATTAATCTTATTGTATTTTGGTGTGTCAAATGTTGTTGATTTCATTAAAATATTTTCTTCGTTGATAAAAAAGAAATGCATTAATTGTCTTATTGTCACGCTTTGCACATTATAATTATCATCAGATATTATCTTATGACTTGAGTTTATACCCATAAGTCTTAACATAACATCACTAAATCCATTTCCGCTAATTTTATATTCCTGGCTTTTTATATGTTCATAATCACTTCTAACATCAACAACACGTGCTCCAGTTTCTCCGTTTTTTCCATCGATAATTTTCCTTTCCATCGATACGATATCTCCGTCTGTTGACTCAAAATATATTGAAACAGTATCATATCCTGTCGCTGCTTTTGTGAATGGAATTTGACCTGCAAACATAAAATCAATACAATTAATTATATATGATTTTCCCGAATTTGATGGACCATATACTATATTTACTCCATCATTAAATAATATTTCTGAATAAAGAGCATTTTTACCAGATACGGTTATTTTCTTTATAAAAAATCTACTCATTTCCATCACTCCTTAATACCTCTATAGACAAATCATATATGTAACTCATAAGAGTCCTTTCATCTACATTCTCTAATTTATCAATAACTTTATGTGCAATATACCTATATTCCATAGCATATTCGCTTTCCAAAGCATTACAATACTCTTCACCAACGGAGGTTATTATATATTCTATACCGTTATCTACTTTTAATGGATATACCATTCCTTTCATAACAAGCAAAATAACTGCCTCTTTTATTAATTGTCGTTTTGACAAAAATTCACTAAAGCAATATGAATTCTTCCCATTTAATCCTTCTTCAGCCATCCCAAATACATTGGCATATTGGACCACAAAATCCACCATATATAACTTTTCTAATGTTTGAGGCAAATTAAAAATATCTAATAAAATAATTATACGTAATGAATTTTCAAAATCTGTATTAAATACTTTCTTCATCATCTTCTCTAACCCATCCATCGATACGACCTTCTTTAACTAAAAAATGACAAACACCTTTTTTCTGAGTGTTTCCAATCCAATCTGTATCTTTACTTAACCAACATTTATCAACTCTTGTATTTGAAGCTTGAGTCATAACTCTTCTAAGACGTGTATATCCATTTTTATATTCTTCTTCCCATGTATCTTTAATCCCTTCGTATGTCTCTTCTTTCAGCACCTCAAACTGATCTTCATTATTATAGATATCCCTTGTCCCCCTACGAACAGCTTCAGCCGAAAAATAATATCCTCGTTGCTCAGAAAAATGCTTTTGATGTTTCGGATATGAATTTAACATTTCAATATCAAAATGTTCTATATGTTCTGTTTGACCATATATTTCTAACAAAGCCTCTGCATATCTGCGCTCTTCATTAATGATATTGTCCGGTACTGATATATTTTCAATATTATATCCATTACATGTTTTAAAATCACACATATTTTTCTTCTCGTCATTCAAAACATTATCTCTTGTAAGTGAATATAAATAAGTGTGTCCTAAAAATTTTGAAACACAATTTGAGTTTGCACATTCTAAAAGTTCTTTCTTTTTCTCCTCAGAAATTAGACTATCGTTTTCTATTATATTTTTCATATTTTCAATTAGATCATATATACATGCTTTATGTAATCTATTCAATACATTTTTATCAAAATAATTCTCAATGGAATTTATTACTTTTGTATCAGATGCACCATGACGAATTATTTTAATAACATTTCCGTTCTTCTTTCTATTCATAATTTTGCTACAAGTTGATTTATCAACAATAATAGCATCTTTATTCTTATTAAAAAGATTTAACGGATATGCCACAGCATCATATAACAATTGTAATAGATCTGGATCAGAAACATCTTCTGCCCAAGCATTCTTCAACTCTTCAACAAATGTTGAAATAACCAATTCTGACAAGATCATCCCCCCTTAAAGTTACAAAATCTTCTCAACTTCTTCTCAACTTCTTCTCAACTTTGTCATAACTACATTTTTAGAGCAATGTTTTATACTTAAATCAGCACAAAAATAAATCTTCAAACTGAATATATGTACTTTAATTATACCATACGTTTCATTCAAATGATTTAAACGTTGAAATTAACTGTATCAAATTTATCTTTTGTGTGCTGAATTGTGATTGCCTGGCCAGCAAATTCTTAGAATCACAATACAGTTGTAACTAACACTATTATAAGGTACTAAGAATCCTTGTTTTGATTTATGAAAGGATTTATCCTATAATGAAGAAGAAAAGAAAAGCCATCATCGATGATGGTATGAATCCAGAATTAGTAAAAAACGCTGATTTTGATGGGTATTTAGGTATACCTATAATTAAAAGACCTGAAAAAATAATAATTCCGAAAAGAATTATACCTTTTAATTACATAAACAGAGCAACAAGTACTTTAGATGCTATATGTTTCAATAAAGATGATACGGAATTCTCTGACATTTTAATACATCCCGAACTCTATGTAGACGCTTTAAAAGATCGGATATTTATTACCCCCGATTGCTCGTTATACCGGGATATGCCACTTGCTGCACAAATAACCAATGTTTATAGAAATCGAGCTATTGGTGTTTTTTTGCAGAACAAAGGAGTATACGTTATTCCCCAGGTAAGATGGGGCAACTCTCTAACCTACACAACATCCATTCTACCAGAAAAAGTAGCATTTTTAGGAGTTCCCCAAAATAGTATTGTAGCTATTGGAACTTACGGGTGTGTTCAATCAAGGAAGAACAAAGAACATTTCAAAAAGGGGCTTGAGTCGATGTTAACCACTCTTGAACCTGAAACTGTTCTTGTATATGGTGCAATGCCAGATTATATCTTTAATGAATACATTAATTATACAAATTTCATAAAATACCCAGATTGGGATACTTTCGTACATGGAGGTAACCAATAATGGGTAGTGGAAGTGGCGGTTCATATTCTGTAGGTACTAGTGGCTCTCAACCTTATGCACCAGCATATAGTGTTGTATCTGTTGAATTTAATAAAGATATCCAAGATCCAGATATTTACGATCCTAAAACAGGATATTATAAAAATCCAACAGCAACGACTATAGAAGAGAATATCAAAGATGATTGTATTTATTTTAAAAATACAGATAAAAAAGCCCACGGTTCATTAACTTATGTCATGAATGAAAATGGAGAAATTATATTTGGGAAAAGATCAAACCCAAATAACTCTCATGGTCGTTCGCCTCACCCAACGTTAATTGGTGGAAAAAATCCCGAAGTTCAATGTGCAGGTATGATTATGTTCAAAAGAGGTAAAATATTTTCCGTAGATAATCTTAGTGGTCATTTTAGGCCCAATATTAAATCGCTAGATAAAGTTAATAAAGTATTAGATAATTTATACCGAAAGAACCCTGAGCTGTTTGCAAAAGATTCAAAATGGAGGAAAAAGTAATGGTAAATCAAGATTTAGAACAAATTATAAACAATTTGTTTGATGTCAATTTTAATGAACTTGATGACGATGAAGAAGAACAATTGGAAAATCTCACACGACAAGCTATTAACGATTATGGTTGGGATGATTTTTTTGAAGCAGCAAATAATTATCTGCGTACAAACTGTAAAACTCCTGAAACCGTTGTTAACTTTGCAAATTTGTACTTCTTATATGATTTGCATGAGTATGCTGTTGAAGATCCTTATGATTTTCTAGCATATTTCTACTATGTAATTGACTTCGAGAGATTAAAATACGATGCAGATATTTTAGATACAATTGTAAGTGGTATACTACCTGCATCTGGCTATAAGTACGGAAGTTTGTTCGATAATACCTGGTATACACCAGAAGACGACGAGAAATTAATCGAAGCAGTAAATAAACTAAAAAACAAATAATTCCAAATAATATCCCACCATGCTATCCAGCTCGATAGTATGGTGGGATTCTTATACAAATCTCTATTAATGGTATTATATTCACATCAAAACTCTTATGGTATTTTCAAATGGTGTAGTTGTGGTGTAGTAAATCTTTTTTACACCTCGCAACACCTTATAAATCAAGGGTTTTAGATTTTCTTAAAGATGTTGCCATGGCAGACAAACAGTACTTTTATCATCTTTTCAAATCTCCTTATATCTATGTTTTTTCTTCTTAAAGCCTCTGTTTTGCTAATGCTTTCAGAGATTTAACTTTTTCGTTATTTTTTTATATCTTTTTAAAACTTTTCAAATTTATCACTAATCCGACCATTATAATAATAGGTAATTGCATTTATTTAAGAAGTTTGTTATTCAAGTTACCACCTATTAGGCAACCTTTATTCTTACAGGCGTATCCTCTTTCGGATTGCCATCTGCATCGGTATGACGAAAACAATATCTTCCATTTGCTCTGTGATATTCCCCATGGAATAAAATTCTGTTTCTACTATCTGTACTTTTTGCTCATTAGAGCTCTCCCTCATTTTATAAAAAAAGTAAAATCAGACTGTACCATAATAATAGCACATGTTTGACTTTCCGTATAGATATGCCATAGGATTATGGTATATCTGCCGCTTCTTGTTATAAATAGTGTAGCCCGACTTTTGAGTAAATTTAGAGTTAAATATCATTGCAACAAATTATTTCCTATATGATATAATATATTAAATTTATCTTTTAAAATGGAGCAGGCAATATGATTTCAATTATTTTCAGTATGTTAACTGATGAACAACAAAATATTGTAGAAAAGATTTTCAGAGAAAATGATACCTACTTTAGAAAAACAGCACTGGGAATTCTGAAATCCTTAGACGATGCCAATGACGCAGTTTCTTTATCCTATATAAAGATTATGGAAAATGTTGAAAAGATTTCTCAATTATCCTGTCCCCAAATGACTGCCTTCTGCGTTAGTATAGTAAAGAACACTTCAATTGACATTATAAGACGTAATAAAAAAGAAATTACCGAACCTGAAATTTATGAGTCTGATAAAGGCTCCTCATACAATTTAGAAGATTCAGTAGTTCAAAAAGAGAATAATAATACTCTTCTAAAATATTTCAATGAACTTTCTACAGAAGAACAGTTAATTATTCAAATGAGATATTATAACGAAATGAAATACTCTGCAATTGGAGAAATACTAATGATTTCTGAAGAAGCAGCAAAAAAGAAGGGGCAGAGAGTTATTTCAAAACTGAAGAAGCTTTACGAGAGGGATGTGGATAATGAAATTTAATTTTGAGACAGCCTTAACCCAGGTAGTAAAAGAATCTATAAAGAATAATGATTTCAAAGGCTATTTGGAAGACAGTCTGTCAAATGACGAAATCACTTTATTACATAAAAAAATAGAATTACTTCCTAATGAAGCAACTGAACTTATTCTGGGTAAGTATTATTTCGGCTTTACAAGCCAGAATATGAAAACCTTTTATAACATAGAAGATGCAGATAGCAAACTTTCTTACTACGAACGCATTCTATCTTATTCTATGGGTTTAGAAAATAGCCATAGAATTTCCAGCAGTTCTATGACAAAAGCCAGCAGGGAAATAGTAAATGAGATGGTGACTAGTAGCATAAGAGTCGAAAAAGCCGAACCTGTATCCAAAGTACACAGCCTGAAAAAGACGCTTAAAATAGTTCTTATTGCTGCAATTATCATGGCTTTAAGCATCACTTCTGTTATTGCATTTAATAAGGATTTCAGAGAAAGAGTCGTTTCCTGGGTTGTTGAAAAGCACCAGGATTATAGCCGTTTCAGCCTTGAAACAGAAAACAAAAAGGATTACATTGAGCCTATCACTGAAGAACTAATGCTGGAATACATACCAGAATATATACCAGAAGGCATGATACTGAAAGAACAGGTAACATGTGGCACTGTAAGCTACACATATGCTTCTGACAACGAAACACTGGATATAATACTATCCAAACCTGATGAATTTACATATATGGATACCGAAAATCAAGAGGTTAAAGAAATTCAAGTTAACAGAAAAAAAGCTTTCTGGTTTGGCGACATAAATGAAGGCAGTATCTGTTGCATAAAAGATGGAATCTTCATTTCTGTTCATGGAAATTTAAGTAAGAAGGAACTCATTAAAATAGCCGAGAATATAAATCGTAAAAAATAAGGATATATCATCAGTCAATAAATTTATAAAGCTAAAGAGCACTCAACTTTTTTTAAATAAGATGTGGTGCTCTTTTTAAATATTAAATTCTAGTGCGGATTAAGCAGATTGCATATATTTAAACATTAGTAAAAAATCTCAAAAATCCTGTCCCTTTTTCCCTTCTCATACGTTATATAAATAAAAGAACATATGAGGAGGTCTTTGTCAACTACCCACGACCTAAAGGTCATGGGCTTGTAACTGCCCAGTCGTACTA
>SAMEA104404106__coassemble_501_pt1 | contig 40216 bp, 39 predicted proteins | sample SAMEA104404106__metabat2_high_PE_077 | metagenome-assembled genome bin SAMEA104404106 (sample SAMEA104404106) | Balaenoptera acutorostrata | reverse complement strand
ACTGCTTCGAACATAAGTAGTGGGATTATTGCAAAGACAGCTTCGATGACTGCGTTTTATGATCTGACAGCTGAAGCATATTGCAGTAATTGCCTATACAGCATAAGTGATGAATATCACGGGGCTTTGTACCTGAAATTGCAGGAATATGGGCAGTACAAAAAGAAGAAATATTTAAGTCCTGAGGACCAGAGGAATCTGGTTCTTTTTCTTTTTTGGGCATAGTTCTGCACGGTAATTTCAGGTCATATAGGCTGATTGCAAAAATGTATCTTAAAATATACCTTTATTATTAACAGGCAGTATCTGCATAATTTCAATGCTATAGATACTAGACTGAACTTTCAAAAAATATTCAAAAGTCCCTAAAGCCTTGACTTTTCGGGGGGGGGTACAATTGATAAGGATATTTAGATTATTTTCATATATGTAAATCTTAATAATTCTTAAAACACCAGCCATTTTAAGACATGGAAAAACAATTATGATAGAATCTATGTATTAGAAATTTGTTCTTTTATAGAAACAAATTTTGTAAGAATATTGTAAGATTTGCGTACGAAAAAAGAAAGTTTTATTCGATATACTAATTAAGTAAGGAGGCGTACTTTTGAAACAACTAATACTGATTAATAACTTTGTTAAGCCCGAACCAGCATTTCGGCTTTCTGATGAAAGGCTGAAAAGAGCACTGATTCTCAAAGATAAATATGAAAAAAACCGTTTTATTTCAGCCGAAAAAATAACCTGTGATGCCCTTTCCTTCTACTACGGTATTTCAGAACCAGTAATTACAGGCACTGCTGGTAAGAAGCCTGAAGTTTTGGATCATAATATTTTCTTCAGCCGTTCTTATGCAAAAGACAAACTGGCTCTTGCCATAGATAACAGTGACATTATAGGTATTGATGCTGAAGAAATAATGGAAGAAGATAAACACTTTATGTCATATTTTTTTACAGAAAAAGAAAAGGATTACGTAAGAAATTCTGCTGATAAAGATTTTGCTTTCACCCTTATTTGGACAAGAAAAGAAAGCTATATTAAATGCATTGGTGAAGGCCTGAAATTCAGCTTTGATACTCTTAATACAACTCCTTCCGAAGCAGTTCTGTCTGGTGAGAAACTATTTGAAACTAATCAGCTCTGTAATGACTGCTATATTAACAGCTACAGAATTGAGAATATTGTAATATCAGTATGTAGCAGAATAAATGAGGACTTTCCTCTTATTAAGAAAGGAATGAGAAAATGAAGAAAACAATTATAGACTACTTTGAAGAAACCGTGCGGCAATATGGTGATAAAATCGCTGTCTCAGATAAAAATACAACATATACATACTGTCAGCTCAGAAGAACAGCTGTTCTTACAGGGTGCAGACTTAAAAACCTAAGAATAAAGAATCAGCCTGTTGTGGTGTTTATGAACAGAAGCACAGAGCTTACAGCTGCCATGCTGGGTGTTATATATAGTGGCAATTTCTACACAATTTTAGATAGTGATTCACCAGGACAACGCATTAACAGTATTTTAAACACTTTAAAACCAGCTGCAGTAATTTACGAAGAAGAGTTTAAGGAAACAGTACATACATTCCCCTCTTCAATAAGAAGAATCCCTTTTAACGGACCTGCTGAACTTAACAGAGAAGATGAAGAAAGTCTTTTAAATATTCAGGAAGAAACAAGCCAGGAAAGCCCTGCCTATGTTCTGTTTACTTCTGGCTCAACTGGAGAACCAAAGGGTGCTTTACTTACTCATCAGAATGTAATCAGCTATATTTCATGGTTTACAGAAGCTTTTAATATAAATAATGAGACCGTATTCGGATCACAGACACCATTACATTTCAGTATGTCTGTTTCTGACTTCTATGGTTCCATGTTTACAGGAGCTGAATATCATATTATTCCAAAAGAATACTTTGCTTTTCCTGCAAAGCTGATTCCTTTTATGAACGAAAGAAAAATAAACAGTATTTACTGGGTTCCTTCGGCATACAGCATTGCTGTTAAAATAGATCTCTTTAAATATATGAGACCTGAATATCTGAAACTTGCACTGTTTGCAGGAGAAACAATGCCTGTAAAATACCTGAACTACTGGAAAGATTACCTTCCTGATTTAACTTATGCTAATCTTTTCGGACCAACAGAAACAACTGATATCTGCTCTTTTTATGTAGTTAATAAGGTATTTGAAGAGGAAGATTCCCTTCCAATTGGAAAGCCATGCAGTAACTGTGAACACATTATTCTGGATAGCAATGGAAAAGAGGCAGCAACAGGAGTTCCCGGAGAGCTTTATATAAAAGGACCATTTGTTGCTAAAGGCTATTATAATAACAGCCAGATGACTGAAAAAACGTTTGTTCAGAATCCTCTTCATAGTTCATATCCAGATACAGTATACCGAACCGGTGACATTGTAAAACAAGAACCAGATGGAAACCTGCTTTATGTAGGCAGAAAGGATTTTCAGATTAAACACATGGGTTATAGAATTGAGCCTGGAGAAATAGAGTCAGTATTTAACAGCTCCGGCAAAGTTGATCTTTCTTTATGTATTTATATAAAAGAGACTGATGAACTTGTTCTTGCATATGAAGGAAAAGAAAACATGGATGAAGAATTACGATTATATGGTAAAGAAAGACTTCCAGACTATATGCAGCCCTCTTCATTTAAACTATATGATGTATTTCCTAAAAACATTAACGGAAAAACTGACAGAAAAGCTATAACTAAAGAAATTACAGAAGACCAGAAGGAGAAAGAAAATGGAAAGAATTTATAAAATATTAGAACAGATTATTCCCGGAACAGACTATAAAAACTCAGAAACACTTGTAGACTCTAAAATGTTAACTTCAATGAACATTGTAAAGCTTGTGTCAAAACTAAACAATGAGTTTGATATTGAAATCACACCTCTTCACCTTGTTCCAGAAAACTTTAACTCAGTAAAAAGTATGTATAATCTTGTACTTGAATTAGACGGAGAATAGTATATGACATACGAAATACTAGGAGTTTTCGGTATTTTTACAGTAGTATCTCTCCTCCTCTATTCACTGTCACCACAAAAATACCGCCATATTGTTCTGCTCTGCACAAGTATGACAGCTTTACTCTATCTTGTTAAAGGCAGAATCATATATATAATTATTACAGTTATAAGCACATATGCCGCAGCTATAATAATGGAGGAGATTTCAAATAGAAATAACACAAGCGGTCTTGAAAAATCAGTGCGTAAACAGATTAAAGCAAAGGTCAGAAGGAAAAAGAAAATAGTAGTTTCTATATACATATTAATTAACCTTGGCATACTTTTTACACTTAAGTACTTAAGGTTATTTGCACCTGATGCTCTTCCTTCTTTATTAAAACTGGCACTACCCCTTGGCATCTCATACTATACTCTGCAGAGTTTAAGTTATATAATTGATGTTTTTCGCGGGAAATATATGGCTGAAAGAAATCCTGTAAAGCTTGCCCTTTTCATAACTTTTCTTCCTCAGCTACATGAAGGACCATTTGGGCGCTATGACCAGCTATCACCTTTAATGTTCAGCAATAAAAGAATAGAAAGTGAAAATCTCTTTGCCGGAGCTGAAAGTATACTTAAGGGCCTGTTCAAAATCTTTATGATAGCAAACAGAGCCTCAATTATAGCTGATGCCATTTTCAAGGACTATTCTGCATACAACGGAATATACGTTCTTGTTGGTGGAATGTCCTTTCTGATTCAGCTTTATGCTGAGTTTTCGGGATATATAGATATTGCATCTGGCATATCAGAAATGTTTGGAATTAAACTTGCAGAGAACTTTAATATGCCATTTATTTCACATAATGTTGCTGAATTCTGGAGACGCTGGCACATTTCACTTGGTTCATGGTTCAGAGATTATGTTTTCTACCCTGTATCAACTTCAAAGTGGATGAATAAAATTACTTCTAAAATGAATGATAAAGCCAGTGACTTTGTAAACATTACAATATCGCTTTTTATAGTATGGTTCCTTACAGGGCTCTGGCACGGTGCATCTGTAAAATACATTGTTTACGGCCTTTATTATTTTGTACTTATGATTATGATTAATCTCCTTGGACCTGTGTGTAGCAGAATTCTAAGTAAATATAATCTGGATTACCATAGTAAAGTAATTACCGTTCTTTCAGTTATAAAAACCCAGTTCTTTGTAATTATAGGAATGATAATGTTCAGAGCAGAAAATTTCAGTGTATTTTTTAATATGATGTGTCACATGGTAGCAAAAGGCCCTGCACTTCCATTATATGCATTGATTGAACCAGCTGATTTTGCAGTACTTATTATTTCACTTGTGATTATGGTGCTTTCTGCTGTACTTAAACTGAAAAATATTGATTTATCAGCTAAACTTACTGCAATGCCCCTGTATGCAAGATATTTTACCGCATTTGTATTTGCACTTGTAATTATAGTTTTTGGTGCATATGGTCCTGATTATATTCCGCCAGATCCAATTTACGGAGGTTTTTAAAATGGAAAATAATAAAATAAAAAAGTTCATATATCTATCTGTCTGTATAGTAATAAGCATAATATTATACCTTTATATGTGTATGGTGGTCACTCCCAAGACTATTAATGATAAAGGCGGTCAGCTTTATTACAGAGGAATGGGATTTATAGCAGAACCTGCAAACAGCCTTGATGTTATGATATTTGGAAACTCTGATGTATATTCAGGTTTTTCTCCAGCAGTACTTTTTGAAAATTATGGAATAACATCCTATGCTTCAGGAAGACCTTCAGAAACAATGAAAAATATAAATCCTATTCTTAAGGAATCTCTTAAGAATCAGAAGCCTGATCTTGTAATACTTGAAGCAGACTGTTTCTACAGCAAAAACAGCCTGTCTCCTGACCCTGCAAATGTTCTGCTTTCACCTTTCATTTATCATTCAAGGTGGAAAGAAATTAATAAAAAAGACTTTTACAGCTTACCAAGCAGAAAGAACAGCTCTGATATAAACAAGGGTTTTATACCATCAACAAAAGTCTATAATGCTTCTGAAAAAAAAGGATATATGGGAAGTTCTGATGCACTGCCCAGGTCTTTATCAAAAGATAATATGTCAGAGGTGGAAGAATTTATAACAACCTGTAAAAACAATGACATCCCTGTAATGCTTCTGGCTCTTCCAAGTCCAAGTTCGTGGAATTATGGAAAACACAATGCTGTAAAACTTATATCCGAAGAACATAACATTGAATTTCTGGATATGAATGTTCCTGGAAAAGAGTTTAAAACTGATCTTAAGTCTGACTTCAGAGATAATGGAAATCATATGAACGTTACTGGCGCTGAAAAATCAACTGACTACATTGGAAAATATATAAGCAGCAATAACCTGTATTCTTTTAGCGATAAACGTAACAACAGGAAATTCAGTAAATGGAATAATGTTTGTAAGAACTTTAACAAAATAAAGAAAAGCGTTGATGCATAATTTCTGAAGATGGAATGAAAATCCCTGATTTTAAGTCAGGGATTTTTATTCCAGATATTTTTTCAGTTCTTCTATGCCGTTTTCTGTTACACAGCTTACCCGGAATATTTTCTTTACGCCTGCAAGCTTAAGCATATCTGCGGCATAATCAATCTGTTTCTCTGTGGCAAGGTCAGTTTTAGTTACAATTCCAATGACTTCTTTTGCAAAGCTTCCTGCATATGCCGGAGAAAAGAACACCCTCTCTTCATTAGCTGCCTGAACAAACGCAATAATTTCTGCATCAGCTGATGTAATTGTAAGAGCATTTCTCATTCCCCGCTGCTCAAGATATTCACCTGGAGTATCAATAATATTAGCTCCACGAACTTCTACAGACTGAGTTTTTCTATAATTATGGTCAATTCCAAGAAGTGTATCACTAACTCTTGTTTTTCCTGCTCCTATTGCCCCTATAAATATAATTTTCTTCATAGACTTTTCCTATCTCCTGACAAAAGATGCATTACAAATATATCTTAATAATATCATTCTCGTTATTTGAAAGTCAAGGAAACTGTTGTATATTCTTTCTATTTTCAAAAGAAATATATGATATAATTAAATAGAAATATATTAAACGGAGGCACTTAAAAAATGTGTACATGTATAGATTACAAATCTTCTGACAAGTACTTTGGCAGAACACTTGATTTAGAATATCACTACAACGAAGAAGTGGTAATAACGCCTAATGGCTTCACTTTTTCGTTTCAGAACGGAGATACTCTTACAGTAAACAATGCCATTATTGGTATGGCTACAGTCATTAATGATTATCCACTGTACTACGAAGCTACAAACGAAAGCGGTTTATCCATGGCAGGACTATATTTTCCTGGAAATGCAGAATACTCTGATCCTGAAGAAAATAAGCTTAATCTGTCGCCTTTTGAGCTGATTCCATATTTTTTAGGCAAATACAGTTCACTTCAGGAAATGGCATATGACCTTGAAAAACTTAATATTACTAATATAGGCTTTTCGCCTGATATGCCACTTTCCCCTCTTCATTTTATGATTAGTGACAGCAACAACTGTATAGTAATGGAACAGACAAAATCAGGACTACATATTTATGATAATCCTGCACGAGTCATGACAAACAACCCGCCATTTAAATATCAGCTTGAAACATTGTCCGATCTGAAAGACATCACACCTGAATATAAGGAATCTGGCAAAACTACTGAAGAGGCTGATTTTGAATGTGTTGGTGGCGGTGCTTATGGACTTCCCGGGGATTATACAAGCACATCAAGATTTTTAAAAGCTGTATTTCTAAATGCTACAGCAGAAAAAAGAACAGAAGAAGAACAGAATGTTTCTCAGTTCTTTCACATACTGGACCAGGTAAGTATGATACGAGGCTCGGTCAGAACCAGGTCCGGGAAAAATGATATGACAGTTTACGCCTGCTGCTGTAATACAGATAAAGGCATCTATTATTACAAAACCTATGATAACAGCAGAATTAATGCTGTACGATTAACAGACGAGAACAAATATTCTTTTTGTCTTACAAGATACCCGGTTAATAATGTTCAGGACATAAACTACCAGAATTAAAATCAAAAAAATGAATTTTATCATTCTCAAAATCAACTCGTACAGGATTCTTGAGAATGTGTTTATCTGATTTAACTGCTACTTGTTCACCATTAACATAACCATATATTATCCAGCAGGAACCGCTGAATTCCTGATTAATAATCTGCATTTCGTACTTGCCTTCATTATTAATATGTATATGTTCTGCTCTTATACCGCAGACTGTCTTCTCAGATATATGGTTATGGTATCCCTTAATTACACTTCCACTTATGAAGTTCATCTGAGGCATTCCGATAAACCCTGCTACAAAAGTATTACATGGATTTTCGTAAATTTCAACAGGTGTTCCAATCTGCTGAACTATACCATCTTTCATTACTACGATTCTGTCTGCCATGGTCATAGCCTCAGTCTGATCATGGGTTACATATATAAAGGTTGTCCCTATTTCTTTGTGAAGCCTTATTATTTCCTGCCTCATATTGTCTCGAAGTTTTGCATCAAGATTAGCAAGAGGCTCATCCAGGAGAAATAGCTTTGGTTTTCTTACCATTGCTCTGCCAAGGGCAACTCTCTGCCTTTCACCTCCTGATAGTTTTAAAGGCTTTCTTTTAATAAGTTCGTTAAGAGAAAGCAGGCTACATATTTCCATTACTTTCTTTTCAATTTCTTTTTTATTAACTTTTCTCATTTTTAACGGAAAAGCAATATTATCATAAACGGTCATGCTCTCGTAAAGTGCATAGTTCTGAAATACCATAGCCACATCTCTGTCTTTAGGCTCTTTGTTATTGATTACTTCATCATTAAAAATAATATGACCTTCAGTTACTTCTTCAAGGCCTGCAATCATCCTTAGTACTGTAGACTTGCCACATCCTGAAGGTCCTACAATAACAATAAATTCACCCTCATTAACAGAAAGGTTAAAGTCGTTTACAGCATTGACCTCTCCCCCGTATGACTTATATATATTTTTTAAAACAAGTTCATTCATGGCTATTCCTTTCGTACACGCACTCCGTTATAAATATCCTGTCCGGGATTTATGATAATATCATAAAATCTGTCTCCAGTATCTATCTGGCACGTTGTATCTTTAGATTTCACAATCTTAATCTTTGTTTTTACTGCAATATACTGTTCACCTAAAATAGACGGCTCCGTATCAATAACGTAAATATATGTGTTACCGTCAGGTTCTGTTAAAATACTTTCTTTACTTATCTCCATATTATCAACCTGTCTTACTGTTTCCACCTTTGGAAGAGCACTTGTTGCAATATTATGGGAAATATATGTAAAGGCAGTCATTACAGCAAAAAAACTGAAGGTTAATATTAAAAGATATTTTTTCCGTTTCATCAGTACCTCCTTAGTTCTTTGCCGAAAGGGATGATATTCCGCCTTCAAGATACTCCTGGCCAAGCCTGAATATGAGATAAGAAGGCAATAATGTAATAACTGATGCTGCCATTGCAATTCCTGCATTTGTAAGATCTATATTTGGCAGATAAAGTGATAAAGGCCACTTTTCACTACTATCAAGAAATATCATAGGCTGCTCAATAATATTCCAGTACTCCAGAAACTGCAGAATCATTGCAGCTGCAATGCCTGGTAATCCTGCAGGAATACCAATATGCATCATAATCTGAAATTCACCTGCTCCATCAGTTCTTCCTGCTTCAATAACTGATTCTGGTATAGACCTGAAGTAATTGTAAATAATAAAAACAGGGAATGTTGCAAAAATGCCTGGAAGTATTATTGCTCCAAGAGTATTAAGCAGATTCATCTTACTGAATACCAGATACTCAGAAAGCATCAAAACCTGAAAAGGCATCAGCATAAAAGTAACATAAAGTCCAAACAGAAGTTTTATTCCCTTTGTTCTGTATCTTGCAAATGCCCATGCAGCAGGTACTGATACAAGAAACTGCCCTGCCAGAACACCAATACATATTTTTACAGAATTCCAGAAAAGTACAAAGAAACCCGGTTGGTAAAGTAAAAGTTCCTTATATGATTCTATGGAGAATTTATCTGATAACAGTGTCCATTTAGCAAAGCCTTCTCCTGTTGTACTTAGAACAGGAGATATGTATTCCATAAGTTCTTCATTACCCATAAAAGAGCCTGTCAGAAGAAATATTACAGGATAACATACTGCAAATACCATAACACTGAGAATGAAAAAGAGGATTTTTTTATTCATTTTCTTTCCCCCCTTCCCCATGCATATTGTAACAATATGATTAATATAATAAGTATTACAGAATCAATTACTGATGCAGCTGCAATTTTATCAAGCTCAAGATTTCTGAACCAGTTATTAAACAGATGCTGAATGAGATAAATACTTTTATGTGGGTAATCACCAGCAACTAAATATGCTTCTCTGAAAACCTTAAATGAATTTAGTAAGGATAGAACTGCAATAACAAAGGCTGATGTTTTTAAATATGGCATGGTAACATATAAATGTGCTTTTATGCTGCCTGCACCATCAAGTTTTGCAGCTTCCAGTGATGAGCGATTCATAGTTGCAAGGGCTGCAAGCCATAGAATAATGCTGTATCCAAGATTTTTCCATATATAGCTTCCTACTAATATAAAGAAAGCTGCGCTGCTTTCCATGAAATTTACAGGATCATGTCCTGAAGCTGTAAGAATTCCATTTAATATGCCGCCATAATCAAAGAGCATTTTCCATAATAGTACAGCTGAGGCCACAGGAATAGCCATAGGAATCAGGAATCCTGTTTTAAAAAAACTGCTCCATTTTGGATTATCAAAAATATATATGGCTATAGCTAAAGAAAGTATCATAAGCACAGGTATGCACAGGCCCATGAAAAGAAAGGTATTTTTCATGGCAAGTAGAAAAGCCTCATTATTAATAACTTTTATGAAATTAGATACTCCTGCAAATTCACCACCTATGGTCATAAAAGCTCTTCTGAAAACATCTGCATATGGAATCAGAAGAAATACAGTAACTCCAGTAAGACTTGGTAGTAAAAAAGCATAGGGAACTGATTTTTTTCTATTGAAACACGCTTTCATTTTTGTCACCTTGTGCTTTCAGTCTTTTATTCTGTAAGATAAATATTAAGCCTGTTCATTGTATTATTCATTACTGTATCAAGGTCATTTTCCCCGTTTAAGTAACTCATAGCACCATCCATTATAATTTCCATAATATTGCCATCTGCAACAAGTGGCTTACCAAAAGCAGAAAATACAGCTCCTATTTCTGAAATGTTACCTGATTCCATTGGGTCTATAACCCTATCATTTACCATATTTTCTTCATTAAGTTCTAATTCCGTGCTTATTAAATCCATATTAACAGGAATCAGCGGGCAATATCGTACGTTTTGCTGTCCTTCTTCTGAAAATGCATATTTAATAAAGTCTTTTGCAAGTTCCTTGTTTTTGGAATTGGCATTAACAGCAAGCTGCAGCATTGGAAGATAAATATATCCGTCGTCTTTTTTACAATATTCAAAGTTTAAGATATCCTGATTTTTGTAAAAATATAAGTCCTGTAAATAGGATATATTGGTTATATAGTCAAATGCAGCGTCGAAATACATAGTTTCATTATCTGTAATATTTTTTCTGCCTAGCGCTATACCTTCATAGTTGTTCAGTGGATTAATGAAAGTATTAACATAAAACAGCGATGCCCTATCAAATCCACCTATGGTTATACTTTTAAGTTCTTTTAATGAAACATAGAATTGCTTCAGTTCTTCATACTCTATATTTCTTCCTTCATTAAAAACTGGTGCAATTTCAGTTCTGTAAAATAATGAAATCAGGTTTTCATAAGAAAAACTGGTTGTAAGATTATTTTTCTTTACACTTTCTATATATTTTTCTAAACTTGAAAAATCAGCATCAGTTCCTTTTCGTTCTGACGTTACAAGCAGAGCAATGGATGCCGGCATAGAAAAGATTTTACCCTGTTTACTATTACTATCAATAAGGGTTTCTGGTATACCTTCACTTTCTTTTACTATATCTGATATATCTTCAAGCAAACCCAGTTCTGAATATTTTTCTACATTAATATCGTCCATAATAATAACATCAGGGCCGCCACCAGCTAATAATTCTGTATTTAGTTTTTTTATAGCTTCATTAACTTTATAGTTAGTATCATTAATACCACTTTTGATAATAATATTTGCACCAGGATTATATTCTTTGTAATCATATATAAAAGTCAGAATTTTATGGTCAGGCTCTAATCCATATATGGTAAGTTTTCCTGATAAATCTACCTCTTCATTTTTACAAGAGCTAGAGGTAATAATAAGCATTGCAATAAGTATAACTGTAATATATTTTTTTAACATGGTTATCAGCTCCCCTTAAACATACCCTGGCTTTTCACCAGGGTATACTTTTATAATAAGTCCCTGCAAAGAATAAACTATTTAATATGGTTTTGCACTATGAGAAGAATCTGACATTACACTTTTATGTATTGATAAATTGTAGTTGTACTGTGCAATAGCAACATCCACATTAGGGCTCTCACCTTCAATTAATGTATAATGTGATGTATATGGAGGATCAAACTTATTACCATAACAATTTACAGCATATCTTACGCCACCAACAATTTTCATTTCCTCATTTTTGTTCAGTTTTTTCATAAAAACCACCATCCTTTTGATTTTAAAAATTAAATATTATATGCAGGGACCTGATATCAGAATAAATGTTTAGTTTCTTTTCTTTAAATAATAATATGATCCAGCAAGAGCTATTAAGAACAGCGCAGCACCAGCTGCAATAATAATCATACTATTATTACTTTCCTCTGACAGGTCATAATATACGGCCATATAACCATCATGCTTAGCATAATCAATCTGTACTGTGTTTTGCTCTTCATTATATACAGCTTCGGCTTCCTGTCTTTCACCATAGAAATCATCGTACCAGAAATACTTTAATCGTTTACTATCTTCCACATCGTAGTTAAGATTCATGGTAACTTTAATGCTTTCCGGTAATTGCTCTAATTTAATACCTCCCCCATCGTTTCTTGAGAAAAGCAGAAAACTTACTGTAATATAATCTTCATGAACAAATTGTGGTTCCGTATTAAGGTTATGTAGCGCTACATTTAGTTTTCCATGAGAGTTTTCAATAAGATAATCCGACACTTCTGGTCCAAATTCAATAGTTCCCTGATTGAATATGAGTTTTACATTATGTCCGCTTATTGAAGCAAGCTCATCGCCCTGTAAGGTGCAGACACTAACATTGCTATTATCAAAAACTATGGTGTTTTCTTCTGCATAGGCACTGCTACTCATAAAAGCAGTCACTATTAAAAAAACTATTATTGTACGTTTCATACCCTTCACCTCACTTTAGTATAATTCTGCTTGCAAACAATTGCTCCTTATACTGATAACACACGTATATATCATTTGTCGAACATAAGGAGGTAAAAAAAATTGTGCTGTTCAGATTAAATGTCTCTGTATTATCAGTTTTAAAAACCATTTTTTTATCACCGCAAATCTTCACTATCTCTGTTTTCCCGATAAAATAGTTGCATCTATTAGAACCTTCATCATTAAGAATATACATTTCCCCTTTTTTCCCATGCTTACAATTAAGCCCTTTTATATTTTCACTTCCAAGATTACTATTTTCTACAAAGTTTCCATTTTGAATAGAATATACAAAAGCTCCATCATCACACAATAAATATACACAATCTTTATATGCCACATACTCATAAGGAAAAATATTATCAGGTAAATCCAATTCTGATATAGATTCTTCCTTTATATTAAGTTCATACATTTTGCAACTTATATTTTCATGATCATATTCAATTTCATATGCTGTATATTCATCTACAAACTGTGCGTTTCCTACTAGTCCGTTCTTATCATTATTATTAAACTTTGGTTCTAATACAGGGTCATTAATATTATCAACGTAATAACACGTTGTGATAATGGCTTTCTTTTCTTCTATATCCCACTCATTTACTTCTATAATAAAACGTTCTTTAGAAATAATATTGATTAAAGGTTCCATGTATCCATTTTCACCTTTAAATTGTTTTTTAAAAATCATTTTCCAGCTTTCACCTTGGTCTTCACTTCTCCATATTACGGAATAAACTTCTTTTTCATCTTTTCTAGAACCTCCTGCAATATAAATATTGTTGTTGTCAAACGCCTGGAAATCTGAAATATAGTCCATATTTTCTGGCAAATTTATGTGTGTTTCAATAATTGTGTTTCCTGTATCTTTCGGCGAACAACCACCTGTAAGTAATAAAGAAAATGCAATTAATATAACTACAATGGACTTTTTACTCATTATAATCACCTATATTTCTGGTCTGAAAGTGGATATCAAGCTTTCATTTGAAAATTCCAATTCAGTCAACTATTAAAAATTTTAATATGGCTTTGCACTGTGTGTTGAATTCGGCATTTTACTTTTGTGCAGGGACAGCTTATAGTTGTACTGTGCAATAGCAACATCTACATTAGGCCCTTCACCTGAAATCTTTTCATAGTGTGTTGCATAAGGTGGATTAAGCTGTGCTCCAGTACAAACCCTGCTATAAGCTACACCACCTACAATTAACATTTCATCGTGCTTATTCAGTTTTGTCATTTCTATATTCTCCTTTCTGATTAAAAACACTCCACATACTGTATAGATTTTTCTTTGATAAGCAGAACTTTTTGGCATCTGCGTGCAAGTTCACGTTTATGAGTAGCTAAAATAATAGTAGATTGATTACATTCAGAAAACATGTAATCAAGTATTCTCTTTTCTGTTTCAGAATCCATATGGCATGTACTTTCATCCAGTAAAATAACATGAGGCTTTTTAACAAGTACTCTTGCAATTGCAATCTTCTGTTTTTCACCGCCGGATAAATTCCGTCCATCTTCGGATATTCTCATATTCAGAAAATCAGGATTCACATTTATTTCTTCTGGAAATATTACTTTCATAATATTATCTAACTGAACTATGTCATTTTTATGACCTAACAAAATATTATCCTTCAGACTGCCAGCAAATATCCACGGTGTTTGTGGTAAATACACAATATATTTTTTATTTTCACTAATGTTATTGTTTATATCATATTTACCTAGTTTAATAGACCCTTTATAATCCATGTTAATCAAACCTAGCGACTTTAAAAATGTAGATTTCCCTGATCCACTCTCCCCTAATAATGCGATTTTACTTCTATGCGGAATATTTAAACTGGTCTCTTTTATTATTGGCTCATTAAAACCATAACTATAACTGAAATTCAAAATATTAATATCATAACATTTTTCTTTATTTTCTCTTTTATGGTCATTTTCTGTGTCTTTCTGTGTACAATATACATCATCTAATCTCTCTGCAGCAACAAAAGCACGCTGTATATCTGTCTGTAGAGAAAGAATATTTATAACAGGAGATATAAAAAAGGCCATTAAAGTCTGAAATGCAATTAGTGTTCCAAGTGTCATTATGTTATTAACCACAAAGTATGTACCTGCCCATAAAATCAAAATTCCTGATATACTTTGAACTATGATCAGAGATGTGTTTTGTGATATTGAAACAACCATATTCTTTTTACATATTTTCACATATTTTTTTGTTCTACTATCAAGTTCATCTTCAAAAATACTTTCTGCAGAAAAGGCTTTTACTGTTTCAATACCATCAACTGTTTCTTTTAATTTCGACAAAACAGCCGCATTTGATTCCATAATTTTAAGACTCAAAGTTCGTATTGTTTTTTTATATATTATAGCGATTATTATATATAGCACTGTAGTAAAAGCAGTGATAAAAAAGAGTATACTGTTTATTGAAAACAAAACATATGCACCTGCAATAATCATACATATATTAATAATAATATTAAGCCCTATACTTGTAATCGCACCCTGTATATTATAAATATCATCATATCTCGATATAATATCACCAGTGTCCCTATCACAGAAAAAGGATAGTGGCAGTCTTATTAAGTGTTTAAAATAGGACAAGAATAAATACTCACTGGTTTTTTCATATATGTTAGCAATAAGGTATCCTTGTATAAGAAAAATTGCACTCTGAAGAACATATAGTACTATTAAAGATAAAAATAACTGACCAAATGTTTTACACATTTCTCCAATAAAAAGAAATGTATCTGAAAAGAAACTTATTTTTAAAAAATCACTGTCCGTATTTAAAATATACTTATCAATGATTATCTGATAAGATAACGAACATATTATAGAAATAACAGCTAATATGAGTGATAATAAAAGTGTGATGATGAATAAAAGTTTTTGTTTATACACAATATGAAAATATCTATGGTATCTGTCTCTATTCTTTTTAACAGGTACAAAGTCTCCATTTGGCATTAAGCTTAGAAATACACATGACCATTTTTTTATAAAATCTTCCCTTGATAAAGTAATGTTTCCGTAGTCGGGATCAAATGCTTTTATTTTAGCGGATGTCATTTTATAAATAACTATAAAATGACCTTCTTGATTTTCTAATACAATATGAGCAATAAGTGGAAAATGTAAATTTTTTCGTTCCAGGAAGAATTCATCTGGACTGCATTTATAAGAGTCTGAACATAAATGATATTCTTTAGCAGTCTCAGAAATCATATATAAGCTAGTACCCTCCTTCCCAATCTTCATTTTCTGTCTTATTTCGGATAATGGTACGTAGGATTTATAAAATTTTAAAATAGTTGCAAGACATGCTGCCCCACAATCTTTTTTGTCGTGCTGCCGTATACCCTTCATCTCAGATCCTCTTCTAATGTCTCATTTTTGTATTTTATATATTTTTTCCATTTTATCATTTTTTCAGAATATTGCAATACTTTTTTTGTATTTAAATTTATACTTTTATGAGTTTTGTACAATTGCATAAAAATACCTCGTTATCAAGGTTTAATTAATTATCCTTGCACAACGAGGTATATAGCACTCTATCCATTTAATATTTCATCAATTTCAGTAAGAAGATTGTACACTCCATCTTCAGAGAGTACGCCGCACTTAAGGTTCTCTGGAAGTTTTCCTTTATTTGAATCATCAAAGTCTTTAAGCCAGCTGCTACTTTCATAGTATGCTGTCAGTTCTTCAAGTTTCCCTTCATAGTCTTTTAAATCCTTTAGATTTCCTCCTTTTGCACATTCAAGTATTCTTAATGCTTCATCAAAGATTTCTTCATATTTTGATATCCGTTCTATCTGGTTCATTCCTTTATACCTGTCTTCCTTCTTTTTCTAATAGTCGTTTGTATGTCATATCCATACCAATTGCGCCAAGAGGAGCTGTAATAATAATTGCAAGAACTGCAACCGATAGAACAATTTTTCCACATGGAAGTCCCATAGCCATTGGTACAGATCCTATAGCAGCCTGAACAGTAGCTTTAGGAAGATATGCAATCATACAGAACAGACGTTCTTTAAAGTTAAGGTGTGTAAATGAAACACATACAAGTACTCCAACTGATCTTACTGCAAGTGCAATAAATATCATTGCCACTGCTGGAAGTCCTGCTTCTAGTGTGTATGTAATATCTACTGCTGCTCCTACAAGAACAAAAAGGATTACTTCAGCAGCAAGCCAGAGTTTACCAAATTTCTCTGACATTCTTCTTGATACAAACTCAGGACACTTCATTTTTAGAACTGCAGCCATGCTTACAACAGCAAGAAGACCTGATACAGAAACATAAGGTTCAAGTATTTCTTCAATAGCAATGAAGAGGAATGAGAAACCCAGCACAACTATTACCTTTTTACTGTTTCGTATTACATGCTTATGGGCATAAGCCGTTTCGAAGAAGTGACTCAGTGCAGTACCAAAGGCTGCACCCATTAAAACTCCAAGAAATATGGATATTGGAATATTTAAAAAATCTGTTGCTCTTGCCTGGCCTCCCTGAGCCATACTGGAAAATGTAGTAAAGAGAACAATTACAAAAATGTCATCGCAGGATGCTCCTGCAAGTATCATCTGAGGAATACTTTTTTTAGTTCCATACCTGCCTTCCATAAGATTTACCATTTTTGGAACTACAACAGCCGGACTGACTGCTGCAAGAACTGCACCCATTACAAGTGCTTCAATTCTATTAATTCCGAGTAAATATGGACCAAAAATAAAAAATGCAAGTATTTCAAATGAAGCTGGAACAAAGCTCATCATAACTGCAGGTCTTCCTACCTGTTTAAGGTCAGAAAGGTCAAGTGACAGTCCTGCTTTAATGAGTATGATAATCAGCGCAATCTGTCGTAATGATCCTGATACAGAAAGTATTTCCACGTCCAGCAGATTAAGTACGCAGGGACCCAGAATTATACCAGTTACAAGCATCCCAAGTATTCTTGGAAGCTTTATTTTCTGGCATAATGCCGCCATTATAAGTCCCATAATAAAAATTAGTGATAGTGATTTTACCATATATTCTCCTTTCTGAGAGCGCAAAAAAGCTGATGCTTTTCTACGACAAAAAATTAAAGTTTATCGTAGAAGTCATCAGCTTAGAATTCATATATAAGCGGTTCTGGTTTAACCAAGGGAGAACTTCATTCCCAACTTTTTTAGTATATCATTTTTCCTGCTGTTCCTCAATGATTTTTTCATAAAATCTATCAATAAAGGCAGTTATTTTCTTTCTTTTAATAATGCATACAAAGAAAGCTACTATAGCAATAACACTTACTATGGCCATGCCTGCATAGTGTCCCTTAAAGTAAAATGAGCCAATCAGGAGACTTCCTGCCATTCCAAAACATCTTCCCATAAGGGAAAATACAAGAAAAAGTTTAAAGTTCATATCTGATACACCTGCCACATAGCTTAATGTATCCTTTGGAAGTCCTGGAATCAGGTATATTAAAAATACCATCATGTATGCTTTTTTACTATTTAGTCTTTCAAGAAAGTACTGAAACTTTTCTTCGCCAAAGAAAAGATGCATGGCGTCAGTACCAAGGAATCTTGCAAGAAAATATGCAAGAGTGGTTCCTGCAACAGCGCCAATACAGGAATACAGGAATCCAAGAGGAAATCCAAAAAGATATCCTGCTGCAAACTGAAAGGCCTGACCTGGTATAATACTGATTACAATCTGCAGGACCTGAACTCCCATATAGATAAGTATGCTTTCTGTTCTGTACTGTCCAAGAAACATAACAATATCTTCAATTGAGTTAAATTCATCTAATATTTCGTGATGATAGAAGAAGATATATGCTGGAATTGCAACAACAATTGCAATAAGAACTAAAAACTTCAGTACCGTTAAAAATATTTTAAAATTTTTCTTACGTTTATCTAATCTATCCGTCAATCTCACACCTCTGAAAACGAATTAAAGTGATAATAGTCCTTTTTTAACTAACTGATCAACGCTCTTAATTACACCGAATTTTGAGTGTTCGTAAGTTAATCCTCCCTGGAAGTAAACAATATATGGTTCTCTTATTGGAGCATCTGCAGAAAGTTCAATGGATGATCCCTGAACAAAAGCACCTGCTGCCATTACAACTTCTGATTCGTAACCTGGCATATCCCATGGAATTGGTGTAACAAATGAATCAATAGGAGCAGCTGCCTGAATTCCTTCGCAGAATGCAACTACTGCTTCTGGTGAACCTAATTTTACTGACTGTATAATATCACTTCTGCAGTCGTTAACACCTGGTCTTATGTCATATCCAAGCATTTCATATACTTTTGCACAGAGAAGAGCACCCTTAACAGCTCCATTAACTACTTTTGGTGCCATGAAAAGTCCCTGTAAAACAGTTCTTGTCTGTCCAAATGTAAGACCACATTCATCCCCTATTCCAGGACATGTCATTCTGTAAGCTACTTTCTGAATAAGATCTTTTCTTCCTGCTACATATCCACCTGTAAGAGCAAGTCCGCCGCCAGGGTTCTTGATTAATGAGCCTGCCATAATGTCAATTCCTACATTAGTAGGTTCTTTAATGTCAATAAATTCACCATAGCAGTTGTCTGCCATACATACAATATCCGGATTAATATTATGAACAAATGTTGTCAGTTCTTCTATCTGATCAATTGTAATGGAATTTCTCCATGCATATCCAGTAGCTCTCTGAACTGATACCATCTTTGTTTTTTCTGTTATTGTTTTGCCTAATGTTTCAAGGTCAATTGAACCATCAGGTAAAAGTTCCACCTGTTTGTATGTAATTCCATATTCTTTCAGAGATCCCATACCTTCGCCTCTGATACCAATTACCTCTTCAAGAGTATCATATGGGCCACCTGAGCAGTAAATAAGTTCATCTCCTGGTCTTAGTACTCCCATTAAAGTAATTGCAAGAGCATGTGTTCCATTTACAATCTGAGTTCTTACAAGTGCTGCTTCAGTACCAAATACATCAGCATATACTTTTTCTACTGCAGCTCTTCCTGCATCATCATAGCCGTAGCCAGTGTTCCATGCAAAGTGACTGTCAGAAATCCTGTTTTTCTGAAGTGCTGCAAGAACCTTGTACTGGTTATATGCCATATTGTCATCAAGTTCTTTAAACTGCTCTTTAACTTCCTCTTCAGCCTGTTTTACAAGATTAATAACTCTTGGGCTGATTTCTAATTCTTTAATTAGTAGTTCTTCTGTTTTATTCATTTCTTCTCCAATTCTTTCTATATATTTACCTGTTTACTTATCGGTTCTTTCTTTCTCCCATTCCATATCATGAACAAGGTCTCGTTTTACTCCCTGTCTGTGACGTGCGTAAAGCTGCGTTGTAGTTACCTGTTCATGGTCAAGAAGTGCTGCAACATCATAAATGGAGTTACCTCTTCCAATTAAACTTGTGGCAGCTGTTGCTCTCAGCTTATGAGGACTATATCCATTGTTTCTTGTCGTATTAAGAGCAATTGATGTATATTTCTTTACAAGTTCTCTTATCTGCCTTGCTGTCATGCGTCTGTCCTGTAACGAAAGGAACAGAGCGTCTGCAGCATCTCCTTCAAGCTTTTCTGAATCCGTCCTCTCGTTATATATATAATCTTCTAATACGAGAGTTACACTTTCGTTAAGAGGCATAATAGATTCTTTTCCTCTTTTACGATATATTTTAAATTCTCCTCTTGAAAAATTAAATGAACTTACATTAAGCTGCTGCAATTCAGAAAGTCTCAGACCATATGTAAGAAATATGATTAAAATTGCCTTATCTCTTTTCTTTGTTTTTTCCCAGTAAGCATGCTCATGTTCTGTAAGTCCTGAACCAGTAGAAACTGCATCAAGCATTACCATAACTTCATCATCCTGCAGAGCCTTGATTTCCTGCTCCCCGGCCTTTGGAACCCTTATAGGGTCAAAACCGTCAGTAATGTTTTTTTCTAAAAGTTCATCTCTGTATAACTGTTTAAACATTACTGATAAAGAAGACTTTTTTCTTGCAAGAGTCTTGTTATTATTCTCGTAAACATATACTGCCTTATCTGTTTCCATTTTGTACTTTCTGCAGTAGTCAATAAAGAAGTTTACATCTCTTGCTGTTATACACTTAAACTCTTCCAGTGTAATATCCTTAGGTGAAGAGGCTTTTGTAAGCTGCTTTTCACTAACAAGATAGTTACAGAAAAAACGTATATCATGAAGATATGCAAGTCTGGTCATAGGAAGAACGTTGCCTTTAAGATAGACGAAAAAACTTCTTAAAAAATATGGCAGCTCATTTTCTATAGCTTCACATTCTTCAAAGACCTGGGCTTCTTTACTTACAATATTGTCTGGTTTATTACTTTTGTTATGTATTTTCAGTTCTTTAGCCATGAGAATATCTCCTTAAGGCACTCTTCTTTGCTAATATATTCTGAAAGGTTAAACCATTTCATTTCATCATAACGCCTGAACCATGTAAGCTGGCGCTTGGCATAATGTCTTGTATTTTTCTTCACAAGGTCAACTGCTTCTTCCTTTGAATATTCCCCATTAAAGTAACCTATGATTTCTTTGTAACCGATTCCTTTCATGGAAATATCTTTTTCACCAAGGCCCATTCTGAGAAGTCCTTCAACTTCCTCAAATAGTCCGTTTTCTACAAGAATATCAACACGCCTGTTAATGCGATCATAAAGCTCAGCCCTGTCTCTTGTAAGTCCAATAAGTTTTACCTCATAATCATTTGTTTTAACAGGGTCAGTAGAAAAATCCTTTATGGTTTCTCCGTTATATACTGCTTCCAGAGCTCTTACTACCTTCTTAATGTTATTAGGATGTATTCTTTCTGCAACTTCAGGAGCAAGTTCTTTAAGTTTGTTGTGAATAAATTCACCGCCGTACTCTTCTGCTTCTTTGTACAGAATGTCTCTGTATCTGCTTGCAAGTGGTGGCGCACTGAAATCCATATCATAAAGAAGTGAGTTCAGGTAAAGGCCTGTTCCTCCTGTAATAACAGGAGTTTTGCCACGTGAGAAAATATCTTCAATGGCTGCTTTTGCCATCTGCTGATATTTAAACACTGTGAAATTCCCCTTAGGATCGACACAGTCTATAAGGTGGTGAGGTACTAGTGCCTGCTCTTCTTTAGTAGGCTTGGCGCTTCCAATATCCATGTGTTTATATAACTGCATTGAATCGCATGATACAATTTCACCGTTAAACTCAAGTGCTGTTTCAATAGAATATTCAGTTTTTCCAACGGCTGTAGGGCCGCATATAGTTATAATTTCTCTTTTCATATATATACTCTTCTAATTTCAGATTCGCGTATAGTCTGTTACATATACGTATTATATTATAGCATAAAAACAACTGGATTTATATGATAAATTAGGAAAATGCACAGGTGTTCTTAAATTAACATCTGAAAATTAAGGATACTTTTAGAAAAGGCGGCCTGCCCGTCTTGTTAAAGCAACTTGTACTTAAATTAATTCTGTTGTATACTATGGCTAATGAAGGAACCGCGTAGGGAAAGGCGGTCTAGTCAGAATTTATGGTTTTCCGTTTATTTGTCTCTATTACAGAGAAGAATAATCCATACGATTAACATACCAATCTGACATAAGTCAGAGATTGAAATATGCATCACCTTCTTTTTCCAAGATGGTAACTAAACCGCCAGCGGTTCCTTATCCATATTTTGCTATTCATTAACTGCCGTTTCAAAGAAGTTATGGTATTTATTTACATCTCAAAATTAAGAAAAGACAGTCGTAAACGACTGTCCATAATATTGACACTTATACTAATCTCATACTAATGGATATTGAATTCTGATCAATTCTATTGTATACTATAGTTAATGAAGGAACCGCTTAGGGAAAGGCGGTTTAGTCAAAATTTAACTTTTGAAAAACCGTCAAACACTATGTTTGGCGGTTTTCCGTTTATTTGTCTCTATTACAGAGAAGAATAATCCATACGATTAACATACCAATCTGACATAAGTCAGAGATTGAAATATACATCATATGCATCACCTCCTTTTTCCAAGGTGGTGACTAAACCGCCAGCGGCTCCTTATCCATATTTTACCATTTATTAACTACTATTTCAAGGAAGTTATGGTATTAATTTACATTTATAAATTTAACAAAAAGACAGTCGTTTTATGGCTGTCTTTTCATATACTTTTGCTATACTTTTCTCTTAAACATCTTCTCAATTTCATACTGTGAAAAACGTATAAATGTTGGTCTTCCATGTGGGCAGGAGAATGGATTTCTGCATTTCTTAAGAGATTCCATAAGCCCCTGTATTTCCTCTTCCTTAAGGTAATCATGAGCCTTAACTGCCGATTTGCATGACTTCATAATGAGTTTATCAATTACAACAGTATTTTTAAAGTCCGTCTTTTCTTCTATACTGTCTATATATTCATTAACAAAGTTTTCTGCTTCCGAAATTGTCATAAATGTTGGAATCTCACGTATTACATAGGTTGATGGTCCGAATAGTTCAATGGTAAATCCCATATCTTCTAAAGAAAGCTTCCATTCATCTTCATTTTCCATGCAGTATGGTGGAACTTCTATGGTAATAGGTGTAAGAATTGGCTGATGCAGTTTTTCTTCTGCCAGGTATTCTCCTACAAACTTTTCATAAAATACACGTTCATGAGCAGCGTGCTGGTCAATCATATAGAAGTTGTGATCATCTACTGCCGTAATATATGTTCCGAAAAATGAGCCTGTAACCTTTAAATCATCAAAGTCAAAAGGATGACTTGTATTTAACTCTCTTTCAATTAATTCTCTGAACTCAGATTTAAAATTTCTGGTTTCTGCGGGAATTTCTTCTACTGTTTCTGATTCTTCGTATTCGTAATCTTTTACAGAATCAAAAGCAGCTTTTATACCTTTAAGACTATCTTCCATGCTCTGCTTTACTTCATATGCCTCCGGTCTTGTTTCTCTAAAGGTTGAAGTTTCAGGCTTTGAAGGCTTTTCTACAGGTGGAATAAACATTGGCTTTCTTTCTCTGGTTGACAATATCTGTTTTATATCAACCTGCTCAGTTTTCATATTTTTGTAATCTTCATCCTCTTTAACAAAGGCATTTTTTACCTGAACCACAGCTTCCTTAGAGCCAAGAGCCTTCTTTATACCATCTGAAAGAAGCAGGAATATTTCTTTTTCATTATCAAATCTTACTTCCTTTTTATTAGGATGAATATTTACATCAAGCCTTGCCGGATCTGTTTCTACAAAGAGAAAACATATTGGATATCTGCCTTCGAACAGCCTTTCTCTGTATCCATCTTCAACACCTTTTTCCATTACCCTGCTGTTAACAGTTCTTCCATTAACAAAGAAATACTGATTTCTTCTTGATGTTTTGGATAACTGTGGTCCTGAAATGTATCCGTAAACACGGTTAACTCCGTCAGTATGCTCCACAGGAACCAGGTCCCTGTATTCATTAAGTTTGTAAACAGCTAAAACAGCGTGATGAAGATTCCCTTTGCCATTAGTTGAAAACACCGTGTTACCATTGTTTATGAGTCTGAATCTGATGTGAGTAAAAGCAAGCGCAATTCTAGATACAAAATCAATAATCTGTCCGCTTTCTGCTGAATCAGACTTCATAAATTTAAGTCTTGCCGGTGTGTTATAGAACAGATCTGTAATTATGAGTGTGGTTCCTTCAGGGCAGCCTGTTGGCTCTGAAGAAATAACTTCACTTCCATGAATAATCAGCTTAAGTCCTGCCCTTTCATCTCTTGTTTTTGTAACCAGTTCTGTATGAGTTACTGCAGCAATACTTGCAAGAGCTTCCCCTCTGAAACCGAGAGTTTCTATGGAGTCAAGGTCTCTTACCTTTGAAATCTTACTTGTTGCATGACGAAGAAATGCTGTCTCTGCTTCCGAAGCAGGAATACCGCACCCATTATCTGTAACTCTCATATATGATTTTCCGCCATTTTTTATCTCAATGGTAATTGAATCTGCCCCGGAGTCAATGGCATTTTCTACAAGTTCTTTAATAACTGAAACGGGACGTTCAATAACTTCCCCTGCTGCTATTTTATCAGCAATGTTTTTTTCTAATACCCTGATCATTTTATGAATTCCTTTAATTCCTCAAGAATGCCTATAGCCTGAGATGGTGTAACTTCCATAAGGTTAAGGCTTTTGATTTTATCTTTTAGCGGATCCGGTTCACTTAAGAAGAACGAAATCTGTTCTTCCTGTACTTTTACAGGCTTTTCTTCTGAAATATTTGTATTTTCATGTTTCCCTGATTCAAGAAGATACAGTCTGTTTTCTGCATTTTCCAGAAGTTCCTCTGGCACTCCTGCAAGCTTTGCAACGTGTACACCATAACTTCTTGATGCTGAACCCGGAACTATTTTATGAAGGAAAACAATGTTTCCATTTTCTTCTGACACCTCAACATTGAAATTCTTTACCCCTTTTACTTCATCTTCAAGCGATGTCAGTTCGTGATAATGCGTGGCAAATAAAGTACGGATGTGCTTCTTTTCGTTACACAGGTAATCTACTGTTGCCCATGCAATAGATAGTCCGTCATATGTACTTGTGCCGCGACCTATTTCGTCTAAAATTATTAAGCTCCTGTCTTCTGAGCAGTTCAGAATATATGCCAGTTCACTCATTTCAACATAGAATGTGGACTGTCCCTGAGCAAGATTATCTGATGCTCCTATACGTGTGAAAATCCTGTCTACAACACCAATGTGAGCTGCGTCACAAGGAACGAAACAACCGGCCTGAGCCATAAGAACTATAAGGGCGGTCTGCCTCATATATGTTGATTTACCAGACATATTAGGCCCTGTAATAATTATCATGCTGTTATCTGTATTATTAAGATATGTGTCGTTAGAAACAAAGATTCCATCACTTACCATCTGTTCAATAACAGGATGTCTTCCTCTTTCAATCTCCAGTTCGTAACTGTCATCAACTACAGGTTTTACATATCCAAGCTTGCTGCTTACTGTAGCAAAGGAACACAATACATCAAGCTCAGCAATAGCTCTTGATGTGGTCTGAATTTCTTTAATATATTTTTCTATTTCTTCCCTTATTTCTACAAAAAGATCATACTCCATCTGATTAATCTTTGTTTCTGCATTAAGTACAAGATTTTCCATTTCTTTTAATTCAGGAGTAATATATCTTTCGTTATTTACAAGAGTCTGTTTTCTGATGTAATCATCAGGAACAAGGTCAGAATTTAACTTTGTAACATCAATATAGTAGCCGAAAACCTTGTTAAATCCTACTTTAAGAGTCTTGATTCCTGTTCTTTCTCTTTCCTTTGCTTCAAGTCCTGCAATCCATGCCTTGCCGTCTTTAATAGAGAACTTAATATCATCAAGAGCTTCTGAGTACCCGTCTTTAATTACGGATCCTTCCTTAATAGTAAAAGGTGCATCTTCCCTTATGGATCTTTCTATTAAATCATACACATGACTAAGGTCACATATATCATCTGAAAGTTTCTTTAGCATTTCGGAGTCTGCATATGCAAGATTGTCCCTGATTTCAGGAAGTACATAAACTGAAGATTTAAGTGCAAGAAGGTCTTTTCCATTGGCATTTCCCGATGCAATTCTTCCAGCCAGTCTTTCGAAATCGTAAACCTGCTTAAGAGCTTCTCTCAAGTTATTTTCCATTACAGGCTGATCTGTAAGTTCTTCAACAGCATCCAGTCTCTGATTAATTTCTTTTACGTTATTAAGTGGTTCTCTGAGCCACTGTTTCAGCTTTCTTGAGCCCATGGCTGTTCCTGTTTTGTCAAGAACTCCAAGAAGTGAACCTTGAATTTTTTTATCATAAAGTGTTTCTGTAATTTCCAGGTTTCTAAGTGTTGCCTTGTCAAGAGCCATGTGCTGACCAATAGTATATACTATACAGTCTGTAAACTGATTAAGGCTGTGCTTCTGTGTCTCGAGTAAGTATGCAAGTAAAGCTCCAAGAGAAAGTATGGCAGGTTCTCTGTCAGCAAGTCCTGTTGCAGAAAATACCTGCTGGCCAAACTGACCTTTAACTGCTTCCATGCATGCTTTTTCCTGATAATAAGAATTGTTCATTACGAAAATATATGCATTTGTAACTTTCTTAAGCTCTTCTTCGCTGACAAAAGCAAGAGCACTTTCGCTTAGAATAATTTCTTTTGCATCGATTTTGTTAAGCTCATTAATAACGGTTTCCATCATATTAACTGATGTTTCTTCTGATGTAGTATATAGCTCACCTGTAGAAATGTCGCAGTACGAAATAGACATTCCTTCCTTTGAAATGTACAGAGATGCCAGGTAGTTGTTTTCCTTTTCCTTTAGCATTGACTGTGAGGTAACTGTACCAGGAGTAACAATTTTGATTACTTCTCTTTTTACTATACCCTTTGCTTCCTTTGGGTCTTCAACCTGCTCACAGATTGCAACCTTGTATCCTCTTTCTACAAGTCTTGAAATATATGTTTCTGCTGCATGAAAAGGTACGCCGCACATAGGTGCACGTTCCTCCATACCACAGCTCTTACCTGTAAGAGTAAGTTCAAGTTCCCTTGCTGCAGTCTTTGCATCTTCGAAGAACATTTCATAGAAATCTCCTAATCTGTAAAAAAGAATACAGTCTTCATAATCTTTTTTAGTATCAACATAATGCTGCATCATAGGTGATAATTTTTCTTTTTTTGACATAATCTCTTCCTTTTTTCTGTATATATTGTCGATATTTTTCGCCAGTTAACCAAAATATATTGTGTGTATCAGTGCCATAATCCCAAATACACATCATATTATTATATCAAAGTTAAGAATGTTTTTAAAGATTATATGGCGAATAGGAAGAAGAAAATCATATTAATCTGTTAATGCCTATATAACAACAAAACCCCCGGCATAACCGGGGGGGCTGAAGTTCATTTTGTAAATATGACTATTTTCCTAATTTTTTGTTGTATGCTTCAAGACCTAATCTGATAAGTTCAACACCACGTCTCATATCAGCCTGGTTAAGAACGTATGCAATACGGATTTCGTCTTTTCCAAGTCCTGGTGTAGCATAGAATCCTTCTTCTGGAGCAAACATTGCTGTTTCGCCATTATCATCAAATTCTTCTAACATGAACATTAAGAAATCTTCGATGTCGTCTACTGGCAGTTTAGCTGACATATAGAAAGCTCCACCTGGTTTCTGGCAAACAACTCCTGGAATCTTCATTAATTCTTCGTATACTACGTCTCTTCTTCCGCAGTATTCTGCTTTTACTTCATCGTAGTATTCAGCAGGAAGTCTGAATAAAGCAGCAGCTCCAACCTGGTCAACTGTTGATACGCAAAGTCTTCCCTGAGCAATCTTCATTACTGATGCCATAAATTCTTCGTTCTTAGAAATTACGCAGCCGATTCTTGCTCCGCATGCTGAGAATCTCTTTGAAACTGAGTCGATTAAGATTACTCTGTCTGCTAAGTCTGGAAGCATTCCAAAGGAAACAGCTTCTCTTCCATCATAAGCAAATTCTCTGTAAACTTCGTCAGCCATAATCCATAAATCATGTTCTTTAGCGATTTCGCCGATTAACTTCATGTCTTCCATTGTAAGAACGTTACCTGTTGGGTTTCCCGGGTTAATGCAGCAGATAGCTCTTGTTTTTTCTGTAATCAGTGGTTCGATCATTTCTCTCTTTGCATACTGATATCCATCTTCAGCATGTGTTGTAATAGGAACGATTACGCCACCAGCAGCTTTACAGAATGTGCTGTAGTTTGTATAGAATGGTTCTGCAAGAAGAACTTCGTCGCCTTCGTTAAGCATTGTTAAGAATGCCATGCTGATAGCTTCTGATCCTCCGTTAGTAACCATGATATCTTTTCTTTCAAGATCAATGTTGTATGTTTTAAAGTATTCACAGATAGCATCCTGTAAATCAGCCATACCACCTGATTCTGTGTACTTGATTACATTTGTTTTGTAATTGTTAATAGCATCTAAGAATACGTCTGGTGTAGCAACATCAGGCTGTCCGATGTTAAGGTGGTACACTTTTTTACCAGCATCTTTTACTTTCTGAGCGATAGGGTTAAATTTTCTAATTGGGGAAAACTGCATGGATTCCACTTTGTTTGATATTTTCATCTCTTCATATCTCCTTTAAAACATCATTTTAAAAAATTTTATTCTAACTCTTCGTGAGAGTTATTAACAATATTCTGTACATTTACATTATAACTCAGATTTTCTGTTTTGGAAAGATGTAAAAGATATTCTATATTACCTTTTGCACCTGTTACTGGTGAAAAAGTAAGTCCCTGCGGATAAAGTCCGTTTTCTTTGGCATATCCTATTACATTTTCTATAACTTCAGCATGTACTTTTCTATCGCGGACAATTCCCTTCTTGCCAACCTGTTCTCTTCCTGCTTCAAACTGTGGCTTAACAAGGCATACGATTTCGCCATCATCAGCAAGTACTTTTGCTGCCACAGGAAAGATCAGTTTAAGTGAAATAAAGGAAACGTCAATACTGATAAAATCTATGGGTTCTGCAATAAGCTCTGTATCTAAATAGCGCACATTGCATTTTTCCATATTTACAACTCTTTCGTCAATACGCAGTTTGTAATCAAGCTGGCCGTATCCAACGTCAATGGCATATACCTTTGTTGCTCCGTTCTGAAGCATGCAGTCAGTAAAGCCCCCTGTTGATGCACCAATATCCATACATACATTGTCAGTCATTGACAGACCAAATTCTTTCATGGACTTTTCTAATTTAAGACCGCCACGGCTCACATATGGACAAAGGTTTTCTTTAACAAAAATCTCTGCTTCTGTATTAATCATGGTTCCAGCCTTATCACTTTTCTGTCCATCAACATATACTATGCCTGCCATAATGGCAGCTTTTGCTCTTTCTCTTGACGGATAATATCCGTTCTGTACTAATAAAACATCAAGCCTTTCTTTCAAGCTCTTCACAAATCCTTTCTGCTATGGAGTCAGCATCAAGTCCATATCTTGCAAACAGACTGTCTACATCACCATGCTCAACAAACTTATCAGGCCATCCGAAGTTAATTACATTTTCGAGACCGCTTTCTGATCTGAACACTTCTCCAAATCCGCCTGTAAGCATATTATCTTCTAATGTTACTGTTAATTTTACATCCTTATTTACACATGATAAATCCATTGGTTTAACAGTAGTAACATCTACAATACCTGCTTTAATTCCTTCTGATTCAAGAATTTCTTTTACTTTTTCTGCAGTATCAAGCATTTTGCCAACTGCCCATATATCAACATCATTACCATCAGAAACACGAATATTCTTTCCGTCGTAAGGAGTGATTTTACCATCAATACATGTGCAGTTTCCTCTTGGATAACGAACTGCAACTGGTCCTTCAGCCTCGTTTACAGCATAATCAATCATTGCTGCAAGCTGTTCTCCTGAAGCAGGAGTCAGAATAGTCATGTTTGGCATTGGCTGTAAATATGAAAGGTCAAATACACCGTGATGTGTTTCGCCGTCTGCACCTACAAGACCTGCACGGTCAATGGCAAATACAACATGAAGATTCTGTAAACATACGTCTTCAATAAGCTGGTCATATGCTCTCTGAAGGAAGGAAGAATAAATAGCTGCAACTGGTTTAAGGTCACATCTTGCCATTCCTGCGCAGAATGTTACTGCATGCTGCTCAGCTATACCAACGTCATAAAATCTCTTTGGATATTTAAGCGCAAATTCTCCAAGACCTGTTGCCTGGCACATGGCAGCTGATACTGTTACAATCTTATCATCTTTATGAGCAAGTTCCAGAATTCTGTTTCCGAAAACATCAGAATATGTTGTCTTAGGTTCAGAAAGAAGTGCACCTGTTTCTGGATTAAAAGCACCTACACCGTGGAACTTACCAGGGTAGTTTTCTGCATTTCTGTATCCTTTGCCCTTCTTTGTAGCAAGATGAATAAATACGGGACCTTCTACCTTCTTGGCCATTCTGAGTACTTCAATGGTTTCTTCAAGATTATGTCCGTCAATTGTACCGAAGAATTTAAAGCCCATTTCTTCTAAAAGAACTCCTCCTGAAAGAACAGCATATTTGATTCTGTCTTTTGCATGACTGATACTTGTCGAGATTTCACCACCGATTCCCGGAATCTTTTCAATTGTATTCTTAACTTTTTTCTTGGCTTTGAGATACTCGTTAGAAGTTCTTACCTTTGACAGGTATTCTGAAATTCCTCCGATATTAGGTGAAATTGACATACCGTTGTCATTAAGTATAACAATTACTTTTGATCCAAGATGTCCAATATTATTAAGTGCTTCGTAGGCCATGCCTCCTGTTAAAGCACCGTCACCAATAACTGCAATAACTTCATTATCGTCACCCTTCAGATCTCTTGCAACAGCCATTCCGCAGGCTGCAGAAATAGATGTGCTCGAATGACCTGTTTCGTAAACGTCATGCTCACTTTCCTTGATTTTAGGGAACCCGCTCATTCCATTTAATTTGCGAAGTCCGTCAAACTGATCAATACGGCCTGTAAGTATTTTGTGAACGTAGCACTGATGTCCTACGTCCCATATAATTTTGTCATAAGGGCTGTCAAAAACCGTATGAAGTGCTATGGTAAGTTCAACTATGCCAAGGTTAGAAGCAAGATGTCCACCTGTCTTTGACACACTGTTAATTAAAAAATCCCTTATACCGTAAGATAAAATTTCCAGTTCATCTAAATCCATTGTTTTTAAATCTTCCGGAAAGTTATATTCTTTTAAATCTTTCATCAGAAAAACTCCCTTTAGTTATTTTGTTCTGTCCTGTAATGAATATACAAGATTTCTGAAGAACTCTGCATTATCATAGTATTCTGCTATGGCATCTACAGCATTCTTTGTTAACTCATGAACTCTGTTAACTGATTCTTCAATTCCGTTAAGAGACACATAAGTTACTTTTTCATTCTGAGCATCTGCTCCTGTCTTCTTGCCTGTTTCTTCTTCATTTCCTTTTACATCAAGAATATCATCAGCAATCTGATATGCAAGTCCCATATTTTCTGCATAAGTTGTCATGTTCTTAAGCATTTCATCTGATGCACCGCCAATATACAGGCCGGCTCTGATGGCGCCCACAATAAGGGCTGCTGTTTTGTTTAAGTGAATGTATTCCAGCATTTCATTTGAACACTGTTTGTGTTCTGATTCAATATCTGATGCCTGACCTGCAACCATTCCTCTTACTCCACTGTGTTTTGCAATGGTGTATGAGGCATTTACCCTTTTCTGAAGCTCGCGTAAATCATCAAAATGTAAAAGCATATCCATGTTCATTGCTTCAAATGCAGTATTAAGAAGACCATCTCCTGCAAGAACTGCCATACCATCTCCGAACACCTTATGATTTGTTGGAAGACCTCTTCGTAAATCATCATTATCCATGGCAGGAAGGTCATCGTGAATCAGTGAATATGTATGAATGTATTCTATTGCGCATGCATATGGAAGTGCATCTGTTGCCTTTCCACCTGCAAACTCGCATGCTGCAAGACAGAGAACCGATCTGATTCTTTTTCCTCCTGCAGTAAGTGAATACTTTACTGCATCATAAAGAGTGCTGCTCTTTGAATCAATACTTGGAATATACTCTAAAAGATAATCGTCAATCAGTTCTTTGTACTCCTCAAAATTCTCTCTCATAATTACACCTCGCCTTCAAAAACTTCAATTTTCTGTTTTGCGTTTTCAAGTATTTCACTACATATTTTGTAGTATTTCATGCCACTTTCGTAATATCCAATAGCATCTTCTAGTGTAGTATCAGGCTTTTTGATGTTCTCTGCCATTTTCTGAAGTTCATCAAATGCCTCTTCAAACTGATTTCTATTTGCTGTTTCCATTTGTCACCTCTAAAATTCTGCACTTTGCAGTGCCATCTTTAAGCCTTAACATATATACTTCATCAGGAGTAAGTTCTCCTGCACTTTTAACTGTTTTACCTTCTTCATCCTGAAGAAGTGTATATCCTTCATCAAGAACACGGGCAGGATTCCCCTTTTCCAATTCCAGCTTCAGCTGTTCAGTTCTGTATGTTCTCTCATTTATCATGTTAATAAGGTGGTTTTTCATTTCTGAAAGTACTGAGGATATCTGCATTTCATTAAGTCTCACCTTATTGCTTAGCTGCACAAGGAGATTTTCTTTTTTATCGAAAAGAAAACTTCTCAGTTCCTCAGTATCTGGAACTGCAATCTGCGCTGCAGCTGTTGGTGTTTCTGCACGCTTATCTGCTACAAAATCAGAAATAGTAAAATCTATTTCGTGACCTACTGCTGATATTACAGGAATTCGGGAATCATAAATGCTTCTTGCAACTATTTCTTCGTTAAATGCCCACAGGTCCTCTGTGGATCCTCCCCCTCTTCCTACAATAAGGGTGTCTATATCATCATAGTTCTTATTTACATAGTCAATCATTCCTGAAACAGATGCTGCAGCACTTGTTCCCTGAACAAGCACAGGAAATACAATTACATCAGTAACATCATTTCTCTGCCTTATTATCTTCAGGATATCTTTTACTGCTGCTCCTGTGTTAGAAGTAATAACTCCTATTTTTGCAGGAAATCTTGGAATTGGTTTCTTGTGATCAGGATTAAACAGTCCTTCTTTCTGAAGTTTCTGCTTCATTTTTTCGAATGCAATGGCAAGACTGCCTTCGCCCTGAACTTCAACATTTTTTACGTGAAGTGTATAAGACCCGTTCTTTGCATATACTCTTACCTGTCCGTTAAGTATAACTTCCATGCCGTTATCGAGAGTGTATCTCAGCATATTTTTGTAGTATTCAGCAAGGAAACAGTTAATTTTGCTTTCTCCATCCACTATGGAAAAATATACATGGCCGGAACCATGATACTTAAGTCCTGAGATTTCTCCCTTTACTGTTACTGATCCAAGAAGAGGATCAGTACCGATTATTCTTCCAATATATTCATTTAGTTGTGAAACCGTTATTGGTTTAATTGCCATAATTTCTTTCCTCCAAGAAGAGCCGTGCCTACTGCATTATCTGTGCTAAGGGCTGGATCTCCAAAACAGAGATTAAATTCTTTTAAATTTTCTTTTAAATATTTTCTCATAAAACAGCTTGATGAAACACCACCGGCAAAGAGAAAATCATTTACGCCGTATTTTCTTTTTAGTTCCCTGCAGAGACCTGCTACTGCTTCTGCAAGCCTTTCGAATATCATATATATGAGGTCTTCCTCAGGAACTGTTCCTGCTGCTCTCTGTGCCTGAGTTTCAATACCAGAAAGATTAAAGTAACAGTCCTTTATTTTAATCCTTGTAAGTATGTTATTCTCAGGTCTTACTGTTTCTTCTGTAACCTGGTCCATTTCTGCTCCGCATGGAAAACTCATGCCAAGAGTTACTCCAAGTCTGTCAAGAACCTGTCCCATGGCAAGATCCTTTGTACCGCCTGCAAGTGTTACAGAATCATTTTTTACAAGAAGAGCTTCTGTAGTTCCTCCTGAGAAGTGAAAGCTTACAAGCTCTCTGGAACCTTCAAGAGATGAACCGTTTTTAACTGCTTCTACATGACCTTCCTGATGAGAATTTGTAAACATTGGAACGCTGAGAGCAGAACTTATAATTCTTCCAGCCGAAAGTCCTGCATTAAAAACAGGCATATATGAACCATCCACAGACCTTGGTCTTGATGAAACGCTTACAGCACTTATCTTTCTGTTACCCAGAATCTGAAAGGCTCTTTCTATTAATTCCGGCAGTTTATTTATATGCTGAAAAAGAGCGTCAGACTGCCTAAGCCCTCTCTCGCCCTTTTTTACTTCTAAATATTCTTGTATATTACATACGATTTCTCCAGAGCACGAAACAATGGCAACTGATGTTTTGTAATTACTTGTATCTATACCAAGAATATATGCTTCCTTCATTTTCTATTTTACCACCTTGGCAAGAACTGCATTTACAAACTTTCCGGAATCATCTGTTCCAAATGTGTTTGCAAGAGCAATAGCTTCGTTAATTGATACTTTATCAGGAATGTCACTGATGTATTTCAGCTCTGCAATTGCAAGTCGTAAAACTGCAAGATCTGTCTTTGGCAGTCTGTTAATATTCCAGCCTGTGCTGTTTTCGTTAATAATATTATCAATTTCTTCTTTGTTATTGCAGATTACAGAATAAAGTTCCTGGCAGTATTCTTTCTGTTTGCCAAGTCTGTGTTCTCTGAAGTATGACTCTCTGTCATCTATGTTAAAATCACCACAGGATTCCATCTGGAAAATTACCTGCATCATTATTCTTCTCGCATCTGTTCTAGTCAATTTGCTGTTCCTCCTTAGCAGGGTCCACTCCCTGAACATGTATATTTACTTCAATAACTTCTTCGTCCGTTATTTTTTCTAATTCTTCTTTTATGTGGCTCTGTATATCCCAGGCAAGCTGTGGAATCTTAACCCTGTACAAAACGTTAAGATATACATCTATTAAAATCCCCTCATCTTTGCGGGAAAGTTTAACACCTTTTCTGCTGGACGTAATACCCAGAATGTTCTCGGAAAGATTGTCTGTAATACCGCCTGCAAGCCTGCTTACACCATCCATATCTGAAACCAGTTTAACAGTTGCAGCAACCAGCTCGTCATCAGTAATCTTTGATGAACTGCTCATATCATCCTGCATAATACACTCTCCTTCCAGTTACATTTACTTCTGTATTATATCATTATTTACATTGCGATACAATAAAATATGGAGAAAAACAGCCTGTGTACATTCTTCCCTGGAGAAATATTAATTAGCTAAGAAGCGTAAATGAGAAAAGACTACGAATTATACCGGTAACTGATACATGGCTTCTTTTAAAATTAAGCTTTTCATTCTATGATTATCACTTAAAGACAGGGAGCAGAATAATGAGTTGAAGGTCCGGCTTTTAACTACTTGTATAACACATTTCCCATAAAAAAAGAAATATATAAGCCCTTAACTTCAGATCATTCTGATGTTAAGGGCTATATTTTTTACTCTGCTATTTCTGCTGTTTTTCCAAAGTGCTTCTGCATAATATACTGATATCCTACAAAGAAGCAGTATCCGAATGTAGCTCCAATAAAGTTATTTACAATTCTAAGCATTACTGAGCCTGATAGTCCGTAAAGTGCTGTAGAAACAAGAAGTGCTCCAAAGCAGTTAAGGACTGTCTGATGTCTGTAATTACTGCAGAATCCAAGCACGATTCCTCCAACTGGTCCGAATGTATAGTGGTATTCTGCCGGTACTATGCTGGAAATTATTGCAAAGAGTACAGAACCTGTAATTACTCCAAGGATTCTGTCGCTCCATCTTTCCTTTGTTCCTGCAAAGGAAGAATAGCAGCCAAGAAGTGATGCACAGGCAAATCCTCCCCACATCATTCTTTCCATTCCAAGAAGTGTACCAATTCCAAGGAAAAGGCTTACGCCAAGAGCAAGCTGAAGCTGCCACTGATTCTTTTCTTTAGTAAGATGGAACATCTTCGCAACATCTTTAAACTTAACATGACTGTGTTTGCCATAATGCTTAAACATAAAAATTGAAGCACATACTATATATCCACACATCATAAGTACTGTCCTTTTTACAAGCAGATTTCCTGTAACAGGATTTCCCACAATAAATACATATGAAAATGCATAAAGTCCCCCATTACCCATTTCTGGTTCTTCTGTTGTCATAAGAAGTATAACAAATATTGACGCAAAGTGAATAAGTATTCCAAGAACAGGATTTACTAAAGTAGCAAATGCAGGTCCTGCTACTAATATAGCAAATACTATTCCAAGATTAATAAGGGAATCCTCTACGCAGTATCCAAAATCCACAAAACGCAGTGCAAGAAGTATACATATTAAAGCCACAGCAACCGGACTGTTTTCCTGTCCGAACAGTGTAACAATAGGCGTAATAAGGAGGATACAGAATGTTACAAGAAGAAGTGCTCTTACCCATCTTGCAAGTTTTACCTTCCTTCTGAATTCTGGTGTATCGGCATTAATAATAGTTCGTTTTAAATCTTTTGGATTCATCTGTAAAACGTCATAAAATCGCATTAAATATCATTCCCCCTGTTTTCTTTAATTAATTCTAAAAATCTGTTTGCAGAGCTTACTCTGTCAAAAAGTATATCAAAGTCATCCTGCATAAGCCTTTTCAGGTAGTACATGGGCTTAAGAATTGCCTGATAGTTGTTATTCAGTTCTTCAATCCCTTTTTCAGTTACATTAAAAACATAGCTGCGTTTATCTGCAGGATGCACTTCCTTATGAATATATTCTTTACAAAGAAGCTTCTTAAGTGCTCTGGAAACGGCTTCTTTCTTCATGCCTGTTTCCTGGCAAAGTGAAAGAGGTGTGCTCTTTTCTGGTTCCATATATAGCCACGAAAGTATTTCCATTTCACTTACAGTAAGTGTCAGTTGTTCATCATTTAAAAGCATGTTTCTTGAGAAATGATGAAGTTCCTGATGGTATTTCAGCATTTCCATCCACTCTTTTTCTTCCATATATACAGCTCCTTTCTTAAAGTTAACATTGTTAATTATATTTTAATTAGTTAACATTGTCAACTAAAATTGCGTGAACTTGTGGTATTTATTTCGTCACCCTATTGTCACCCATATTTAAAAATATATGGTTGACAATTAAAATATCTGCTGATATACTTTGCTACAGAAAGAACGCGATATATATGGGAGGCATTATGGAAAATACAAACAGAAAAACTTCAGAAAAAACAAAAAGCATGGTATATATAAGTATGTTTGCAGTAATTATTGCAATATGCTCATGGATTTCAATACCAGCAGCAGTTCCTTTTACACTTCAGACTATGGCAGTGTTTTTATCATGTGGCCTGCTTGGTGGTAAACGAGGAACACTTGCTGTTCTTATCTACATATTATTAGGTTCTGTAGGACTTCCTGTCTTTGCAGGATTCTCCGGTGGTATAGGAGTTCTCTTTGGTTCAACAGGCGGCTATATTATGGGATTTCTTTTCTCTGCCCTCATTATGTGGGCTATGGAAAAAATTAAGGGTAACAGAAAACTCATCCTTATTCTTTCAATGGTTATAGGGTTACTTGTATGCTACGCAGTTGGTACAGCATGGTTTATGCTTGTGTACACAAAGACTACAGGGGCTGTTACACTTCTTACTGTGCTTGGATGGTGCGTTTTCCCATTTATTATTCCTGACGCAGTAAAAATCGCCATTGCATATATTCTTACACTGAGATTAAAGAAGTTTGTAAAATAGAGATGGAGAAGATTACACTACGCGCTCACCACGGAATGTGCCTGCAGTATTTTGAAGGCAGAGGATATAGCAGTGAGTTTACAGCACATATGGGGAAGGTTCTTAACAGCCTTACTGATAATACAGAAATAGAAGTAATAACTGAAGCAGATATAGTCTGCAGCAGGTGCCCTAACCTGAGAAATGGAATATGTACAGACAGATACCTTGTAAAAAGATATGATGAAGAGGTTCTTAAAGCAATAAAGGTTTCTCCCGAATCAGTTCTTACATGGGACAGATTCAGAACTCTTGTAAAAGAAAATATATTAACTACAGGTAAGCGTGAAGCAATCTGCAGAAACTGCAGATGGAACAGTATCTGCAGAGCAAAAGAAAAGAATGCCAGCTGCATTTAGCTGGTATTTTTCTTATCTTGACAACAAAAAAGCTCTGACGTATGATAAGAGCATATTGAAAAAAGAAAGAAGGAAATTTTATGAAATATGCGTTCACTAACGGCATAATACTTAATGGAAATGAAGATATGGAGCCTGAAGAAGGAAAAGTAATTCTGGTTAAAGAAGACAGAATTGAAGCGGTAGTTTCTTCTGAAGAGGCTGATCTTGAGGGATATACCGTTATTGACCTTAAGGGCCAGTATATTATGCCAGGTCTTGTTAACCTGCATGTACACCTGCCATCAACAGGAAAACCAAAGAAGAAAGAAACAGACCCTGTTAAACTTGTAAAACTTATGACGAGCAATGCCCTGCTAAGAAAGATACTCTATAAATTATGTGCTGCTAATGCAAAAATGCAGCTTATGAGCGGATGCACAACAATCAGAACTGTTGGTGGAGTTCTTGACGTTGACAGCAGAATAAGAGATAACATCTATGCAGGTAAAGATACAGGCCCAAGAATACTTTCATCTGATATGGCTGTCTCTGTTCCTGGAGGACATATGGCTGATTCCCTTGCTTATGCAGCTAAAGACCCTGAAGATGCAAGAAGAATTGTAAACCTTATTGCAGAAGGTAAGCCCGATGTAATCAAACTTATGATTACAGGAGGTGTGCTTGATGCCAAAGTTAAGGGTGAACCCGGAGTCCTTAGAATGTCACCTGAAATTATTAAGGCGGCATGTGACGAAGCACACAAACACGGATTCTATGTGGCAGCTCACGTAGAAAGTCCTGAGGGAGTTAAAGCTGCCTTAGAAAACGGAGTTGATTCAATTGAGCACGGTGCAGAGCCAGATGAAGAAATGATCAGGCTCTTTAAAGAACACAACGCATTTCACGTGTGCACCCTTTCACCTGCTCTTCCATTTGCACTGTTTGACAGAAGCGTAAGCCATGCTACAGAGCTTTCACAATATAACGGAAATATTGTATTTGAAGGAATAAAGGACTGTGCAAAGAAATGCCTTGAAGAAGGAATACCAGTAGGACTTGGAACAGACACAGGATGTCCGTTTATTACTCACTACGATATGTGGAGAGAACTTAACTACTTCCATAAGTACTGCAACGTAACAGAAAAGTTTGCCCTTTATGCAGCAACAAAGCGTAATGCTGAAATAGCAGGCCTTGGTAATGAAACAGGTACAGTGGAAGCAGGAAAATGTGCAGACCTTATTGTTACAAAAGAAAACCCATTAGAAAATCTGCAGGCACTAAGAAATGTTAAGATGGTAATGGCAAGAGGAATTCTTTACAAAGACCCTAAGGTAAAGAAAATGCCGGATGTTGAAAGAGAATTAGATAAGTTTGTATAGAAATCGACCATATAAAAAAGCTACTATAGTCATCAAAACATATAGTAGCTTTTTTGTAATCTTATCAACTGCCCATATTTCTGCAATTCCAGGTGCTGTCAGATCATAAGACCCAGTCATCGAAGCTGTCTTTGCAATAATCCCACTACTTATGTTCGAAGCAGTGCCTGCTTCGTTCCTTCTTCTGCACAACCTCATACATTCTAATAACTGCAAACTGATAACCATTATCGTTATTGTCGCTTTGAAAATATTTTTTTCGTAATGACAAGAAATCAAGCTTCTGGGAGGCTGAAACCTGGTTTTTCGGCCTGCAATTGGCAGGATTTTGTCATCTTTAAATTTATTTTTTCATAACGACAAGAAAATCCCTGTATTTCTTGTTGTTTTCAAAAAGCTTTTTGGACTTCGACAAAAGCAGCTGATATAACAGTGTTACAATGCGTGAAAATGGTAATATCTGTAATTATTCTTGTCAAAACAGATAAAATATTTCCATTTCG
>SAMEA104404106__coassemble_449_pt1 | contig 43163 bp, 37 predicted proteins | sample SAMEA104404106__metabat2_high_PE_077 | metagenome-assembled genome bin SAMEA104404106 (sample SAMEA104404106) | Balaenoptera acutorostrata | reverse complement strand
TGGCTGCTTTCTTAGAAAAAAGAGCTCCTGAGTTCAAGAACAGATAATATTTAAAAAGGTCAGAAGAGGCTTATTCCTTCTAATGGAAAAGCCTCTTTTTTTATGGATAAAAGCTAAAAAAAAGACTCTGCACAAAGCAGAGCCTTTAAATATCTTATGTATATTAGCCTAAAAGACCTGATCCGAATAATGGAGCAAATACTACAGCTACGATTGTCATAAGTTTGATTAAGATGTTAATTGATGGACCGGATGTATCTTTGAATGGGTCACCAACTGTGTCACCAACAACAGCAGCTTTGTGAGATTCTGATCCTTTTCCACCGTGGTGTCCTTCTTCGATGTACTTCTTAGCATTGTCCCATGCACCACCTGCATTTGACATCATGATAGCTAATAATACACCTGAAGCTAAAGCGCCACCAAGCATACCAGCAAGAGCTTCAGCACCAAGTAAGAAACCAACAACTAATGGAGCTACAATAGCCATTAAACCAGGGATCATCATTTCGTGAAGAGCAGCACCTGTTGAAATGTCTACGCATCTAGCATAGTTAGGTTTTGAAGTACCAGCCATAATGCCAGCATCTTCTCTGAACTGTCTTCTAACTTCTTCGATCATCTGGAATGCAGCTTTACCAACTGAGTTCATTGTCATAGCTGAGAATAAGAATGGAAGCATAGCACCAATAAATAATCCGATGATTACAATTGGGTTTAATAAGCTTACAACTTCAATCTTAGCTACAGCAGCATATGTTACGAATAAAGCTAATGCTGTTAAAGCAGCTGATCCAATAGCGAATCCTTTACCAATAGCAGCAGTTGTGTTACCAACTGAGTCAAGTTTGTCTGTAATTTCTCTAACTGATTCTGGAAGTTCAGCCATTTCAGCAATACCACCAGCGTTGTCTGATACTGGACCATAAGCGTCTACAGCAACTGTCATACCAGCTGTTGAAAGCATACCTACAGCAGCAAGAGCGATTCCGTATACACCAGCAAAGTGGTATGCGCAGAATACACCGATTGATACGAAGATAATTGGCCATAATGTTGACATCATACCAACACCTAAACCAGAAATAATTGTTGTAGCAGCACCAGTTTCGGACTGTTCAGCAATCTTCTTAACTGAACCATAGTCACCTGATGTGTAAACTTCTGTAACTTTACCAATAGCAATACCAACAATAAGACCAGCAATAATAGCAAATGCATATGTGAAATCACCAAGCATCTGTTTTGATAATACTACTGAGCAGATGATTACGATTGCACCAGCAATATATGTACCCATGTTAAGAGCTTTAGCTGGGTTTGTTGTGTCGTTACCTCTTACAAGTAAGATACCGATAACAGAAGCAATAATACCAATAGCTGATAAAATTAGTGGGAATACTGCGAATGTTGAAGCAGAAACGATTGATGTTTCTGGAGCATTTACAACAGCAACTCCTGCTAATGCGATTGTTGAAATAATTGAACCAACATATGATTCGAATAAGTCTGATCCCATACCAGCAACGTCACCAACGTTGTCTCCAACGTTGTCAGCAATAACAGCAGGGTTTCTTGGGTCATCTTCTGGAATACCAGCTTCAACTTTACCTACAAGGTCAGCACCAACGTCAGCTGCTTTAGTATAGATACCACCACCAACTCTTCCGAATAAAGCCATTGATGAAGCACCAAGACCAAATCCTGTTACACATTCCTGAACTGTTGCAAGATCTAAGAACGCAAATACAAGTCCAAGACCTAAAAGACCTAAACCTGTTACGCAAAGACCCATAACAGCACCTGATCTGAATGCAATTTTAAGAGCTTTTGGCATTCCGCCATCTTTTGCAGCCCATGCTGTTCTTACGTTACCCTTTGTAGCAACGTTCATTCCGAAGAATCCAGCAAGTACTGATAAAACAGCACCAATTACATAAAGAATAGCTGTTGTCCAGCTGTGTAGGAATACACCGATAAGTACGAATAATACAACGATTACAATGATCATTGACTTGTACTGTCTTCTTAAGAATGCCATAGCACCTTCACGAATGAAGCCTGCGATTTCTTTCATTCTGTCTGTTCCTTCGTCAGCTTTGTTGATCCATGATGCTAAGCAGAAAGCTACAACAAGACCAATTACTGCTGCGATAGGAGCAATAAAGTTCATCATAATATAATACCTCCCTCTTCGCTCAATAAATAAGTTTAGAGGCACTGTTAACGCAGCGCCTCCTTAAAGCGAAATTTTTAAATTATTAACATATTAGAAGAATGCTACAATTACTAGTGATAATACAATAAATAAAACAGCTGCAACAACAGTAATTTTACTTAAGATTGCTTCGTAACCTTTGCTCTTCTTTTTTCCGAAAAGCTGTTCAGCTCCACCGGCAATTGAGCCAGCTAAACCGTCGCTGTTTCCTGACTGTAATAATACACTTGCAATTAGCACGATGCTTGCAATAGCTAATAGAATCATTAACGCGATATGCATCTTATCCCTCCTTTGTTTTTAACCACTTAACTTTACCATATCCAATATTAAAATGCAAGTATTTAATATTAAAAATTGATAATATCCATGAATTTTGCAGGGATTAAGCTTGCACCACCAACAAGTGCACCGTCAATTTCATACATATTCATGATTTCGCCTGCATTTTCAGGTTTCACGCTTCCGCCATACTGAATAATAACTTCATCACACACTTCTTCGTCATAAAGTTCTTCTATTGTATTACGGATTAAAGCGCACATTTCTTCTGCCTGTTCAGGAGTTGCTGTTCTTCCTGTTCCAATAGCCCATATTGGTTCGTAAGCTACAACAACTTTTTTTGCATCTTCAGCTGCAATGCCAGCGAAATCTTTTCTGATCTGTTCAGAAACCACTTCTTTTTCTCTTGCAGCATCTCTTTCTTCAAGAGTTTCTCCTACACATAAAATAGGAGTAATGTCACTGTCAGATAGTAACTTTTTAACTTTAAGATTAACTGTTTCATCTGTTTCAGCAAAGTACTGTCTTCTTTCTGAATGTCCAACGATACAGTAATCAACGCCTGTTTCTTTAAGCATTGCCACGGAGACCTCACCAGTGAATGCCCCTTCATCTTCGAAGTGAACGTTCTCTGCACCAACACCGATTCCTGTACCTTTAAAAGCTTCCACTAAAGTATCAAGTAAAAGATAAGGTGCACAGATAGCAGTTCTTACATCTGTATCATGATAAAGTTTCTTGAATTCTTCTGCAAATTCAAGAGCCTCTTTCTTTGTTTTAAACATTTTCCAGTTTCCCGCGATAAAGGGAATTCTCATAATGAATACCTCCTGATTATTAAATATTTTCTATAACTGCAATGCCTGGCAGTTCTTTTCCTTCCAGATATTCTAAGGAAGCACCGCCACCTGTAGAAATGTGGCTCATTTTGTCAGCAAGACCAAACTGTTCAGCAGCTGCTGCAGAGTCTCCTCCGCCAATAATTGTAACTGCATTGCTTTCTGCTAATATTTCAGCTACAGCCTTTGTACCTTTTGCAAAGTTTTCCATTTCGAAAACGCCCATAGGTCCGTTCCATACAATAGTCTTTGCATCCTTAAGAGCTTCCCCGTATAATTTTACAGTTTCAGGTCCTATATCAAGACCTTCCATATCTGCTGGAATTTCTTCTCTCTTTACAGTCTTTGTAGCAGCATCATTTGAGAATTCTGCTGCACATACAACGTCTACTGGTAAAAGAAGTTTAACACCTGCATCTTCTGCTTTCTTCATTAGCTCAGCTGCAAGTTCAATATTATCAGCATCAAGAATTGATTTACCAATTTCAAGCCCCATTGCTCTGAAGAATGTATAAGCCATTCCTCCACCAATAATAAGTGTGTCTACTTTCTTAAGAAGATTTTCGATTACAGGAATCTTATCTCCTACTTTTGCTCCACCCATAATAGCTGCAAAAGGTCTTTCCGGATTTTCAACAGCTCCTCCAAGGAATTTTACTTCCTTCTCAATAAGGAATCCGGAAACTGCTGGTAAGTAATCTGCAATACCTGCTGTTGATGAATGTGCTCTGTGAGCAGTACCAAAAGCTTCCTGAACGAAGATTTCACCTAGTGAAGCAAGTTCCTTTGCAAACTCAGCTCCATTCTTTGTTTCTTCTGCTCTGAAACGAACGTTTTCAAGAAGCATTACTTCACCTTCAGCTAATTCTGCAGCAGCTTTTTTAACCTCTTCGTTAACTACTTCAGGACAGCTGATAAAAGTAACTGCTTTTCCTAATAGTTCAGCTAAACGATCAGCTACAGGTTTAAGAGTAAACTCCATCTTTGCTTCTCCCTTAGGTCTACCAAGGTGTGACATTAAAACCACCTTAGCTCCGTTTTCAACTAAATAATTAATTGTAGGAAGAGCTGCCCTTATTCTGTTGTCATCAGTAATTGCTCCATCTTTCTGTGGAACATTGAAATCACATCTTACAACTACTCTTTTACCTTTAACATCAATATCTCTGACTGTTTTTTTCATTTTACTTTAACCTCTTTTTATTTGTTGTCAACTTCTGCCATGTACTTGATTAATTCAAGAGTTTTGCTTGAATAACCAAATTCGTTGTCATAGTATGCAACAAGTTTGAAGAATTTATCATTTAATTCAATACCCTGTCTTGCATCAAAAATTGATGTGTTTGCATCTCCGACAAAATCTCCTGATACAACTTCGTCATCAACATATTCGATTACGCCCTTAAGGTATGTTTCTGATGCTTCTTTAACTTTTGCACAGATTTCTTCGTATGAAGTTGATTTATCTAAAATTACATTTAAGTCTACAATTGAAACGTCAGCAGTTGGTACTCTGTATGAAATACCAGTCATTTTGCCAGCTAGTGAAGGAATAACAAGTCCTACAGCTTTTGCAGCTCCTGTTGTTGTTGGAATAATATTTCCAAATACACTTCTTCCTGTTCTCCAGTCTTTCATTGAACGTGCATCTACAACCTTCTGTTTTGCAGTTGCTGAGTGAATTGTTGACATAAGACCCTGGTTAATTCCAAAGTTTGTTTCAAGAACTTTACATAAAGGAGCTAAACAGTTTGTTGTACATGATGCATTTGAAACAACGTTCATATCCTTTGTGTATTCTTCATTATTTACGCCGTAAACGAATGTAGGTGTTTCTTTATCCTTTGCAGGTGCAGAAATAATTACTTTCTTTGCTCCTGCTTTAATGTGATCCATTGCTTTTTCTGTAGTAGTGTATGCACCAGTTGCTTCTACAATGTATTCTGCACCACATTTTGCCCATGGAATGTTAATAGCTTCTGATTCGCTGAATACAGGAACTTTCTTTCCATCGATTACAATACCTTCTTCATATTTTTCCAGTGTTCTTGGGAAACGTCCGAATGTTGTATCGTATCTGAGCTGATAAATAAGGTAGTCAATATCTGCATTACGAACATTAATACCTGCTAATTCAATTTCAGGCATGTCCATAGCTGCTCTGATTACTACTCTTCCAATTCTGCCAAAACCACTTACACCAACTTTAATTGCCATAATTTACCTCCATAATTCTCTTACTATAAACATTAAAGCTACGTATTTATATTAACTGCACTTTGTGCTAATTAATAACATTGTTAAAAGCGTCTTCTCTTTGAGGAAGACAGAATACCCATTCCCTCTCTGTATTTTGCCACAGTTCTTCTTGAAATCTCTATTCCTTTTTCCTTTAAAAGACCTACAAGTTCCTGATCGCTATATGGTTTCTTCGGATTTTCAGTTCCGATAATATCTTTAATTATTGATTTCACGCTGTTTGATGAAACACCCTGACCATCATCACCTGATACTCCACTTGAGAAGAAAAATCTCAGTTCATACATTCCTCGTGGACTTTCTAAGTATTTACCGTTAATTGAACGGCTTACTGTTGACTCATGCATGCCTACCTCGTCAGCAATCTGTCTCAGAGTAAGGGTCTTAAGATACTTTTCACCCTTATCAAAGAATTCCTGCTGGTATTTTACTACTGCACTTGCAACATTATATATGGTCTGTTTTCTCTGTTCTATACTCTTAATGAGCCAGACTGCAGAATTAAATCTGTCATTCAGATACTTATTCAGCTCTTCGTCTGTTTTCGCCTGAGCCTGAAGCTTGTTATAATATGAGCTTACCATAAGTCTTGGAATACTGCCATCATTATTAGTAACAATATATTCACCATTAATCTTTTCTACAAATATATCAGGGCTTATATACTTGGTAGCATCTCCTGATCCGAAAAGTCTTCCTGGTTTTGGTTCCAGAGTCTTAATAAGGTCCATAATTTCCTGAACTCTGGAAGCAGGCATATTAAGCTTCTTTGCAATACCTGTAATTCTGTGTTCAGCAAGTTCCTCAAGAAGATTCTCAATAATGTATTCGATTTCTTCTGTAAGGTCACCTCTTGCAGCAAGCTGTATAATGAGGCACTCTTTAAGGTCTCTTGCACCTACACCTACTGGTTCAAAATTCTGAATCACATTAAGAACATCTTCTGCAAGTTCTACGCTTACATCTGTTTCTTTAGCAATGTCTTCTATAGGCATAGAAAGATAGCCATTGTCATCAATAGCTTCGATAATATTAAGTCCTGTTTTGTATTCTATGCCCTTTAGTTTTGAAAACTCAAGCTGCATAAGAAGATACTCTTCTAAAGTGTCTTCGTCACTTACATACTGTTCATAAGTATAATCTTCATCATCATCGTCAGGAGAATATTCCCACTGCTGTTCTCTTCTCTCTTCGTATGCTGATTCTCTTATTTTTTCTCTTATGTCAACTTCGTCCTGTTTGTAATTTTTTTCTTCTTCAAGAACAGGATTCTCCAGAATTTCGTTTTCTACATAGTCAGCAAGTTCCTGGTTATTAAACTGCAGAATCTGTATTGCCTGAATAAGTTCAGGTGTCATTGAAAGCTTCTGTGTCTGTTCAATGGTAAGTTCGTATCCTAATTTCATTTCGCAAACTACACTCCCCTCATGCAATTATTATACCATAAATATTTTGACTATTTCAAGTCTGGATAACCTAATTGTCTTAGTGCTTCAAACAAAATAATATTGGCTGAGTTGGACAGATTAAGAGATCTCAGTCTTGTATCAGCGCTCATTGGAATTCTTATTGCTGTATCTGGATGCTCAGCAATAAATTCTTTTGGCAATCCCCTTGTTTCCGGACCAAATAAAATCATATCATCATCTTTAAATTCAGGTTCACAATATACATGGTCTCCTTTTGTGGTTGCAAGGAACATTCTTCTTCCCTTATTCTTTTCTAAAAATTCATCAAGATTTTCGTATACATGTAAATCAACATATGGCCAGTAGTCAAGTCCTGCTCTCTTTACTGCCTTGTCACTAATGTCAAAACCCAGTGGTTTAACAAGATGTAGTGATGTATTTGTTGCTGCACATGTTCTTGCAATATTTCCTGTATTACCTGGTATTTCCGGTTCAACAAAAACTATATGTAATGCCATAGCTTCCTCCTAAAATTAAATATATTAACATTTTATATGTTTTTTAACTAAATTTAAAGACAAAACATGAATTTTAGTATATAATTTTTAGAAATGCAGATTTTGTAAATTAGGAGGATACTATGAAAACAGTAAAATTAGGCATTCTCGGCCTTGGCACAGTTGGCGGCGGTACTTACGAAATTCTCAAAATGAACAGAGAACTTATAGAAAAAAGAACCGGCTGCAGATTTGAAGTTGTTAAAGTTTTAGAAAGAAACATGCAGAGACTAAAAGATCTTGGCCTTTCAGAAGACACTGCAACTGAAAATCCCGATGACATTCTGAAAAATGATGACATTGATATTATTGTAGAAGCCCTTGGCGGTATTGAACCATCAACAACATTTATGCTTACTGCCATGGAAAACGGCAAAAGTGTTGTAACACCAAACAAAGCTGCAGTTGCTGCAAACTATGCAAAATTACAGGAAACAGCAAAAGAAAACAATGTAAGTTTTAAGTTTGAAGCAAGCGTAGGTGGTGGTATTCCTGCCCTTACAGCAATTCAGGAAGCACTTGCCGGAAATGAATTTTCTGAAGTAATGGGCATTGTAAACGGTACTACTAACTATATTTTAACTAAAATGACAGACCTTGGTCTTGACTATAACGATGTACTGAAAGACGCACAGGCAAAGGGATTTGCTGAAGCTGATCCAACAGCTGACGTTGAAGGTATTGACGTTGCAAACAAATTATCAATACTTATGGCTCTGGCATTTGACAAATATGTTCCGCCAGCAGAGATACCAACTGTAGGAATCAGCAGTATTACTATGGATGATATTGAAAAAGCAAAAGCAAAAGGATGTAAAATAAAGCTTATTGCTCATGCAAAAAAAGACGGAGACAAAATTGAATATAGCGTTAAACCTATGGAAATTGAAAATTCTCACCCACTTGCAGGTGTATCTAATGAGTTTAATGCAATATATATTACAGGAAACGCTGTAGACGAAGTAATGTTCTACGGTAAAGGCGCAGGTGCCCTTCCTACTGGAAGTGCAGTTGTAGGCGACATTCTGGCAATAGGAAAGACACTTTAGGAGGAAAAAATAATGAGCTTATATCAGGAATGGAAAGATTTAATGGAAGGTCAGACAGAAGAAACATTTGAAAGCTTCTGGACTGAATATGCAGAAACAGAAACAAAACTTTACAAACACGTTCTTTCACATCACACAGAACACTTTACAGGTAAAGTAAGTGACTTAGTTGAACAGTTCGAATGTGACAAAGTTATCTTCGTTGGATTCTTAGACGGAATCAGCACAAGCTTAAACAATACAATTGACTTAGAATCAGTAACAATGGATACAGAAATCGATTTAGATATTGACTTCGAAAAACTTCTATTCAATATGTTAGAAGCTGATGCTGACTACTTATTCGGATTAGAAGAATGGGAACAGGTTCTTACAGAAGAAAAAATGATTGAAATTGTAAAAGATTTCAAACGTTCAAAGATTGTTCACGTTGAAAAGAAACCAGGTAGAAACGATCCATGCCCATGCGGAAGCGGCAAGAAATACAAGAAATGCTGCGGTAAGAACGCTTAATCATTCTGTATTCAGAATAAAACACATAGAACTCCCGGACTTCTTTATGGATTCCGGGAGTTTTCTTTTTACATATATAGGAGATGTACGGAAGTGCCCGCAGGTCACTTCCATCATTTTATATAAATACCGGACCTGGCACTGAAATTATAGTCATAAATGTAATGTTCTTATACATATTGTCGAAACCCGAAATAAATTTAAATAACGACAATAAAATGTTTATATATAAGAACAATATAAGCTTTACCTGTGCTGCAATCCGTCCTGCTTGTCACAACGCAAAAATAATTCTGATAATGACAAGAAAATCAGCGTTTTTCTTGTCATTTCATTTTCAAAAAATCAATAACGACAATACGCCGTAAAAAAACTGCTATGGAACGCCACATTGTATTTAATTTAAGAACATTATTTGTCAAAACAAAAAAAGAATTTCAATAATGACAAAATCATATTTTGCGCCGTGTGTAATACTCCCCTGCTCCTTTTATGACAAAAGAAAAACCACGCATTACACGTGGCTTGATTTTCTCTATTTACTTAACTCCAACCTTTTTGCAAAGGTCATTAACAGGACAGTTCTCACAGTCAGGCTTTCTTGCATTACAGCACAGTCTTCCGTGGAATATTAGTGAGTGATGAGTCTTTGACCATCTCTCTTCCGGAATATTTTTCATAAGTGCAAGTTCTGTCTTAAGCACATCGTTTTCCTTTACAAGGCCTATTCTGTTTGACACTCTGAAAACATGAGTATCAACAGCTATTCTCTGATGACCAAAACCAACAGAAAGAACCACGTTGGCAGTCTTTCTTCCTACTCCTGGAAGTTCTACAAGTTTTTCATAATCATCAGGCACTTCCCCATTATATTTTTCCGCAAGCATCTTAGAAAGCTTTACAATATTCTTTGACTTTGTTTTGTACATGCCTATTCTTCTTATGTATTCTGCAACTTCATCAGGATCAGCATTGCCAAGTGCAAATGCATCAGGATATGCTTCAAAAAGCGCAGGTGTAACCTGATTTACGCTTTTATCAGTAGTCTGAGCTGAAAGAGCTACAGCAATAATAAGCTGGAAAACATTCTTATGATGTAGTGCACACTCTGCTTCAGGGTATGCCTCTTCTAATCTGTCTAATATTTCTTTAATTACTTCTTTTTTCATAATGCTACAATTATACTATGTTTTTTATGCTTCTGCAACATTGACAAAATTGTATACAATAACTATAATGTGTATGTTATAGAAAAGAAGGAGAAGAGTTATGTCAATTATACAGAATCTTGAAAACGGAAAAACCGAAAAACAGCATATAGCTGGCAACCTTTTAACTGAACTTCAGGAAGATATTCTGACAGGTAAAATCAAACCTGGTTCAAAACTTACTGAGCAGAAAATATGCGACGAATACAAAGTAAGCCGCACTCCTGTAAGAGAAGCTCTTTATCAGCTTCAGGCCATGGGGCTTATTGAATATATTACAAACAGAGGTGCTTTTGTACTTGAAATAACAAATGACAATATTAACGATAACTTTGAACTTCAGAGCCTTTACGAAGTGCAGTGTGCAAAGTATGCAGCCATGCGTATTACAAAAAATGAACTTGAAGAACTTACGGAAACATTTGAATTTATGGAATTCTACACAATGAAAAATGATATTCCAAAGATGATTAATATTAACTCAGCATTTCACCAGATTATTTACAATGCAACTCATAACAGGATACTCATTAATATAATGAAGTTCTACAAAACATACGAAAGATTTGCTAATCCTGATGATTACTATACCGAGAACTATCTTCAGAACGTGCTTGAAGAGCATCGTGCGATTTACAATGCACTTCTTGACAGAGATATAGCTATGTGCATGGATGCAATGATGGAACATGTTGAAAATACAAAGAAAAGAAAACATAGGAGAATATAGAACAAAAGTAAGACCCCTCCGGAACATCAGCATCCGGAGGATTTTTATTTCACTTATATATTTGTGTTTTAAACAGTTTCATTATGAGTTCCCCTGTCAGTAATTCTGCCCTTTTCAAGAAACTCATCTTTTGCAACACTCCTTATACGTATATTTGATTCGGTTTTATCTTTAGGCATTATTCCGCCTCATTTTTAATAATACATATATCACTTTCCATATCACATTCTGTATGTGACGTTTTATAGCTGTGCATGAGATATAGCAAAAGTGAATATTTTTTTCTACTTCGGAATTTTAACTATTTCGGGGGTCAGGTCTGCACTTTTCCATAGAAATAGCATGCTCCAGGGTGCTCAAAAGTGAAAATTATTTTTTAGTTCATTATTTTAACGAGAAAACCTCATATTTTCGTTAAAATTTCATAGTAGAATTTAAATTTCACTTTTATGTAAGATTTTTACAGTAAACTCAGCATATCTGATAGAAAATTCCTGTAAAAAAGTGAATTCCCCATAGTTACTCATGGATTTTCACTTTTACTGACCCCAGGCCTTTTCACAGATATTATAAGATCACAGACCAGATAAAATAGAGACCCCGCAATATGCGAAGTCTCCATATTTCTTACCCTATTTCACATTGAACAGAAGTCTGTCTCCATCAGAATCAATTTCAACAGTGTCACCATCAACAATTGTTCCGCGAATAAGTTCAGAAGCAAGTTCTGTTTCAACATTCTTCTGAAGATAACGTTTAACTGGTCTTGCACCAAATTCAGGGTCGTATGATTCGCGTGCAATAAAACGCTTACCCTTATCTGTAAGTTCAAGATGAATATCTCTTTCTTCCAGTCTTCTTTCAAGACCTTTCATTGAAAGTTCAATAATTCTTACTATCTGGTTTTCTGTTAAAGGACTGAATACCACAATATCATCAATACGGTTAATGAACTCAGGTCTGAAGTAATTCTTAAGCTGACCCTTAACACTTTCTTCTGTTTCTTTTGGAATTGAACCGTCGTTCTTAATGCTGTCAATCAGTTCCATACTTCCAATATTAGAAGTCATTATGATAACTGTATTCTTAAAGTCTACAGTTCTTCCCTGGTTATCTGTAAGTCTTCCGTCATCAAGAAGCTGAAGCAGAATGTTAAATACATCAGGATGTGCTTTTTCAATTTCATCAAACAATACAACGCTATATGGTTTTCTTCTTACAGCTTCAGTTAACTGTCCGCCTTCATCGTATCCTACATATCCCGGAGGCGCTCCTACAAGTCTTGAAACTGAGTGTTTTTCCATATATTCACTCATATCAATACGTATCAGGTTCTTTTCACTGTCAAACAGTGATTCTGATAATGCCTTTGCAAGTTCAGTTTTACCAACACCTGTTGGTCCAAGGAAGATAAATGAACCGATTGGTCTGTTTTCATCCTTTAATCCTGCTCTTGCTCTCAGGATAGCTTCTGCTACAGAAAGTACTCCTTCTTCCTGTCCTATTACTCTTTCATGAAGAATATCTGGAAGTTTCAGAAGTTTTTCTTTTTCTGATTCAACAAGCTTAGCTACAGGAATACCAGTCCATGCAGATATTACTTCTGCAATTTCTTCCTCATCAACTTCTTCTCTTAAAAGTCTGTCTTCGTTATTTCCAACGTGATCTTTTTCAAGTTCAAGTTTCTTTTCTAATTCAGGAAGTGTTCCATATTTAAGCTGAGCAAGTTTTTCTAAATCATAGCTTCTTTCGGCTTCTTCAATCTGAAGTTTGACTTCTTCAATCTGCTCTTTAGTACGTTTAACCTGAGTGATTTCTTTCTTTTCGTTTTCCCACTGTGCTCTCATTGAAGAACTTGAATCCTTAAGATGAGCAAGTTCCTTTTCAAGTGTTTCAAGTCTTGAAAGTGAGCCTTTGTCTGTTTCCTTAGAAAGAGCCTGTTTTTCAATTTCAAGCTGCATAATTTTTCTTGAAATTTCGTCTAGTTCAGCTGGCATGCTGTCAATTTCAGTTCTGATTTTTGATGCAGCTTCATCCATAAGGTCAATGGCCTTGTCTGGTAAGAATCTGTCCGAAATATATCTGTCTGATAAAGTAGCACATGCAATTAAAGCATTGTCTGTAATTCTTACTCCGTGGTGGATTTCAAACCTTTCTTTAAGGCCTCTTAATATCGAGATTGTATCCTCAACAGTTGGCTGATCAATCATTACCTTCTGGAAACGTCTTTCAAGAGCAGCGTCTTTTTCAATATATTTTCTGTATTCGTCTAATGTTGTAGCACCGATGCAGTGTAATTCCCCTCTTGCAAGTTTAGGTTTTAGAAGGTTACCAGCGTCCATTGAGCCTTCCGTTCTGCCTGCACCTACAATGTTATGAATTTCATCTATGAAAAGAAGAATTCTTCCATCTGATTTCTCTACTTCGTTTAAAACAGCTTTAAGTCTTTCTTCAAATTCACCTCTGAATTTTGCACCTGCAATGAGGGCTCCCATATCAAGAGCAAAGATTGTCTTGTCTTTTAACCCTTCAGGAACGTCACCGTTTAAAATACGCTGTGCTAATCCTTCTACAACTGCTGTTTTACCAACACCTGGTTCACCAATTAAAACAGGGTTATTCTTTGTTCTTCTTGAAAGAATCTGAATAGCATGACGTATTTCACTATCTCTTCCTATTACAGGATCCAGTTTACCTTCTCGTGCCATTTCAACAAGGTCACGACCATACTTATTAAGAGCATCGTAATTGTCTTCAGGATTCTGACTTGTTACTCTCTGATTTCCCCTTACCTTTGAAAGAGCATCAAGGAATTTTTCCTTTGTAATACCATACTTAACGAAAAGCTTTGAAGATGGTGTTCCTTTTTCGTCCAGAAGTGCAAGATAAAGATGTTCAACGCTTACGTATTCATCCTTAAACTGGTCTGCCTTCTTCTCTGCATTTACTAAAATCTGGTTAAGTCTTCTTGTTGAATAGATGTTATCAGCATTTCCTGAAACCTTTGGAAGTTTTTCCATTTCTTCTTCAAGATTACCAATAATATGGTTAGGGTCTACTTCCATGTATTTTACAAGTTTAGGAATAAGGCCATCCTTCTGCATTAATAAAGCAAGATGTAAATGTTCTCCATCCAGCATCTGATGACCTTCTGAAATTGCAATGTTCTGGCAGTCCATAATGGCCTGCTGTGCATTCTGTGTTAGTCTTTCTATGTTCATAAAATTCACCCCCAGTGATATATTTACTAATGTATTTCTTTCTACATTTCATATTCTATACCCACTTGAGACAAAAGTAAAGCATTTTTTAGCACTCACCTCAAAAGAGTGCTAATAATTTTAAACATTTTCTTTTTCCAGTATATTTCTAAGCCTTATTTCTCAATTTGATGCAGTACATCCTCACTGAAACTGAGTATTTTGTGACTTTTTAAAAGTATATGTAACGCCCATTTTAAAAATCATATTTCCTATCTAAAAAAAGAGCAGCCATTTCTGACTGCCCCATATATCTATGCCCTTCTATAAGCCTGCATTAAGAAGTTTACCTGAAATTCTTGTTGTTGTTTCTGTGTAAAGTTTTACTTCTTCATTTGATAACGTGCTCTGATCTACATTATTCATAGCACTCATTGTTTCTGTAAACTGGCTCATGTAATTTATGTACTGATTCATAAGTGCTGTTGTATCTGATGAACTGTTATATGTCTGCATAAATGCAATATATTCATCAAAGAATACTTCGTACTCATTCATAAGTGCTCTGAATTCATCTCTTACACCTGTTGAAGATGATGAGCTTGCTGCTGATGATGATTCTTCTGTTTCTATATCTTCATCGTCTTCATCTTCCAGATCTTCTTCATCAATATCCTCTTCCTCATCTTCATCTTCATCATCCGGCTCATAAATTTCGATTTCCATTGTATTGAATCCAATATATTTCAAATATACTTTATATCCTTCTGGATTTTTAGCATTGAAAAATTTTTCATCTCTGCTGTACCCAGCTGTAAAGCCCTTTGCCATGCAGGCATCAGCATAATCTGCAAATTTCTCTGGAGTAATCTTTGCTACATATACATGGAAATATCCTTCACGTTCTGCCTTGATTTTTCCTGTTGTGCTGTCAGGTACAGGAAGAAGTTTTACAATAGCTGATGATGGCCATTTAAAAGTACTGTTCTGTACACTTTCATATATGAGTATGCTCATAGACTCCCGACTGGAATAGTATTTAATTTCAACTTTTTCACCATTCTTGTTATATGCTTCAAAAGAATCTGACTCTTCCTTAATTTCTTCAGTAAAGCCTTTTTCTTTGCATTCTTTTATATATGCAGCGTACTGGTCAGCTGAAAACTCATCAACATCTATAAAAACACAGCCTTCTGTTTCCATTACATGACCATACTCTGCATCTGGCTCTGGTAGCAGCGTTGCAAGGCCTGACGAAGGCCATACAAGTTTTTCCTTCTCTTCTTTCCCTCCACAGGAAACTGCCAGGACTATTACTATAATTATTATTCCCAGTCCAATAAGTGTCTTCTTAAGACATCCACCTTTTTTCTTCATTTCTTCTCTCCTTTTTAAAATATATAGCAATAACTTATGTCAAAAGGTGTACCTTTTGATAAAGCAGTCTGCACACTGCTTTTGGGGCTGTATTCTGTTATTTAAAACTAAATTGTACTTATTTCCCTTGAATATGCCTGTGTAAAACGTTATAATCAAATTAAAGAAGAAGCTATCAAAAGGTACACCTTTTGGAAGCTTCTTCTTTTCATATGTACATATTAAATTAATTTTCGCATGAGAGTCTGTACTCTCGTAGTCTCCTGTAGAAGGTTGCTTCACTCATATTGCATTCCTCTTTAACCTTATCCATGGAAATGTTCTTCTTTTCCCATTCTGAAACAATCTTCTTAAAATTATCAGGAAGAGGCTTTTCAGGTCTTCCAAACCTTACACCTCTTGCCTTTGCAGCAGCAATGCCCTGCTCCTGCCTCTTCTTTATATTTTCTCTTTCACTTTCTGCAACAAAAGACAGTATCTGAAGTACCAGATCAGCAATAAATGAACCCATAAGGTCCTTACCCTGCCTTGTATCAAGTAGTGGCATATCAATGACGCATATGTCTATTTTCTTTACCTTTACAAGATAATGCCACTGATTCTGTATTTCATTGTAGTTTCTTCCGAGTCTGTCAATTGAAAGGATAAAGAGTACATCATTTTCTTTTAACTTTCTAATAAGTTTCCTGTACGCCGGTCTTTCAAAATCCTTTCCCGACTGCTTGTCTATATAGAGGTTTTCCTCTGAAATATTCTTTTCTCTTAGTGCTATCACCTGTCTTTCTTCATTCTGATCTGTGCTTGATACTCTTGCATAACCATAGAATCTGCCTGCCATTTTCTCCTCCTTATATGAGAATACAGATTTCCCCTCTATGGTCTGTGAAAACGACGCGAAAAAAAGAGCAGCTGTAAAGAAGCTGCCCTGAGATTTTAAAATATAATTGTGTTAATTAAAAATGACATTACCACATTTACTATAGGTGATAGTACCCTTCCTGTAACATTCAGGATAATAAGCACCATAAGAATTGGAAACCCATTGTTATATACTGTGTAGTACCAGTCGTACTTTTCCAGTTTAAAAATCTGAGTTACAATTCCAAATCCATCAAGAGGTGGCACTGGAAGCAGATTAAATACCATAAGTACAACATTTATAGATACAACAGAAAACAGCACATCAAAAAGTACTTTTCCGAAGTTTCCCATAAGAAATGGTGTATTCAGAAGAAATACTCCCTTAATAATAAAGCAGAATACTACTGCAATAATAAGGTTCATTGTTACTCCTGCAAGACCAACCATTAGTTCTCCGCGTCTTCTGTTTTTGTAGTATCGTGGATCAATCTGAACAGGTATTCCCCATCCGAAGCCTGCAAAAATAAGTGCAACAAAGCCAAAGGGATCAATGTGAGCTGCCGGATTAATAGTAAGTCTTCCCTGCATTTCTGGTGTTGGATCTCCTAGTTTATGTGATACGTAGCCATGAGCAAATTCGTGGAAGCTTAATCCTATAATAATACCAGGGAGCATTACAAGTTTACTCATAAACCATTCCATTGGATTTGTAAATCCATAACTTAAAAGGTTCGATACCACCATAAGAATTAACAGTAGCAGAACCGGTGAATTCTTTATTCTTCTCAAAACTAATTCCTCTTTCAAAAATAATGTTGCTTCATTCTATCACAGTATTGTGATAAAAAAAAGAAGAAACAGATATTTAGAAAAAGAGCCTTCAGACTTATTACTTCAGGCTCCTTTACAATTATTCGTATTTTATTCCAGTCGAAGGGTCAGAATATTCCTTTATTCTTGACATATATGCATCCATTGCAGCTTCTTCAAATGCAAGTTCAGCATTTTGAACTCCCATTACATTTCTCATAAGCCACCTAGTAAATGGCGGATTAAGAACAAGAAACGGTCCGGTTACATATGTAGCAAAGAAGTTATTAATACGTATTCCTTCTTCTTTTACATTAAGATTAAGACCATCTCCACGAAGTGTTTTTAAGAAATATTTTTCTCTATTATCCCCTTCAGCAAAGCCGAAAAGACTTTTAAAGCCAGCTATTTTAATGGGCTCTTCAAGACTTTCATCCTTAAATTCTCCAAGATAAAGTGAATTGTATCTTACTCTGCTGTTTCTGTCTGAATCAATATCAAGTATGCCAAGTCCGTCACAGACTTTTACACCTTCTTCAGAAATTGTCTTTCCGAAGACTTCCATTGCATTTCCTGTTACAAAGAAACATACACCTTTATCAATGCATTCTTTTATTCTTTCCTTATATGGAGTAAGGGCTTCTATTACAAGCTGCTGACCTCTTTCTGTAGTTGTTCCCATATATATAAGAGATGGTTCTTCTGTTACAAAAAGTGGCTCGTCTTTTAGTCCTGTGTTTACTACTTCTGCTTCTTGAAGGCAGTCACTCAGGTATTTAACATTAAAAAGATCTCCGTATAGATTGCATATTTCAGGAAAAAGAACTTCAATTTTCATTAGCAATCACCTCTTTCCAGAATTTCTTTTTCTACGTTCTGTTCTACATTTTTTCCTAGTACAATAGAGTCAGTTCCATAGAAAAGATATATGCTTTCACCTTTACATAGTTTTAGTGCTTTTGGAGCATCCAGTTCATTTTCAACAAATGAAATTCGGTCATCGTCAACACCTGCAATTTTAAGTCTTAGATAATAGTCCTTTGCTCTCGGTCCTGTAACTATAATGTTTTTAATATTGTCTTTTTTAAGGAATTCAAAGTCTGCATCATATAGCCAGCATATATTCTCTGACCAGTGTTTTGTATCTCCAAGGCAGTTCATCATAAGGATAAGTTCTTTGTCTCCTGGTCTTCCAGATACATAATCAAAGGCTCTTGATGCACCAAGTGCATTCTTATCCTTTGACATCTGCCTTACAATCTTGTATCCCTTTACTTCTTTTTCACTGAATCTGCTTCCTACAATATTAACTCTGGAAAGCAGTTCCTGTATTTTCTCAGGAGCATAACCAAGCTCTCTGAATAAAGAAACCACAGCAACCACATTGTAAATATTAAATACACTGTCGTTAAGAAGTCTGTAAGTATTAACACTTTCCCCTTCTTTAATTTCAATAGTCATTTTATCAAGGTCTGCATTATCAGCTACATATCTGCATTCTGGTGATTTAAAACCACAGTCAGGACAGTATGCCTTGCCAATATGATGATATCTCAGGTTTTCGTACTTAAGCTTACCATTACATTTAGGACAGATCTGCATGTCATTAATTAAATTAATGCATTCTTTTACGTCTGTATCAAGATGTTCAATTCCAAAGTATTCTCTTTTATTTGAAGGAGCAATATTTGAAGCAATAAGGTCATCCCCATTAAGAAGAAGTTTTGTTTCAGCTGGAATTTCTTCAGTAAGAATCTTACCAATAAACTCAGGATGAGCATTTCTCATAATTGAATCTCTTGTAAGATTGTTAATTAAAAGAATATCTGGCTTAACATAAGGGAAAATTCTCGGAGCTGATCTTTCGTCAATTTCAATTAACGCTTCTTTGTACTTTGTCTTTCCAGAAAGACCTGCACCATTAATAAATGTCGTTGAAATTCCTGTAATAATGTTAGAACCCATATTGTTATTAAGAACATCTTTTCCATCTGCCTTAAACATATCTATGGCAAGATTACAGACAGTAGTCTTTCCGTTAGTTCCTGTAACCCCTATAATATGCTCTGGTTTTCCAATGTATTTAAGGAAATCAGGACATATTTTTATGGCAACAACTCCCGGAAAGTTTGTACCATTATGTTTAGTTACCTTAAGAGCAAAAACAGAAAGCTTTGCCGCCCATAAGGCAATATAAAATCTTAATTTACCCATTGTAAAACCTTCTTTTTACCATTCAAATTCTGGTATGATTTTTTTAAGTGTTGGAATAATACCGATTCCTCCAGGTGTCTGACCTGGCAGCTGCCAAAAGTCATGAGCACAGTAGTTGTTTCCTTCAATAATAGCTGGTCCATTTGGTGTAATAGCAACGTCCCATCCAACATATCTCATTTCAGGAACAACAAGTGCTGCCTTTTCAACCATTTCAACCGCTTCTTTAATAAATGGTACTTTGTATCCAAGAAGTGGTGTGTGACTGTATGGATGTTCTGTATAGTGTCTTCCTGCAGTTGTATCACCTGAGTGGGCAGGGAAAAGGAATTCACCTGTTTCAAGATCAACCGGACCATGTAATCCGTAGTTATCTACTACTCTGCCGTTAATACCCATCTTAAATACTGAGTAAATGCAGTGAGCTTTTCCTTCTGCATCTACAAGTGTAATCATTCTCATTGTATTTACTGAGAATGGATAAATCTTTGCAATGTCAGGATGGTTTTCAATAACATCTTCTAATGTTGCAAAACCTTTTTCTTTTACGTATGCAACAAATGCGTCAGCATCTTTGTAGTTTTCTTTAAGAAGAAGTTCACATCCGATACCGCAGCTTAAATCCTTAAGCTTGGCAAAGAACTTTTCTCTTGTGTTAAAAAATTCTCTGATTTCGTCATCAGTTGCAGTTTCAAGGTCTATTACCTGTCTTCCGATATAATCCTTAAACTTTTCATTAAATTCATTTTTATTATCAAAGTAGTGCGCATAATCATGGTCATTCATGAACATGATAAACTTTTTACTTCTCATTCTTGTTAAGTATGTATCTCTCTGCTTGTGGTTAAGATCCCAGAATTCAAAGATAACGTAATCGTTATATCCTGAACCGTATCTCATTGTGCAGTTTACCATATCAAAGAAAATTGATATTTTACTTTTTCCTGATCTTTCGTGAGCACTATTAATTGCAACCCCCATTTTCTTAAAGCTTGCCTTTTTTAAAACTCTCATTAAATACTGTACTTTATTTTCCATTTTTCCTCCCTACAAAATATCAGAAAGAAGCCTTGAAACAGCTTCCTTAAATCTGATAATAATACTTCTTTCGTTATAACCCTGTAAAGTAAGTTCATGTCCTCGCTTTACATCATCCATAAATGTTTTTTCCATTTCTCCTGCAACTCTTCTATCGTAAATTATTGCATTAGACTCAAAATTAAGTCTGAAGCTTCTCTGATCAAAGTTTGCAGAACCAATAGTTGTCACTTCACCGTCAACTGTCAGTGTTTTTGCATGGAGAAATCCACCATCATAAATAAACACCCTTGCACCTGCTCTTAGCAGTTCACCTACATAAGAATAAGTTGCCCAGTACACAAAAATGTGATCTGGCATGCAGGGTATCATTATATTTACATCAACTCCAGATTGTGATGCCATTTTCAGAGACTCAATCATACTTGGATCTGGTATGAAATATGGTGTCTGAAGGTATATACTTTTTTCGGCAAATGTGATCATTCTCATCATAGACCTTTTAATTTCTTCCCTTGGAGAATTAGGTCCGCATGATAAAATCTGCACAGGAGTATTTCCTGCTTCTGCAGGAGCTCCAAAATATGCCTGAGAAAGCTCAGTATCTTCTTTTGACGCGTATCTCCAGTCCATTAAAAATCTGGCATAAAGATCCTGAACAGCTCCACCCTTTATTTTTATGTGAGTATCTCTCCAGTAACCAAATTTTCTCTTAAGTCCCAGATATTCTTTTGCAACATTAAAACCACCAATATATCCTTTCTTGCCGTCTATAACAGCAATCTTACGGTGGTTTCTGTAATTAAGCTTAAGATTTATAAGTTTAAGTTTAGGCTTGAAGAAATATGCAACCTTACCACCTGCAAGAATAAAGGCTTTCAGCTTTCTGTCAGAAATCATTCTGGAACCCAGAGCATCCATCATAAGCCTTACTTCAACACCTTCTCGTGCCTTATCTGTAAGAATATCAATTAAAGCACTTCCCACTTTGTCATCTTTAAGAATATATGTCATTACATTAACAGATTTATTAGCATGCTGTATATCTTTAACAAGAGATCTGAACATGTCTTTTCCATCTGTAAAAATCTCTATGTCGTTATTCTGTGTAAGATATGCATTACCATAAACCTGGTTAAGCCGTATAAGATTCTTCCACTTTTCAGCAACATCAGTTGTGTACTGAAAACTGTCTTCCTCCATTTCGCGGCTCTGTTTCTGAAGTTCTTCAGTTATTATACGCTTTTCTCCCTCTGTAACCTTATATATCTGTTTCCTTGCAATATTCTGGGAAAACAGAGCATATAGAATTATGCCTGCACCAGGAAGCACAAAAAGAACAAGTATCCATGCAAGCGTTGCTGCAGGATTCTTTCTTTCTAAGAATATAATTGCAAAGGTCAGAATAATATTAATAACATAAATGACTGAAATCCAGTCTATATTAAAGAAACTACTAAAATTAATCATAGTCAAATTACCTCTCTAACCAATCCTATAAGTATTTTCAATAATTAAATACTATTAATACTGCATCTGTAATGCTCATGCACCGCTAAAATCACCCTCTGAGAAAAATCTTATGAAATTAACAGTGCTTATTCATATATTTTTGTATAAGATATATGAACCCGGCAATACCTGAGTTATATCAGTAGCATAGAACAGGCGTCTGATATAGCTGAGGAACTGTCCTTTATAAGAGTCATAAGACAATGGTTACCATCCTTTTGAAATTCTGACAGATATATATAAGAATTCCTTCTTATATAACTGAGTAAACAGAAAAAACATATCAGAATCATACGCCTGTTTTAATTCAGGCTAATACATTATATAATTTTCTGTGTATCATTTCAACTCTTTTGGTCCACAGTTTACAAAATACTGAATTACTCTGGAAGAGATTAAAACCTTCTATTTGCCATGGACATAAAAAAGGATACACGAAAATCCTGCTTTCCTGTATCCCCCACTTCTTTTTTCTCTTAGCTTTCGTAATTATCGTATCTTTCGAACTCATCACTTTCAGCTGTTTCTTCCATTTCTTCGTATTCTGCTTCAGCTATAAGATCAGCATATGTCATAATGTACTCTTCTAATTCGTACTTAAGAGCTCTTTCGAAGTCATAAGTAAAAGAATCTCCTGTTATTTTCTCAAGTCTTGAATTTACAAGTGCATCACGAACAGTTTCTTCTGACTCTTCATCACTTTCAAGATCCCTGCAGTCTACTGTATACTCACAGGAATACCAGTTTCTGAAACGGTTAAGCTCATCTGCCAGCTTAAGAAGTGCGTTTTCCTCTTCATTTTTTACAGCTTCCGAAAGACCTTCAAGCACCCTCTTTATATTTTCAAGCAGGTTATATAAATCAATCTGGCTGTCAGGAATAGTATTCATAATATCTTCAAAGTAGTTATGAACAATCTCTCTGAAGCTTTCCATCTCTACCTCTTCAAGCAGTTCATAAATTACATCACTTTCAATTTCTGCTTCTGCTTCCACAAGATTTGCAAAGTCCTCAAAATACTGAAATTCTGCACCTGATTCTATGTCAAGATACTTTAGAAGTTCGTTTCTATCCATTTAGTCCACCCTCATTCTTCTATTATTTTATTACAATTTATGCTATACTAATAGTAATTGACATTATACAGAAAAGTTCATATCTAATCAAGTATATATGGGCTTTTAATAAAACATAAGTGAGGTACAAAATGGGAAACAATTTAAAACAGCGTAATGAAATTGAAGAAAAATATAAATGGAAAATAGAAGAAATGTATGCTGATGACGATGCATGGCAGAAAGATGTAGACGATGCACTTAACATGACTAATGACTTTGCAAAATACCAGGGACATTTAACAGAAAGTGCCGAAACACTTGCAAAAGCACTAAAGGATAAAGACACAATCTGGATGAAAATAGAGAAGGCATTTGTTTATTCCAGAATGAAACTTGACGAAGATAACCGTGTTTCTAAACATCAGGGAATGCTTGACAAAGTAAACAGCTATGTGGCTCAGATTGCTGCACAGATGAGTTTCTTTACTCCTGAACTACTTTCAGCATCAGAGGAGACTATAAGAACATATATAAATGAGTGCCCTGATTTAAAACTATACGAATTTATGCTGGAAGACATTATGCGTGAGAAGGAACACGTTCTTTCCGCTGAAGCAGAAAATCTTCTCGCTCAGCTAAGCGAAGTAACTGATACATCAGACTCAGTATTTACTATGCTTAACAATGCAGATATGCGCTTTGGCAAAATCAGAGACGAAAATGGTGAAGAAGTTGAACTTACTCACGGTAACTACATTACATTTATGCAGAGTCACAACAGAGATGTAAGAAAAGAAGCCTTTACTCACGTTTACGAAGCATACAAAGGCCTTATTAATACCATTTCTTCTCTTTACAATTACAATGTAAAGACTGATGTAATCGGAGCAAGAATAAGAAAGTATGATTCAGCAAGATCAGCAGCCATGTCAGGCGGCAATATTCCTGAAGAGGTTTATGATAACCTTCTGTCAGTAGTTCATGAGTATCTTCCAGTAATGCACAAATACCTGGAACTCCGTAAAAAGGTTCTTGGCGTTGATGAACTTAAAATGTATGACATATATGTTCCTCTTGTAGAACTTCCTAAGATTGATATTCCTTACGAAGAAGCTGTCGAAATAATGAAGGAGGCCCTTGCCCCTCTTGGAGAAGAATATATAGAAAGATTAACTGAAGGTGTTAAAGCAGGCTGGATTGACGTTTACGAAAACGAAGGAAAAACAAGTGGTGCTTACAGCTTTGGTTCATATGACAGTTTCCCATACATCCTTTTAAACTACACTAATACTCTTAACGATGTATTTACAGTAGTTCACGAAATGGGTCACTCCATGAATTCAAGCTATACAAGAGAAACACAGCCATACGTTTACGGAGGTCACTCAATCTTTACTGCAGAAGTTGCTTCCACAGTAAATGAAGCACTTTTAATGAGACATCTGTTAAACAAAGAAGAAAATCCTGAAATGAGAAAATATCTTCTTAACACATATATTGAAGCTTTCAGAACTACACTTTTCAGACAGACAATGTTTGCAGAATTTGAGCACCTTGCACACAGATATGTAGAAGAAGGTGGAAGCCTTACTGCTGAATGGCTGTCAGAAACATATGACAGACTTAACAGGGATTATCACGGACCTGCCCTTTCTGATGATGAGTATATCAGATACGAATGGTCAAGAATACCTCATTTCTACAGAAGTTTCTATGTGTACCAGTATGCAACAGGATATTCTGCAGCAACTGCAATTTCTTCAAAAATCCTTAATGAAGGTGCTCCTGCAAGAGACGCATACAAAGAATTCCTTAAATGCGGTGAAAACGACTACCCTATTGAACTTCTAAAGATTGCAGGAGTTGATATGGGCACAAAAGAACCTGTTATTCAGGCAATGGAAACATTTAAATCTCTTGTAGAAGAACTTGAAAGCTTATTATAGGGAGTAAAATGGACAGAAAAATATATATATACGCTAATGATACAGAAACATCAAAGCGTACAGAAAGAAAACTGAAACAGAAGCTTGATGCTGCAGGTTTTGCAGTACTTCCAAAGTATTATGATGACATAGAGCTTCTGTTCTGTATTGGCGGAGACGGTACATTCCTAGAGGCAATCCATAAGTTTGACTTTCCTTCAATGCCTATTGTAGGGATTAACACAGGTCATCTTGGATTCTTCCAGGAGGTCTCACCTTCAAAAATTGATGATTTCATCTTTAATTACAAATGTGGAAAGTTCTCAGTTCAGGAGCTTTCCACAGTAAAGGTTCATGTTCGTTCTGATAACAAGGTCTACGAACACACTGGCCTTAACGAAGTGGCTGTAAAAAGTGATTCCACTTATACAGTTCACCTTAATATTTCAATTGGCGGTTCTTTTATAGAAAGATACAGCGGAGACGGCCTTCTTGTGGCAACACCGGCAGGAAGCACGGCCTACAACTATTCACTTGGTGGAAGCATTGTAGATCCAAGGCTTAAGCTTCTTCAGGTTACTCCGATCGCCCCAATGAATACCATTGCATACCGTTCCTTTACATCAAGCATTCTTCTTCCATCTGACCTGTCACTTGGAATTGTACCGGACCTTGAAAATGCAAAGGGACCCCTTGCCATTGTATGCGATGGATACACATACAAATATGATAATATTGACGAAATAGAAGTAAGTTTCTCAGACAGACACGTACATCTTATGCGTTTTGAGGACTATGACTTCTGGACAAAAGTAAAAAGTAAATTCTTATAGAGGTATTATGAGCAAATTCAGATATATAGTAACAGAGGAAGACAAAGGATTACCCGTAAAAAAATTAATTCGTACAAAGTTCTCTTTTTCATCAAGACTTATGACAAAGTTAAAAATACAGAAACTTATCTATCTTAATGGCGAGCAGGTTCAGGGCTGGATTACCCCGGAATTAGGTGACGTAATCACAGTTGAACTACCAGAAGAAAAAAGTGACTTTCCTGCTGAAGACATTCCAATTACACCTGTTTATGAAGATGATGATATTATGATAATTAACAAGCAGCCAGGTGTTACAGTTCATCCTACAAAAGGACATCCATGTCACACCCTTGCAAATGGTCTTATGAAGTATATGGAAGATACCAGTCAGAGCTTTAAAATCAGATTTATTAACAGGCTCGATATGGATACATCAGGATGCATAGCAGTTGCAAAGAACTCACATGCTCAGGATGATTTTACAAAACAGATGAAAGCAAATACAACCAGAAAAGAGTATCTTGCCATAGTTAATGGTATAGTAAAAGAAGATGATTTTACTATTAACCTTCCCATAGGACGTCCTGACCCTTTAGACCTCAGAAGAAGAGTTATGGATGATGGCTACCCTTCCATTACACATGTACACGTTGTTGAAAGATTTAAAAAAGATAATGGATACACTCTTATTCAGCTTCTTCTTGAAACAGGAAGAACACACCAGATAAGAGTTCATATGACACATCTTGGACACATTCTTCTAGGTGATAAACTTTACGGAGACAATAGCGAAAAGTATATTGACAGGCAGGCACTTCACGCTTACAGACTTTCTTTTAAACATCCTGTAACAGGAGAAGAAATTACAGCGGAAGCTCCACTTCCTTCTGATATGGAAAGAGCACTTGAAATGCTCAGGGAATAGAAAAATGAGCAGGCAGAATTCAGCTGCCTGTTTTTATTTTTTTCTTTAAACTGTATACATTTTATGATAAAATGGAGCAGATATTTTATATGAAGGGGATTTTTAAAAAATATATGATAAAAGACAGATTAAAATTTATACTGCCTTCTGCACTTGGAATACTACTGTTTATGTTCCCTATGAACTTAGATGGCAACTGGACAATTCTTATTAAATACATTGCAGATCATGTATATGTTGCAGTTGAACATATACTTCCCATGCTCTGCCTGCTTATTATGACAGCTTCTGCTGTTTTATCCTTACTAGGTTATTTCAGACCTTCAATTCTGGAACATCACGAAATCCTTAAAGAAGGACTTCACATAACTCCCGCAAAAGTTATTTCACGCATCTTTGCAGTATTTGTAATCCTTATTACATACCTGGAATATGACAATGGAATTTTTTCATATATAAGTGACCACAACACAGGAGGGTTTGTGCTTCATCACATGCTTCCGCTACTTGTTGTAGTTGATACCATAGCTTCCTTTCTGCTTCCACTTCTTCTTGATTTCGGACTTCTTGAATATATCGGAGCAAAACTGATGAAAGTTATGAGACCTCTTTTCAGGCTTCCCGGAAGAGCTGCTATTGACTGCATTACATCCTGGGTCGGAGACGGAACTCTTGGAGTAATTCTTACTCATCACCAGTACGAAGACGGACATTACTCAGAAAGAGAAGCTGCTGTAATTGCTACAACCTTTTCCGCTGTATCAATTACTCTCAGCCTTGTAATACTTTCTGAAGTAAACCTTATGGAGTATTTCGGACTATATTATCTGTGTATATGTGGCGTAGGCTTTGTATGCGCCATAATATTACCAAGAATACCACCGCTTTCATTAAAAAAAGATGTATATCTTACAGATGAACACAGAGTAAGTGAAGAAACTCCTGACGAGCACGAAAATTCACATTCTTATGGCCTTGAGCTTGCAGTTAAGAGAGCTTCAAAACACAAAAGCATACGTCCTTTTTTCCATCATGGCGTTTCAAATACACTTACCATGTGGCTGAATGTTCTTCCTACTATTGTAACCATAGGATCTTTATCACTTATTGTTGCAATGAACACTGATATATTTACCATTATGGGTAAACCATTTATTCCTCTTCTGGACTTCTTCAGAATTCCAGAAGCAGCAGAAGCTTCTCAGACACTGGTAGTAGGCTTTATCAGTATATTTACTCCTGCCATGCTGGCAGAAGAACTTATTGTAACTGAAATGACAAAGTTCATAATAGCTGTAGTATCTGTAACACAGCTGATCTATTTATCAGAAATCGGCAGCCTTGTTATAGGGCTTAAACTGCCTGTAAAGCTTTACGAACTTTTCATTATATTTATAGAGCGAACTATAATCTCACTTCTGATTATATGCCCTGTAGCTCAGATTATATTCTCGTAATAAAGTAAAGATACAATTGACCTATAGAAAAGGAGCCACAACATGGCTCCTTTTTCGATTATACATATTCTGCTATTTATTCAAGAACTTCCTTTGCTCTGTCAGCACTTTCCTTTGCATCTTTAACATAGAAGTCTGCTCCTATTTCCATGGCATATTCGTATGTAAGCACTGCACCACCAACCATGATTTTAGCATCAGGAGCTTCTGCCCTTAGAAGCTCAATGGTTTTCTTCATAGCTGGAAGAGTTGTAGTCATAAGAGCTGAAAGCCCTACAAGTTTCACATCATCTTTTTTTACGGCTTCAAGCACTGCTTCAGCTTCCACGTCTTTTCCAAGATCTATTACTTCATATCCGTAATTTTCTAATATTACCTTTACAATATTCTTTCCAATATCGTGAATATCACCTTTTACTGTTGCAGTAACCACCTTTCCTCTTGACTCTGTTTCAACACCGCTTTTTTTAAGATGTGTTTTTACCACATCAAAAGCAACCTGCGCTGTAGAAGCAGTAAGCATTAACTGAGGAATAAATATTATACCCTTTTCGAAGTCTTTACCTGCTCTGTCAAGAACAGGAATAAGCTGTGAGTTAATAATATCCATTGCTGATACAGACTTAAGCTCTTCAGTTACAATTTCCCTGCATCTGCCATTAAGACCATTTCTTATGGCATACTCAAGTTCACTAAGACTCTCCACATTTTTTTCTGTTTCTCCTGCTACAGTAACTGTTTTCTTCTCTGAACTGTATTTCTTAATATACTGAGCTGCACCTTTATCCACATTCATTATCAGGTTATAGACTGCAACGCTTTCCATCATTTCTGCAGCACCCGGGTTCATAATTGGAAGATCAAGTCCTGCATAAAGAGCCATCTGAAGGAAATTATGGTTAATTATTCCTCTGTTAGGAAGGCCAAATGAAATATTAGAAACTCCAAGAACAGTTTTAAGCCCCAGTCTGTTTTTAACAATTTCAATTGCCTTAAGAGTGTTTGCTGCGTTTTCCTGTTCAGCTGAAACAGTTAAAGTAAGGCAGTCAATAAAAATATCACGTTTTGGAATTCCTGTTTCAAGTGCCCTCTTCATTATTTTCTCTGCAATTTCTACTCTTTTTTCCACAGTCTTTGGAATACCTTCTTCATCAAGTGTAAGACCTATTACTGCAGCTCCATATTTCTTTACAATAGGAAGAATTGTATTGAGAGACTTTTCTTCACCATTAACAGAGTTAACAACAGCCTTGCCGCTATACACTCTTAAAGCTGCTTCAATAACCTCTGGATCGTTGGAATCTATTACAAGTGGAGCATTTGTTATACCCTGAAGGTTCTTAATTACATTTACAATAACTTCTTTCTCGTTAAGTCCTGGTACTCCTGTATTTACATCAAGAAGCTCAGCACCATCTCTTATCTGGTCAGCTGCCTGGTTAAGAATATAGTCCATACTACCTTCTAAAAGAGCTTCCTTAAGTTTCTTCTTTCCTGTAGGATTAATTCTCTCCCCTATAACTCTCGGTCTGTCAATCACTACAGTATTTTCTGGTGTGCACACTGCTGCAGGTATACAGGGATTCTGTTTAACATATTTTTTAGTAGCAAAAAGATCTGCAATTTCCTTTATGAATTCTGGATTTGTACCGCAGCATCCTCCCACAAATTTCACGCCATAAGGAATTAATTCTGCTGTAAGTCTGGCAAATTCTGCTGGTCCCACAAGGTATTTTCCTGTTGCAGGATCAGGAAGACCTGCATTAGCCTTAGAAACAATAGGAAGTGTTGTCCACTTGCTCAGAGTTTCTATTAAAGGTCTGAACTCTGCTGGTCCAAGAGAACAGTTAAGGCCTATGGCATCAGCTCCAAGCCCTTCTGCAGTAAGAGCCATGGACCTTATTTCTGTTCCTGTAAAAGTTCTCATATCCTTTTCGAAACTCATTGTGCATATTACAGGAAGATCTGTTTCTTCCTTCGCTGCAATAAGAGCTGCTTTAAGTTCATAAAGATCAGTCATGGTTTCAATAACAATAAGGTCTGCGCCTCTGCCAGCTCTTATCTGTCTTTTAAATACTTTTACGGCCTCTTCAAAAGGAAGATTTCCGTTAGGCTCAAGAAGTCTTCCTGTAGGGCCTATGTCAAGGGCTATCTTAACGTCTTTACCTGACTCGTAAACAGCTTCCTTTGCATTTCTGATAGCAGCTTCCATAAGTTCTTCCACAGTATATCCCGAGCCTTCTGTTTTAAACTCTGTTACACCGAAAGAACAGGTATTAATCATGTTACATCCTGCATCAATATATGCTCTGTGAATAGCTTTAACATCCTCGCCATTGGTAATATTAAGTACTTCGGAAACCTTACCTGTATCAAGTCCACTTTCCTGAAGCATGGTTCCCATGGCTCCATCCATAATAATAAATTCTCTGTTATTAAAAAGTTCTGTAATTCTGCTCAAAACTAATGCTCCTTTAGAATAGATTTTTTATACCGTCATTAATGCGCTTTGCAATATACGGGTTATTCATTGTATAAAGGTGTATTCCCTGAACACCTTCCGAAACAAGATCTACAATCTGGTCAACAGCATAGGCAATACCTGCATCTCTGAGTGCCTCTGGCCTGTTCTCATACTTTGCCATCATCTTTGTAAACTTAGGTGGAAGTGATGCTCCGCAGAGACTTACCATTCTTTCTATCTGCTTTTTGTTTACAACTGGCATAATACCTGCTTCTACAGGAACGTTGATTCCTGCAATTCTTACTTTTTCAAGAAAATCAAAGAAGTATGTGTTGTCAAAAAAGAGCTGTGAAATCAGATGTTCTGCACCTGCATTAACCTTTTTCTTAAGGTTTAGAATGTCATCCATTGCATTTTCGCTGTCAACATGACCTTCCGGATAACATGCACCTGAAATACCAAAATCATACCCTTCTTCTTTAATGAAAGTAATAAGTTCTGAAGCATGATGAAAATCATCTTTAGGTGCAACCTCAGGAACAATATCTCCTCTTAAAGCAAGAATGTTATCAATATCATTTTCTTTAAGTCTTTCTAATACAGTTCTTACTTCATCCCTTGTAGAATTTACGCATGTAAGGTGAGCTGCAGAAACAATGCCATACTCATGCTTTATGGCTGAAGCAATTTCACATGTTGAATTATCGGCAAGACTTCCACTTGCGCCATATGTTACACTGATAAAGTCAGCATCAAGGTCTTTTAGCTCATCCAGAGTCCTGTATATTGTTTCAATGGGGTTATTTCTCTTTGGTGGAAAAACCTCCAGTGAAAAAACTGTTTTGTCTTCTTTAAATAAATCTTTAATCCTCATACTCTACTCCTTTTCCTTTATATATATATTCATGTCAACATATCCCTCAATACCGCTGACAGAACCTGAGTCTGTATACTGCCACATGTTATACATCATATTAAAATCAGTTAAATCTGTATAATGTGCAAGCCACAGTCCGTAATCAGTTAAATACCTCATATCTATATTGTTATAAAGCCATGTTGGATTTCCATATATAACAGGTTCATATCCATTCCTCTTTATAACTTCACAGAAAGCATCTGCAATTTCTGTTCTTTCCTTTACTGTAAGATGATTAATTCTATCAGAGCCAGCAACAGGCTCCATATCAAAAGCTACAGGAAGATTTACACCTTTTCCTCGTATATTTCTTACTACAAATCGTGCCTCTTCAATGGCCTCATCTGTATTTACAGCCTGTGAAAAGAAATATACTCCTTTATTAAGACCTGCCTTATCTGCCCCTTCCATATTAGCACTAAATCTGTCATCAAGATTCAGCTTTCCGGCATCAGCGCCTCTGTAACCAAGCCTTATCATTACACCTGAAATCCCGTAAGCCTTTACGCTTTCAAAGTCAACTTCCTGCTGAAAAGTTGAAATATCAATTACAGTTTCTCCTTCATATTTGTCATCTTCATAGAAAACTCTGCCATTTTCCATGCTGAAATTCTCTGCAAGGTATGGACTTACTGCTATGTCTTTCTCTTCTCCAAGTCCATTGTATTTTCCAAGCATTACATATGAAGAAACAGAAATAAGGGTAACTGCAATAACTGCTGCCGCTGTAAGAATCACAGTCTTATTCTTAATATATACTTTTTTCTTTCTTCTTTTTTTTGCCATGCATTTATTTTACCATAGCATCATCATTAATAAAAGTTAATTTGACTAAAAGCTGTTTCCGCTATATGATATATAGGATATAGATCTGATTTTAGAGTTAGAAGGTGAATTGCGATGATTAATTATGAAGACCTATCAAAAAAAATAATCGGATACAGACACGATCTGCATCAGATTCCAGAACTTGGTTTTCTGGTATACAAAACAAGTGACTACTGCCGCCATGTTCTTGAGCAGTTTGACTGTAAAATTACAACTATTGTTTCCACAGGATTACTTGCTTACTTTGATTTTGGAGCAGAAGAAACAATTATTTTCCGTGCTGATATGGATGCCCTTCCTATAGAAGAAAACACAGGACTTGAGTTTTCTTCCACCCACGAAGGATGTATGCATGCCTGCGGTCATGACGGACACATGTCCATTATGCTGGGATTTGCTGAAGTACTTGATAAATACAAGTCAGAAGGAAGAAACATGAGATACAATGCCCTCCTTTTATTTCAGCCTGCAGAAGAAACCATAGACGGAGCTTTAAGAATATGTAATACAGGTATTTTTGACGAATACAATATAAAAGCCATTTTCGGACTTCATTTATGGCCTACCCTTTCAAAGGGAGAAATAGCCTCAAGGCCAGGTCCCATGATGGCAAAATCAACTGAAGTAGATATTGATTTTGAAGGAGTAAGCGCTCACTGCGGAGATCCGGAAAATGGTGTCGATGCCCTTGAAGCAGCATCTCACTTCATCTATGATATTTATCAGTTTAAAAGAATATATATTAAAGATAACAGCGTACTGAAATTTGGTATGATGGAAAGCGGCACAGTAAGAAATGCTATTTCTCCTTTTACTCACCTGAAAGGAACCATGAGGACTTTTCATGAAGACACATGGGAAATGCTTACCCACGCCATGGAATATCTTGGAGACGCATGTGAAAAGAAATATGATATTAAATTCCACCTGGATGTAAGTAAAAGCCATCCTGCCGTTATTAACGAAGAAGGTCTTTATAACGAAATAAAGCCATACATTGTAGATAATCTTAACTATGTGGAACTAAGAAAGCCCGTCCTTATTGCTGAAGACTTCTCTTTCTTTGAGAAACAGCTTCCAGGAGTATTTTTCTTCCTTGGAACAGGAAGCGGCATTCCACTTCACAGTGATAACTATACCTTTGAAGAGGATGTCCTTATAGAAGGTGTTAAACTGTTTAATACACTTTTTACAAATATGTAATCTTAATGCCCTGCTTATTGCAGGGTTTTTTCTTTTCCCCCTTGACATTTCTATTCAAAGTGGTAAATTATACTATGTACTTAGCACTCATACAGAAAGAGTGCTAACAGTTTTGTTTATATATTTTTTAATATACGGAGGGGTTTAGAAATGGCAAAGAAACAGTTTAAAGCTGAATCAAAAAAATTACTTGATCTTATGGTCAACTCAATTTACACACACAAAGAAATCTTTTTAAGAGAACTTATAAGCAACGCAAGCGACGCTCTTGACAAGCTATACTATCAGAGTCTTCAGTCTGGAGACACAGGAATTAAAAGAAGTGACTTTAACATTTTAATTACACCAGACAAAGAAAATCATACTCTTACAATTTCTGATAACGGTATTGGTATGACAGCTGAAGAATTAGAAGCAAACCTTGGAACTATTGCAAAAAGCGGAAGTCTTGCATTTAAACAGGCTCACCCTGCAGATGAAGAGGAAAAGAAAGCAAAAGGAATCGATATTATCGGTCAGTTCGGTGTAGGTTTCTATTCAGCATTTATGATTGCTGACAGAGTTACAGTTACTTCAAAAGCATATGGCAGCGACGAAGCAAACGTATGGGAATCAAAAGGTGCTGACGGATATACAGTTACACCATGCGAAAAAACATCACACGGAACAGACATTGTTCTTTATCTAAAACCAGAAACAGAAGACGAAAATTATGATACATACTTAGAAGAATACACAATCAGAAACCTTATTACCAAGTACTCTGACTACATCAGATACCCTGTTCAGATGATGGTTACAAAGAGAAAACCAGTTGACGGACAGCAGATGGAAGAAGGAAAGGCTCCTGAAATGGAAGAATACAAAGAGTTAGAAACTCTTAATACTATGGAACCAATCTGGAAACGTCAGAAGAGCAAGGTAAAACCAGAAGACTACAACGAATACTATAAGAACAAATTCGGTGACTACATGGACCCTGCCAAGGTTATAAGAACAAGTGTAGAAGGTGTATCAAGCTATACTGCCCTTCTTTTCATTCCTCAGCACACACCATATGACTACTATACAAAAGACTTCGAAAAAGGCTTACAGCTTTACTCATCAGGTGTAATGATTATGGATAAATGCCACGAACTTCTTCCTGATTACTTTAACTTTGTAAAAGGTCTTGTTGACTCACAGGATTTATCACTTAATATTTCCCGTGAAACTCTTCAGCACGACAGACAGCTTAAGAACATTGCAAAGAACCTGGAAAAGAAAATCAAGAATGAACTTCTTGACTTCTTAAAGAATGACCGTGAAGCTTACGAAAAATTCTTTGAACACTTTGGAAAACAGCTTAAATATGGAATTTATGACGACTTCGGAATGCACAAAGAAGTTCTTCAGGACCTGGTTCTCTTCTATTCATCAATGGAAAAGAAAATGGTTACATTCAAAGAATATGTTGCTAAAATGGGCGAAGAACAGAAATATATTTACTATGCAGCTGGAGAATCTGTTGATAAAATTGACCTTCTTCCTCAGACAGAATTTATTAAGGATAAGGGTTATGAAATTCTTTACCTAACTGACGAAATAGATGAATTTGTTCTTCAGATGATGCACGACTACGACGGCAGAGAATTTAAGTCAGTGTCAGCTGATGATATTGCTGTAGAAGATGAAACAAAAGAAGAAATAAAGAAAGCTGAAGAAGATAACAAGGAAATGCTTGACTTCATTAAAGAATGTCTTGGCGATAAAGTAACAGAAGTCAGACTATCCCCTCGCCTTAAAAATTCAGCAGTATGCTTAACAACAAAAGGCGGACTTTCACTTGAAATGGAAAAAGTTCTTAACCAGATGCCAGGAGCTGAAGAACAGATGATAAAGGCTGAACGTATTCTGGAACTTAACCCTGATCACGCAGTAATGGAATCACTTAAGAAAACTTATGCTGAAGATAAAGACATGGTTAAAATGTATGCAGGCCTTCTATATAACCAGGCGCTGCTTATTTCAGGACTTACAATTGAAAACCCTGTTGAATTCAGTGAAGATATCTGCAGACTTATTGCAAAATAGCAGTGAATACTGAATTTTAAAAAAAGCTGGAAGAAATACATTCTTTCAGCTTTTTCTTTTTAATACAGCTTATCTTGCATAGAGAGCAAGGCCAACAAGAAGGCATCCATCAATATAGTTAATACCCTTCTCATCCATATATGCTGTAAGTTCATCACTGCCTGCTCCAGGCTGAATAACCACAACTTTAAAATCTTTTTTACATTCTTTAAGAAGCTTCAGTCCCTTTACAGGATTAATGCACATATCAATTACATCAATGTCCCCTTCTATATCATTAACAGAATCAAGTTCTTTACCTACTCCATAAGCTGTATACCCCTTGTTTTCAAGTCCGTTTTTTATAACGAAGGCATATTTATCAGGGTTAAGCGTATCGCCCAGAACAGCAAATGTTTTCTGCTGCATAATCTCTTTAAGTTCCATATACATTTTCCTTTCATTACTTATTTGCATATATTTTACCATATAATCAGAATAAATCTGTGATAAAGTTACAAAAAATATGTTTAAAAAGTATTATTTAGGTGTATAATATTTCTATATGTAAAATATATAAACATTAGAGAGAAAAGGAGAATAAAATGTTTGGTAATATTTTAGAAGGTAAGACTGCTGTAATTACAGGAGGAACAAGAGGTATCGGATTTGCTACTGCAAAATCATTCTTAGAAAATGGTGCAAAAGTAGTTATTTTCGGAACTCGTCAGGCTACAGTTGACAAAGCAATAAAAGAACTGAAAGAAATCAATGCAGATTTTGATGTTGAAGGAATGTGGCCAAATCTTCTTGACTACTATGTTGTTGACGAAGTTTTAGATCAGATCGCAGAAAAATTCGGCGGACACATTGATATTTTTGTGAACAATGCAGGATTAACTTCAAGAGATTCACTGTTTGACTACAAGCCAAGTGATTTTGATCAGATTATTGACGTAAACGTAAAAGCAGTGTTTAACTGTTCAAAGAAAGTTGCAACAATTATGAAGCATCAGGACGGCGGAGTTATTCTTAACACAAGCTCCATGGTAAGTTTCTACGGACAGGCTATTGGATGCGGATACCCTACTTCAAAGTATGCTGTAAACGGTCTTACAAAATCTCTTGCAAGAGAACTTGGACCTTACAACATCAGAGTTAATGCTGTAGCTCCCGGAGTTATTGATACTGATATGTTCAGTAACCTTCCAGAAGATATGATTGACAGAGTATCAAAAGGTATTCCTCTTCAGAGAATCGGAAAGGCAGAAGACATTGCTAATGCATTTACATTCTTAGCAAGTGACCTTGCAAGCTACATCTCAGGAGCAATTCTTTCTGTTGACGGAGCATTAATTAAATAACATGATACATATAAAAGACGGAAAAGCTGGGCTTTTCCGTCTTTTAGTCTGCTTATTTACGTCACGTCTTCCCATATTGCTTCGCACTCTTCTGGTGTACACTTCCTTATTACTTTCTTTGTCTTATCATATGGATAAGGTACTTCTTCTTTTTTAAAGTATTCAACCTTTCTGACTAATGCAACATCCTCATGATTATCCTTCCCTGCAGGAACAATTACAAAATCCTGCTCATCAATACTGTCATCGTCTGTAACATAGTAATAGGTTCTGCAACCTTGTTCAAATTCAACACTTAAATAAATATATTCGTCACTACATCTTCTGTTTCTTCCATATGCAGACATATTGAAAAGAGATACACCGTCATAAAACCTGACAAAATAGTATACTTTCTGTATAAATTCTCCATAATCAGATGGAAGTCCACGTTTATCAAATGTACCCTCTAAGACTTTTACAGCCCCCTTTTCAGTTTCTATAGTAAACGTATATAATCTTTCACTATTTGGATCATTAATAACATTATCAGGGTTTCCTTCAGTATAGGAAAAAAGATATTTAACATTAAAACTATCAAGAAGACTCTCTATACCACCTTTAATGTGATACTCTGTATTTACTATGCATTCTTCATCTATTCCCTTTGAAATCTTAAGCGTAGATGTTTCTCTGTCTATTATTATTTTTTCTGAATAGCAGATTTCGTATTCTTCGTCTTCAGAATCTCCCTTCATATTATTTCTATATTCCAGTATAATCTTGTGAACTGAATCAAATACAGCATTGCCATCAATTGCATAAACAGATTTTCTGTTAAGTATATCTCTTGTTAAGTCTGAAAGTCCTGCACTATTATTGCCAGTTGCTGAAAGTGATCCACTGAAAGTATGTGTCTTGCCATCTTCAGCTGTTAATTCAATATCAAACATTCCTGTGTCAGTACAGAATACAGGCTCATAATCATCAAAGTATTCTTCGTATGCACTTATAAGTGTCCTGCTTTTTTCTTTATCAATTCTGAAAAACAGGCTTCTTAAATTAACTCCATCAACATTATATCCACTAAGCCATACCATTCCTTTGCTATTAAATGTAAGGCTCTGTCGTATTTCTTCATCTGGTTCAGGGCTTAGTCCATAGCAGGCTGCATTACTGCTAAGATGTATCTTCTTTACATTTCCTATAAGCCCTGGTGAATCATAATCAGAAAGATCTAATAGCCTTTTAAGTGCCAGGTTAAACCACCTGACTCCTTCTATACAGAATATTGATGGCGATGAAATATCAAAATAATATTTCCATCTGCTGACAATGGCAGATCCTATCAGATCAATATCATCAATTTCAGAAATCACTTTTCTGAGGCTTCTGTAATCATACGCTGCTTCTCCGTATTGCATACAGAATAAATTTTCACATTCTCTGTCAAAGCCCAGATCTATTAAATCATCAATCATAGATAGAGCAATGCGATCATCATCTCTTTCTGTCCTGCTATTAAATATTCTAAGCCATTTAAGTGCAAAACTGTTAATATCTTTACGTCTTCCCACAAATTCACCTCCCGATTATTCTCTATTCTGTTTCAATTATATCACAAATTAATATACATCAGGCAAAGTTATGGCATTCTCCATATTCTGCATAAAAAAACTGCCATATCAGTATACATGAAATGACAGTCATATATATAAATTAATCTTCTACAGATTCACCTTCTAATTTTGCAATCTTCTTGGCTTCCATTCTGTTAACTACCACAGCGCACGCTGCATCTCCTGTAATATTAAGTGTTGTTCTTCCCATATCGAAGATTCTGTCTACACCTGCTACAAGAGCTATACCTTCAACTGGAAGTCCAACGCTCTGAAGTACCATGGCAAGCATAATCATTCCTGCACCAGGAACTCCTGCTGTACCAATTGATGCAAGTGTTGCAGTAAGAACAATTGTAATCATCTGACCAAATGTAAGGTCAATTCCATAGCATGATGCAATAAAGATTGCGCATACTCCCTGGTAAATTGCTGTTCCATCCATATTAATAGTTGATCCAAGAGGAAGGATAAATGAAGCAATTTCCTTTCTTACTCCAAGTCTTTCTGTACATTCAAGGTTAAGAGGAAGTGTTCCAACTGATGATGCTGATGAAAAAGCAAACAGAATAGCCGGAGCCATTTCTCTGAAGAAGTCAAGTGGGCTTACCTTTCCAAGAACCTTAACTGATGCTGAATAAATAAATACAGCATGTAAAATATAGCAGCCATATGCAACAAGAAGTACCATGGCAAGTGAACCTAAAATTGCAGGTCCGTTTTCTGCTACTACTGGGCATAGAAGACAGAATACACCAATTGGAGAAAGCTTGAGAATAAGGTCCATAACCTTCATAAATACTTCGTTTAAGCTTTCTACAAGTTCTCCTGCTTTAATTCCCTTTTCTCCTGCAAGAATAATTCCAAAACTTATTAAAATAGCCATTACAATTACCTGAAGCATATTAGCTTCTGCCATTGGCGCAATAAAGTTATTAGGGAAAATATTTACAATAACATCCATCATCTTTGTTGCAGCTGCTGGTTCATATGATAATCCTGTAGTGGAAAGTACAGGAAACAGTCCCTTTGCAATATTACCAACAAAAAGACCTATAGTAATGGCAAATGATGTAGTAACAATATAGAAAACTACTGTTTTCCAGCCAATTGCACCGACTTCCTTAATGTCCTTCATTGAAATTACACCTGACATAATTGAAAAGATTACAACAGGAACTACAACGAATTTAATAAGGTTAAGGAATATAGTTCCAAAAGGTTTAATATATTCAACAGCAAACCCTGAGTGATTAACCATTAAAACGCCCGCAATAATAGCAAGAACAAGGGCTACAAAAATCTGTCCTGCCAGTGATAACTTTCTTTTTTCCATAAATGTCCTCCAATTAAATATTTTTTCCACAAAAAGAGAGGCTTCGTACAGATCAGACTCATCTGCACAGGAGTCTCTCGTTGTTTTTAACCTATTTTTCTAACAGACAAATACACTCTGTATGTTTTGTCATTGGAAAATTATCAAAAGGTTTAAGGTATTTCACCTTATAGCCTGCATACTGGAACTGTTCCAGATTTATAGCAAGTGTTTTCGGATTGCAGGAAATATATACAATCTGTTTAACACCATAGCCTGTTATTTTGTCAACTGCTTTTAAGCTCATGCCCATTCTTGGTGGGTCAACAACAATAACCTCAGGCTTTGTTTCTACTTCTTTAAGAACTTCGAATACGTCACCTGCAATGAACTGGCAGTTGTTAAGTCCGTTAAGTTCAGCATTTTCTTTTGCTGCTTCCACTGCTTCTTCTACAATTTCAACACCTACTACGTTCTTTGCTTTAAGAGCAAGAACCTGGCTTATTGTGCCTGTTCCGCAGTAAAGATCAAATACTGTCTTTCCTTCGAAGTCATCAATTAAATCAACAGCTTCTCTGTATAATCTTTCTACAGCTTCAATATTTGTCTGGAAGAAAGAAAATGCACTTACCTTAAATTTAAGGCCCATAATTTCTTCCATATAGTAATCTCTGCCATAAAGAGTTTTGATTTCTTCGCATGTTACTTTGTCAGCAATATTGTCATTAAATGTACGAAGAATACCTACAATATTGTTTTCTAATGGAAGTGAAAGAAGTCCTTCTTTAAAGCCCTCTTCATCAAAATCATTACTGAATGTAGTAACAATATTAACAAGAAGTTCTTTTGTTCTTACACCTTTACGGATAATAAGATTGCGAAGAAGTCCGTCATGACGCTTCTTATGATAGTGTCTGTATCCGTGCTCATTGGCAAAATCAAGTGTATATCTCAGAATCTTGTTAAAGTCTTCGTCCACAAGCTGGCAGTGATCCACTGTAATTATAGACATGAAGTTCTTTTTCTTATGCATACCAAGCTGAGTAGGTCCGTCTTTTACAAGGTCTCCAAATGTATATTCCATTTTGTTTCTGTATCTGTACGCATCAGGACATCCTTCAATAGGATCCATTTTTTCGTACTTAACAGCTTTGGCACTCATAAGTTCTTTTACTTCGTTTTCTTTTATCTTTAACTGTTCTTCATAGGAAACTCCCTGGTGTATACATCCTCCGCAGAATTCCCTGTGCTGACATAAGTTAGAATTTTCCATACTTACCGTAAAACTCCTTTTTGTATTCTGTAAATCTGTCTTCCTCAATTGAAGTTCTGATGTTTTCCATCATCTTAAGAAGGAAGTGAATGTTGTGATTTGATAAAAGCATTGCAGATAGCATTTCATCAGCTTTGAAAAGATGTCTTAAATATGCTTTTGAATAGTTTCTGCATGTATAGCAGTCGCATTCAGGATCAAGAGGAGTAAAGTCTCTTTCGTACTTTGCATTCTTAATGTTAACTCTGCCGTAACTTGTAGTGCAAAGTCCATGTCTTGCAATTCTTGTTGGAAGAACGCAGTCAAACATGTCAACACCTCTTTCTACTCCTTCGAAAAGGTAGTCCGGGCTTCCTACTCCCATAAGGTATCTTGCCTTATCCTCTGGAAGATAATCCACGCAGTCATCTAATACATCCAGCATAAGCTCTTTTGGTTCACCTACTGACAATCCGCCAATTGCATATCCTGGTAAATCAAGTTCAACAATTTCTTCAGCACTCTGCTTACGAAGGTCTTTGTACATACCTCCCTGCATAATACCAAACAGAGACTGTCTTTCTACATCATGATGAGCGTCCTTACATCTCTTTAACCATCTTGTTGTTCTTTCTAATGAATTTTTTACATATGTTCTGTCTGCAGGATATGGTGCGCACTCGTCAAAAGCCATCATAATATCTGAACCTAATGCATTCTGAATTTCTATGGCCTTTTCCGGTGTAAGCATATGTCTTGAACCATCAATATGGCTCTGAAACTTAACACCTTCTTCTGTAATTTTGCGAAGCTTACCAAGTGAAAATACCTGGAATCCGCCACTGTCTGTAAGAATTGCTCTGTCCCAGTTCATAAACTTGTGCAGCCCGCCTGCTTCTTTAATTATTTCGTGTCCAGGTCTTAAATACAGGTGATAAGTATTTGATAAAATAATATTTGCACCCATTTCTTTTACCTGTTCCGGTCTCATGGCCTTAACTGTAGCCTGAGTTCCAACCGGCATAAATACCGGTGTCTGTATATCTCCATGCGGAGTATGAACTACACCGCGTCTTGCTTTTGTCTTACTGTCTGTCTTCAGTAATTCGTATGTTACAGCATGTTTCATAAAAATGCTCCCTTTCTTTCTACGTACAACTCATAATATTTTACATTATTTACAGCAATTTAACAAGGAAAAATTGCCAAAACCTCATATTAGTGCTATAATCGTAGTATGATAGAACAAATCAAAAGATGAAAGAAGGTAGTAAAAATGATTAAAGAAAAAGTTTCAGCATTACTAAACAACCAGATAAACAAAGAATTCTATTCTGCTTATCTTTACCTTGATTTTGCTAATTACTTTACAGCAAGAGGTTTAAATGGTTTTGCTAACTGGTACACTATTCAGGCACAGGAAGAACGTGACCATGCTATGCTTTTTGTTCAGTACATGCACAACAACAACCTTAATGTAACTTACGAAGCAATTGATAAACCAAATGTTGCTCTTACTGATGACCTTACAGTACTTAAAGCTGGTTTAACACATGAAGAATATGTTACAGACCTTATTCACACAATCTACGATGCAGCTTACGAAGCAAAAGACTTCCGTACAATGCAGTTCTTAGACTGGTTCGTTAAGGAACAGGGTGAAGAAGAAACAAATGCTAATGAATTAATTGGCAAGATGGAACTTTTCGGAACAGATGCTAAAGGATTATACATGCTTGACCAGGAATTAGGTGCAAGAGTATACTCAGCTCCATCACTTACACTTTAAAATACAAATCCTTACGGCCGCTTATGCGGTCGTTTTTTTTTTAACCTTTCTGTATATTTACTCTGTATAAAAAAAGATGCAGGGTTTAATCTGCATCTCAAGTATATTACACAATTATACATG
>SAMEA104404106__coassemble_209_pt1 | contig 68877 bp, 60 predicted proteins | sample SAMEA104404106__metabat2_high_PE_077 | metagenome-assembled genome bin SAMEA104404106 (sample SAMEA104404106) | Balaenoptera acutorostrata | reverse complement strand
GAAATATCTGCTGGAAGAAATTCCAAAGCACATGGATGATACAAATGATAAGTTTATAAATGATTTACTACCATGGTCAAATAGCCTCCCAAAATTCTGCATTAACGAAGCTAAATAAAGAATATATAAAACCCTGAATCAATCACTTGGTTCAGGGTTTTGTCATTTGTCAATACGTGTGTTTTGTACCACTTACGGTAAAAGTGATTATTTTTTTTAAGTTAAGAATTTTAACGGGAAATCAGGATTTTTTCGTTAAAAAAATGAAGTAGAAAAAAATATTCACTAAAATGTAAAAATATGGAAGAAAATCAGGTTCATATGAATGAAAATGAGATGAAAAAAGTGAATTCCCCATAGTTACTCTGGAAAATTCACTTTTACCATTTTCAGGCTCTTTCTGAATGCACATAAAAAATCCACAATGACAATATCACCTTATTTGGCCGCCTAAATTGGTAATATATGTAAATGTTTGGACAAAAATTTGTCATAAGAAGAAAATTTTTTTCATAATGACAAATTGCACCAAATCTCCCCCTGGCATAAGAATTTCTGTTCCGCCATCTGATAACAAAGTAATGAACAAACCTGCTCATGGCAGGTTCGGACCAGAGATCATAATGATGGTGGAATCAGCCTGCTGATTCCTTCCATTCTACTGTATAACCGCTGTCTCGAAATGATAACAATTATCGTTATTGTCACATTGCGAAAAATATTTTCATAACGACAAGAAAATCATGATTCAGAGACCAGAATCGAGCACTGCAAAGCCTCAGAAAAGCTTCATATTGTCACTTCGAAAAAATAATTTTCATAACGACAAGAAAATCAGCATTTCCCTTGTCGTTTTCATTTTAAAAAATCCACAATGACAATATCACCTGATTTGGCCGTCTAAATTGGTAATATATGTAAATATTTGGATGAAAATTTGTCATAATAAGAAAATTTTTTTCATAATAACAAATAGCACCAAATCTCCCCCTGGCATAAGAATTTCCATTCCAGCTTCTGGTAACAAAATTCTGGAAGTATGGCTTCTGCTATCAGGCTGATATGCATTCTTCACTATCTCACACCTAAAAAAAGTGGATACTACGAAAAACTTTGTTTTTCTGTATCCTCATGTCACCTTCTAAGGTGACAACGCCAAGGTACTTTCTTTGAAATATACGAAAATATCTCTTTTAATCGATATTTCTTATATTATAAAGAAGAGGGAATGCACGAGGCATTCCCTTCAAATATATATGTATTTTTATTCGGGTGCGTTAATTTCCTGAATAAGTTTTTCTTCGTGAGGCTGATTCATCATAAATGTAAGAATTGAGCCTGCATAAAGGTCCAGACCTTTTCCACTTACTGACAGGCTGATAATGTTGCAGTTACTGTTAAGTGCATGTACATATGTTGCCGGAGTTAATGGAATATATTCACGTAGTTTAAAAGTTTTTCCACTATATGACTCGTATGCTGCTTTTACCTCCTGTACAAATTCTGTATCCTCAGGGGAGCTCCATGTAGGGGCAATATCCTTTGTAAGAAATTCAATGTTAGAAAGACCACATATTAACTGATAGTTGTTGTTTATTTCGTTAAGAACATCGGGCTTTAAGCTGTTAGCCATAGCAGAAATTACAAACTGTTCATCATTTATTTTAATAGAGCCAATACTTGTAAATGCGGAAAGTTCTTCTTTTTCACCCTCATTATCATCTTTGTAATATGATCCGTCAAGAAGGGTATAAATAAAGCTTACAAAGTTATTCATTGATTCGTCATCAAATACCTTTTCCGGAAGGGGTACTTCTTCGTATGTATATGTTACGTTTTCAAGATCCTCTTCATTTTTATCAAGGAATTTGTCAATGTCTTTATCTACACGTTTCTGTAATTTTTCGTAATCGTCTTCGTTAATAAGAACTGTCATAGAAGCTGATTCCGGATAAAGTGTACCGCTTACACCGCCGCTGAAGTCAGCAAGTTCGTAAATCAGAGCATTTGTTTTAAACTGGGCAAGAAGATTACCAAGACGTTTAACAGGGTTAGGATATGAGCCAACACTTGGATCAGGTACTCCTCCGGGAAGTCCGTCAATAGAAATTTTTATTGCCTTATTTAAAGTAGGTTCTTTGTATGTCAGTGAACCTGTAAAGTCGTAAGTTACGCCGCCTCCTGTATTAACAGCCCAGTAACTTTTGCTATTGCTGCATAGTGAAAAAACATTGGCGTTTTCAGGAATATATTCAGGTGAAAGTTTCTGAAGTCCTGTAAATCTGTTTGATGTATTATCTGTAAAGATTACTGTAAGATGTCCTGTGGCTTCGTTATTCTTCGCAAGGTACATACCTATTGCCATTGGTGCAACAGAATTCTGCATCTGTAAAGTATCGTAAGGGCAGATAACAACAGTAGGATCAGCCTGAGCATAGGCTTCACTTGTTTCTATTGTCATAATGACATTGTTGTTTTCTGTAACATGGTCAATGCCTTTTGTCTGAGCCCAGTGTGAGAGATAATCTGTAACCTCTTCTGGTGTATTAAGAGTGGCAAGAGAATCTTCAATGTCTGTTCTGTAGGCTGTAAGTTTACTATCTACTTTTTCTTCTAATGTGATTTCGTCATTTTTACCACATGAAGAAAGAAGAAAAGCCGAAAAAGACATTGTAATAATCAGTAATACTGATAAAAACTTTTTCATATTGATTTTACTCCTTAGATTTAATTTTAAAATTTTAATAAAATATTATTTCTTTTTTCAAAAATTTCATATATAATATTAACATAATCTAAGGATTTTTAGTAGAGGTTTAGCAAAACTTCATTATTATTTCACAGTTTAGGAGTCTGAAATGTTAGAAACAAAGAATATTATTCTGAGAGAAAGTGTATTTGACGATTGTAAGTATTTTGCAGAGTGGGAGAGTAATCCCGTTGTTAACGAATTCTTTACAATTGACGATAAACGGACTTATGAGGAAATTGTAACAGAATATGTAAGATACGGACTTGACCCTTCCAAACTTCAGTTCACTATTTTCCATAAGGAAGAAGGAAGACCTATTGGAAGAGTATTTCTTTCAAATATTAATCACGACTATGACTCTCTTGATATTACAAGAGTATATATTGCTGATCCGGATGACAGAGGAAAGGGATATGGAGAAGAAACACTTCGCCTGATTCTTGACTACGCTTTCCTTGTTCTTCATACAGAAAGAGTTACAATTGACTATTTCGAAGGAAACAAGGCTGCTGCAGCTCTTTATGCAAAGGTAGGATTTACAAGCGAAGGACTTATGCGTCATGCAGGAAAGAAAAACGGCAAATATATTAATCTTCAGCTTAAATCAATGTTAAGAGCTGAATACTATGATAAGATTCACAAATAGCTTTTAGTGCTATATTAAAACCGCTGGTTCGCAGCGGTTTTATTTTGTCATATGGCAGCGGATAATATTTTTTTCTGACAGTGTTTCGTAAGCTTAAAATGTGGGTATTTCTATTGTGAATTATTATCAGTCTCCCAGTTTATGGGACTAAAAACATATTTTACATACTTGACGAGTAGTCAAAGCAATAGTATAATTGGTATCGATAAACACGGATTAGACACAAGATATAGTGTATGCATGAAAGGATAAGTAAATGGATAAGATTTCAAAAATCGTAAAAAGAGATGGAAGAACAGTTGACTTTGACATTAACAAAATTGCAGAAGCAATTTACAAGGCAGCTAAGGTTCTTGGGGGAACAGACAGAGAAATGGCAACATATCTTGCAAAGCAGGTGGAACTTTATCTGCTTGAGGTATGTCATAACAGCACACCAACAGTTGAACAGATTCAGGATGCTGTAGAAAAGATTTTAATTGAAGCTGGTCACGCAAAGACAGCTAAAGAATATATTATTTACCGTGCAGAAAGAACAAGAGTAAGAGAAATGAATACAAAACTAATGCGTATTTACGAAGACCTTACTTTTAAAGAAGCTGCTGATAACGATGTAAAAAGAGAAAATGCAAATATAGATGGTAATACAGCCATGGGAACAATGCTTAAGTATGGTTCAGAAGGTGCAAAAGAATTCTACAAAATGTATGTAATTGATCCTGAATTTGCAAAGGCTCATGACGAAGGAGATATTCATATTCACGATATGGATTTCTATACACTTACAATGACATGCTGTCAGATTGACCTTGTAAGCCTTCTTAAAGACGGCTTCTCAACAGGTCACGGTCATTTAAGAGAACCTAACGATATTGAAAGTTATGCAGCACTTGCATGTATTGCTATTCAGTCAAACCAGAATGATCAGCACGGCGGCCAGTCAGTTCCAAACTTCGATTACAGCATGGCTCCTGGTGTTAAGAAATCATACAAGAGACTTTACTGGGTTAACCTTGGAAAAATCCTTGAAGTAATGCATGATATAGAAAACGGACCAGAACTTATTAAAGAAGCAGGAAAGAAAATAGAAGAAGAAACAGGCATGTATCCATGCATGAGCTGGGACAACGACTATATGGCAAAGGAAGCAGAATACCTTGCTACTCTTATTGACAGCAGCGAAATCAAAGCTGTACAGGAAAAGGCAAGAAACTTTGCTGACAGAGAAATCGAAAGAAAGACTTACCAGGCAATGGAAGCTCTTGTTCATAACTTAAATACAATGCATTCAAGAGCAGGAGCACAGGTTCCATTCAGTTCACTTAACTATGGTACAGATACATCTCCTGAAGGAAGACTTGTAATGAAGTCAATTATGCTTGCAACAGAAGCTGGCCTTGGAAATGGCGAAACACCAATTTTCCCAATTCAGATTCTTAAAGTCAAGGAAGGCGTTAACTATAACCCTGAAGATCCTAACTACGATTTATTCAAGCTTGCATGCAGAGTTTCAGCTAAGAGACTTTTCCCTAACTTCTCATTCTTAGATGCGCCATTTAACAAAGAGTACTACAAAGAAGGTCATCCGGAAACAGAAGTTGCTTATATGGGATGCAGAACAAGAGTTATGGCAAACGTAGCTGATCCGGAAAGAGAAATTACATATGGAAGAGGAAACCTTTCATTTACATCAATTAACTTACCTAGACTTGCTATTAAAGCAGAAGGAAATATTGATGTATTCTTCGAAAGCCTTGACGATGCCATTGATCTGGTAATCGGACAGCTTAAAGAAAGATACAGGATTCAGTGCCAGAAGAAAGTTAAAAACTTCCCATTCCTTATGGGACAGGGAATCTGGATGGATTCAGAAAAACTTAAACCAGAAGATACTATAGAATCTGTACTTAAGCATGGTACACTTACAATTGGCTTTATCGGCCTTGCAGAATGCCTGAAAGCTCTTATTGGTAAGCACCACGGTGAATCCGAAGAAGCAGAAGCTCTTGGTATTAAAATTGTCGCTCATATGAGAAAACGTATGGATGAAGAAGCAGAAAAAACAGGACTTAACTGGTCAGTTATAGGAACTCCTGCTGAAGGTCTTTCAGGACGCTTTGTAAAAATCGACAAGAAAAAATATGGCGTTATTCCTGGTGTTACAGACCGTGAATATTACACAAACAGTTTCCACGTTCCTGTATATTACAATATTAATGCCTTTGATAAAATTAAAAAAGAAGCTCCGTTCCACAACCTTACAAATGGTGGTCACATTTCATATATTGAACTTGATGGTGATCCACAGAAGAACCTGGATGCATTTGAACAGGTAGTAAGATGCATGAAAGAAAGTGGAATCGGATATGGATCAATTAACCATCCTGTAGACAGAGACCCTGTTTGTGGCTACACAGGAATTATTGATAATGTATGCCCATTATGTGGACGTAAAGAAGGAGATGGAAATCCTCCATTCGAAAGAATCAGAAGAATTACAGGATACCTTGTAGGTACAATGGACCACTGGAATGATGCAAAAACAGCAGAAGAAAGTGAAAGAGTAAAACATGGTATTGGAAAAGGATTTGAAACACTTTAAATGGAAAATATTAATGAATCTGCCACTATAAGGCTGGCAGGTGTAGTAAGAGAATCAATAGTAGATGGTCCCGGCATAAGATTTGTAGTCTTCTGTCAGGGCTGTCCACATCACTGTAAGAACTGCCATAATGCAGAAACGCATAGCTTTTCTCTGGGATTCAGTTGTGAAATCAGCAAAATTCTGAATGCAATTGATGAAAATCCTCTTTTATCAGGGGTAACATTCAGCGGCGGTGAGCCTGTCTGTCAGCCAGAAGGTTTTCTTGAACTTGCAAAGGCTGTGAAAAAAAGAAATCTTAATATTATTATGTATTCTGGATACACTTTTGAGCAGATTATGCATATGAGCGAGAAGAATCAGAGCATAAAGGAACTTCTGACATATATTGATATTCTTATAGATGGTCAGTATGATGAAGAGCAGCGAGATCTTACTCTCATGTTCCGCGGAAGCAGAAATCAGAGGGTAATAGATGTAAAAGAAACCCTTACAGCGGGGGAAGTAGTGATTTCGGACAGGTTTTAGAAAGAAAAATGTACATCGGGCAGGGAAGTTCTCTGCCTGTTTTTTTTAACCAGGAAGTAATTGTAAAAATATTACAGTTAATGCTTGACAGGGGAATAAAGCAGAGGTAAAATGGTAGTAGCAGAAAAAGGAAGTAAACAGGCGCAGGTGATAATGTGAAAAAGATTAAAGATTTCTATAACAAATACAGAAACAAAATAGGTATGATTATTGTACTTTCCATATTGCTTATGATGGTGCTGTATTTAGGAGAAACGCTAGAATAATTCAGAAGTAATTCTGAACATAACATGCTTAGGAAAATGAGAACTGATTTTTTGGTTCTCTTTTTTTATTGTCCTGAGTTCTTAAGAATACTTCTTTTTTCGAAGATGGAGCTTAGTTAAATAAGGGGGAAGAAAATGAAGAACAAAGAGATTACAAATGGAAGTAAAACAAAAAAAGCAATGGCTGCTGCATTAATTCTAGCGCTTATTACAGGAATAGCAGGAGCAACCTACTCGTACTTTACAGATCATCATGCAGTAATGAATGAGTTTACCGTGGGACAGGTAAAGACAGAACTTACAGAAACAAAGTGGCATAGTGACCCATCAGGAAAGGCGGCTGCAGCAGAGCTTCGTCCAAACATGACAATTGTTAAGGACCCGGTAGTAGAAAACACAGGAATATCGGACTGCTATACCTTTATTGCTTTCAGAGTACCATATGCAGAATTTGCTGCAATGGGTACTTTTGGAGGGGAAACTGTTAATGGAAGGAATGTAAAAGGACAGTGCAAAGACCAGTTTGATGTAAATGCAGAAGGCGCAGTTGATATTGGTTTTAAAGACCTCTTCAGACATAAGGTGAATGGAGATAACTGGGTGCTTGTAGAAGACAAGGCTGATATGAGTGGCAGGTATCATGAATATGTATATGCTTATGCTGATGGAACAGGAGGAGGCAAGGCGGACACTACAGATATGAAAGTTATGAAGAAAGGAGATAAAACCACACCATTTTTTACAAGTGATAAAATCAGAACTATTAATCTTGTGGAAGATGAGTGGGCAAAGCAGCATGGCTGTGAACTTACAGAAAACAGGAAGTATAACATTCCTGTAAGAACATATTCTATTCAGACCACTGATATTGTAACTACTGATGGTGTTAATGATACTGGTGCAACTAAAGCTTCTGATGTATGGAAAGTTGTAGAAGCGCAGGTTGAAACAAAGTATAAAGGAATGGCACAGAGCTTATGGGGTAATGTTTCGGGAGCAGCAGATATGACAACAGAAAATGACAAGGCTGTTAACCCTGAACCAATGGTATAGAGAAAAGGAAGGGCTGGAAAATGTTAAAAGAAAACAAAGGAAGAAAGGTAACGGCTGTTGCTGTACTAATGCTTTTTACTTTATGTATTGCAGGAGCAACATATTCGTATTTTACAGATCATCACGCAGTAATGAATGAGTTTACAGTAGGCCAGGTAAAGACAGAACTTACAGAAACAAAGTGGCATAGTGATCCATCAGGAAAGGCAGCTGCAAAAGAACTAAGACCAAATATGACCATAGTCAAGGACCCTGTAGTAGAAAACACAGGGACTTCCGACTGCTATACTTTTATTGCATTCAGAGTTCCTTATTCTAATTTTGCAGCTCTTGGACAGTTCGGGCCTGAGAAAATAAATAATCAGAATGTACCAGGATTGTGCCAGGGGTTTGACGAAGTAAATGCATCAGGTTCAGTAAATATTGCTTACAAAGATCTTTTCAGACATGACGTTAATCATGAAGACTTTGTACTTGTTGAGAACAGAGCAGACATGGCAGGAAAGTATCACGAATACGTATATGCTTATGCAAATGGAACTGGAAACACAGAAACTCTTGATCCTGCCAGTGCAGAAATGAAGGTAATGCACAAGGGAGATAAAACAGCACCTTTATTCAGAAATGAGAAAATAAGGGTTATTGATCTTGTGGAAGATGCATGGGCAGTGCAGCATACAAATCCATTAAAGCTTGAGTTAACGGAAAATAAATTTTTTAATATTCCTGTAAGAACATATTCTATTCAGACTACAGATATTATAACTACTGATGGTGTTAATGATACTGGTGCAACTAATGCGGCAGATGTATGGAAAGTTGTAAAGGCGCAGGTTAATACCAAGTACCAGGGCATGAAGGAAGAAAACTGGGGTAATGTAACAGGAAGTAATGATGGTAAAGGAAATGATGCATCTAATCACGGTGCAGCAAACCCTGCTCCTGTTTCTTAATAGTAAAGACGAAAGGATATGGCAATGAAAAACAGAAAACTCTTTTGGAGTAATATGGCTTTAGTAATTGTTATTGCCACAGTCTGCATGTCTTATTCCTTTTATACAAGTCATAAGGTGAAAAATAATACCTTTACTACAGGTAAAGTGCAGATTACCCTTGAAGAACCAGAATACAGCAATGAAGAAAATTCTTCTAAGAGAAAGAGCATAGCCCCGGGAGAGGAAATTACAAAAGACCCTGTTATTACTAACACAGGGGTGTCAGACTGCTATATATTTATGGAAGTTCATAATCCTGTGAAAAGTTTTACTGTAGTTGATTCTGATGGAAGAAAAAAGACAGCTGAAAAAACGCAGCAGAGCTTTTTTAAGTATGAAGTAAATTCTTACTGGGTACCGGTGGAATGCAGAAAAGATGGCACTACAGTATATGCTTATGCATCTGGAAATGATATTTCGGTTCTGAAAAGCAGTGAGAAAACATTGCCATTTTTTAAGGGAGAAAAAATAAAGGCTGCAGACTTTATAGAAAAAGAAACTGAAGAGATAGAAGAAATAGAAATGCCAGTAAAGGCCTATGCTATTCAGACTACCGACCTTGTAAAAGAAGACGGAACTTATGTGACAGATCCTTTGGAAATATGGGAACTTGTAAAACAGAGCAGTTTAAAATACAGTAACCTCTTCACCAGTACCAGGGTAAGCAATTGAAAGGAAGAAGAAATAAATGAGAAAAAACAGAATAACTGTAATCATATTATGGATAGCTGTTCTCCTGTCTCTGTTCATGTCTTTTACCTATGGTTTGCACATAATTAAACTTAAGGGGAACTTTTATACAGAAGGTGTTGATGTATCCATAGATGCAGAAGAAACCCATAAACTCATTGCTCCTGGCATGACGGTTCCTTATGCTCCTGTTATTACATACAGAGGTATAGATGCGTATATACGTTTTAAAACAGATATAAGTAACAGTGTCCTTTCTATAGAAAACTTTAAGGGTCTGTCAGACAAGTGGGTGAAGAGGGGAGACTACTATTATTACATAGAACCTGTAAGCCATGGCGCAGAAATAGATACATTTGAAAGTTTTCATGTGCCAGAAGAGTGGAACGAAAGGGAGCCCGATTCTTTTATGAATTCACGTTTCACTATTACTTCTTTATGTGATGCAGTTCAGGCAGAAAATTTCTCGCCTGATTATACAAGTGAAAATCCATGGGGCGATTTAATAATACAGGATAACACATATATGGGAAGCAGTTACGAAGAGTATGAGAAAAGTGATTCAGCTCCCATAAATCTGTATTTTAAAAATCAGGGAAAGTATTCTCTTAATAGTGAATTACTTAGTAATAACAGCCTGAAACCTGGCAGTACATTTAGTAATGAAATAGTAATATATAATGAAAGTGACAGAAATATGGAAGTCTTTTTCTCGGCAGATAAGATTTCGTCACAGGAAAAACAGAATCTTGGAGAAATACTCTGTCTTCATATGACAATTGATGGAAAAGAATTCTATAATGGTAACCTCAGGGCAGAAGAACTTGTAAACTGGAAAAGCCTTGTAGTAATGGAAAAAGGCACAAGCCATAAACTGAAGTACGAAATATACCTTCCTTCTGAAGCAGACAACAGTTATGAAGAAAAGGAACAGAATTATGTATGGAACCTGATGGCAAGAGATGTTGATTCCACTCCTGAAACTGGTGACAGTGCAATGCTGATATTCTGGCTTATAGCAGGGTCAATTGCTGCATCAGGGCTTGCAGTGCTAAAAGAAAGGAAGAAGGCATGAAGAAATTCAGAAATTATGTAATTGCTATTGCACTCATAATAACTGTTTTTTTCCTTGTTCCCGGAATAAGGCCTATGATTGTAATGAGCGGATCTATGGAACCAGTTATGCCTACAGGGTCACTATGCTTTGTTAATACACATTGTGATTTTTCTGATGTAAAAACTGATGATATTATTACATATACTGTTATGGATGCAAAAATAACTCACAGAGCAGTAAAAATAAATAAAGAGGAGGGTTACCTTGTTACAAAGGGTGATAATAACGAATCTGAAGATATAGGCGTTGTAAACAGGGAAAATTATTATGGAAAAGTTATGGTGCATATTCCCTATATGGGGTATGCACTGTTTTTTATTAAAAAACATATGGTTACTATATTACTTCTCATTCTGGCCCTGGGGAAAATAAGAGAGAAGGGAGGTCTTAAAAGAATATGAAAATGGAAAGGAACAGACTCATATCAATTGTTCTTCTGTCAGTATTAGTGCTGAACTTAATAATACAGCCTTCTTTTGCAGAAATACAGAGTGAAGAAAATATAAAGACAGTGCTTTACCAGGACGGAACACTTGTAATTAATGATGATATGACAGCAGAAAGCAGCAGGCACGGTCAGGTAAAAGAAATATATGACAGCATTTACAAAGGATTTGGAAGCCCTGAAGAAATACCGTGGAAAAACAGGGCAGATGAAATAAACAGAATTGAAACAGGTACAGAAACAAAGGCTGTAAGTACAACATACTGGTTTAGCTTCCTCTCAGAACTCAGGTCAGTATGTTTAGATAAACTGGATTTAAGTGAGGCAGAAGATATTTCAAATATGTTTTCTTATTCGGGAGAAGAGGCTTATGAAGGTAACTTTGTACTTAAGATTCCGGAAAACTGTAAAGCTGAGGATGTGTTTCTTAATTCTGTTACAGAGGCCTATGGCAAAATAGAAAAGCCCGGAGAAAAAGAACAGATGTTTCTATATTGTGAAGAGGCTTATGATATAGAACAGCCACCTATAGAGACGGTGCTTTATGAAGACGGTACTCTTGTTATTAACGAAGAGTTCTCTATGAGAGAAGAAAATCAGAAGAGCCATGGGACTGTTCTTAAAACATATGAAGAGGTTAAAGGCGGTTTTTCCTGCAGAAATGAAATTCCATGGAGAAATGAAGCTTCTCATATTAAATATGTAGAAACAGGAAGCAGAACAGAAATATATGATGCGTCATATATGTTTGCTGATCTCATATGGGCAGAGAAAATATGCATAAGCAATATGTGTCTTTCTGAGTGCAGAAACTATACATCTATGTTTGAAAACTGTGGCAGAAATAACTGTCTCATAACTGATATGTATTACTCTTCTGAAACAGACAGCTTCGAAAAAGAAAACAGATTTGTAATTATGGACAGGGCAGTTACTGATAATATGTTTAAAAATGCAAAAACAGACTGCTGTTTAAGCATTGCAGAAATACCAGAAAGCTGTGAGAATATGTTTTTTTATGAGGAATCAGAAAAGTACAGAAATATTCAGTGTGAAACATTTAGTATTGAAGTAGAACAGTGGTTTGATTCCATGTATAACCATAATGTTATGCCAGAGCAGGCAGAATTTAATATGTATCCTGTAACATATGCAGCCTCTTCAGCAACTGTAGAAAGTAACAGATATGATGTATGTGTAAAAGGCGGACGTATTGGCTGGGGTAACACATATATCTGTACATTAAAAGCAGACAGTGGCGGGAAATTAACAGGAGCATGCTGTCAGCCAAACAACGGTTCACTTGCCGGAAACGGCACAAAAGTAAGTCTTTCTCTTTATTCTTCTGGCAGTCTTGCAGCAAAGGTGGCATACGAGGGAACTAAAATGTGGGGAGCCTCAGACCATAACAAATACGTTGTATCACGAGCTCTTGCCATAGCTGCAGGATACATTGGAAAAGGACAGTATCAGGCTGCTGAAGAGGTGGAAATGTTAGTAAACAGAGCTCGTTCTGTAACTGTTCCTGATACATTTGAAGTATATCTTGGAAAGCCATCAGGAGGACAGCAGCATATTGTAGCATGGAGAACTGTGCCTGGATACTGTTATCTGCAGATAAAGAAATCCAATGCAGATCCTTCGGGGCCTTTTAAGGATCTCAGTCCTGAAGGGGCTGTATACAAAGTTTATAAATGGAACAGTGATGCAGTATCAGAAATAAATGAAGTTGCAACTCTTACTACAGATAAAAGCGGATATACAAGTACTGTTACACTGCCTCCACGTTCAGGTGATGTCTGCTACTATGTAAAAGAAGTTAAGGCACCTCCGGGGTTCAGAAAAGACCCTGTAGTTCATTCGCACTACTTTCCTCATAAGTCCGCTTATACATTTAAGCTTAGTGATGTGCCTTTAAACTGCAATATAAATATTAAAAAAAGCAATGGGGACACATCAGGAAATACAGATGGCTTAAGTCTTGCGGGAGCTCAGTACGAAATATATACTGAGAGAAATCATGCAGAAAACATGACTAATGCTGTTGCAACACTTGTAACTGATAGCAATGGCTGGACAGATACTGTTAACCTTCCACCAAGATCAGGAAACCAGGCATATTATGTGAGAGAAATCAGTGCACCAGAAGGTTTTCTCTTAGATAGTACCATTTACAGTCATAAGGTTGCAGACGGTGATAACTTTACATTTCAGGTAAAGGATATGCCTGCTAATGGATATTTAAAGCTTACTAAAATGGCGGCAGATTCTGTTCTCTTTGGAAGGTTTGCAGGATATTACAGTTTGTCAGGAGCTGTTTACGGAGTATATAGTGACAAGGCATGTAGTAAAGAGGTTGCTTCATTAACTACTTCAGGGGAATCACTGTACGGAGGTCAGGTAAAACGTTCGGATTCTGATGTTATAGAGCTTATGCAGGGGATTTACTATGTAAAGGAGAAAAAAGCACCTCGAGGGTACAGAATCAGTAGTGATGTAACAGAAGTAAATATTACAGCTGGTGAAACTTTTAATCTGAGACTGTCAGAAATTCCTGACTATGCCAAAGTAGATATAAGGAAGAAGACAGAGTCAGAATGGGACCTTGTAAAACAGTGTCCATCACTTTATAACCTGCAGGGAGCAGAATACGGAATATATAAAAATCCTTCCTGCACAGACTGTATTACAATTTTACGCATGGGAGAACAGCATACAGGCTCTGACGGAGTGCCTTATGCATTTTCATTAAACAGTGTAAAGGTACCGAAGGGAGAAACTATATATATTAAGGAATTAAAAGCTCCGGGAGGATATCTTAAGAATAACAGTGTACTTAAACTTCAGTGTAATCAGGATCATATAATTGCAGACGTAAAAGAAAGGCCACAGATTGAACCTTTTTCTTTCAGGCTTGGTAAGTTTATTAAAGGCGGCATGCCGTGGACAAAAAAGTATTTAGAAGGTGCTGAATACACAGTGAAATATTACAATGAATATTATGGCAGTGAAGAGGAACTTTCTGGCAGAACACCGCTTCGTACATGGGTTTTCAGAACGGATAGTAATGGAGTTATAGAGATTGATGACAAATGGAAGGTCGGGGGTGATGAGCTCTTTAAGAAGGCTGACGGCACTATAGCAGCTCTTTATGGTACTTATACATTTGAAGAGACCAGGGCTCCGGATATGTTTTTTAAGAACAGGGGAATTACCATAAGACAGGTGCGGCAGAATGAAGTAACTCCTGATATTGACGAGCATAGTTATGGAGATGCTGTTAACGTAGCTTCGGAGGAGCCAGATGAAAGTATAACCAGAAGTATTACGGTAAATAAAGTGGTTTCTGCAGATAACTATTACAGGCCTTATGGTGAGCCCTCCTTTATATTTAAATGCGAAGGAACAGACCTTTATGGGAACAAGCATGTGCTATATAAATCTGTAACGTTAAATAACAGCAGCCTGACAGGCAATGTATATAAAGGGTCTGTGACTTTTGATAATCTGCCTGCAGGATGTTACAGAATATCAGAAGAAGAAACCATGAGATATACACAGAAAAGCATTACAGATATTTCTTCAAATGGTGTGATTAAAGATAACAGTGCTGTATTTGAGCTTGTTAACCATGATCATGGACAGGCTGACTTTATTAATGAAATCTCAAGATGGGATAATTATTCAGATACAGAATGTGTTGTAAATAACTTTTAGAAAGGCATTGTAAGGTAAATACATAAATGAATAAGAAAATAAAGTATATGCTCATATTTATTTTTGCAGCAGCAGTAACTATGACCTGCCTTACATATTCTTATTATATGGATACAGAAACCATAGTTAACAGAATAAATACATCAGAAAGTGATATTGAAATAGTTGAAAAATATATTCCGGAGCATGAGCAGAAAGCAGGGACTAGTGTAACTAAAGAAGTAAGAATCAGAAATCTTAAGGATGAATGCTTTGTAAGAATGAAGATTCTTGTAAGTGATAGTGATATAGCAGAAAAAATCAGCCTGAAGTTTGATAATACAGGAAGCTGGGAAGAAAGGGATGGCTTCTGGTACTATAGATATCCTCTGAAAACGGGAGAGGTTACTGTGCCACTTCTTCATGAAGTTACATATTCAGAGGATGTTGCAGATAAGAATGGTGGTCATAAAGGGTTTGAAATAATATGTTATGGGGAAAGCGTGCAGAAAGCTGACTCTGATAAAGGAGAGGACGCTTTTTACAGGGCTTTTATGCCACCTGCAAATAGTTAACCATAAAAAGAATATGAGAAACTATATTTATAAGGGGATTTCAGGAGAAAGGGAGAGTATTATGAAGAAACAAAGAAAAATGCTGTGTGTTTTTATGACAGTAATAATCATATTAAGTAATGTAACCATGGCTATGGCAGCCACGGGAGTAGTAAAAAATGGACGAATTGTAATTAAAGACGGGGGAACGCAGCTTTATGGTGGTACATGGGTATGCCAGATAGATGATGGCAGGGAACCACTTTTAGATGCGTGCTGTTGTGATCCATTAGCTGGTTCAAACCCTGATAATGGTGTGTCTGTCAGTATGACAGGTTACTCTTCATCTTCAATTGAAGCAAGAATGGCATACATATGCTATAAGAACTGGGAAACTGCATCTGATAATAGGAAGTATTCTTTATCAAGAGCATGCGGCATTGCAACAGGAAGCATTAATTATGGGGGATATGGGTATCAGAACAGAGCAGAAGTAGAGTCTTTATATAATCAGGCAAAGAATTTATCATCTGCCCCTGCAGGTTTTGAGGCATATTTATGTGTTCCGTCTAATGGCACGCAGAATCAGCTTGCCTGGAGATATAATCCAAAAGGATCACTTAACCTGAAAAAGACAGCTGATGACCCGGAAGGAATAACTGTTGATTTTCCTTCAGCGTATACTCTTAAAGGAGCAGAATACGGCGTGTACAGAAACTCTGACTGCACAGGCAGAGCAGGAACCCTTGTTACAGATATATCAGGAAACACGGATTCTCTTGAGCTTGATGAGGGAACATATTATGTAAAAGAAATAAAGGCACCAAGGGGATATGCTCTTGATAATAACATATACACTGTGTATGTTCCCGGAGGAGAACTTAAAACACTTCATGTAACAGAAAAACCAGAGTATGGCAGTGCAAAGATAAAAAAAGCAGTAAAGAGTAATATTCACTTAACTGAATTATGTAAAGACTACTACAGCCTTGAAGGAGCAGAGTACAGAATATATAACGCGGATACAGGTAATATCGCAGGCACTCTTGTAACAGATAAAAACGGGGATACTGGCACGGTTAATCTGCCAGCAGGTAAATATTATGCTGAGGAGATAAAAGCCCCTGCAGGCTTTATTCTTAATGCTGAAAGAACAGAAACTCTTACAGTAACGGCAGGTAATACAGTAACATTTACTCATAAAGACATGCCGGCCTTTGATACTCTGGAATTCCAGCTTGAAAAAAGATCAGAAGAAGGAACTGATAAAAGATTCAGTCCTGAAGGAGCAGAGTACAAAGTAAGATATTACAAAGATATGATAACGGAAAATCAGGCTGACAGCACAAAACCATTCAGAACCTGGGTTATTAAAACAAAGAAGCATAGTGATGGCAGGTACATTGCAATGCTAAATGACTCATATATTGTTAAGGAAAAAAGTGATGAGCTTTTTAAAACAGATAGTGGAAAAGCTGCAGGTTTACCTGGAACTTATGTCATAACGGAGGAAAAGGCACCGCTGGGTTATGCAAGAACAGAGGGAATAATATCATGCCAGCAGTCTTCATACGACCATATTCTTCAGAAAGAAAGTTTTCTTAAAGATGTAGTGACTTTAGAAAAGCCTCAGACTGTTTCAATAATACTTGAGAAAACCGATGCAGAAACAGGAAAGTCAGAGGCTCAGGGCCACGGATCACTTAAAGGGGCAGTGTTTGAGGTTTTTCATTATGATGAATTAAAAGGAAAAAATATATCTGACGGTCATATTACAACTGATAATGAGGGAAGAGGAATGATCACTCTTCTTAAGCCCGGAATATATAAGGTGAGAGAGATTAAGGCTCCGGACGGATATGTAAAAAGTAATGAGATTAAAACTGTGGAAGCCGGCATAAATGAGCATAATAAAGCAGTGCTTGAATATCTCTGCAAATGGGAAGAGGATGTAACGCGTACAGAAGTCTTTAAATGCGATGACAGAGGAAAAAGCGTAGAAGGAGCAGTTCTACAGGTAACTCACGAAGATGGCACCCTTATTGAAGAATTTACTACAGGAAAAGAGCCTTTTGTAATAAAGGGGCTAAATACGGGAAGTTATGTTCTTAAAGAAAAAGAAGTGCCAGAGGGTTATGTAAAATCTGAGGATGTGATTTTTGAAATAAAAGAAGGCGTAGAAAAGACGGAAGTCAAAATGACTGATTTAAAAGCAGGGGTAGAAAAGGTACATGGAGATAATGATTATGTTGAAGGAGCAGAACTTGCTGTTTATGATGAAGAGGGTAATGAGACGGATTCATGGATAAGTGGAAAAGAAAAACACTATGTTAACAATCTGGAATATGGTAAAACATACACCTTAAAGGAAATTAATACACCTGAAGGTTATGTAACTGCATCACCAGTTTCCTTTACTGTAGAGGGTGAAAAAAACATAGATATAATCATGAAAGATATAAAGGCTGTTGCTGAGAAAAAAGATATGGAAGGTAATTCTGTAAAGGGAGCAGAACTTGCTGTTTATGATGAAGAGGGTAAAGAAAAAGACAGATGGATAACAGATGGAAAAGGCCATGAAATTTCAGGATTAAAGGAAAACGAAACATACACAATAAAAGAAACAGGTGTTCCTTATGGATATGTAAAGGCTATGGACATGGAGTTTAGCACTTTTGTGGATAAAGAAAAGCAGGATATAAGTATTATTATGGAAGACATGAGAGTGTCTGTAAACAAGGTGGATGAAAAGAATGAGCCTCTTAAGGGAGCAGAACTATCTGTTACAGATAGCAATGGAAAAGAAATTGAAAGATGGGTAAGCGATGGAACCCTTCACTATATTTCTGGTCTTAATATGAATACAGAATATATTCTTAAAGAAATAAAGGCGCCAGATGGATATGCTACCTGTGAAGAGGTGAAATTCAGTACTAATGGGAAAAATGATATTAATATATCCTTAGTAAATGAAGACATTAAGGTTGAAATTACCAAAGTAAAGGGAGACAGTAATAATCCTCTTGCAGGAGCAGTGCTTCAGATTGTTGATAAAAATGGAAAAGTAACAGAAGAATGGGTTTCGTCAGACAGACCTCATAGAATTAATAATATTCCTGCAGGTGAATATATATTAAGAGAAGTAAGTGCGCCAGAAGGGTACACAAAGGCAGGTGATCAGAAACTTATAGTTAAAGATACTTCTTCCTTACAGAGCTTCACTTTAAATAACGTGCTTGCTCCTGTAACAGGCGATGACAGTATGCTTTTCCTTTATCTTATGATTATGATATCTGCATCAGGAGCAGTTGCTGCCATGAGAAATACTGAGAAGAAAAGAGAGCACAACAAAGAAGTATAAAGGTAAGAAAGAAGGCCTTGCAAAAAAACACAAAAAAGGGCTTGCATTTTCTGAAGATATAAGGTAAAATCTGTATTGCTGTGTGAAATGCAGCAGAAAAAGTTTGTAATAAAGCTAAAAAAATGCTTGAAACAAACGGCATTGCTATGATATAATATCATTTGTTCGTATGACAATTGATAATTTGAAAAAATGCTATACGCTTAATATACTAAAGGAGGTGCGGTAGATGTCAAGAAAATGTGAAATTTGCGGAAAAGGTCAGGTTTCTGGAAACACTGTTTCCCATTCCAACAGACACACAAGAAGAAAATGGAATGCTAATATCCAGACTGTAAGAATTAATGATAATGGTACAGTAAGAAGAGCTAACGTATGCACAAGATGCATCAGATCAAACAAAGTTAACCGTGCTATCTAATGATCGAAATGAGAGAGACCCGCAGATTTCTGCGGGTTTTTTGTTGCTGTTGTGACATATGAAGAACTGTGATAAAATAAACGTAGTCTATACTTGGAGCAGGAGAAATTACATGACTATATCAAAAACAACTGAACTGGGAACCATAAATGTTTCGGATTTAATTTTTGCCCAGATAATAGAAAGAAGTTTAAGACAGACAGGATGCAGAGACAAGGTATGGCCGGCAACGAAGAAAGGTCGTCAGATTGGAAATGATGCAAAGGTCAGCGCTGCTGATATTGCAAGAGAAATAGAAGTTGAGGCATCCTCAGACGGAAGTAACTTTGAACTTACATTTAACGTTATTATTAAGTTTGGAGCAGGAATAAGAAAGATCACTGATCTTCTTACAGACTATATTTCTGAAACTGTTCTTAATAAGAATGGCAGAAAGCCTGATCTTATCAGAATAAGAATTGTAGGAGTCAGATCAAAAAATATTGCGAAGAGAAATTTAGAGGTTGTAAAGAGATATGAAACTTTATGACGGAGTAGACAGCCTTAAGGGCGTTGGAGCAAAGAAAAAGCAGGCGTTTAATGCAAAAGGAATTTTCACTCTGGAAGATCTTATGCTTTTCTATCCGAGAAGCTTTGAAGACAGAAGAACAATAACGGATATATGCGACCTTGTACCAGGGCAGCCCGCTCTTGTATGTGGTCAGGTTTTAAATGCCGGAGGAAATGCTGCACCTTACAGACGCAGTAATATTTTTAATGTTTCGGTTTCTGACTCAACAGGAATTCTGAAAATTGTTTTCTTTAACAGCTACTATAAGTCTGCAGCTTTCCCAAAAGGAGAAAGCTTTATTTTTTATGGAAGGGTTACAGAAGGTCTTAATGGGACTCTCCAGATGGCTCATCCTGAGTTCTGTAAAACAGGCAGCAGAGATGATATAAGGGGGATTCTGCCTGTATATCCTGTTATAGAAGGAATTTCTCAGAAGGAAATGAGAAAGTACCAGAAGGAAATAGCGCCGCTTACAGAGAATATGGAAGAATGGCTTCCAGAAGATATAAGAGAAGAAGAAAGACTTGCAGATCTTTCCTTTGCACTTAAGAACCTGCATTTTCCCGGTACAGGAAAAGAATATCTTATGGCAAAGTACAGAATGATTTTTGATGAGTTCCTCACTATGGAATCAGGACTTTTTCTTATGAAAACAGAAAACAAAGTAAGAGAAAAAGGCCCTGATTACAGAGAAACAAATATGTCTCCTTTTATAGAGAGTCTGCCATTTAAACTTACAAAGGGGCAGAAAGAAGCATGGGAAGACATATATTCGGACCTGCTTAAAGAAAAGCCTATGAACAGACTTATTCAGGGCGATGTTGGTTCAGGCAAAACTGTAATTGCAGAAATGGCTATGTATATGGCTTTTAAAAATGGATATCAGAGCGTTATGATGGCGCCCACAGAAATTCTTGCAAAGCAGCATTATATGTCTCTGCAGAAGGATTTTGAGGCTCACGGAATCAGGACAGGCCTCCTTTGCAGCAGCATGAAGGCAGCTGACAGAAAAACAACTCTTGAAAAACTGGAAAGCGGAGAAATTGATGTACTTGTAGGTACGCATGCTGTAATTGAACCAGGAGTGGTTTTTAAAAATATGGGACTTGTTATTACAGATGAGCAGCACAGATTCGGCGTAAGACAGCGAGCTGTTCTTTCGTCAAAGGGAAACAATCCTGATGTTATGATTATGACTGCAACGCCAATTCCAAGGACCCTTGCAGTTATTCTCTATGGTGATTCTGATATATCACAGATAAAGACTATGCCTGAAGGCAGAAAGCCTGTAAAAACACTTTCTGGCGGAAAGAGAGACAGAAACAGAATATATAAGCATGTGCAGGAGGAAATAGACAGGGGGCATCAGGCTTACGTGGTTGCTCCTCTTATAGAAGAATCCGAAAAAATTGATGCAATGTCAGCTGAGGAACTTTACCAGGAGCTGAAGGGCAGATTTAAAAATAACAGTGTGGCACTTATTCATGGAGCCATGAAACAGGAAGAAAAAGACAAGGTTATGACTCTATTTGCAGAAGGCAGCATCCAGATCCTTGTTTCTACTGTAGTTATTGAAGTGGGCATTAATGTACGAAATGCAACAGTTATGGTTATAGAGAACTGTGAAAGATTCGGACTTGCCCAGATGCATCAGCTGAGAGGACGTGTTGGAAGAGGTGACGATCAGTCATACTGCTACCTTATATGCCACAATAACAGTGAAGTTGCTGCAAAAAGAGCAGAAATACTCTGCAGGAGTACAGATGGTTTTGTTATATCAGAAGAAGATCTTAAGCTTCGCGGTCCTGGAGAAATTTTCGGAACCAGGCAGCATGGTCTTCCGGAAATGATATTCGGAGACCTGGTAAGACATGCTGATGTACTTGAAAAAACAAAGAACAGAGCTAAACAGATACTAAAAGAAGATCCTTCTCTTAGTCTTGAAAAAAATCAGGGCCTTCGAAGAAGAATCATAAAAATGTTTGGGGAAAATATATCATTGAATCTGTAACAATTCTTATGGTATAATTAAATGATTACAAGAAATTTGAAAGGAATTTATATAAATATGAGAATTATTACAGGTGAATACAGGGGAAGGAAACTTGAAACTCCAATTGGATACACTGTAAGACCTACAAGTGATAAGGTTAAAGAAGCTGTATTCAGCATACTTATGAACGATACATACGATGCAGTTTATGTGGACCTGTTTGCAGGAACAGGAAGCCTTGGCCTTGAAGCACTGTCAAGAGGTGCAAGAAAGTGCTATTTCTGTGACAGTTCAAGAGACAGCATCAGACTTGTTAAGACAAATATTGCAAAATGCGGTGCACAGGATAAGTCAGTTGTTATTGCAGGAGACTTTACAAAGGCACTTAACGGACTCAGAGAACAGGCAGACGTTTTTCTTATAGATCCTCCTTACAAAGATGGTTTATACGAAAAATGTCTTGCCATGATTGACAGTCTTGATTTATTATCTGATAACGGTATAATAATAGCAGAACATGGCGTAAGAGACCAGGTCCCTGAGGTTTCAGGAAGCCTTGTAAAGGTAAGAGAAAAGCGATATGGACAGGTAATGTTAAGCATTTACAGAAAGGACAGCCCGGAAGACAATGAATAGAAGAGCTCTGTATACAGGATCTTTTGATCCTATGACAAATGGTCATCTGGATATTATCAGAAGATCTTCAAAGATGTTTGATGAACTTGTTGTAGGTGTAATTGTAAATCCAAACAAGAATCCTCTGTTTACAAAGGACGAAAGAGTAGCCATGATTAAAGAAATTACAGCTGATCTTCCTAATGTAAGAGTTGATTCTTTCGAAGGATTACTTGCTGATTATGTAAATAAAAACCACTTTAATGCTGTAATAAGAGGCCTGAGGGCAACTACAGACTTTGAGTACGAAATCCAGATGGCACAGATGAATGCAAGACTGTTTAAGGATGGTATAGAATCCGTATTTCTTATGACAAGTCCGGAATATTCTTTTATCAGTTCAAGCATGATTAAGGAAGTTGTGTCTCTTGGGGGATGTGTAGATGGTCTTGTACCTGAAATGATTTTAAACAGAATCAAAGAAAAGTATACATGTGTTAACAATAACTAGGGGGATGTTTCGATGAACGTACTGGAACTTTTAGAAGAAATTGAGGAAATTGTAAAAAATGCACCAGCCGTGCCACTTACAGGCAAGGTTATGGTTGACGAAGATACTATTCTCGAAATAGTAGCAGATATAAGAAAGAGCCTTCCTGATGATGTTCACCAGGCAAAATGGATAAAGGAACAGAAAGAAAGAATTCTTTCTGAAGGCAAAGAAGAATACGAAAAGATTATTACTGAAGCAAGAAAAGAAGCTGATTATCTTGTAGAAAATCATGATATTACTCTTCGTGCAGAAAGAAAAGCAGAAGAAATTATTGATGATGCATGTATGTATACAAAAGAACTTAAAATGGGTACATACGACTACGTTGATAAAATGCTTTATGATATGCAGGAAAAAATGGATTTTCTTAACATGAAGTATCTTGTTGAAATGTACTCCAATATAGAAAAGACATTCCAGCATGTTGGAGAAGTGCTGCAGGAAAATCGTGACGAAATAAAGAATATGGCATACAGAACACAGAATGAACATGAATCTGGTAATATGTCAGAAGATTAGTTTACTATGGGACCTTTGCATAAGGGTCCCTTGTTTTTTAGGAGAAAAAAATGAAAACAGCAGGAATAATTGCAGAATTTAATCCCTTCCATGAGGGACATGGATACCTTGTAAAGAAGACAAAGGAACTTACAGGTGCAGACTGCATAGTAGCTGTAATGAGTGGGAATTTTATGCAGAGAGGACTGCCGGCAGTATATGACAAATGGGAAAGAACTGAAATGGCTCTTACGAACGGAATTGATCTTGTTGTGGAGCTTCCTGTTATATACAGCACTGGAAGTGCAGAAATTTTTGCAAAGGGCGGCGTCAGAATTCTGGAAGGAATGGGAAATGTCGACTGCCTTGCCTTTGGAAGTGAGTGTGGAAACACAGAGCTTATGAGAAATGAAGCTGCTCTCATGAAAGAAAGGGAAGAGGAAGTTATTGAACTTGTAAAAGAAGGCGTAAAGAAAGGAAATTCCTTTCCAAAAGCAAGAGAAGAAGCTCTTACAGTCCTTGGTCTTACAGGAGCAGCTGAACTCTTAAGGGAACCTAATAATATTCTTGGAATGGAATATCTTAAGAATAACAGGAATCTCACTCCTTTTACAGTGAAAAGAGAAGGCAGAGGCCATCACGAAAGTGCAAGTGCCATAAGAGAAGAACTCAGGAAGACAGATGGGATCAGAATAGATTCCATGGAGGAACAGTACTTTAATATTTTAAGATACCGTATTATGAGTATGAGCGAAGGAGAACTTCAGTGCATTCTCTCTGCAGGTGCAGGTCTTGGGACCAAGCTGAAAAAAGAAATACGATATGCAGAATCCCTTGAAGACTTTATAGAAAGAATAAAGTCAAAAGCTTACACAAGAACAAGAATTACAAGACTTTTTACTCAGGCTATATTAGGTATAACGGAAGACACCGTTAAAGAAGGAAGGGAATATATAAGGGTACTTGGTTTTAACAGCACAGGTGCTCAGTTTCTGAAACAGATGAAAAAAGAGGAAAAGAATACAATACCTGTAATTACAAATCTGAATAAGGAACTGTTTCTTTATGAAGATATACGCAGTACTGTAGAAAAAGACATTCTTGCATCAGATGTATACAACCTTATTTCAGGGAAGAATCTCTATGCATATTCTGATTATGTGAGAAAACCCGTAATAATGAAGTGCATATAATAATCAAACCTTGATTTTAATACCATGTCGGTGTATAATTTTAATGTTAATATAATTTTAAACATTGGAGGAACGGAATGAAAGTATTAGTAATCAATTGCGGAAGCTCTTCACTTAAATATCAGGTTTTAGATATGGAGACAGAAACATTATTAGCAAAAGGACTTGTTGAAAGAATCGGAATGGAAGGTTCTGTAATCGGTCACGAAAAAATTGGAGAAGACAAAATTAAAACAGAAGTTCCAATGAACGACCACAAAGATGCAATCGCACAGGTTCTTGCTGCTGTTCAGGATCCAGCTCACGGCGTAGTAAAATCATTAGACGAAATCGGTGCAGTAGGACACAGAGTTGTTCATGCTGGTGAAAAATTTGCTGAATCAGTTCTTATTACAGATGCAGTTATCAAAGCATTAGAAGAATGTATCGAATTAGCACCACTTCACAACCCACCTAACCTATATGGTATTGCAGCATGCCAGGAATTAATGCCAGAAACACCAATGGTAGCAGTATTTGACACAGCTTTCCATCAGACAATGCCAGCTGAATCATACTTATATGCATTACCATACAGATATTATGAAGAATTTGGTATCAGAAGATACGGATTCCACGGAACATCACACAAATATGTTGCACAGAGAGCAGCAGAAATGTTAAACATTGATATCAACGACTTAAAGTTAATTACATGCCACTTAGGTAATGGTGCTTCAGTATCAGCTATCAAACACGGCAGATGTATTGATACATCAATGGGCTTTACACCACTTGAAGGTCTTGTAATGGGTACACGTTGCGGAGATATTGACCCTGCTATCGTTACTTACATGAGAGAAAAAGACAACCTTCCACTAGGAAAAGCTAACGAAATCTTAAACAAAGAATCAGGTGTTCTTGGTATTTCAGGAGTATCAAGTGACTTCAGAGACTTAGAAGAAGCAGTTAAACAGGGAAATGAAAGAGCAGAATTAGCTCTTAAGATGTTTGCTCACAAAGTAAGATTCTACATTGGTGCTTACATTGCAGAAATGAACGGTGTTGATGCTATTGTATTTACAGCTGGTGTTGGTGAAAACGACATTATGATGAGAGAATACATCTGCAACAACTTAGGAAACTTAGGAATCAAGCTTGACAAGAGAGCTAACGCAGTAAGAGGAGAAGAAACATTAGTTTCAACAGAAGACTCAAAAGTTAAACTTCTTCTTATCCCAACAAACGAAGAATTAATGATTGCAAGAGATACTTACGATATCACAAGAAAACTTGCAAAATAGTTGTTGACAACTTGCAAATTAAAGTATATACTTTAGAAGTTGACGAAAATTATTTGTTTTGAATATAATCTTAGCACGAGGAGGTGTAGACAATGGCAGTTCCAAAGAGGAAAACATCAAAAGCAAAAAGAGATATGAGAAGATCCCCAAACATGAAGAAGAACCTTCCTGGAGTATCAATCTGTCCACAGTGTCACGAGCCGAAACTTCCACACAGAGTTTGCCCAAATTGCGGTTACTACGATGGTAAAGATGTTGTAGCAGAAGCTTAAGACAAACATTTTGTTTATTAACAAAGGAAAAATGTAAATTAATATATTTACCGATACAAAGGGCTCCGGTTACGGAGCCCTTTGTTGCAGTTTTTGCAGGGCTTTTTCTTGAAAAACACATGTTTTAATGGTAAAATAAAAAGATGTATCGGGAATGCTGATACAGAATTTTACAGAAAGGAAATATCAGTAATAAACTGATATATGGGTATGTCATGAATTTAGAAAGAAAACTGAAGGTTGGTATATTAGGTGGTACAGGAATGGTTGGTCAGAGATTTATCAGTCTTTTAGAAAATCATCCATGGTTCGAAGTAGTTACAATTGCTGCAAGCAGCAGAAGCGCTGGCAAAACCTACGAAGAAGCTGTTAACGGAAGATGGAAAATGGACACACCAATGCCAGAAGCAGTTAAAAATATTATTGTAATGGATGTTGCTGATGTAGAAAATGTTGCTGCAACTGTTGACTTTGTTTTCAGTGCTGTAGATATGTCAAAAGAAGAAATCAAAGCAATTGAAGAAGAATATGCAAAGACAGAAACTCCTGTAGTTTCAAACAACAGTGCGCACAGATGGACACCTGACGTTCCAATGGTTATTCCTGAAATCAACATTGAACACTTCGATGTTATTGAACACCAGAAGAAGAGACTTGGAACAGAAAAAGGATTTATTGCAGTTAAGCCTAACTGTTCAATTCAGGGATATGTTCCTGCACTTGCTGCATGGAAAGAATATGAACCATACGAAGTAGTAGTTACTACTTACCAGGCTATTTCAGGAGCTGGCAAAACATTTAAAGACTGGCCTGAAATGGTAGAGAATATTATTCCGTATATTGGTGGAGAAGAAGAAAAGAGTGAATTAGAACCACTTAGAATTTTTGGCCACCTGGAAGACGGAGTAATCAGAAAAGCTGATGATATTTTAATTACATCACAGTGCATCAGAGTTCCTGTTTTAAACGGACATACTGCTGCAGTTTTTGTTAAGTTTAAGAATAAACCGGAATCAAAAGAAGCGCTTATAGAAAAACTTAATAATTTCAGTGGTTTTCCACAGGAAGCAAAACTTCCAAATGCACCAGAACAGTTCATTAAATATATGGAAGAAGACAACAGACCACAGGTTAAACTTGACGTAGACCGCGAAGGTGGTTTTGGTGTTACAATAGGAAGATTAAGAGAAGATACAGTATATGACTACAAGTTTATCGGACTTGCTCATAACACTGTAAGAGGAGCAGCAGGTGGTGCTGTGCTTTGTGCTGAATCACTTGTTGCAAAAGGATATATTGAAGCGAAGTAGGGGGAAGAATATTTGAGTTATATTGAAGCGGTTATATTAGGCCTTGTGCAGGGACTTTCCGAATTCCTGCCAGTAAGCAGTTCAGGGCATCTTGCGTTATTACAGAATATTTTCGGCGTTGAAGCTGACAAAATAGTACTTTTTACAGTATTGTTACATGTGGGAACACTGGTATCTGTATTTATGGTTTACTGGAAAGATATTCAGGAACTGATTATTGAACTTGGTCTTACAATTAAAGATATTTTTACTGGAAAAGGTTTAAGACTTGGAGCAAGACCTGTAAGAAAACTTGGGGTTATGATTATTGTGGCTACAATTCCTACAGGAATTATAGGACTTCTGTTTAATGATTTCTTCGAAAGTCTTTATCAGAATCTTGTTGCCATTGCAGTGGGCTTTATTTTTACTGGTTTCATTATGTTCCTTGCTGAACACATGGGTTCAGCTGATAAAGGCATAAGAGAAATGAAATTCAGAAACGCACTTGCTGTAGGTGTAATGCAGGGTATAGCAATCTGTCCTGGTGTTTCAAGATCAGGATCAACTTTAGTTGGAGGACTTGGCTCCGGACTTAAGAGAGAATTTGCAGTTAAATTTGCATTTCTTATTTCAATACCTTCAATTCTTGGTTCAGTAGTTCTTGAACTGCCAGATGCAATTAAAGAAGGTATAGATCCGGGACTTTTAGGACCAGTACTTGCAGGAATGATTGTAGCAGCAGTATCAGGTGTATTTGCCATTAAAGCTATGATCAAACTTGTATCAAACAAGAAGCTTAGCTACTTCTCATACTATGTATGGGTTCTTGCAGCATGCGTTCTTGTTTACAGTTTTGTAATCAGATAATATTCTTATTTTAGAAAGGTATAGAACGTGGCACAGAAGAAAAACACAGGGAAAAGAACTTCAACGGCAAAAAAAGAAGGAAAGAAATCAGACAAGGTTAAAGCAGAAAAGACTACTGCTGACAGTGGCGTCCTTCGTGAGATATGGGCTCTTGCACTTATTGCAACAGGTATATTTCTTTTTGCAGCTGTGCAGTTTCACATTGCAGGGGCAGCAGGCAATCTTTTAGGTGATTTCCTAAAAGGGATTTTTGGCCTGATGGGATATGTATTCCCATGGTATCTTATTCTATGCGGAGTTCTTCTTTTCCTTAAAAAAGAAGAGTTTATAAATGTAAAGGGGATTATTCTTACATCAGTAATTATAATAATGTTATGCATTCTTAATTCAGGACGCTTTATAGATGATCAGATGGCCTTTGAGCCTCTGGCCTTCTATAATCAGGGGATTGACCTTGAAGGCGGAGGAATCATTGGTATGGTTATGGGCCTTGGCCTTGTAAAGGCTATTGGCAAAATAGGACTATATATTTTCTCTGTTCTGATTATAGTAGCATGCATACTTCTTCTTGTTAATACTCCTATATCACAGGGGCTCATCAAAATGAAGGAAAAAAATGAAGAAATTGCTGATAGAAGAAAGGAAAGACGAGAAGAAAAGGCTGAAGAAGAAACACAGCTTAAATTTGAGAATTTAGATAACTCAGAGAGTCCTGCACCTTTTAAACACGAAAAGAAATACGAACCACCTATGGAAAGGTCCAGAAAAAGGGAGAAGAAAAAGAAAATGTTCGACCTTATGAAGGATGAAAATCTTTTTACAGATGAAAAACCTTCAGTGGAAGCTTCTGAAAAGAAAAAGGAAGATGTTCATATTTCATATGGACTTGAAGAAAGTCCTTCTCGAAGTGAAGATGAAAAGACATTCGGACTTGAAGAAAGAGTTGTAATTAATACAGGTTATGGCCTTGGTCCTTCGGAACCAGTAGTTGCCCCTGAACCAGAAACAAGACTTGTAAAGGCTTCAGAAGCAGAAACAATAGAACATATGGAACCTCAGAAACTGTCCAAGCAGGAGGCTGCTTCAGTTACACTTTCAAAGGAAGAAATTGCGCAGTCAGAAAAGGTTACTGTAATGTACAGAAAACCTTCTATAGAACTTCTTAACAAGCCGAAGAGAATCAATCAGGGAAGCATTAACTCAGATCTTAAAGAAAAGGCTGCTCTTTTAGAAGAAACACTGAAGAGCTTTAATGTTGATGCCAGAGTTGTTCAGGTTACTCAGGGTCCTGCTGTAACAAGATACGAGATTCAGCCTAATGTAGGTGTTAAGGTAAGCAGTATTGTGAGACTTTCTGATGATATTGCCTTAAACCTGAGAGCGAAAAGCATTCGTATTGAGGCCCCTATTCCAGGAAAGGCTGCAGTTGGAATAGAAGTGGAAAACGACAGAATCAACATGGTTACTCTGAGAGAAATTATAGATTCTGATGAATTTAAAAATGCAGATTCAAAGATTACTTTTGCAGTGGGAAAAGATATTGCAGGAAAAGCAATAGTTGCAGATTTAAAGGGTATGCCACATCTTCTTATTGCAGGTTCAACAGGATCTGGTAAGAGTGTATGCATAAACAGTATTATTACAAGCATTCTTTACAAAGCAAATCCAGATGAAGTGAAACTTGTGTTAATAGACCCTAAGGTAGTAGAACTTGGAAACTATAATGGAATTCCGCATCTTCTTATTCCGGTTGTTACTGAGCCTGTAAAGGCTGCAGCTGCTCTTAACTGGGCTGTTGCAGAAATGACAGACCGTTACAAAAAATTTGCAGATGCACAGGTTCGTGACCTTGAAAGCTATAACGAGACTATGAGAGCAAATCATGATGATGATCTTGTAATGCCTCAGATAGTAATTATTATTGACGAGCTTGCTGACCTTATGATGGCTGCTCCATCACAGGTTGAAGAAAGCATATGCCGTCTTGCACAGATGGCAAGAGCTGCAGGAATGCACCTTATTGTTGCAACGCAGCGTCCTTCAGTAGATATTATTACAGGTGTAATTAAAGCTAATATTCCTTCGAGAATTGCCTTTGCCGTATCATCACAGTTTGACTCAAGAACAATACTTGATATGAGCGGAGCAGAAAAACTTGTAGGAAAGGGAGATATGCTCTTTAACCCTCTTGGAATGGGTAAGCCTGTACGAGTACAGGGTACCTTTGTATCAGACAGTGAAGTTCACAGTGTTATTGAACACGTGAAGTCACAGGTTCAGGAGGTTGAATATGCAGGTGATGTAATGAACACCATAGAAAAGGGTAATGCACCTGAAAGAGATGAAGATGATGGAGATGAACTTCTTTCTGATGCCATTGAATGCGTGGTTCGCGCAGGACAGGCGTCTGTTTCAATGCTTCAGAGAAGATTCAGAATCGGATATAACCGTGCGGCAAGAATTGTAGATATGATGGAAGCCCGCGGCATTGTAGGTCCTCAGGATGGAAGCAGACCAAGACAGGTGCTTCTCAGTGAGGAAGAATTTGATGAGATGAAGAAAGAAGTGGAAGAATAAAGTGAAAATATTTATTGAGACTATGGGATGTCCCAAGAATTTTAACGATTCCGAAGTAGCAGCAGGTATTATGGAAGACGCAGGGCATATTATTGTAAACTACCCTGAAGATGCAGATCTTATCATGGTAAATACATGCGGATTCATTAATGACGCAAAACAGGAATCAATTGACAAAATATTTGAATTAGCTGAATGGAAAGAAGAAGGAAAGAAACTTATGGTTTCAGGATGTCTTTCTCAGCGTTACGGAGAAGATCTTTTTACAGAAATGCCTGAAGCGGACTGCTTTATAGGAGTTAATGAATACGAAAGACTTCCTGAAATATTAGATGAGATAGAAAAATCGGATGAACGCCTGATTTTTAACAGCAGATGTACACAGGAAGTACTTCCTAAACTTGTGCGCAGGTTTGAAGAAAATCCTTATGTTGCAACAATTAAAATTGCAGAAGGATGTAATAATGTATGCGCTTACTGCAGCATTCCAAAAATAAGAGGTCATTTCAGAAGCAAAAAAGAAGAGGATATTCTTCTTGAAGCAGAAGAACTTGCTAAAGCAGGTTGTAAAGAACTTATTCTTATTGCACAGGACGTAACTGTATACGGACAGGATCTTTACGGTGAATACAGACTTGCAAAACTTTTAAGGAAACTTGTAAAAGTTGAAGGCATTGAATGGATCAGACTTATGTACTGCTACGAAGACAGAATTACAGATGAACTTATACAGACTATTGCAGAAGAAGAAAAAATCTGTAAATACATTGACATTCCTATTCAGCATGCAAGTACAACAGTTCTTAAGAACATGAACAGAAGATCCACAGAAGAAAGTGTGAAATCAACTATTAAGCGCTTAAGAGATGCTATTCCTGATATTCATATACGTACTACAATGATTGTAGGATTCCCTGGAGAAACAGAGGAAGATTACGATACACTTGTGGATTTTATTGAAGAAACAAAGTTCTCAAGACTTGGTGTATTTGCATATTCTCAGGAAGAAGACACTGTTGCAGGTGAAATGGAAAACCAGATTGATGAAGAAATCAAAATGGAAAGACTTGATGGAATTATGAGAAGACAGCTGGAAATCTCTCTTGAACTTAACAGAGAAAAAATCGGCAGTGTCTTTGACGTAATTGTAGATGATATTGATTTTGACGGAAGCTATATAGGAAGAACAAGATTTGATGCTCCTGATATTGATAATGCAGTTCTTTTTACATCAGAAAGAGAACATAGACCAGGGGATATTGTAAAAGTTTTAGTTAATGATGCTTTTGACTATGATTTAGTCGGAACGGAGGTTATTTAAATGAATTTACCTAATAAGCTTACAATCAGCAGAATTATTGCTGTGCCATTTTTCATTGTATGTTATATGAAGGGATTTTATATTCCTGCCTTTGTGATTTTTATTCTTGCATCCCTTACAGATATGCTTGATGGAAAAATTGCAAGAAAGTATAATCTGGTGACAAACTTCGGTAAAATTATGGACCCTCTTGCTGACAAGATTCTTGTTTATTCAGCATTCTGCCTTATGGTTGAAGATGGAACTGTTCCGGGATGGATGCTTATTGTTATTCTTGCAAGAGAATTCCTTATTGCCGGAATGAGAACTGTTGCCGCATCAGAAGGAATTGTTATTGCAGCAGCTATGAGCGGAAAAATCAAAACTGTACTTCAGATGATTGCAGTACCTTTCTTACTGTTAGTAACTGCACTTGGTAATACAGAAGGCATGTCAATATCAGTACTTACAGTTCTTAATGCAGGTGCTCAGATTTTCTTATGGGCTTCACTTGTAATGACTGTATATTCAGGCGTGGAATACACAATGAAAAATAAGAGTGTATTTTCATTTTAAAAAAATTTGATCTGGAGGAGTAATATGAAGACTGCAATTTTATCAGTAGGAACAGAACTATTATTTGGACAGATCACCAACACTAATACGGTATTTTTATCCCAGCAGTTAAATCTGCTGGGTTTTGACGTTTATTACCATTACACTGTTGGTGATAATTCCAGAAGACTTGGTGAAATAATAAGGAATATATTTACTGAGTGTGACATGATAATTACTACAGGAGGCCTTGGTCCCACTGAGGACGATCTGACAAAAGAGACCTTTGCAGAAGTAATGGGTGAAAAGCTTGTGGTTCATAAAGAAAGCATGGACCACCTCTTTGAAATAGCAGAAAAGAGGGGAAGAAAGCTTACAGAAAACAATTATAAGCAGGGGTATATGCCTGAGCATGCAACTGTATTTTTTAATGACGCAGGTTCTGCACCAGGCTTTGCCATAGAGAAAAATGGAAAAACAGCCATATGTATGCCAGGGCCTCCAGGTGAGATGAAAAATATGTGGGCGAAAAAAGTAAAACCTTTTCTTGAAAAAAAGCAGAATTCATGCATATACTACAAAACTCTGAGATTCTTTGGCATTGGAGAGTCTTCTCTTGAAACAAGGCTTCTAGACCTTATTGATGCTCAGGGTGATCCTACTATTGCAACATATGCAAAAGAAGGTGAATGCTCAGTAAGGGTTGCATCAAAAAGAAGAACACTTAAAGAAGCAGAAGAAGCTGTAAACGATATGGTAAAAAAGATATCAGAACGAACAGGCGAATATATGTTCAGTCAGAATAACTGCAGTCTTGCAGAAACAGTTGGTAAAAAATTAATTCAGAGAAATCTCAGCATTTCCTGCTGCGAGTCATGTACAGGAGGTCTTTTTGCAGCAGAACTTACTGGGGTACCCGGAATATCTGCAGTGTTTGACAGAGGACTTGTAACTTATACAGAAAAAGCAAAAATGGAAGAGCTTGGCGTAAAAGAAGAAACGCTTAAAGAATATACGGCAGTATCAGAAGAAACTGCAAGAGAAATGGTAAGGGGATTACAGAACAAAACAGGAAGCCGTGTATGCCTGTCAGTTACAGGATATGCAGGCCCTTATGGTGATGACAGGCGCCCGGCCGGAAATATATTTATAGGGTGCAGATTTGACCAGAAAGAGGAAATACGTGAACTTAATACCCATCATGCAGACAGAGAATGGAACAGAAGATATGCCATGCTTAATATGTTTGATATGGTCAATAAAATCATAGGCTGATAAGGTTGACACAGATGAGTAAAAGTTGTATATTCAAATGTAAATAAATGTAATTAAAATGTGATACAAAATGCTTGACCTTATATAAACTATCGTGTATTATAAATGTAGAGAACAAATGTTCACAAACGGGAGGAATATATAAATGAGTAATATAGACGAAAGAGATAAAGCCCTTGACGCTGCACTGGCTCAGATTCAGAAACAGTTCGGCAAAGGTGCAATCATGAAGCTTGGTGATGAGAATGCACAGATGAATATAGAAACAATTTCCACAGGTTCCATCAGCCTTGACCTTGCCACAGGTGTAGGCGGAGTACCAAAGGGAAGAATTGTAGAAATATATGGTCCTGAATCATCAGGTAAAACAACACTTACACTTCATATTATTGCAGAAGCACAGAAGAAGGGCGGAAAGGCTGCATTTATTGATGCTGAACATGCTCTTGATCCTGTTTATGCAAAGAATCTTGGTGTTCAGGTTGATGATCTTCTTGTTTCGCAGCCGGACACAGGAGAACAGGCTCTGGAAATCTGCGATATGCTTGCACGAAGTGGAGCTCTTGATATAATCGTAATTGACTCGGTTGCTGCACTTGTTCCAAAAGCAGAAATTCAGGGAGATATGGGAGACTCACACGTGGGTCTCCAGGCCAGGCTTATGTCACAGGCTCTTAGAAAAATTGCAGGAACAGTAAACAGAACCAATACTTGCGTAGTCTTTATTAACCAGTTAAGAGAAAAAATCGGAGTAATGTTTGGTAATCCGGAAACTACAACAGGTGGACGTGCTCTTAAGTTCTATGCATCTATGAGATTTGACGTAAGAAGAATAGAAACAATCAAGAGCGGCGATCAGATGCTTGGAAACAAAACAAGAGTCAAGATTGTTAAGAACAAGGTGGCACCACCATTTAAACAGGCAGAATTTGATATTATGTATGGAGAAGGTATTTCAAAAGCAGGCGACGTTCTCGACTGTGCTGTAGAAGCAAAGATTGTAGAAAAAGCAGGTTCATGGTACAGCTACAACGGAGAAAGAATCGGACAGGGAAGAGAAAATGTAAAAACATGGCTTGATTCAAATCCTGAAGTTCTGGAAGAAATCGAAGGAAAGCTTCTGGAAACTCTTAAACCACAGGACGAAGAAATACAGGTTGACGAAGACGGCGTAGTAATAGAATAGGATTAATATAGGAGAATATTATGGAAGCGGTTAAATGCATAAAAGAAAGAAGAAGTATTAGAAAATTCAAGGCTGAATCAGTTGCAAAAGATGTAATAGAAGAAATTGTATCAGCAGCGGCTTACGCTCCATCATGGAAAAATACACAGATTGCAAGATATTATGTTTTAGATGGACAGCTAAAAGACAGAATTGCATCAGAAGGTGTTATGGGTTTTGAATTTAACAAAAAAACCATAATGAGAGCTCCTCAGCTTGTAATTGTTACATATGTTGAAAAACGTTCAGGCTTCGAAAGGGACGGAAGCTTTTCAACATCAAAAGGTGACAGATGGGAAAGCTTTGATGCAGGTATTGCAACTCAGACATTCTGTCTTGCAGCCCACGACAAAGGAGTTGCTACATGTATTCTTGGAATCTTTGATGATGATAAGGTTGCAGAAATTGCAGAAATACCTGAAGGTCAGAAAGTTGCTGCTCTTGTAGCTTTTGGATATGCAGAAGGAGACTTACCAGAAGCACCAAAAAGAAAAGAAGTTAGTGACTTATTAGTTATAAAGTAGTATAATAGAGTAGTTGAAACTCAGGTTAACCTGTAACAGTGGCCTGAGTTTTGTACTGTCATAATAGCCGGAAATTTACAGACAGAAGTTTTTTTAAAAAACTTTTAAAAAATGTTACATTTCTATTTGACAACAGGTCATACATATGCTATTATGAATGAGTTAGACCGCACGGATAGGGTTTTAAGGAAAATGTGTTTATACACTACCCGGGAAGGCGAGACTGGATAGAGGAGGTAAAAAGAATATGTACGCAGTAATCGAAACAGGCGGAAAACAGTACAGAGTTCAGGAAGGCGACGTTATTACAATTGAAAAATTAAACGTTGAAGCTGGAGATGCAATTGCATTTGACAAAGTACTTGTTTTAGCTGATGACAAAGACCTAAAGGTAGGTGCACCTTATGTTGCAGGAGCAGCAGTTCATGGTGAAGTAGTTGAAAATGGTAAAGCTAAGAAAGTTATCATTTACAAATACAAAGCTAAGAAAGACTACAGAAAAAAACAGGGTCACAGACAGCCATACACAATGGTTAAGATCACTTCATTAGGCGGAGAAGCTACACCAGCAAAAGCTGAAGATGCAGCTGACAAGAAAATTTCAGCTTCAATGAAGAAAGACGAATTAATCGCATTTGCAAACGAAAACAACATTGCAATCGATGAAAAAGCAACTAAAGCTGTAATTATCGAAACTATCGAAGCAGCATTAAACTAATCCCTAATTTTCAGATAGTAAGGAGGTGTCTGGTCAATGGCAAGTAAAAAAGGAGTAGGAAGCTCTAAGAACGGTCGTGATTCCGAGTCCAAGCGTTTAGGCGTGAAAAGAGGAGACGGACAGTTTGTTAGTGCTGGAAGCATTTTGGTTAGACAGAGAGGAACAAAATTCCACCCTGGTAATAATGTAGGCATCGGCGGAGATGACACATTATTTGCTAAGATTGACGGTACTGTTAAATTCGAAAGAAAAGACAAGACAAGAAAACAGGTTAGCGTTTATCCAAAAGAAGCGTAAGAATTTTTTAGCCCCTATGTCATTAGGGGCTTTTTGTTTGTTAAATTAATAAGAAATGGAGGTTCATATGTTTGTAGACAGAGCCAAGATATTAATCAGATCAGGAAAAGGCGGAAATGGATGTGTATCATTCAGAAGAGAGCCTTTCGTACCTGAAGGAGGTCCCGATGGTGGAGACGGTGGAAAAGGCGGAGACGTAATTTTCCAGGCTGACAGAAACCTTCGTACACTTATGGACTTCAAGTACAAGAGAAAGTACGAAGCAGAAAACGGCCAGAACGGCATGAAGAAAAAGCGTTTTGGCAAATATGGTGAGGACCTTATCATTAAGGTACCAATGGGAACCATGGTAATTGATGAAGAAACAGGTCTTGTAATGATGGACTTAACTGAAGACGGACAGTCATTTGTAGCAGCAAAAGGCGGTAAAGGTGGAAAGGGCAATACCAACTTCAAAAACTCTGTAAGACAGGCTCCTAACTTTGCTGAAGCAGGCGGTGCTGCAAAAGAAAGATCAGTTATCTTAGAAATGAAAGTTATTGCAGATGTCGGACTTGTAGGCTTTCCTAATGTAGGTAAATCAAGCTTACTTTCTGTTACAACAACTGCACAGCCTAAAATAGAAAATTATCACTTTACTACTATTGCTCCAAACCTTGGTGTAGTAAAGATTTTTGATACAAGTTTTGTAATGGCAGACATTGCAGGAATTATAGAAGGAGCTCACAAAGGTCTAGGACTTGGTCTTAAATTCCTTAAGCACATAGAAAGAACAAGAGTGCTCATTCATGTTGTAGACGTGTCAGGAAGCGAAGGCCGAGATCCTATTGATGACTTTAAGAAGATTAATGCTGAACTTAAGATGTACAGCGAAAGAGTTGCTAACAAACCTATGATTGTAGCAGCAAACAAAATGGATATGATTTCTGAAGATGATCCTAAATATATTGAATTCAAAGAATTTGTTGAAGGTGAAGGCTATCAGGTATATCCAATATGTGCACCACTTAACCTTGGTGTGCATGAGCTTATGGCTGCAACAGCAGAAGCTCTTCAGAAGGCGCTTCTTGAACCAGAAGAAGATGACGAATACGAATACTTTGACTTCGAAAATGATGACAGAGATCCTGACTTCAAAGAAGTATATATCTCAAGAGATAACGAAGCTTATGTACTTTCAGGTAAACAGCTTCAGAAAATATTCGATTCAACAAACTTTACAGATATGGGTTCATTAAGATACCTTTACAAATACATCGAAAAGAAGGGCTGTATTGATAAACTTCTTGAGATGGGTATGGAAGAAGGAGATATTATCAAAATTGGTGATTTCGAATTCGAATACTGGGACGAATATTAATATTATTTCACCACTATCTGTGTATAGTGGTGATTTTTTAAAAAAATATGGTATACTTTCTTTAGAAAGGAAGTGCCCTTATGCATAAAAGACTAAGCGTAGAAGAATGTAACAGACTCTACAGAAAATATGAAACCCCTGAGCATATAGTCGGACACTGCAGAGCAGTTTCTGATGTTGCATATACAATCGGCAGAAAACTAAACGAAAACGGGTTTAATCTCGACCTGGACCTGATAAAAGGTGCAGGCCTTATTCATGATGTGGTAAGACTGAAAAAAGATCATGATTATGCTGGAGCTGAAATACTCGAAAATCTTGGCTACTATGACGAAGCAGCAATCGTTAAGGTTCATATGAGATTCAGATACACAGGAGAAGATAAAATAGACGAAAGTACGCTGGTCTGCCTTGGAGACAGGCTGGTCAAAGAAGACCACTATGTTGGTCTTGATGAAAGAATGGAATATATTATTCATAAAGCAGGTGACCGGCCGGAAGCCACAGCAAGAATCCTTGCAGGCAAGGCAAAGACACGTAAGTTTATGGATAGTATTGAAAAAAGAATAGGACAGACTATTGATAGTCTGTTTGACAGAGAAAGGCATTATACAGAACATGATTATTAGCGAAAAGTTAAATGCACTGCTTAAACAGGTAGAAAAACCTGCAAGGTATATTGGTGGAGAAACTGGTATTGTAATGAAGAATCCAGAAGATGTAAAGGTAAGATTTGCATTTGGATTTCCAGACCTGTATGAAATCGGCATGTCATATATGGGACTTCAGATTTTATATAATCTGCTGAATAAAGAAGAAAATATTTATTGTGAAAGAGTATTTGCTCCGGCTCCAGATATGGCTGGTGCCATGAGAGAAGCGGGAGTTCCTCTTTTTTCATTGGAGACAAAAACTCCTGTTAAAGAAATGGATTTTCTTGGATTTACACTTCAGTACGAAATGTCATTTGCAAGCATTCTGCAGATGATTGATCTTGCTGGTCTTAATGTACTTTCAAGTGAAAGAACAGAAGATGATCCATTTATTATTGCAGGAGGACCATGCGCATATAACCCGGAACCACTTGCAGATTTTATTGATATTTTCCTTATTGGAGATGGAGAAGTAAGTCTTCCTCTTTTAATGAACAAATATGCTGATGCTAAAGATAAAGGCATGACAAAGAGAGAATTCTTAGAAAGTATTGCAGGAGACACAGGCATATATATTCCATCATTTTATGATGTAACATATAACGAAGATGGCACTATAAAAGAATATGTGAGAAATTTTAAAGGAGCACCAGAAAGACCAGAAAGATGTATTATTCCTGTTTTAGAGGATATTCCATTCCCGACAGAACCAATTGTTCCTTTTATTGAAACAGTTCACGACAGAGCCGTAATTGAAACTTTCAGAGGCTGCACAAGAGGTTGCAGATTCTGTCAGGCAGGTATGATTTACAGACCTGTAAGAGAACGTTCAAAAGACAGAATTCTTGACCTTGCAAAGAAGCAGCTTGCTTACACTGGTCACGAAGAACTTTCACTTTTATCTCTTTCAACAAGTGACTATTCTGCTTTTGAACCATTAGCAGTTGAACTTATGCAGGAATGTAAGAAACAGAATGTTGCTTTATCCCTTCCTTCACTAAGACTTGATACTTTCTCATTTAAAGTATTAGAAGAAATTCAGGGATACAAGAAATCAGGCCTTACTTTTGCACCTGAAGCAGGAACTCAGAGACTTCGTGATGTAATTAATAAAGGAATTACTGAGGATGATATTTTTGATGCAGTAAGACAGGCTGTGGAACTGGGATGGAAGCACATCAAACTCTATTTTATGATAGGACTTCCAACTGAAACATACGAAGATTTAGATGGAATTGCTGATATAGCAAGAAGAATTATGCAGATTCATAAAGAAGTGTGCGGCGGAGGAAGATTTAACGTTACAGTAAGCGTTTCAAACTTCGTTCCTAAGGCCCATACACCGTTCCAGTGGGAGGCTCAGGACAGCACAGAAAGTTTTGCAGAAAAACATGCATATTTAAAAGAAAAGCTTAAAATCAAGGGTGTTACATTTAACTATCACACAGATACTGTAAGTACTTACGAAGCAGTATTTGCAAGAGGTGACAGACGCACTGGCAGAATCCTTTACGAAGCCTTTAAACAGGGATGCTACCTTGACGGATGGACAGAACACTTTAAACTTGATGCATGGAACAGGGCTGTGGAGTTATCAGGATTAGAAAAAGAATTTTATACAACAAGAAAAAGAGACTTTGACGAGTTCCTTCCATGGCAGATCATAGACTCATCAGTTTCAACAGATTTCTTAAGACTTGAAGCAGAAAGAGCATTAGCTGAAACAGTTACACCTGACTGCCGTTATGGATGTGCAGGCTGCGGAATTAACAGAAGAGTAACATGTGAAGCCTGTGGAATCCTGGCTGAGAAAGGAGATAAATAGTATGAACAGATACGTTTTAGGCTTTTCAAAGCTTGGATATACAAAATATACATCTCATCTTGATATGCTGAGACTTTTTAAGCGTGCATTTAAAAAAACTGGTATTCTTTTAGAACATTCACAGGGCTTTAACCCTCATCCAAAGATGGGATTTGCACAGCCACTTTCACTTGGTTATACAAGCATATGTGAACTTATTGAGTTTGAAACAGTTGAAAAATTCAGTACAGAAGACATTATGAACAGAATGAAAAATGTTCTTCCTGAAGGTATTGTAGTAACCAGATGCTGTGAATTTAACGAAAATATAAAGAGTCTTGCAGCAGTAGTTGAAGAAGCAACATACAGAGCAGAATTTCCTGTGGAATCTTCTTCTATGGACTTTAATACACTTCTTTGTGATTATCTTGCTCAGGAAGAAATCATTGCAGAAAAGCGTCAGAAGAAGACTAAAAAAATGGTTGAAGTTAATATTAAAGATAAAATCAGAAGTATTACCATTGAACCAGCAGATAAACTTGTGCTTAAGATGGTTCTTGACCAGGGAAGTAACTCAAACCTTAGTCCTGAACAGGTTCTTCAGTCATTTTTAAAGTTTACCGGAATGAATGTAGAAAGACATGATATTGAGGTTGAAAGAACAGAATTAAAATTTGGTAAGAATCTACAATTCTAACCTTGACTTCCCCATAGAAGGCATATATGCTTGTATTAAAAGGGGAGGTAAGAACATGAAAGGGAAACTTAAATACTATTTCAGTTTAATTAAACAACATCAGAGAAATATAGAGGCGGCGGTCATTGTAATAGTGATTGCCGCTGTTCTGCTTTTTGGGCCAAAAGGGGAAAAAGACAATAATTCACTTAAGGACGGCAAAGAAAGCAGGCAGAAAGCTGTTGCAGAAGAGCAGATAGAAAATGAAAAAGATAAGGAAGCAGAAAAACCTGCAGAAAAGAAATATACAGAAGCGCATAATGAAAGAATGTATGCAGATATAAGTGGGTGCGTGGTTAATCCCGGCATATACAGCATCAACAGAGATACAAGACTGTTTGAGCTTATTGCAAGCGCAGGAGGTCTTACGGAAGAAGCTGACTACAATGGATTTAACCAGGCAGAAATAGTTGAAGACGGTGACAAAATAATTATACCTTCTAAAGCTGATATGGAAGCTGGCATTACCAGTGGATATACAGTAAATCAGGAATCAGGAATTGATAAAGACGGAAAAATAAATATTAATACTGCCGGGTTAGAGCAGCTTGATGAAATACCAGGAGTGGGTCCGTCTACAGCAGAAAGAATTATTGCTTACAGGGAAGAAAATGGCAGGTTTCATCATATTGAGGACCTCATGAATATTTCTGGTATAGGGCCAAAGACTTTTGATAAAATGAAAGAAAGCATTACGGTGTAAATCCCTTGAAAATACTATGTTCTCTGTGATATACTAATAAAATACGTTTAAAAAATATTTAGGAGAAACATATGATTACACAGGAAAAAATTGATAGAATTAACCAGCTTGCAGCTAAATCAAAAACTGCAGAAGGATTAACAGAAGAAGAACTTGCTGAACAGCAGGTATTAAGAAAAGAATATATTGCTGCATTTCGCGCTAACCTGAAAAAACAGCTTGATAATATTGAAATTGTAGATTAATTTGTATTTTCAAAAAAACATACTTTTCCATGTTTAACTTTAATTTATGCAGGTATATATAGAAGCGTAGACATTATTTAAGTTAAGGAGAAACAATATGAGAAAAGTATATTTAGACTATTCAGCAACAACTCCTGTTAAAGAAGAAGTTCTGAATGAAATGATTCCATATTTTACAGAACAGTTTGGTAACCCTTCCAGCTTATATACCGAAGGACTTACTTCCAAAGAGGCTGTTGAAAATGCAAGAAAACAGATTGCAGAATTAATTAATGCATCACCATCTGAAATTTTCTTTACAGCTGGTGGAAGTGAAGCAGATAACTGGGCCTTAATTGGTACAGCAGAAAAACTTCAGGCTAAGGGAAATCATATTATTACTTCGATGATTGAGCACCCCGCAATTCTTCGCACATGTGAATACCTGGAAAAGCGTGGCTTTGAAGTTACATATATAGCTCCGGAAAAGGACGGAAGAATTTTACCAGAAAAGGTAGAAGAAGCTATTACGGATAAAACAATCTTAATAAGTATTATGGCAGTTAATAACGAAATCGGCACTGTGGAACCAGTTAAAGAAATTGCTGCAATTGCAAAGGCTCATAAGATTCTTTTCCATACTGATGCAGTTCAGGCTCTTGGAAATATCAGACTTGATGTAAAGGATCTTGCAGTTGATATGATGAGTATTTCGGCTCACAAAATCTATGGACCAAAGGGAATCGGAGCACTCTATATTAAAAAAGGTGTAAGACCAGAAAGTTTTGTTCATGGCGGTGGACAGGAAAATGGTAAGAGAGCAGGAACAGAAAATCTTCCAGGCATTATCGGATTTGGTAAGGCTGCTGAAATTGCAAGAGAAAACTTTGATGAACACGTTAAACACTGCAGTGAATTAAGAGACTATCTTGTAGAAAGAGTAACATCAGAAATATGTGATACAAGAATTAACGGAACAACCAGCTACAGACATCCTGGTAATGCAAATATTACATTTGATTACATAGAAGGAGAATCAATTCTGCTTCTATTAGATCTTAATGGAATTGCAATTTCAACAGGATCAGCATGTTCTTCAAAGTCACTTAAACCATCACACGTACTTGATGCAATTAAGATTCCTGTTGAACTGATTCACGGTTCAGTCAGATTTACAGTTGGAGATTTTACAACAAAAGAAGATATAGATTATACTGTTGATGTACTAAAAAAAATAGTTAAAACACTACGAGAAGTTTCACCAGTAAGTGCAGAGAAAGGTTGGTAATATTATGGCTTTATATAACGAAACAGTAATGGATCATTTCATGAACCCAAGAAATGTAGGAGAAATTGAGAACCCTGACGGATCAGGTATTTACGGAAGTCCTGTCTGTGGTGATATGATGCAGATTACAATTAAAGTTGAAGATGAGGTGATTACAGATGCAAAGTTTAAGACTTTCGGATGTGGAAGTGCTATTGCATCATCAAGTATGGCAACTTCAATGATTATTGGCAAATCTGTTGAAGAAGCATTAGAGTTAACAAATAAGAGAATTATAGAAGAATTAGGAGGACTTCCTGCAGTTAAGGTGCACTGTTCAGTTCTTGCAGAACATGCTATTAAAAAAGCTATTTATGATTATGCTGTAAAGAATGGCAGAACTTACGAAGGACTTGCAGGATTTGATCCTGATGAAGAAGAGGATGATCATGATCACGAAATCCCTGAAGAAGAATAATAAAGTTGTTTTAGGGCTAAGCGGCGGAGTGGACAGCACTACCGCTGCTTTGTTGTTAAAAGAAAAAGGTTTTGAAGTAACAGGATACTATTTTGACGTACTTGGAACTAACGATGAAGGAAGACAGAAAGCTGCAGACCTGGCAGAGAGAATGGGCATAGATTTTTATACTGAATGTGTAAAGGATGAGTTTGAAGAAAAAATCATAGGTAACTTCTGCAGTGAATACTGTGGTGGAAGAACGCCAAATCCATGCACAATCTGTAATCCATTAATCAAGTTTAAGAAGCTTATAGAAATTGCAGATAAAGTAGGGGCAGAATATATTGCAACTGGTCACTATGCACGAGTTTACAAAGACGAAAAGTCAGGACTTTCATACATTCAGAAAGGCGTAAACGAAAAGAAAGACCAGTCATATATGCTTTACAGGCTCAGCCAGGATGTAATTTCAAGACTTATACTTCCTCTTGGTGACATTGAGGATAAAGAAGAAACAAGAGAACTTTCAAGGGCATTTAAAATGCCTAATGCTGAGGCAAAGGACAGTCAGGAAATCTGCTTTATCAATGAAGCAGAAGAAAGTCATACAGAGTTTATTGAGAAGAGAATGGGTAAAGCAATGCCTGGAGACTTTGTAGATTCAGATGGAAAAGTTCTTGGAAAACACAAAGGAATCATTAATTACACTATTGGACAGAGAAAAGGACTGGGTATTGCTCTTGGTAAACCCGCATTTGTAACAGCAATTGATCCTGTTAAGAACCAGGTGGTACTTGGAAATAATGAGGATCTGTTTAAAAAGGAAGTCTGTTCAGGAGATAATATTTTTTCTGCGCCTCTTCAGACAGAAGCACTGTTATCACAGGGAAGTATTGACATATATGCTAAAATAAGATATGCGGCAAAGCCATCAAAAGCAAAGATAAGTAAACTTGATGACGGACGCATTTTAACAGTATTTGAGGAAGCCCAGCGTGCCATGACACCAGGGCAGTCCATAGTCTTTTATGTAGATGATAAAGTGATTGGAGGCGGATTTATTGATCTGTAATAACGTATTATTCTCGGACTTAAAACTCAGTCTTATGGTAGCTTCAATGGAAACTGAGAAGTCAGGTCTTTGCAGACATAAGACTGGTAACTTAAGTATTATTAACAGAGAAGAAGGCTATGTAATTATTACACCTTCAGGTATTGCAAAGGAAAAGCTTGATACTCAGGATTTAATTGTAATGGATCTTGATGGAAATATTATTAAAAATCCTAAGGACAACAAGCCATCAATTGAAACAGAAATGCACCTTGAATGCTATAGAAAACGTCCTGATATAGGGGCGGTTGTTCACACGCATTCTGCTTTTGCTTCTGCTTTTGCAGTTAACGGTGAAGAAATTCCACCAGTGCTGACTGAAGCAGCATGGTATGGAAACAGAACAAAACTTGTACCTTATGCAGAACCGGGCAGCATGGAACTTGCACGTAACGCAGGAGAAGTATTAGACGAAACAGCCGATGTACTATTACTTGAAAAGCATGGCGTCATTGCTGTAGGAAGCGACCTGGAAAATGCTTTACTAAAAGCTAAATATGTTGAAGAAGTAGCAAAGGTTGCATGTTTTTCAAAACTAATGAAACAGTCTGTATAGCAGGCTGTTTTTAATTTGGTAATGTGCAGGCGTCAGGGGATGGTAGAAGTGAAAATCCATTAGTAACTATGGGAAATTCACTATTTTCAAGGGGTTTACCATTATATATGCTTGTATTACCTGTAAGATTGAAAGGGAAAAGTGAATATTAAATTCTACTTTTGTTTTTTAACGAAAATATGAGTTTTTCTCGTTAAAATTTAAGACTAAAAAATATTTTTCACTTTTCAGGGCTCTGGAGCAGGTAAATTCAATGTAAAAGCGCTGTGAACCCCCTCGAAATCGTTAAATTTTAAGACTAAAAAATATTTTTCACTTTTACTGTTCGTATTGGAATGCAGACGAAAATTTTACTGCCTGAATTCAGAACATTTTGTAAAACACTCAGATTAATGATATAATATGAACAGAAAATTTATATCTATTACGGAGGTAAACTATGGGACTAATCAAGGCTGCTATTGGTGCAGCAGGCGGAACACTGGCAGATCAGTGGGAAGAATTTTATACATGTGATTCTCTTGATGCTGATATTCTTGTAGCAAGAGGAGTTAAGGTAAGCACAGGAAGATCTTCAAATAAGAAGGGAAATGATAATGTAATTTCAAATGGTTCAGGAATTGCTGTTGCTGATGGTCAGTGCATGATGATTGTTCAGCAGGGAGAAGTAACAGAGCTCTGTGCAGAACCAGGTCAGTATACTTTTGATAATTCACTTGAACCAAGTATTTTCGCAGGAAGCCTTGGTAAAGGTGTTGCAGATATGTTTAAGTCAATGACCGATCGTTTTAAACACGGTGGAGATGCAGCACTTGACCAGAGAATATATTACTTTAACATAAAGGAGATTATGGACAATAAATTCGGAACAGCCAATCCGCTGTTATTCCGTATTGTTGACAAAAATATTAACTTTGACAGAGATGTATCCGTAAGATGTAACGGTATATATTCATACAAGATTACTAATCCAATGATCTTCTATAAAGAAGTATGCGGTAATGTTGATTCATATTTCGACCGTTCAGAAATTGATATGCAGCTGAAAAGTGAATTTATTGCAGCTCTTCAGCCTGCCTTTGGCAAGCTTTCTGCTCTTGGTTTAAGACCAAGTGATATTCCTGCTCATGCAGGCGATCTTGAAGATGCCATGAACGAAGTACTTACAAAGAAATGGTCAGAAAAGCGGGGTATTACAGTTAAATCAGTTGCAATGAACCCTATAACACTTAAGGACAAAGACCTTGAAATGCTTCAGAAGTTTCAGGATCGTGCAGTACTTAAAGACAGAAATATGGCAGCTGCAACTCTTGCAGAAGCTCAGGCTGCAGCAATGGAAAAAGCTGCAGAAAACCCTAATGGCGCCATGATGGGATTTATGGGAATGAGCATGGCTGGAGTTGCAGGTGGACTTGATGCAAATGAGCTTTATAAGGCTGGTAATGCGGAAGTTAAGGAAGTTAAGAGAGAAGAAAATGTATTACCTGAGTGGACATGCAGCTGTGGCACACTAAACACAGGAAAATTCTGCACAGAGTGTGGCAGTCCGAAACCTGCATCAAATGGCTGGGTATGCAGCTGCGGCGCAGTGAATAAAGGAAAATTCTGTTCTGAATGTGGTAAACCAAAACCAGCAGGGGCGCTGCTTTACCGCTGCGACAAATGTGGATGGGAACCAGAGGACCCGGCTCATCCACCAAAGTTCTGCCCTGAATGCGGAGACCCATTTGACAAAGACGATATAAAGAAAGAATAATGGTAGCTATATGTCAGAATTAAAGAATTTCAAATGTCCTGCCTGTGGAGGCGCAATGGAGTTTGACAGTAAACTTCAGAAAATGAAATGTCCGTACTGCGATACTGTTCTTGAAGTAGAAGAAATAGAAGATAAAGAAGAGGCTGCTAAAGAAAATGAAAACGAATCATGGAAAGAAGGGGAGACTGATAACATAAAAATCTACTCCTGCGATTCATGCGGCGGAGAAATAGTTGCAGAAGACACTTCTGCCGCAGTAATATGTCCGTTCTGTGGCTCAAAAATAGTTGTTAAAAAGCAGTTCGAAGGGGACCTTAAACCTGACTACGTAATTCCTTTTAAGTTAGACAAAAAGGCTGCAAAGGAAGCGTATTACAGTCATTTAAAAGGAAAACCATTTCTGCCACACATTTTTAAGGACCAGAACCATATAGATGAAATAAAAGGTGTGTATGTGCCTTTCTGGCTTTATGATTTGAAGACAGAAGCTGATATTACTTATGATGCAGAAAGAACAAGAATCTGGAGAACTGGTAATAAAGAATTTACTGAGCACAGTCAGTACCGTGTTGAAAGACGCGGAAATATGAACTTTTCCAATATACCTGAAGACGGTTCAGAGAAAATGGACGACGCTCTTATGGAATCTGTGGAACCATACGATTTCAGTGAAGCTGTTTCTTTTAAAACAGCATATTTAGCGGGTTACATGGCTGACAGATATGACGTTGCAGCTGACCACAGAATGAAAAGAGCTGTGGAAAGAGCAAAGACTGCATGTGAAGATTCATTTATGTCTACAGTAAACGGATATACTTTTGTAAGAACTGCAGGAAGTAATATAAACGTTAAAAACAGCTCATATAAATATGCTCTTTATCCTGTGTGGATACTTAATACCACATGGAAAAATAATAAATATGTTTTTGCCATGAACGGACAGACAGGAAAAATGGTTGGAAATCTTCCTGTTGATAAAAGTCTTTTCTGGAAGTACATCGGTATACGCGCTCCAATTATATCTCTTATAGTGTTTGCTTTTCTTACACTGTCTGACTTGTTTTAGGAGGTGCAGCTTTGAAAAAATATACTAAAATTACAGCACTTACTCTTGTGCTCATCTTCATGATGTCAATTATTTCATATGGAACAGAACATTCTCCTGTAGTTGATAATGCAGATCTTTTATCTGCTGAAGAAGAAACAGCTCTTACTGAAGCAATAGAAGCTGTGAGAGAAAATCAGAAGTTTGATATTGTAATTGTAACAGTTCCATTTTATGAAGAAGCTGACGTTAATGCAGCCTGCCAGGACTATTATGACTATAACGGATACGGAATAGGAATCGAGCATGACGGAGCAATCTTTTATATTGCATCAGAAGAAAGGGAATACGCCATAAGTACTACTGGTTATGGAATAACAGCCATAACTGATGATGCGCTTTCTTACATGGAAGATGAAATGCTTCCTGATCTTGGGGAAGATAATTATTACAGTGCTTTTACTACCTTTGTAAATATGACACAGAAGTTTGTTATTCAGGCCGGCGAAGGTAAGCCATATGCAGCTGAAGAAGAAAGAGACATAGTTGAAGTACTTTTTAACATTCTTATTGCGCTGATTATTGGTTTTTTATGTGCATACTTTATGGCAGCATCAAAAAGAAAAGCCATGATATCTGTATCTGAGCAGGACTCAGCCTGCCAGTATACATGCGAAGGCAGCATGAAGCTGACAGCAAGAAATGATATTTTCGTAAATACTTTCGTTACAACAAGAATAATCGAAGAAGATGACAATAATTCCGGAAGTACCACAAGTATTGGATCTTCTGGAACTACTCATGGCGGCACAAGCGGTCGCTTTTAAAGAAACATAGAAGACATGTGTAAAATGCATGTAAATTGCATATAAGAGGGTAAAAGTGAATTTTCCAGAGTAAGTATGGGGAATTCACTTTTTTCATCTCATTTCCCTGCGTATAAGCCTGGATTTCTTCCATATTATGACATTTTCGTTAATATTTTTTTCTACTTCATTTTTTTAACGAAATATCAGCGTTTTTTCGTTAAAATTCTTAAGTAGAAAATAATTTTCACTTTTTACCTGCTTTTACGCTGCATATTTCTCTCTTCGCCTGACGTCTTACCTTGATTCTCGTTAAAATTCTGAACTAAAAAATATTTTTCACTTTTGAGGCCTGCTCTATACCTCATGGACTAAGGCTGCGTGAAAGAATAATACAGGTCTATATTCGTGATCTTTTATTACCCCTTACCCTGACAGGGTAAATGTGGTATAATTTGTGTATGAGTATGATTAATTATAGAGAAGAAGCCCTTCAGGAATTTAATCGCTGGATGCTTCTTACTGAAAATGATTCAGAAATGCAGAACGAACTTCTTAAGTTAAAGGATAATGAAGAAGAACTTACAGATTCCTTCTACAAGCACCTTCACTTTGGTACTTCAGGAATAAGAGGAATCTTAGGTCCTGGAACAAACAGGATCAATCAGTATGTTGTTAGGAGGGCAACACAGGGTCTTTCAAATTATCTTAACAAGAATGAAACTAATCCATCCGTTGTTATTTCATATGACAGCAGAAAAAAATCAGCTGAATTTGCAATGGAAACAGCAAAGGTACTAAGTGGTAATGGAATTAAGGCAATTCTGTTCCCTCATCTTACACCGGTTTCCATGCTTTCTTATGCCATAAGGTATTATGGATGTACTATGGGCGTAATGATTACAGCAAGCCATAATCCTAAAATATTTAATGGATACAAGGTGTATAACAGAGAAGGATATCAGATTGTAGGCCATGAGCCGGATCAGATTTTAGAAGAAATAAACAGCCTTGATTTCTTCAGTGGCATTAATATGAGTGAAGACCATATTGTTATGGCATCTGATGATGCAGAAAATGCATTTATAGAAGAAATATCCACGTTTTCACTTTTAAAGGGCAGAAGAGATATACTTGAAAATCTTAAGGTTGTATATACACCACTTAACGGTGCAGGCAACGAATTTGTAAAGAAAGTGTTTAGCAAATGCGGCATTACAAATGTAATTGAAGTACCTTCGCAGAACCATCCTGACGAAAACTTTACAACATGTCCTTATCCTAATCCTGAGAAAATTACAGCTTATGCAGAAGCTGCAAAGATTATGAATAAAGAAAATGCTGATATTATAGTTGCAACTGACCCTGACAGCGACAGAGTGGGAGCAATGATTCCTCACGATGGAATGAACGTGCTGATTACAGGTAACCAGATTGGCATACTTATGCTTGATTATCTATGTCATTTTAAGAAACCACAGCCAGGGCAGTTCCTTATTAAGAGCATTGCAACAACACCTTTTGCAGAAAAAATTGCAGAGAAATATGGCCTTAATGTAATAAACACACTTACAGGCTTTAAATATATTGGGGAAAAAATAACTGATCTTACTAAAGAAGGACGGGAATGTGACTACTACTTCGGCTTTGAAGAAAGCACAGGATACCTTGTAAATCCTTTTATCAGAGACAAAGACGGAGTAAGCGGCGCCCTTATAATTACAGAGGCTGCAGCCTGGAACAAGTCCATGGGAAGAGACCTTCTTGACCGCCTTGAAGAACTTTATGATGAACTCGGCGTAATGAGAGACAGAACAGAAAACTTCACTTTTGAAGGTATAGAAGGCGCCATTACAATGCAGAATATAATGAAGTATTTCAGAGAAAATATCAGAGAAGGACATGTAATCGGAGAATGCCAGATAGTGAAAATAACAGACTATATGGAAGAAACAGGATTACCTAAGTCAGATGTTCTGGAATACAGATTTGAAGATGGTACTATACTTCTTATCAGGCCATCAGGAACAGAACCAAAAATGAAACTTTACTATTTCGAAGCTGAAAAAGCAGAGTCTGTAAGAAATGCAACAGATAAGATTATAGAGTCCTTCAGAGACTAGTTTCCCTGTAAATATGGACATTAACAGGGAATTGTGATAAAATATATGATTATTGCGAGATATTTTCGGGGAGGAAATTAAACATATGGAAAAATTAGGATTAAATGAAATAAGACAGAAATTCAGGGAATTCTACGTAAGTAAGAATCATTACCCTGCAAAAAGCGCTTCATTAATTCCACAGAACGACAAATCACTTTTAATTATTAACTCAGGTATGGCTCCACTTAAGCCATATTTTGCAGGATTAGAAACACCACCTGCCAGAAGAATGACTACATGTCAGAAATGTATCAGAACAGGTGATATCGAAAATGTAGGTATAACATCAAGACACGGTACATTCTTCGAAATGCTTGGAAGCTTCTCATTTGGAGACTACTTCAAAGAAGAGTCATTAACATGGGGATGGGAGTTCATTACTCAGGTACTAAAATTACCAGAAGACAGAGTATGGGCTACTGTTTACGAAGATGATGACCAGGCAGTAGAATTATGGAAAAAAATCGGTATGTCAGAAGACAGAATCGTAAGACTTGGCAAAGAAGATAACTTCTGGGAAATCGGACTTGGACCTTGCGGACCATGTTCAGAAATATACTTCGACAGAGGAGAAGAATACGGATGCGGAAGTCCTGACTGCAAGCCAGGCTGCGAATGCGACAGATACATTGAATTCTGGAACCACGTATTTACACAGTTCTCAAAAGAAGAAGATGGCAGCTACAGCAACTTAGAACATCCAAATATTGATACTGGTATGGGATTAGAAAGACTTGCATGTATTATGCAGGAAACTGACTCCATCTTTGATATAGATACAATCAGATATATTCTGGACGGTGTAGTAGCAAAGTCAGGTGTTAAATACGAAGACGGAGCTGCTAAAACAGACGTTTCAATCAGAATCATTACTGACCATTTAAGATCAATGGTATTTATGATTGGTGACGGAATCATTCCATCAAACGAAGGAAGGGGATATGTTCTTCGTCGTTTAATAAGACGTGCAGCAAGACATGGAAGAACTCTTGGAATTGACGGTAAGTTCTTAGTTGAACTTTCAAACAGAGTTATTGAAGTTTCAGGCGAAGCTTACCCTGAACTTGTAGAAAAGAAAGACTACATCCAGAAGATTATTTCAGTTGAAGAAGATAAATTTGCTTCAACAATTGACACTGGTTCATCAATTATTGCAGACTATATCAGAGAACTTAAAGAAGAAGGAAAAACAGTACTTGATGGAGAAAAAGCATTTAAACTTTATGACACTTACGGATTCCCTCTTGAATTAACAGAAGAAATTCTTCAGGAAGAAGGATGTTCTGCTGATATTGAAGGCTTTAATGCTAACATGCAGAAACAGAAAGAAATGGCCAGAAAGGGCAGAAAATCAGCTGACGAAGAAGGCTGGAAAGAAGCAGTTACAGCTGTAGACGTTCCAGAAACTGTGTTTACTGGTTATGATGAATTAGAAACAGAAGCTGAAGTACTTGCTATTTATGTTGATGGTGAAGAAACTGAATCTGCTGAAGAAGGACAGAATGCAGTTATTTACCTGGATAAAACACCATTCTATGCAGTAAGCGGAGGACAGGCATACGATAACGGTATTATGTCAACCTCAGAAGGTGAAGCAAATGTAATTGCGGTAGAAAAGTCACATGGCATCTTTACTCATAAGGTACAGATTGTTTCAGGCGCCATAGCTAAAGGAACAAAAGTAATGTGTAAGGTTAACAGAGCTAAACGTAATTCTATTGCAAGAAACCACACTGCTACACATTTACTTCAGAAAGCTCTTCGTGAAGTAGTTGGAACACATGTTGAACAGGCTGGTTCAAGCAATACAGAAAACTTATTACGTTTCGACTTTACAAACTTCGGTCCTGTTACACCAGAACAGTTAAAAGAAGTAGAAAAAAGAGTTAACGAAAAGATCCTGGAATTTTTACCTGTAACAACAGTTGAAACAACCATGGATGAAGCTGTTAAAATGGGTGCTATGGCACTATTCGGTGAAAAATATGGCAACAATGTAAGAGTTGTAAGCTGTGGAGACTGGAGCGTTGAACTCTGCGGAGGTACTCATGTTGCAAACACAGGACAGATTGGTGTATTTAAAATCTTAAGCGAATCAGGTGTTGCATCAGGCGTAAGAAGAATAGAAGCTGTAACAGGAGCAGGAGTTCTTGAAAAAGCACTTAACGCAGAAGCTCTTATTGCTGAAACAGCAGATATTCTGAAATCAAATACAAATGCAATTGCTCAGAAAGCAGCTTCATTAACTGAAGATCTGAAGTCTGCAAAGAAAGAATTAGAAGACTTTAAGAAACAGGCAATGTCAGGAGAACTTGATTCTATCATAGCTGATGCAAAAGTTATTGGTGATGTAAAATTAATCACTAAAGAATTTGCTGACTACACAATTAACGATTTAAGAAGCTTATCAGACAATATCAAAGCAGAAGCAAAGGGTGTTGTAATGGTATTTGCAGCAGTAAACGACGGAAAAGTTACATTCCTTGTTTCAGTAACTGAAGATTTACTTGATAAAGGATTACATGCAGGCAAAATGATTAAACAGATTGCAGCAGCAGCTGGTGGCGGTGGCGGCGGAAAAGCTGACATGGCTCAGGCAGGTGCAAAAGACCCTTCAAAAATTGCAGACGCATTTAAGGTTGCAGAAGAGCTTTTAGCATAGTATACTATAGACATATATTTACAAAGGAGGTCATATTATGGAAAGAAAGACAATTATGTTCGATGCATCAAAGACACAGCAGAAGACAACTAAAGAAATCCTCGAATCAGTTTATGCATCACTTGAAGAAAGAGGTTATAACGGACTGGACCAGATGGTAGGATATATTTTATCAGGGGATCCTTCATACATTACTAGTCATAACAGTGCAAGAACAATGATTAGTCGTATTGACAGAGATGACCTTGTTGAGGAATTACTAAAAGTATATCTTAATAAGTAAACAGTAATGGCAGGTGCTCACTTACGTTTGACCTGCCATTTTTGTAATTTTAACTAAAAGAAAGGCAATAATCTATGGAAACTATTTTTGTAAATCACTGTACTTATGACTACAAAAAATATCTTGAACTAAAGAAAACACTTTTAAAAAGCATCCTGAAAACAGGATATGTACTTTGCGCTATCAGCATTGTCTTATTAGTACTTGGTCTTTACTTTAAACTTGGACTTTTACAGGCTGTAGGTGTTCTTGGATTTCTGTTCTTTGCATTCAGAAGCTTTATTTCACCAATGTTTCTTGCTAAGAACGATGTAAAGAGAGATCAGAAAACATATCAGGGTCACAACATGGAAACAATTATTAACTTCTATGAAGACCACCTTCTTGCAGTTAACGCAATCAGCGGTAGCAAAACAAAAATCAGATACGAAGAAATATTTAATATCAGAACTTCAAAATCTCTTTTCATTATTGAAATGGAACAGAATCTTGTTCTTTTAGTTGACAAAAATGGATTTGAAAAAGGAACAGCAGAAGAATTCCAGAAATTCATTGATGAAACATTTGAAAGAACTACTGAGGAGTAAGAAAGAATGAGAAAAATTGCACTTGATGTTGGAGACAAAACAGTAGGTATTGCTCTTAGCGACGAACTTGGAATAACAGCTCAGGGTCTTATGACACTTGAAAGAGTCGGAATAAGAAAAGACACAGGCAAAATCCTTGATCTTGTAAAAGAATATAACTGTGATACTATTGTAATTGGTCTTAACAAAAGACTTGACGGATCAATCAGCCCTCAGACAGAAAAAGTCTTTGAATTCAGAACCATGCTGGAAAATAAAATGAGAAGCACTGGCATGAAGGGCATAGAAGTTGTATGGCAGGACGAAAGACTTACAACAGTCCAGGCTGAAAGAGTTTTAATAGAAGCTGACGTAAGCAGAAAGAAAAGAAAGCAGGTTATAGATAAACAGGCTGCAGTTATAATTATGCAGAGTTATCTTGATACACATCCTGCAGAAAAATAAAATATGAACGATTAAAACACGAACATAGAAATATGTTCGTGTTTTCTTTATATTTGCTCATTTTTTACCTAAAATAGTTCGCATTTCTTTTAAAACTACAATAAGAAATATTGACACAGAAAACCATTGTGATAAAGTAAATGTATAAGATGAATACTAAGATTGGAGGGCTATGATTATCATGAAAAAAGTAGGAATCATCATGGGAAGTGACAGCGATCTTCCTGTAGTAAAAAAGGCCATTGATACATTAAAAGAATTTGAAGTTCCATTTGAGGTTCACGTATATTCAGCACACAGAACACCAGCTGAAGTAAAGGAATTCACATGTGATGCACGTGAAAAGGGATTTGGAGCAATTATTGCAGCAGCAGGAAAGGCAGCTCACCTTGCAGGTGCTATTGCAGCAGCAACAACACTTCCAGTTATAGGTATTCCTGTTAAGTCATCTACATTAGACGGACTTGACGCTTTACTTTCAACAGTTCAGATGCCAGGTGGAATTCCAGTAGCCACAGTAGCAATTGACGGAGCACAGAATGCAGCTTTACTTGCAATTCAGATGCTGGCAATTGAAGATAAGGAACTGGCAGAGAAACTTGATGCCATGAGAAAAGAAGCTGCAGAGAAAGTTTTAGAGAAGAACAATGCAATTGAAAAGGAATTTAACTGTTAATAGCAAAAGAGGGAAAACAAATGAGTAGTTTAAAAGAAGAATGCGGCCTGTTTGGTATTTATGGAACAGAAACACAGAATGTAGCAGGTACAGTATATTATGGTCTGTTTGCACTTCAGCACAGAGGACAGGAAACATGCGGAATCGTTGTTAATGATGAAGGACTGTTTTCATCATACAGAGATACAGGAATTGTAAATGATGTATTTACTCCTGCAGTATTAGAATCACTTGGAGAAGGTCAGCTTGCTGTAGGACATGTTCTTTATGGTAAACAGACACAGGCACCAAGAGCAAATGCTCAGCCACTTGTAGTTAATCACCACAAAGGCAGAATGGCTATTGCTCATAACGGCAGCCTTGTAAATGGATACGAACTTCGCCAGAAGTTAGAAGAAGAAGGTTCAATTTTCCATACAACAAGTGATGCAGAAATCATAGCATATACAATTGTAAAAGCACGTCTTAAATGTCATTCCATTGAAGAATCAATTAATATTGCAATGAACGACCTTAAAGGTGCATATTCAATTGTTGCAATGTCACCAACAAAACTTATTGCTGCAAGAGATGAACTTGGAATGAGACCTCTCTGCTATGGCAAAAGAGATGATGGAACATATATTGTTGCTTCTGAAAGCTGTGCTCTTGATGCAACAGATGCAAAATACATTCGCGACATAGAACCAGGAGAAATCGTAGTATTTGATAAAGACGGTGTTCGTTCAATAAAAGACCACTGTAACAAACAGCCACATAAAATCTGTATTTTCGAATACCTGTACTTTGCAAGACCAGACTCTGTAATTGAAGGCGTAAGCGTTCATGACGCAAGACTAAAAGCAGGGGCATGTCTTGCCATGGAACATCCTGTTCAGGCTGATGTTGTAATCGGTGTACCTGACTCAGGACTTGACGCTGCACTTGGTTATTCAAGACAGTCAGGAATTCCATACGGTATTGGTTTTATCAAGAACAAATACATTGGAAGAACCTTTATTGCTCCAGGACAGAGTGCAAGAGAAGATAAAGTAAGAATTAAGCTTAATGTTTTAAAAGATACAGTAAAAGGAAAACGTGTTGTACTTGTTGACGACTCAATCGTAAGAGGAACAACAGCAGCAAGAATTGTAAAACTACTCAGAGAAGCAGGAGCTGCAGAAGTTCATATGCGTTCAGCTGCTCCACCATTTATTAATCCATGTTACTATGGAACAGACATTGACTCAAAAGACAAGCTTATTGCATGTCGCCATACAATCGAAGAAATTAAAGAAATTATTGACGTTGACAGTTTAGGATTCCTTAATGTGGATCACCTTAATATGTTAATCGGTTCAAAACTAAACGAAGGATACTGCAACGCATGTTTCAGCGGAAATTATCCAACAGAAGAACCAGTAGTACCAGAAAACAAATTTGCAAAGAAAATTAATAAGTAAGTAAAAAGAAAGAAGAGGAGAAAAAGCCATGGAAAAGAGTTTCAGCGAAAGTTACAAAAACGCAGGTGTTGACATTACTGCAGGATACAAAGCAGTAGAACTAATGAAAGAGCACGTTGCGAAAACAATGATTTTTGGTAATGTTCCAGATGATATCGGCGGATTCGGAGGACTTTTCGAATTAGATATCAAAGATATCAAGGAACCTGTTCTTGTAAGCGGAACAGATGGTGTAGGAACAAAGCTTAAGGTTGCATTCCTTACTGATAAACACGATACTGTTGGTATTGACTGCGTGGCTATGTGTGTAAACGATATTTTATGCGTTGGTGCAAAACCACTGTTCTTCTTAGACTACATTGCAGTTGGCAAAAACTATCCCGAAAAAATTGCAGATATTGTTAAAGGTGTTGCTGAAGGATGTATTCAGAGTGAAGCAGCCCTTATAGGCGGTGAAACTGCTGAAATGCCAGGATTCTATCCAGAAGACGAATATGACTTGGCTGGATTTGCAGTAGGTGTTGTTGACAAATCAAAGATCTTAAAGAAAGAAACAGTTAAACCAGGAGATGTAATTATTGGTTTACCATCATCAGGTGTTCATTCAAACGGTTTCTCATTAGTAAGAAAAGTTCTTGATGTTGAAAACGCTGATATTACAACACCATTACCTGAATTAGGAAATAAATCAATTGGAGAAACATTAATTACTCCAACAAAGATCTACGTAAAACCAATGTTAAAACTTTTCGACGAAGTTACAGTTAAAGCAGTAGCTCACATTACTGGTGGTGGTTTCTACGAAAACATTCCAAGAAGCTTACCTAAGGGAATGGGTGCAAAGATTGTAAGAGAAAACGTAAAAGTTCTTCCAATTTTCAACCTTATTGCAGAAAGAGGAAATGTTCCTGAAAGAGATATGTTTAACACATTTAACATGGGTGTTGGCATGACAGTAGTAGTTGCAAAAGAAGATGTTGATAAAGCATTAGAAGTTCTTCATGCCAACGGTGAAGAAGCATATGTTTTAGGCGAAGTAACAGCAGAGGAAGGCGTAGAAATATGCTAAAGACAAGAATTGCCGTAATGGTATCTGGTGGTGGTACAAACCTTCAGGCATTAATTGATGCACAGAAATCCGGCCTTATTTCTCATGGGGAAATTGTGCTTGTTGCATCAAACAAAAGAGATGCATATGCTTTAACAAGGGCTGAAGAAAACAGAATTAAATCTTTTGTAATGGAAGATGAAAAATCACTACTTGAAATTCTTAAAGAAGAAAGAATTGATATGATTGTTCTTGCAGGATTCTTAAAGATACTTAGCAAGGACTTCATTACAGGCTTTGGAAAGCCAATTATAAATATCCATCCTTCACTTATTCCATCATTTTGTGGAAAAGGATGCTATGGACTTCACGTTCATGAAAAAGCTCTTGAATACGGAGTTAAGGTTACAGGTGCCACAGTTCACTATGTAAATGAAATTCCTGACGGAGGAACAATTATTGCTCAGAAAGCTGTAAATATTCTTGATGGTGATACACCGGAAATTCTTCAGCAGAGAGTAATGAAGGAAGCTGAATGGATTTTACTTCCAGAAGCTACAGAAAAACTTAGTGCAGAAATTGCGAAAGGAAAAAACTAATGAACGTATACGAAATCAAATCAATGGAAGACAGAATTAAAGGAAATTCCTATGTTGGAAGAGGTATTGTACTTGGTAAATCCGAAGATGGTAAGAAAGCAGTAGCAGCTTACTTCATTATGGGAAGAAGCGAAAACTCAAGAAACAGAATCTTCCTTGAAGAAGGTGAAAATGTAATGATAAAACCTTTCGACGAATCAAAAGTTGAAGACCCATCATTAATCATTTACTATCCTTTAAGAAAACATGAAAATAAATTAATTGTTACTAATGGAGATCAGACAGACACAGTATATAACTTCATTAAAGAAGGAAAGTCTTTCGAAGATGGTCTTAACACAAGAGAATTTGAACCAGATGGTCCTAACTGGACACCAAGAATCAGCGGTATGATTGAATTTGATGAAAAGGGTGACTTTACATACAAAATGTCAATCTTAAAAGCTGCTGACTCAGAAGGAACAGCATGTAACAGATATTACTTTAATTACAATGGTCTTGCTGGTCTTGGTCACTTTATTCATACATATGTACAGGATGGAACTCCTATTCCTACTTTCCAGGGCGAACCTGAAAGAGTAAGAATTCCTGATGACATTGATACTTTTACAGATGAAATCTGGACTAACCTTGATGAAAACAACAGAATTTCACTTTACGTAAGATATACTGATCTTGAAACTGGTGAAGTTGAAAACAGAATGATTAACAAGAATTTAATTTAGTAAACCAAAACGGGGGAGATGATTAACATGAAAGAATTTGAATTAAAATATGGCTGTAATCCAAACCAGAAGCCTGCAAAGATCTACATGGCTGATGGTACAGAACTTCCAATTGAAATTTTAAATGGAAGACCTGGTTACATTAATTTTCTTGATGCATTTAACAGCTGGCAGCTTGTAAAGGAACTTGAAGAAGCTCTTAACATGCCTGCTGCAACATCATTTAAGCATGTAAGCCCTACATCAGCAGCTGTTGGTGTTCCAATGAGCGATGCTCTTAAGAAAGCATGCTTTGTTGATGATATTGAAGGTCTTGACGAATCTCAGATTGCAACTGCTTATGCAAGAGCAAGAGGAACTGACAGAATGTCATCCTTTGGAGACTGGGTTGCACTTAGTGATGTATGCGACAAAACAACTGCTATGATTTTAAAGAGAGAAGTTTCAGACGGAATAATTGCTCCTGGTTACACAGATGAAGCTCTTGAAATTCTTAAGGGAAAGAAAAAGGGTAACTACAATATTGTAAAAATCGATCCTGATTACGTTCCTGCAGTTCAGGAAACAAAACAGGTTTTCGGAGTTACTTTTGAACAGGGCAGAAACAACTACAAAATCACACCTGAACTTCTTAAGGAAATCGTTACAGAAAACAAGGATCTGACAGAAGAAGCTAAACGTGATATGGTAATTGCCCTTATTACACTTAAATATACACAGTCAAATTCAGTAGCATTTGCTGAAGGCGGACAGGCTATTGGTGTTGGTGCAGGCCAGCAGTCAAGAATTCACTGCACAAGATTAGCAGGCACAAAGGCTGACTTATGGCATTTAAGACAGTCAGAAAGAGTTCTTAACCTTCCATTCAGAGATGATCTTCCAAGAGCAGTAAGAGATAACACAATTGACAACTACCTTGGAGATGAATACGAAGATCTTTTAGCTGATGGCGAATGGCAGAACTACTTTACAGAATGCCCTGAACCTTTCACAAAGGCAGAAAAGAGAGCATATCTTGACACAATTACAGGTGTAACAGTTGGAAGTGACGCTTTCTTCCCATTTGGAGATAACGTAGAAAGAGCAAAGAAGAGCGGTGTTACATACATTGCGCAGCCTGGTGGAAGTGTAAGAGATGATCAGGTTATTGAAACATGTAACAGACATGACATGGTAATGGTATTTACAGGAATGAGACTATTCCATCACTAAGCTTTAAAAAAGGAGATTCTAAATAATGAAAGTAATGGTAATCGGTGGTGGCGGAAGAGAACATGCTATCATCAAAAAAATTAAAAAAAGCCCTGAAGTAACAGAAATCTTTGCTTTACCAGGAAACGGCGGAATTGCAAAAGACGCTGTGTGCGTTGCAATTGGTGCCAAAGAATTAGACAGAATCGTAGAATTTGCTAAAGAAAACAAAATTGATTTTGCCATTGTTGCTCCTGACGATCCACTTGTTTTAGGACTTGTAGATTTACTTAAAGCAGAAGGAATTCCATGCTTCGGACCAGAAAAAAAAGCCGCTATTATTGAAGGAAGCAAGGCTTTCTCAAAGGACTTAATGAAAAAATATAACATTCCTACAGCTCAGTATGAAACTTTTACTGAAATAGAAGATGCTCTTAAATATTTAGATACATGCAGAATGCCAATAGTTGTAAAAGCTGACGGTCTTGCACTTGGTAAAGGCGTAATCATTGCAGAAACAATGGAAGATGCTAAGACTGCAGTACGCGAAATGATGGAAGACAAAGTTTTCGGAGAATCCGGAAGCAAGGTTGTAATTGAAGAATTCTTAACAGGACCAGAAGTTTCAGTTCTTTCATTTACTGATGGAAAAACTTTAATTCCTATGGTTTCATCCATGGACCACAAACGTGCCAAGGATGGTGACAAAGGTCTTAACACCGGGGGAATGGGAACAATTGCACCAAACCCATATTACACAGCTGAAATTGCAGAAGAATGCATGAAGACAATCTTCCTTCCTACAATGGAAGCAATGAATGCAGAAGGCAGAACTTTTGCAGGGTGCCTTTACTTTGGTTTGATGCTTACACATGACGGACCAAAGGTAATCGAATACAACTGTCGTTTCGGTGACCCAGAAACACAGGTAGTTTTACCACTATTAGATAGTGACCTTTTCGAAATCATGAAACACGTTGCTGATGGCACACTTGCTGATGCAGAAGTTAAATTTGCTGACGATGCTGCATGCTGCGTTGTTATGGCAAGCGAAGGCTATCCTGTTGCTTATGAAAAAGGTTTTGAAATTACTATTCCAGAAGAAGTAGAAGATGTTTACGTAGCAGGCGCTAAACTTGAAGACGGAAAACTTCTTACTAACGGTGGAAGAGTTCTTGGTGTTACAGAAAGAGGCTGCAACATTAAGGAAGCAATTGAAAAAGCATATAAATCAGTTGAAAAAGTACATTTCGATAATGCATTCTACCGTAATGATATTGGACAGAAGGCACTAAAAGCTTTAGAAGATAAATAGGGGAGACACTATGGTATATAGAATTTATGTAGAAAAGAAAAAAGAATTTGCTCACGAAGCAGCTGCTTTAAAAAACGACCTTGTTAAACTGCTTCAGATTGAAGGAATTGAAGAACTAAGAGTTATTAACCGTTACGATGCAGAAAATCTTGATAAAGATTTATTTGACCGTGCAGTAAAAACAGTATTCTCAGAACCACAGGTAGATAATACATACGAAGCTGTTGATTTCTCAGCATGCGACAATGTATTTGCTGTAGAATATCTTCCAGGACAGTTTGACCAGAGAGCTAATTCAGCAGCTGAATGTATTCAGATCATTTCAAAAGGTGAAAGACCAGCAGTAAGAACTGCTAAAATCTACATTATTAACGGTAAGTTAAATGAAGAAGATATTGAACAGATCAAGAAATATGTAATTAACCCTGTTGAAGCAAGAGAAGCTGGCTTAGATGAATTTGAAACACTTAAGACAGAATATGAGATTCCAACAGAAGTTGCTGTTCTTAATGGCTTTAACAATATGACAGAAGATGAATTAAAGGTATTTATTGATGATAACGGTCTTGCTATGGACCTTGGAGACCTTGAATTCTGTCAGAACTACTTCAGAGAAGAACACCGTGATCCGACAATTACAGAAATTAAAGTAATTGATACATACTGGTCAGACCACTGCAGACATACAACATTTAACACAACAATTGACAGTGTTAAATTTGAAGATGCAGCTATTCAGGCTACATACGAAGACTATATTGAAACAAGAAAAGAACTTAACAGAACTAAACCTGTTAACTTAATGGACATTGGTACATTAGCCGCTAAATACCTTAAGAAACAGGGATTACTTGATAAACTTGATGAATCCGAAGAAATCAACGCATGCACAGTAAAAGCTGACGTTGAAATCGACGGAGAAATTCAGAAATGGTTACTTTTATTCAAGAACGAAACACATAACCATCCAACAGAAATCGAACCATTTGGTGGTGCTGCTACATGCGTTGGCGGTGCTATCAGAGACCCGCTTTCAGGAAGAAGTTATGTTTACTCAGCTATGCGTGTAACAGGTGCTGCTGATCCTCTTAAACCAGTATCAGAAACACTTCAGGGTAAATTACCTCAGAGAAAGATTGTTACTACAGCTGCTAACGGATACTCGTCATATGGTAACCAGATTGGTCTTGCTACAGGTCAGGTTGATGAACTTTACCACGATGGATATGTTGCAAAGAGAATGGAAATCGGTGCTGTAGTTGCTGCTGCTCCTGCTGAAAACGTTAGAAGAGAAAGACCAGAAGACGGAGATATTGTAATTCTTCTTGGTGGTAAAACAGGACGTGACGGCTGTGGTGGTGCAACAGGATCATCAAAATCACATACATTAGAGTCACTTGAAAGCTGCGGAGCAGAAGTACAGAAAGGTAATGCTCCTGAAGAAAGAAAACTTCAGAGATTATTCAGAAATCCAGATGCATCAAAATTAATTAAACGTTGTAACGACTTTGGTGCCGGCGGCGTTTCAGTAGCTATTGGTGAACTTGCTGACGGATTAAAGATTAATCTTAACGCAGTTCCTAAGAAGTATGATGGTCTTGACGGAACAGAACTTGCTATTTCAGAATCACAGGAAAGAATGGCTGTAGTCGTTGAAGCTAAAGACGTAGAAGAATTCTGCAGATTAGCAACAGCAGAAAACTTAGAAGCTACAGTAGTTGCTGAAGTAACAGAAAACCCATACTTAAAGATTTTCTGGAATGACAAGGCAATTGTTAATATTTCACGTGCATTCTTAGATACAAACGGCGCAGAAAAGCACATTGATATTGAAATCCCTGAAGCTAAGTGCTATGACAAGGAAATTAAGGGAACATTTGAAGAAGAATACAAGGCTCTTGCAGGAGACTTAAACGTATGCTCAAAACGTGGACTGTCAGAAAGATTCGACTCCACAATCGGAGCAGGTACAGTTCTTATGCCATTTGGTGGTAAAAAACAGAGAACACCAATCCAGGCAATGGTTAACTTAATCTCAGTTGAAAAGGCTACAGCTTCAACCTGCTCAGTTATGGCATGGGGCTACAACCCATTTATTGCAACAGCAAGCCCATACCACAGTGCATACCTTGCAGTAGTTGAATCAGTATCAAAACTTATTGCTACTGGTGCTTCTTTTGAAGATGTATATCTTTCATTCCAGGAATACTTCGAAAAACCAATGAGAGATCCTAAGAGATGGGGTAAACCACTTGCTGCATTACTTGGTGCATTTAAAGCTCAGAAAGATTTAGGCGTAGCTGCAATAGGTGGTAAGGACTCAATGTCAGGAACATTTGAACACATTGATGTTCCACCAACACTTGTATCCTTTGCAATTACAACAGAAAATGTTAAAAATATTATTTCACCAGAATTCAAGGGAGTTAACCATAAAGTAGTTATGTTAATGCCTGAGTACGACGCTGAAGGTCTTCCAACAGGAGAATCACTAAAAGCTCTTTACGATGTAGTAAACAAAGGAGTTAAAGATGGCCGCGTAATCAGTGCTTACACACCAACATATGGTGGTACTGCAGAAGCTGTTCTTAAGATGGCTATTGGTAACGAAATCGGTTTCAAATTTGCTGAAGACATTACTAAGGAAGAAATCTTTGCATATGCTTACGGTTCATTTATCCTTGAAATTGCTGAAGGAGAAGACTTCGAAGGCAGAGTTCTTGGTACAACTACAGAAGAATATGCTATTACACTTGCTGGTGAAAAACTTGCAGTAGCTGACCTGGAAAAGGTTTACGAAGATAAATTAGAAAGCATTTACACATGCAACATCAAAACAGAAGAAAATCCTGTAGAAACATTTACATATGAAGCTACAGAAAGACCACACGCTAAGGTTAAGGTTGAAACTCCAAGAGTACTTATTCCTGTATTCCCTGGAACAAACTGCGAATTTGATTCAGCTAAGGCATTTACATCAGCTGGAGCTGAAGCTAAGATTTTCGTTGTTAATAACCTGAACTCAGAAGCAATTGCAAAATCTGTTACAGACTTTGCTGAAGAAGTAAAGAAATCACAGATTATCTTTATTCCAGGAGGATTCTCAGGTGGAGACGAACCAGACGGATCTGGTAAATTCATTACTGCATTCTTCAGAAACACTGAAGTTAAAGATGCTGTAACTGATTTATTAGATAACAGAGATGGCTTAATGTTAGGTATCTGTAATGGTTTCCAGGCATTAATCAAACTTGGATTAGTTCCTTACGGAAAGATCATCGATACAGATGAAAACTGCCCAACATTAACATTTAACGAAATCAGCCGTCACCAGTCAAAACTTGTAAGAACAAGAATTGCATCAAACAAATCACCATGGCTTGCAAACGCAAAACCTGGAGATGTTTATACAGTTCCGATTTCACACGGTGAAGGAAGATTTATTGCAGCTCCTGAATTAATTAAGGAACTTGCAGAAAACGGTCAGATTTTAACACAGTATGTAGGCCTTGATGGAAATGTATCAACCGATATTCAGTACAATCCAAACGGATCATACGCTTCAATTGAAGGTATTACATCACCAGACGGAAGAGTTCTTGGTAAAATGGGACACTCCGAAAGAATTGGTAAAGACCTTTATAAAAACGTTCCTGGAGACTTTGACATGGGCATGTTCAAAGCTGCAGTAGAATACTTTAAATAGGGGTAAATAATAATACACAGGGAAGGGCAGAGCAATCTGCTCTTCTTTTGCATGTGCCAGGCATGGCATTTATCTAGCTGGTGAAAGTCTAGTCGCGGGTAGTTACCGAAAAGGCGTAGCGGAGCGCACGCTGGCATTCGTGAGGGTGTTAGTTAGCAAATCTTTGAGCCTGCGAACAGAAACTTGGAAGGCTAAATGGTGGATAAGGTTGCATATGAATAGAATTTTCGTTTTACAGGAACAGCAAGGAATGGAAATGCAGACCGCTCAAAGACAGGAAACAAAGACTATACGATAAAATCAAAGTAGTACTGAAACGAAACAGAGCAGTTGCACGTCCCTTAAGCGAAACATTCAAGAAAGTGAATGAAATTGTGCGAGGATGGATAAACTACTATAGAATTGGTAGTATGAAAAACTTCTTAATCAAGTTTGGACAATGGCTAAGACATAAAGTAAGGGTAGTAATTCTTAAACAATGGAAAAACCTAAATTGAAGGCTGTAACTTTACGAAAAAAGATATCTATCTTATGGACTGTAAAAAAATGTTTCGTAAGGAACAACTCTGGTTTGTCCATAAAGATGATAACGGTGTATATCTGTATTCACTGGCAGATTTCACAGCAAAAGAAGGTGTTCGTGATACCACTGATATTATTGAGAAATATAGAAAAGGAATGCTGGGAGCTTTACCTAAACCAGAACTTATAAATTATTATTCTATTAGACAATGCACACGATAACGGTAATATTCCTGCAAAATACCAGGATAGATACAAAAATGGAATATATGAAGTTATTTTTGTTTTCTGCGATACAGAGAAAAAACCATATGAACAATTTAGCAAGCGCTGGAGCGTGTTTTTTAGTGATTTTTTTACAGAAGGGAAAATATATAACTATTCCTAAAATTGTAATTTAGGGAATAGTTATGCCTATATAAAAAGAAAAAGCCCCGAATCTGCCGAATCCAGGACTTTCAGAATATGATAAAAAAATCAGGCATAGCAAGTCTGATACTTACAATACCTGATCCTTAATATATATATTTGTGCTGCAGTCCGTATGATTCGTATAAAACGCCCAGATTTTCGAGGCTCTATTTTGCGTTTTAAGCGATTTTATTTGTACTGGTCGATATATTAGTCATTTAAAAAACTGCTTAAAAACGCTGTTTTTCTGATTTTACGTATTTTAGTCCTTTTAGTTCTATTGATAAACCGGAACCAGAATATGTTCTCCAACTGTTAGATCTGAAGCTTCCATTTCGTTTAACTGGCAGATTTCATCAACAGTTTTTCTGACGTCCTGATATTCAGGTCCGTATTCCTCAGCAATGTCCCAAAGTGTATCGCCAACAGAAACCTTAACTGCATAATACTGATTCATGGAAGATGCGTTTGCATTATTAAGGCCAAGTAATGTGCTGCCAGCAATAATCACGCATAAAATTGAAACTGTTAAAAATAATGTGAATCTGAATTTTGATTTAACTCTGTATTTCTTAGACATAATACACTCTCCTTCTATATAAACATTTGTTCGTTTTCTACATATTATCAGAACATATGTGTTATGTCAATACCTTTTCTAAACATTTGTTCGTTTTTGTCTTATTTTTGAAATCAGTACTATACATTATATATATCCAGTATTAGAATATATATAATAATTATTTGAGGTGCCCTTATGTTTTTAAAGATTAATGATTTAACAATACACTACGAAAAAAATGGTTCTGGCCCTGCCCTTCTTATGGTTCATGGCAACGGTGAAAGTATAAGTATATTTAATAAGAGTATATCACTCCTGAAAAAGTATTTTACGGTATATGCTATTGATCTTCCTGGTCACGGAAAAAGTGAGTCTCCTTCTGATTTTCACTATAAGGATATGTCTTCATATGTATATGATTTTATTACCATGCTAGGCCTTGAAAATTTAACATTTTACGGTTTTAGCGATGGTGCTATTATAGGATTAATCCTTGCATCCGAGCACCAGCATATTTTTTCCAGAATGATTATTAGTGGAGCAAACCTTAATCCCGGTGCTCTTAAAAAAAGAGTTCGCATTGCTATGTTGTTGGAGTATATAACGTCATCTGACCCCAGAATTCTAATGATGCTAAAAGAACCTTATATTACTGTTAAAGATCTTAAAAAAATAGTAATACCAGTATATATAACTGCCGGCCAGAATGATGTTATCCCTTTATCACACTCAGAAGAAATCAAAACAGCCATTAGAAATTCGGAGCTCAGAATATTCACTGGTCACACCCACGGAAGTTATATTATTAATAGTGATGAAATAGGTCAGTATATAATAAACGTTTGTTCTTAAATCCTGTATTATCCCCTTTCCTGTCAGACTCATAGTTATTTATGGGTCTTCTTTTTTTTGGCAGGAAATATCGATTTTAACAGAAAAAAGAGTACAAAAAAGATGGCATCACAAAATAGCCATCTCAAAGGGTGGAATTTAATATTATTCATTTTGAACATTGTACTTATCAAGGAATGAAGGCCAATGATCTTCGAATATTTCTTGAATGGTAAACTTTGTACTCATAGCTGTCACCTCGACTCTAGTGTGACTCCACAGATAAACTACAAGTCACACAAAACGTGGCGAAGCCATTTTTTTTTATACATAAAGTATAGATTTAGCAGTAAATCTTATGCAGGTATACTGCAGCTTTATGCTGGCTGCAGAGCAATTGTCGAAATGGAAATATTTTATCTGTTTCGACAAAAATAATTACACATATTACCATTTTAACGCATTGTAACACTGTTATATCAGCTGCTTTTGTCGAAGTCCAAAAAACTTTTTG